>ERZ772884.2536-NODE-2536-length-10487-cov-2.425422_pt1 | contig 10487 bp, 10 predicted proteins | sample MGYA00580574_ERZ772884 | MGnify/ENA primary metagenome ERZ772884 (study PRJEB29015, sample SAMEA2737690) | human gut metagenome | biome: human gut; feature: human-associated habitat; material: faeces | place: China | collected 2012 ... | reverse complement strand
CCTGTATCACATTTGCACCCATACCAATTTCTGTATTGTCGCCGACTACCACATTTCCTGCTAATGTGACATCCGGACTTAAGGTTACATAATCACCTAACTTTCCGTCATGACATACTTTGCTTCCGGTATTCATAAAAATAAAACTCCCAAGCGTTACATTGGTTGATATTCTTGCATCCATACTGATAATGCAGCCTTTCCCCATCTGCACATCCTCACAAATTCTTGTATCACCAAGTATTATGTTCGGGAAAATAATATTTTTATTATTTTTCAATTTCTCTACAATTTTTTTTCGAAGCTTTGGCTCTCCCACACAAACTGCCACGTTTGTCAATTCTGTTCTTGCCAGCAAATAATCATCATTCCCAATATATTTTATGATTTCATTCCCAACTGTAACGCTGCTGTGTTCTTCCGGCTGTATTCTATCAACATATCCTAATATATTCCAATTTTCTGTTGATTTATTCTGTTCCTGCATCTGCCACACAATTTCCCTCATACAGCCACCGGAGCCAACTAAAATAATATCCTGCATTTTACCATCCCTTATGACATTAGTACATCCTTGATCTGTTCCACAACATAAACAATATCATCTTCTGTGATCTGTGTGCTGCTCGGGAAATTCAAGATGCATTTACTATAATAAGGTGCTTTCTCCATCTCATATGTTATCGCATTCTGATACGGCAGCTGTTCATGGATCAATCCCCAGATTGCCCTTGTCTGTACACCTCTTTCCTGCAGCTTTGTGATGATATTCCTTAAAGAACCATTCACTCTTTCCATCGGAATCTCAAGTGAATAAAACCACTGATTTGAGTATGTTCCTTCTCGAAAGCCAAGTAATTTTCCGAGTTCAAATCCATCGAGTAGTTTTTGATACAGCTCATAATTACTGTGTTTTCTCTTTATAAACTCAGGCAATTCTTCCATCTGCGCAACACCAAGCGCTGCCTGTAAATTTGTCATGCGATAATTATATCCAACTTCATTATGAATATAATAATGTGGATCATCCTTTGCCTGTGTGGAAATATACTGCATATGTGCAACCGTTTTTGCATCTTTTGCTGTAACAGCACCACCACCGCCGGTTGTAATGATCTTATTCCCATTAAATGAGTATGCTCCAAAATCTCCGATCGTTCCCGCATACTTTCCGGCAAAACGTCCCTTTGTGTAATGGGAACCCAGCGCTTCTGTAGCATCTTCAATTACCTTTAAATGATACTCTTCCGCTATATCCATAATGCTTTCCATATCTGCCAGATTTCCAAACACATGCACTACAATAACCGCTTTTATTTTCTTGCCAGAAGCCGTGTGAATTAATTGTTTTTGTTCTACATGGCACTCTTTTTCACAAAACTCTCGCAGTTTGACCGGATCCATGCATAAGCTGTCATCACAATCCATAAATACAGGCTCTGCAAACTGATAATGTACCGGATTCACTGCTGCAATAAAAGTCAATGTCGGCACGATCACCATATCTCCCGGCTGTACATTACATTCCAACAACGACAAATGTAATGCAGATGTGCCACTCTGGCAGGCAGCCACTTTCTCTACATGAAGAAATCCTGCCATCTGTTCTTCTAATTTTGTAATATAGGCTCCGCCTGTAGATACCCAGCCCTGATCTATTGCATCATCTACGTATTTTCTCTCATTTCCTTCAAAATTCGGAATTGACAATGGGATAAATCGACTCACTTTCTTCTTCCTTCTTTCCTTTGTTAAAACAATAACTCTGTCAATCTTGCACACAGATTCAGTTTACATCATGTATGCTTCTATACATTATAAATATCTGTTTTATATGCAGCCATATTCTGTCTGATCCATGCGATCGTCTCTGCAATCCCCTGTTCAAAGGTGTATTGCTGCTTCCAATCTGTCAGTTCTTTTATCTTCGCATTCGCTCCAAGCAGACGATTTACTTCACTCTTTTCCGGACGCAGCCGCTGCTCATCACATACAATTTTTGCATCCGGGTTAATCTGTGCAATAATTTCTTTCGCCAGATCTCCAATGGAAATCTCACGCTGTGTCGCTATATTAATCTCCTGTCCGATGGTCTTATCCGACTCTGCGATTGCTATAAATCCTGCTGCTGTATCTTTCACATAATTAAAATCTCTCGTTGGTGTCAAAGAACCAAGTTTGATCTCTTCTTTACCAGCCAAAAGCTGTGTAATGATCGTCGGGATGACCGCTCTTGCCGATTGTCTTGGTCCAAACGTATTAAACGGCCGGACAATTGCAACCGGAAGATTAAAGCTGCGGTAAAAGCTCTCTGCCAGACGGTCTGCCCCAATTTTTGTTGCAGAATACGGCGACTGCCCTTGAAACGGATGCTTCTCATCAATCGGAACATACTGTGCTGTTCCGTATACTTCCGATGTAGATGTCACCATAATCTTCTCTGTTCCCAAATCCCTTGCCGCCTGCAAGACATTCAACGTACCCTTAATATTGGTATCAACATAGGAATCCGGTGAGTGATAACTAAATGGAATTGCAATCAATGCCGCCAGATGAAAAACCTGATCGACACCTTTCATTGCCTCTCTCACTCCATTCGGATCTCTGACATCTCCACTAAACACCTCGATCTGATCCAATTTTTCCTTTGGTAATGTATCTAACCATCCCCATGTATTAAAAGAATTATAATAGGTAAAGGCTTTTACATCATATCCTTTTTCTAATAAGCTTTCTGTCAGATGACTTCCAATAAATCCATCTGCTCCCGTTACAAGTACTTTCTTCATTCTATATTCCTCGTTCTTTCGTCTAATTACTTATAATACTATTATCAATTTCAATTTATTAGGTAAACCCATTATTTCTTGTAATTTACTCTTCCTACTCTGACTTCAAATCCAATTTTTTCTCCATACGGTGCATCTCTTCAAACTCACCCATATCCAGAAATGAATCCTCACTAATCGGATACATGCCGACCTTGCGGTTTTCTTTCAGTAATTTATCCGTAAGATCTGTCATATGATAAAATGTGTCCTCCGGAATTTCTTTTTTCAATTCAGGATTCAATATGTACATACCCGTATTGACAAAATATGATAATTTGGGTTTTTCTTCCATGGACTGCACTGCACCATTCTCGCTCGAATGGATAACACCATAGGGTACTACAATATTCTTTAGTGCAGAAACGATTGTCAGTTCATTGCCGCTTTCCCTGTGATACCGGTAGACATCTTCGTAATCTGCGTGGATCAGTATATCACAATTCGTCACGATAAAAGGCTGTTCAAAATCTTCTTCTATCAGCCGCAGGCTTCCTGCTGTTCCTAGTGGCTGATTTTCTTCTACATACTGTATTTCATAATCTTTTGCCGTATCAGTGAAATATGATTTGATCATATTCTTGCGGTAATTGACAGTCGCATAAAAATCCGTCACGCCAACATCCCTGAATTTATCAATAATCCGTTCCATAATCGGAATATCCCCAATCGGGATCAGCGGTTTGGGCAAAATCTTGGTATAAGGATATAACCTGGTTCCTTTCCCTCCTGCCATAATGACTACCGGCACTTTATCTAAAGAGAGACTTCCTTCCCTCACCTCGGTTTTCTGCTCCTGTTCAAAAAGAATGTCAATCACGATTCCCTTTGAATTGAGCACAGGCAATGCCGTGATCGAATATCGTCTCATCACATCCTGCGCAGACGCCACTTCCCTTCGATACACCGACTTAGGATTGCGATTCATAAGACGGCTTATCTGTTCCTGCAGATTTCCTGTCTTAATCAGCCAGCGGCGGATATCTCCATCGGTGATTGCCCCTATTAATTTTCTATCTGTATTGGTAATAAAAAGAATCCCCTTCGCATTCGCATCTATCTTCTGCATTGCTTCTACGATTGTCTGCTCCGGGGAAATCAGAAATGTTATCAACTGTTCTGTTTTCATAGACGAACCTCCATGTTCTTTTCCTATCGCTCCATGATAGGTTACAGTCTATATATCGGATGATCGACTGCAAAAATTAATCTTTATTGTCTTTCATTAACGTCTCGACAAATAAGAAATCAAGTTCATTGTCAATATCAACAGAATGTCTCTGATCCATAATATAGGCATACGAGTTTTCGTTATAAAAATTCTGCTTATTCATCAGCAGCTCTGTTTTCTGAATATAGATTGCTCCATTCAGCCGATAATAAGTATCCGACAATTGTCTGGCTCCAACTTTATTGCTGTCAATAAAATTATACATTGAGCCATTTTCGCCTAATTTATTGCATATCTGAATGGAATGTTCTAATTCGCAAATACTAATGACCGCATCCGCAGATTTCTGTTCAAATACCTCATATGCTTCCCTGATATTCCGTGCGTTTCTCATCGGAGAAGTTGGCTGTAACAGAGTTACCAGTTCAAATTCTTTTCCTCGTTTCCGGTACTCCTGTACCACATAACGTAACGCATCCCAGGTACTGCTCTTGTCTCCAGCCAGTTCGACATCCCTCAGAAAGGGAACATCCGCCCCAAACTGCCTTCCTATTTCAGCATATTTCTCACTGTCTGTCGACACATGTACACAATCAAATACCCCTGATTCTAATGCAGCCTCAATTGTATATGCCATTAGTGGTTTTCCATTTAATTCTTTGATATTTTTGTCTTTCAATCCCTTTGAGCCACTTCGGGCTGGGATAATCGCTATGTTTCTCATTTTATATCATAAAATCCTTTTTTCAATTTAATTTTATCATTCAACAAATAATCCTTTATAACACTTATAATATTTGCTGCTGTATTTTCCTTTTCATATGGATTTCTACAGTTTCTGGCTTTATTTTCAAACTCCTCTGTCAGTGCAGTTTCCATAGCCTGCTGAATTTCCTGCTGTGTATATCCACAATTAATCACACTGCCTGCACATATTCTTCCTTTTTGCCGGTCTCCTATATTAATAATCGGTTTGCCAAAGGAAGGTGCCTCAATAATTCCACTTGAAGAATTACCTATAACTATTCTGCAATACTTTAATGCACTTAAATATCTTTTCTGTCCCAATGACATAAACGCACAGGCTCTTTCACTATTTTGAGCTGCATATTTATCTATCAACTCATTGACAATTCTGCCATTTGTATCCGCATTTGCTTTTGTAAATATCATTCTTATCTTAGGATTTCTGTCCAATACCTTTAAGAGATTTAAGAACTGTTCCTCAACCGTATTATTTTCCAATGTTACCGGGTGATAAGTCACAACCACTGTATTTTCATCAATTTCAAAATGAATCGATCTCTCCAGTTCTTCTTTTGTCATCAAGTTAATCTTTTTTATATTTTCTACTCCAAGTGCTCCCACATAGAATACTCTTTCCGGATTTTCGCCTAATTGAATCACTCTGTTCCGATATTGTTCTGTACTTGTAAAATGCAAATAACTCATTTTTGTAATGGAATGACGTATTCCTTCATCAATAGCGCCCTCTGTCAACTCTCCTCCATGAAGATGTGCAATCGGTACTCTCATGACCAATGCACAGATTGCCGCTGACAGTGCTTCATATCTGTCTCCAAGCAAAATCAGCATATCCAAATCTGCTCTTTGAAATTCATCTGCAAATCCAATTACACCCAAACCAATCGATTTACTAATTCCTGCCGGGCTATCGGAGCTTAACAGCATCTCTACTTTTGCATTTATTTCAAAACCGTCTTCCTCGATTTCCTTATAAGTCATTCCAAACTCTGGTGACAGATGCATCCCTGACACAATCAAGTATAATTCCAAATCATTATCTTTATTAATCTCCTGCATCAAGGGCTTTAACAATCCATATTCTGCTCTTGTTCCTGTCATTATCCCAATTCGTTTCATATGGTTCTCCTTACATCTTTTGCTATGCTTTCAGTATAAAATATAAAATGCTATTCTTTCTCCTCTCCTAAATACATGAATGGCAAAAATAATTTTTTTAAAGATTCTGATTTTGACCAGTCTATTTTAGAAATAAAAGTTCCAAAAGATCTCATTGCATCTTTCGGATTTCGAACACTAAAAAAAGTTCCAACTGCAGCCTTATTAGCTTTATTAATTTGATTTAATTCCGTCATCATAAGCGCACCTCAAATTCAAATGCCTTGCGGTTTTCATACACATACTTACCCGTAACATTTCGAGCAGCTATATTACTTCCCTTTCCATCGTTTGAATCGATTTTCTTTAATGTAATAACTTTAATCGGATCCTTACTGTTGGTATCATTTTCATATTTACCATACTCCAGTATTGCATCAATTGCTTCCATACTATGTGTCGCAATAAATAATTGTACATTCAGTTTTTTAGCCAGCTCAAATACTACCGGAAATAATTTATCATAATATTTCTTGTGCAAACCTGTCTCAATTTCGTCTATCAACAAAATTGAATCTGTTGCATCAAATAGTTTATTCAAAATATATAATATTTTCTTAATTCCGTCACCATAAACGGAGAACGGCATGTTTACGCCATTTTCTGTTATAATGGATTCCACAAAGGATTCATCATCCGCCTTGGTATAACAAATATCCACTATAGATTCATCAAACTTCTTCAGAATGCTGATAGCTAATTTCTTATATTCCGGATTATCTACGATATTCTGCAATAAGTCATATCTCAAATGACCAAATGAAGATATATATTGAACTTCCCTCTTAGTTACAGGACCTACCATTGTATTGTCTAAAGACGTGAAACGAACATTTTTCTCTATTGTTTTTTTACCATTTTGACTAATAATACTACCTGTAAACAGTTTGACCGTTTCGGGGATAAAAGTTGTTGATTTTCTATAATACGTTTTTTGACGTGAAGACATCGTTGAAATTTGAAGTGCTTCTTCTCCAGAAATGGTTTTCTCACATCCAGTCATTTCAAATTCAATCGGACCGTTATTACTTTCTGCATAAATATCGAGATCTAACAAATCCTCATTTTGCTCCATATTGAACATTTTAATAAAAGAAGTATAAAAACTATTATCATGAATATTAAGTACTGTTCTCTGCCTTATGATATTTTTAACAGAGCTGAGTTGAGCTTTCGCAAACAATAACTGAATTGCCTCCAAAAATGTTGTTTTTCCACTGTTATTATCGCCTACAATAAGATTGACATTTGAAAAATCAGAAACTGTTAATTGCTTAATTCCCCTGAATTGATTAATCTCAATGGACGTTATATTTGCCATTTTTAATCCTCTCCTTCCATGCTTTCAAAACTTATTACAAGTCTTGTGTGTGTAGCATTCGCAATCTTTTGTAGTGTTTCTATCCTTGGAACAACCTTTCCGTTTTGTATTTTACTAATATTGGACTGTGACATATTTGTTATCCGACATAAATCCTCCTGTGTGAAATCATTTTCATCCAATACTCTTTGAATTTCCTCTGATATTCCATTTAAAACTTCTCGAAAAGCATCCTTTTCATATGCAGCATTTGTTTCTTTGGATTCTGTAACAGGTTTTTTTAAATTATTTATCTGGTCAAATATAGATTTCATATCTTCGTTATTCATAACAACACCCTCCAGACTTGTTAGGAATGACATATTTCAGCAAATTTATTCATTATTATGTCATTCATGACATGTTTTCTTTATTTTGGTCTCTATATTGTTATTAATAACATATTTTATAATTTCATGCAACAAAATTGTAATACTCATAGCGAGATATAATGCAACATTTACGCTTTTTCCGGGGTTTATCAAATAAGCTCATCTTCCACGTAGTCTCTTTGTGCCTTTGTGCCGATCAACTCTTTCCACTTCATCGGACTTATCCCACTTCCCGGTCTTTTAACCGTAAGATTTGCCTCTGTAAAAATGTCTCCCTTAGAAATCGCACATTTGGCGACAATGCTCTTCCTCGCTGCTGCTATATTATGCTGTTCCGATGCAGTTCTTTTCTTATTACCATCACCCAGACTTTTTTCAATATGGCGGATAGAGCATATCATCTGAGTTAATTCCAATGGTTCAAGGCTTGCCTTGTGATCAGGTCCTTCCATATTCTTATCTAACGTAAAATGCTTTTCAATAATTTCAGCACCTAATGCCACGGCTGCGATCGGCACTTCAATCCCGACCGTATGATCCGAATATCCCACCTGCTTTTTAAAGGCTGTACGCATCTGCTTCATTGCCAGCAGATTTACATCCTCATATGGTGTCGGGTATTCTGTATTACAATGGAGCAGCGAAATATTCCCTGCTCCATTCTCTTCCAATACTTTCATTGCATCCGCTATCTCATCCATTTCACACATTCCGGTAGATAGCACTATATCCCTGCCTGTCTGCGCAATCTGAACCAAATACGGATAATTTGTAATCTCACCGGAAGGTATCTTCCAGAAATCCATATCCAGACGATTAAGAAACCGGATACTGTCCTCGTCAAACGGTGTGGACAGAAAACCGATTCCAATCTGCTCACAATATCTTTTCAATTCCACAAAATCATCATATGATAATGCCAGTTTCTCCAACATCTGTAACTGTGATTCATTATTGCCCGTTGTTTTCTTCTGGTAATCTGCTTTCTGCGCATATTTGGAAACCAGCTTTTCCGGTTTAAATGTCTGAAATTTGATATAGTCTGCACCAGCTCTTGCTGCTTCCTCGATCATTTGCTTTGCTAGTTTAACACTGCCATTGTGGTTTACACCGGCTTCAGCGATTATTATTGTACTCATTTCTTATCCCTTTTTAAAACCGGTATTCCATCTTCCCACATCACCTTATATCGAAACATATCTGTTTCATATTCAACATCTTCCATCGTAATTTTATGTTGTTTACACTTATATGTTTCTGATTCCAGAAATGAATCATATGCCAATCGGAAGAGTTTCATAAAATCGGCGCCAAGACCATGCCCGGTAGTCGTAAAATACTCTCGGTTTATATTGTATCGTGTAACAGTTACAACATTTGTATGCTCCACTTTATTCAGAAAAGCTTTTTTATCTTCCAGGCTTGTCATATCATCTGTTTCACCAGCATAGCACAATATCTGTGCTTTGTTATCAAACTGTGAATATATATACGGCAGCTCCATAATCTGCTCGTCTTTAACATATTCTAATGCCTTATACTCAATTTTCTGTTCTATTTGCCTGAAACACGTTAAAATATCTTGGAATCTTCAAAAAAAATGGAAATAGATAGGCACTGTTATCTATGATTCCTGTAAATAATCCCGGCCACATTGCATTACACAAGTATGCCAAGTATCCACCATGTGAGAAGCCATATGCATATATTCTTTTTTCATTAATACTATAACCATTTTCTTTTATGATATCTAACAGAATCTTTACTGCACGCACATTATCTATCGCCTGCATTAATCCCATATCATTGAAATCAGAAGGAGTTTCCCCAAGCTCAATTTCCTGAGTGAATACTTTTCCCTGCAATATATGCTGATATCGCTCATAATCCCGATTCAGTAAGTCTAATTCTGCAGCCGACAACAAACTCTTCAGAAGCTCATCATCTACTACTACAGGATAATCACTTCCCATATACTGATATCCGAAATAATCACATTGAACTGTCATTAAATTATAATCGTCAGCAAAATTATTCCTTATCTCTGTGTATACATCAGATGACAATTGTCCTTCATAATCAGCTATAATCAACAATATTCCTGTATCTCCATCCACCCCGGCTTCGGGTTCTGAAAAAGCAATCTTCATGGTACGCTCTTTGGGTAAATAAATACTTGGCTGTGCCTGTACCTCAATTTCATAACTATTTGCCATTATTAGTCCCTGCCTTTTTCCTAGCGTTTTTCTCTCGCTGTTTCTTTGCAAATGCTGATGTTGTCTTTTCTGCCAGCTCTAATAATTCACTGACAGCATATTTCTCTGCCTGCAGCATCAGCTTCCCCTGTTGTGCGATATCATACATTTCGTCTGTTGTTTCGTCGCGTTTATCATAAATTGATGTTCTTAACGAATACTCAATTCCTTTTAGACTATCATTCACTACACATGCCATGTAATCGGTTTCCATAAAATGATTCGTCTTTCCAATCTGCTTTAATAATTTCTGCAATTCATCCGCACGATAATTTTTATTTTTAGACATTTTTTCCAATTTTTCATACTGACGGATTCCTGCATTTGCCTTTTTCTCAACAGCTATAAGTCTCTTTGGTATCTCTTCAAGGACTTTTAAAAATTCTTCCCTTCCTTTTTCACCCATCAATTTTGGAAGTCTGGATATCTTATATCTGACATTAAAATCCTTCTTACAATTTTTTTCTATTGCTTCCTTCAACGTCATTACTTCTGCTCCGTGTATCTTCGCACCACCCTCTGTTGCATCTATCACACGGATTCCTGTCTGGCGCCTAATCTGTTCCTCAAACCAATCCAGATATAGCTTAAAATCCATTCGGGTCAGAACTTTTCCAC
>ERZ772884.2533-NODE-2533-length-10496-cov-23.590269_pt1 | contig 10496 bp, 10 predicted proteins | sample MGYA00580574_ERZ772884 | MGnify/ENA primary metagenome ERZ772884 (study PRJEB29015, sample SAMEA2737690) | human gut metagenome | biome: human gut; feature: human-associated habitat; material: faeces | place: China | collected 2012 ... | reverse complement strand
TCGGGCTTCAGCGCCATCAGCGCGCTCACCCCCTGCCGTGCGCGGCTGGCGGCCCAGCCTTCGAGACGCTCGCCGATCAGGAACAGCAGCAGGACCATCGCCGCCTCCGCGGTGGCGCCGATAAACAGCGCCCCGATGGCGGCGACGCTCATCAGCGTTTCAATGGCGAACCAGCTCCCGCTCTTGATCAGGCGCAGCGCCTGGCGGGCAACCGGCCACAGGCCAACCAGGGTGGTGGCAATAAAGGCCAACTGACCGGCAGGGTGGTTGGCCTGCTCCAGCCCCCAGCTCAAGGCCATCATGATAACCAGCGTCAGTAACGGCAGATTGTCGCGCAGCAGCGACCCTCGGGTTTGCTCTGCTGCGGGAGCATCGGCATCGCGCAGCGTATACCCCGCCTGGCGGACCGCGTTCTCAACCTGAGCACGGACATCGCCCTCGGCGTTAACCAGCAGCTTTTCTGTGGCGAACAGCACCTGGACCTGACTGACCCCGGGCACCTGACGGACCGCGGTTTCCACCTTGCGGGCGCAGGCGGCGCAGTCCATGCCATCAACTTGCCAGCTATAGCGGGCGTCGCTAAGCGCTTCGGCGGCAGGGGCGGACTCTGTGGCGCAGGCGTGATCTGTACAGCAGCTCTCCGCCGGGGCGGTTGCTGGCCGCATGGTGAAAGACGAGAATTGTGGAACTTTTTTATCCTGCGCGTCTGGAGTCGACATGGCACCCTCCGGGAAATGATAATTTTCTCATTAGCCGTAGGATACACTCTGGAGTCGACTCCAGAGTCAAGGACTAAATTACAGGTACAGCGCGCGCACGATCAGGAAGTGGCCGGCAAAGTAGAACGCGGCGGCGATGGCGTTATCGGCGCGGAAGCGGCGACGATAGTGGCTCACCAGCCACACGGCATTGCTCAGCAGCAGCAGGGCTGCGCCGGCGAAACCGGACAGCGCGGTGTTGGTGGGGCGGGCAAACCACAGCTCACCGGCCAGCCAGACCATTACCAGCGTCATTCCGATAAAGGTCAGCACCGGCATTTTCATCTCTTCCAGCCGACTCCAGATCACCGCCATTAGCAGGACGCCGAATACCAGCAGCACCAGCGGCAGCGGCCAGAAGAACGACAGCGTCAGCTGGCTGGCGAACCAGATGGTATACAGCAGATGTGACAGGAAGAAAGCGCCCACCGCGTACATCACCCGCTGGCGCGGCAGCAGGGTCAGGGCGTCGCCGAGCAGCGAGGCGCACAGGCCAGCCAGCACCAGATAGCTGATGGCATTGAACATCGGCGCCTGCCAGGCCAGTAACAGCAACAGAATCAGGGTGACAGGTTTAAAAACCCAGCGTCGCCATGCCGGCCCACGATAGGATGCATCGACATAAAGCCATGCGGAGAAACAGACAGCAATAAATGACCAAAGCATAGTAAGTCCCTGTATCTGTTATCATAAAGAAAGTTACGGATGCGTGATGCTACTACTCAGTGTAGTGGTTTGGCGTAGCAGATGACAATGTTATTCCCGACGCAGTATGCTGATTCCTGATATTTTTTATGGGTAACCCTAATGAGTAAAATGCCCCTCTTTTTTGTTCTGGTCGTCGCGGTGATTGTGGTGGCTGCTTCGTTTCGCTATGTCCAGCAGCGCCGTGAGAAACAGGCGAATGACGCCGCGCCGTTGCTACAAAAGCGGGTTATCGTCAGCAATAAACGGGAAAAAGTGATTAACGATCGGCGCTCGCGGCAGCAGACGGTGACGCCTGCAGGCAGTGAGATGCGCTATGAAGCGAGCTTTCGCCCCGAAAACGGTGGGCTGGAGGTGGTGTTTCGCCTTGACGCGCCGCAATATCACGCGCTGAGCGTCGGCGATCGTGGGATGTTGAGTTATAAGGGCACAGCGTTCGTGGCGTTTACGCCCGATCCCTGAGCCCTTTTCAGGACTATTTTTTCAGCGTCGCCTTCAGTTTTTTCTGCCAGGCCACGAGCTCAAACACGCCGAAAATAAAAATGCGGATTTGCTCAAAGCGGCTCAGCGGCGGCGCCTCTTTCGGCTGCGTCGCCTTGAGCAGCGTCAGCTGCAGACCGTGCATCAGGATCATGAAAATCAGCGCGACGTTGACAAAGATATTCAGCGGCTTCGGGAAGGGCTGAAACAGATTCAATAACAGAAAGGCCCAGACGCACAGCATCAGCAGGCGGCCTAAATTAATCAGCATGGTGCTCTCCTTGGGCCTCACGTTGGTAAAGACGGTAGGCGACCTGTCCGGCCACTTTTTCACGATACAATTGCCAGTTAGCCGGCACCGGCGGTAAGCCGTTTTCGACTTCGCTTTCGACGTACACCAGGGCCTCATCGGCCAGCCAGCCTTGTGTCTCCAGCAGACGTAGCGTCTCCTCCAGCAGCCCCTGACGGAACGGCGGGTCGACGAACACGATCTGGTGCGGGGTCCCCGGCTGGCTCAGGAAGCTGAGGGTGTTGGTGGTGATCACCTTGCCGCGATCCGCTTTCAGGGTGGCGAGATTTTTTTGCAGCTGCTGGGCTACGCCGCGCTCCATCTCCAGCAGCGTGGTGCTGGCCGCATAGCGGGACAGCGCTTCCAGCCCCAGCGCGCCGCTGCCGGCAAAGCAATCGAGGCAGTGCGCGTCAACAATGGACGGCGCCAGCCAGTTAAAAAGGGTTTCGCGAACCCGGTCGGTGGTCGGCCGCAGGCCCGGGCTCTCCGGCACCGGTAATTTACGGCCGCGCCATTGCCCGCCGATGATGCGGATCTGACCGCTGCCCGCGTGGTTTGGTTTTTTCATCTCTCTGCTCAAGTCTCAACTTCCAGCCTGCTATTCTAGCGATCGACGGCGGTTGACGAAACCTTAATCCGGGGGCGGTGCTGCGAGTTAAGTTAAGTGATAGACTATCCAACTAATTTCATCATTTTTTCAGCTTCTGATGAAGCTGCGCCATGAATAAACAGCGAGGAGTGTGGTCGCAAATGGCAAAAGAGAAAAAACGTGGCTTCTTTTCCTGGCTGGGCTTTGGACAGAAAGAACAGGCACAGGAAACCGAGACTGAGCAAAAAGTAGAAGAACAGCAAGCGGTTGCCGAAGAGATACCGGCGGTTGAAACCCCTGCTGAGCCGAGCGCGCCGAAAGCAGACCCGGAGGCGTTTGCCGAAGACGTCGTCGAAGTGACCGAGACGGTGGTCGAAAGCGAAAAAGCGCACCTCGCGGAGCCTGCCAGCGCGCAGGAAGAAGAGTGGGTGGAAACGCCTGCTCTGACCGAAGAAACGCCTGTTGTTGAACCGGAGCCCGCGGTCAGCGAACCGCCTGAACAGCCTGCGGTGGTTGAGCCGCTGGCGGAAGAGGTTATCGCCGAACCGGTGGTGGCGGAAGCCGTAGCAGAGCAGCCTGTGGAAGGCATCGTTGTCCAGCCGCAGGAGACAGAAGCGCCCGAAGAGGACGCGCCGTTAAGCGATGAAGAGCTGGAAGCGCAGGCGCTGGCGGCCGAAGCGGCAGAAGAGGCGGCGGTAGTGGTGCCGGCGCCCGAGGACGAGGCGCCGCTTGAAGCGCTGGCTCAGGAGCAGGAAAAACCGACAAAAGAAGGTTTCTTCGCCCGCCTCAAACGTAGCCTGCTGAAAACGAAGCAAAATCTCGGTTCCGGATTTATCAGCCTGTTCCGCGGTAAGAAGATCGACGATGATCTGTTTGAAGAGCTGGAAGAACAGCTGCTGATCGCCGACGTCGGGGTGGAAACCACCCGCAAGATCATTACCAACCTGACGGAAGGCGCCAGCCGTAAGCAGCTGCGCGATGCGGAAGCGCTGTACGGCCTGCTGAAAGAAGAGATGGGCGAGATTCTCGCCAAAGTAGACGAGCCGCTGAACGTTGAAGGCAAAACGCCATTTGTTATTCTGATGGTCGGCGTGAACGGGGTGGGGAAAACCACTACCATCGGCAAGCTGGCGCGTCAGTTTGAACAGCAGGGTAAGTCGGTGATGCTGGCGGCGGGGGATACCTTCCGTGCGGCGGCGGTGGAACAGCTGCAGGTCTGGGGCCAGCGTAATAATATCCCGGTGATCGCCCAGCACACCGGCGCCGACTCCGCCTCGGTGATTTTCGACGCCATTCAGGCGGCGAAGGCGCGCCATGTTGACGTACTGATTGCCGATACCGCCGGGCGTTTGCAAAATAAATCGCACCTGATGGAAGAGCTGAAGAAGATTGTCCGGGTAATGAAAAAGCTGGACGTCGACGCGCCGCACGAGGTGATGTTAACCATTGACGCCAGCACCGGGCAGAATGCTATTAGCCAGGCCAAACTGTTCCATGAGGCGGTAGGTTTGACCGGGATCACCCTGACCAAGCTGGACGGCACCGCCAAAGGCGGCGTGATCTTCTCGGTGGCCGATCAGTTCGGCATTCCGATTCGCTATATTGGCGTCGGCGAGCGTATTGAGGATCTGCGTCCGTTTAATGCGGGCGACTTTATTGAGGCACTTTTTGCCCGAGAGGATTAAGAATGATTCGCTTTGAACAAGTCAGCAAAGCCTATCTCGGTGGGAGACAAGCGCTGCAGGGGGTGACCTTCCACCTGCAGCCGGGCGAGATGGCGTTTCTGACCGGCCATTCCGGCGCAGGGAAGAGTACCCTGCTGAAGCTTATCTGTGGTATCGAACGGCCCAGCGCCGGGAAAATCTTCTTCAGCGGTCATGAAATCAGCCGTCTGAAGAGCCGTGAGGTGCCGTTCCTGCGCCGCCAGATCGGTATGATTTTCCAGGACCACCATTTGCTGATGGATCGTACCGTGTATGACAACGTGGCGATCCCGCTGATTATCGCCGGCGCCAGCGGCGATGATATTCGTCGTCGCGTCTCGGCGGCGCTGGACAAGGTTGGCCTGCTGGACAAAGCGAAGAATTTTCCCATTCAGCTCTCCGGCGGTGAGCAGCAGCGCGTGGGAATCGCTCGCGCGGTGGTCAACAAGCCGGCGGTGCTGCTGGCGGATGAACCGACCGGCAACCTCGACGAGGCGCTCTCGGAGGGGATTTTACGTCTGTTTGAAGAGTTTAACCGCGTCGGGGTGACGGTACTGATGGCCACGCACGATCTGGGGCTTATCTCCAGTCGTCCGTACCGCGTGCTGACGCTTAGCGACGGCCATCTGCATGGAGGCATTCGGGGTGAATAAGCGCGACGCAATGAACCAGATTCGCCAGTTCGGCAGCAAGTTCGATCGCCTGCGCAACGCCGCGGGCGGCGGCGGCGGCGGGCGCAATGCGCCAAAACGGCCGAAAGCGGCGCCTAACCCGGCCTCGCGTAAGAGCAACGTATTCAACGAGCAGGTGCGCTATGCCTGGCACGGCGCGCTGCAGGATCTAAAAAGCACGCCGCTGGCGACCTTCCTGACGGTCATGGTCATCGCCATTTCGTTGACCCTGCCAAGCGTCTGCTACATGGTCTACAAAAACGTCAGCAGCGCGGCGTCCCAGTATTATCCCTCGCCGCAGATCACCGTTTATCTGGAAAAAACGCTGGATGACGATGCCGCGGCGCGGGTGGTGGGCCAGCTGCAGGCGGAGCAGGGCGTCGACAAGGTGAATTATTTATCCCGCGATGAGGCGTTGGGGGAATTCCGTAACTGGTCTGGCTTTGGCGGCGCCCTGGATATGCTGGAGGAGAACCCGCTGCCGGCGGTCGCCATCGTGGTGCCGAAGCTGGATTTCCAGAGCACCGAGGCGCTGAATACCCTGCGCGATCGGGTAACGCGGATCCAGGGCGTCGATGAAGTGCGGATGGACGACAGCTGGTTTGCCCGTCTCTCCTCGCTCACCGGGCTGGTAGGACGCGTGTCGGCGATGATCGGCGTGCTGATGGTGGCGGCGGTGTTCCTGGTGATCGGCAACAGCGTGCGCCTGAGCATCTTCGCCCGCCGCGATACCATTAACGTTCAGAAGCTTATCGGCGCCACCGACGGCTTTATCCTGCGTCCGTTCCTCTACGGCGGAGCGATGCTGGGCTTTTCCGGCGCGTTTTTATCGCTGATCCTGTCGGAGATTCTGGTAATGCGCCTCTCGTCGGCGGTGACCGAAGTGGCGAAAGTCTTCGGCACCCAGTTTGAGCTGAGCGGCTTAGGCTTCGACGAGTGTCTGTTGATGTTGATCGTCTGCTCGATGATCGGGTGGGTAGCCGCCTGGCTGGCGACAGTGCAACATTTACGTCACTTTACTCCCGATTAATAAAAGCGTGATATAATCTTTCCCTGCTGCAATGAGTTCCTGTTCGCAGGGAAAGATACCGCAAGCTTGTTCCCCTTTTCCTGCCCTCACTTTTTCATCGTGGTGTCACATTTTGTGCGTAATTTATTCACACCGTTGCATGGAACTTGTGGATAAAATCACTGTCTGATACTAATGTGAGTGATATTCTCGTTGCTCATGAATGCTGGCATGCTTGTTGCCTGATGGGGACAAGAACGCGTCAGAAGATATCAATTGAGAGGATTTGAATGACCAAAGAAATGCAAACTTTAGCTTTAGCCCCCGTTGGTAACCTGGAATCGTACATCCGGGCCGCTAACACTTGGCCGATGCTGTCGGCTGATGAAGAGCGGGAGCTTGCTGAAAAGCTGCATTACCAGGGCGATCTGGAAGCAGCGAAAAAGCTGATTCTGTCTCACCTGCGCTTTGTTGTTCACATTGCTCGTAACTACTCGGGCTATGGCCTGCCGCAGGCGGATCTGATCCAGGAAGGCAATATCGGCCTGATGAAAGCCGTGCGTCGCTTCAACCCGGAAGTGGGTGTGCGCCTGGTCTCCTTCGCCGTGCACTGGATTAAAGCCGAAATTCACGAATACGTGCTGCGCAACTGGCGTATTGTGAAGGTCGCTACCACCAAAGCACAGCGTAAGCTGTTCTTTAACCTGCGTAAAACCAAACAGCGTTTGGGTTGGTTCAACCAGGATGAAGTGGAAATGGTGGCCCGTGAGCTGGGCGTGTCGAGCAAAGACGTCCGCGAGATGGAATCCCGTATGGCGGCCCAGGACATGACCTTCGACATGTCGTCCGACGATGAGTCCGACAGCCAGCCGATGGCGCCGGTCCTGTATCTGCAGGACAAAACGTCTAACTTTGCCGACGGCATCGAAGACGATAACTGGGAAGAGCAGGCGGCGAATAAGCTGACTGACGCGATGCAGGGCCTGGACGAGCGTAGCCAGGACATCATCCGCGCCCGCTGGCTGGACGAAGATAACAAGTCCACGCTGCAGGAACTGGCCGACCGCTACGGCGTCTCCGCAGAGCGCGTGCGTCAGCTGGAAAAGAACGCCATGAAAAAACTGCGTGCCGCTATCGAAGCCTGATACGCCACGCCTGCCTGATACCTGATATCAGGCTCCCCGATAACGCCCCGCCTCAGGTTGGGGCGTTTTGTTTTTCTGCGTCCTCCCGGAGCAGGAGCATCTGCGGGCAGTGCGTCTGCAGGCAGCCGAGTAAGACGCTGAACGCCGACGCCATCTGCTCTTCGGGCTGGCTGGCGAATCCCATCAGTAATCCTTTCTTGCGCGCCGCCGTCAGGTAGTAGCGCGACAGCGGCCGCACCAGAATGTGCCGCGCATTGGCCTCTCTGGCGATCGCCACATCGTCAGCCTCTGCGGGCAAATTGAGGATCAAATGCAGCCCGGCATTATCGCTGAAGTCAGACAGGGCGTACGGCATACAGTGCCGCTGGATAAGCTCAGTTAAAAAGGCGCGGCGACGGCTGTAGAGCAGCCGCATACGGCGGATATGGGCCGAATAGTGGCCGGCGGTAATAAACTCCGCCAGCGCCATCTGGATCAGCGAATGGCCGCCGCGGTAAAGCTCGGCATGGGCGTGCTTCAGGTCGCTGACCAGCGGCCGCGGGATCACCACGTAGCCCAGGCGCAGGCCGGGATAGAGCGTCTTGCTGAAGGTGCCGATATAGACCACCGGGGCGTCGGCGACCAGACCCTGCAGGGCGGGGATCGGCTGACCGGAAAAGCGAAACTCGCTGTCATAATCATCTTCGACGATCCAGCTCCCCTGCTGACGGGCGAGTGCCAGCAGGCGCTGGCGGCGCTCAAGGCTCATCACCGCGCCCAGCGGATACTGGTGGGAAGGCGTAACGAAGATCAGCCTCGGCGCATCGTCAACCGTCTCCGGCGGGCACAGGCCGTTGGCATCGACGGTCAGGGGCTCTGCCCGAACGTCGTTCATCGCCAGCACGTGGCGGATCCCCCAGTAGGAAGGCTCCTCCACCCACGCCAGATCGCCGTTATCACACAGCATGCGGGTGACCAGATCGATCGCCTGGTGGATCCCCTCGGTGATAAGAATTTGATCTGACTGACAGTGGACGCCGCGCGACACGCGCAGATAATCCACCAGCGCCTGCTGCAGTTCCGGGGTGCCACCGTTGCAGCTATAGCTGAGCCGCTCCGGTTTGGGCCGACGGCTGATGCGGGCCTGGATCTTACTGAACAGCGGGTGGGGAAAGGCGTTAACGTCCGGCACGCCGGGTATAAACGCTCCCCACTGGCGCGGGCTGGCGCTGACCTGGCCGAGCAGATGCTGGCCTCGGCGTGAAAGATGCGCCGTCGGTGCTGCGATACTGCTGTTTTCTTGCTGACCTTTAGCCGTCAATGAGCTCTCAGGGGCGGTTTGGGCAACGAATGTTCCGCTTCCCCGACGGGAAACCACATATCCTTCCGCCAGCAATTGTTCATAAGTTGTTAATATGGTGTTTCTTGATACGCCAAGTTCGCCCGCCAGGTCCCGCGACGGCGGCAGACGGCTTTGCGGCGCCAGCGAACCGTCGAGGATCGCGCGGCGTAGCGCGTTATATAAGCGTTTGTGCAGAAGAGGATCCCGCTCTTCCTGCAGACGGACCAGCACCAGGTCACCCACCAGCGAACGCAATTGGATCCCTCAGATATTCAAAATTGGTACTCGATTATAGGGCCAACTCCTGTGTAAATAAACGACATCGTTTCTAATTTGTTGCGATAACGTGACATACACGACAGGAGATTCGCAGGTGAAAAGCTCAGAACTGAATCAACGTCGCCAGCAGGCGACGCCGCGCGGCGTAGGCGTAATGTGTAACTACTTTGTCGAGAAGGCGGAAAACGCCACGCTGTGGGATATCGAAGGCAATGAGGTGATCGATTTCGCCGCCGGGATCGCCGTGTTAAATACCGGTCACCGCCATCCGAAAGTGGTCGCCGCGGTTGCCGACCAGCTGCAGGCGTTCACCCACACCGCCTATCAGATTGTGCCGTACGAAAGCTATGTTTCGCTGGCGGAGCGTATCAACGATCTGGCGCCAATTGACGGGCCGGCAAAAACGGCTTTCTTCACCACCGGCGCGGAAGCGGTCGAGAACGCGGTGAAAATCGCCCGCGCTTACACCGGTCGTCCGGGGCTGATTACCTTCGGCGGCGGCTTCCACGGCCGTACCTTTATGACCATGGCCCTCACCGGTAAGGTCGCGCCCTACAAAATCGGCTTCGGGCCGTTCCCGGGCTCGGTGTATCACGGCGTTTACCCCAATGCGGCGCATGGCGTGACCACCGCGGATGCGCTGAAAAGCCTGGAGCGCATTTTCAAAGCGGATATTGCGCCGGACCAGGTAGCGGCCATCATTCTCGAGCCGATCCAGGGGGAAGGCGGCTTTAACGTCGCGCCGGCCGATTTTATGCAGGCGCTGCGCGACCTGTGCGATACCCACGGCATTCTGCTGATCGCCGATGAAGTGCAGACCGGTTTCGCCCGCACCGGCAAGCTGTTCGCTATGCAGCACTATGAGGTGAAACCGGATCTGATGACGATGGCGAAAAGCCTCGCCGGCGGTTTCCCGCTGTCGGGCGTTGTCGGTCGCGCCGAGGTGATGGATGCGCCAGCCCCAGGCGGGCTGGGCGGAACCTATGCCGGTAACCCGCTGGCGGTGGCCGCGGCGCACGCGGTGCTGGATGTGATTGCCGAAGAGCAGCTGTGTCAGCGCGCTGAACAGCTGGGTAGCCATCTGCAGGAAGTGCTCAACCAGGCGCGCGCTACCTGCCCGGCGATCGTTGATGTCCGCGGCCGGGGGTCGATGGTGGCGGTGGAGTTTAACGATCCGCAAACAGGCGAACCGTCGCCGGAATTCACCCGCCTTGTGCAACAGAAAGCGCAGGAGAACGGCCTGCTGCTGCTGAGCTGTGGCGTCTACGGCAACGTGATCCGCTTCCTGTATCCGTTGACTATCCCCGACGCCCAGTTCTCGAAAGCGCTGGATATTCTGGCGCGCGTACTGAAGAGCTAACGTCTCCCCGGCGGGCTGCGGCGGCAGGGAAGCCGAACAGAAACAGGACGCCGCAGCCGGCTGTTTATGCTCAGCGTGAGTGGTTTATCACCCTGATATCACCTTTTTTCCGGCGGTGAAAACCGCCGGAGTAAAACGGAATCTATGGTCACTCCCGTTTTTGCAACACCGATTTTGACGATAAATT
>ERZ772884.2524-NODE-2524-length-10519-cov-8.377963_pt1 | contig 10519 bp, 8 predicted proteins | sample MGYA00580574_ERZ772884 | MGnify/ENA primary metagenome ERZ772884 (study PRJEB29015, sample SAMEA2737690) | human gut metagenome | biome: human gut; feature: human-associated habitat; material: faeces | place: China | collected 2012 ... | reverse complement strand
CTCGCGGGCGTAGGCGTGGCGTTTTATCTGATGCTGGCGCTGCGTACCCTGTTACGCGACAAGGGCTGGTTCGAATCCCGCGGTATTGCCGCACCGAACCTGGCCGAATATCTCGATCTGGTGGCGCTGGGTACCGTCGCTGACGTGGTGCCGCTCGATACCAATAACCGTATTTTGACCTGGCAGGGCTTGAGCCGTATCCGGGCGGGCAAGTGCCGTCCGGGGATCAAGGCGCTGCTGGAAATCGCCAACCGCGACCCGCTCAAGCTGGCGGCAAGCGATTTGGGCTTTGCGCTCGGGCCGCGCCTGAACGCGGCCGGAAGACTGGACGATATGTCCGTTGGCGTCGCGCTGCTGCTGTGCGACAACCTCGGTGAGGCGCGCGTGCTGGCCAACGAGCTGGACGCCCTGAACCAGACACGTAAAGAGATTGAGCAGGGAATGCAGGCCGAAGCGCTGACCCTGTGCGAAAAACTGGAGCGCAGCGGCGACACGCTGCCGGGCGGCCTGGCGATGTACCATCCCGAGTGGCATCAGGGCGTGGTCGGCATTCTGGCGTCGCGCATTAAAGAGCGCTTCCACCGCCCGGTGATCGCCTTCGCCCCCGCGGGCGACGGCACGCTGAAAGGCTCTGGCCGCTCGATTCAGGGCCTGCACATGCGCGACGCGCTGGAGCGTCTCGATACGCTGTATCCGGGCCTGATGATCAAGTTCGGCGGCCATGCGATGGCGGCTGGCCTGTCGCTGGAAGAGGCGAAATTCGACGAGTTCCAGCGCCTCTTCGGCGAGCTGGTCACCGACTGGATTGACCCGGCCCTGCTGCAGGGTGAAGTGGTGTCCGATGGCGAGCTTCCACCGCTTGAGATGACGATGGACGTGGCGCAAATGCTCCGCGATGCCGGTCCATGGGGGCAGATGTTCCCGGAGCCGCTGTTCGACGGCCGTTTCCGCCTGCTGCAGCAGCGCATCGTCGGCGAACGTCATCTGAAGGTGATGGTTGAACCGGTCGGCGGCGGCCCGCTGCTGGACGGTATTGCCTTTAACGTTGACACGGCGGTATGGCCGGACAACGGCGTGCGCGAGGTCGAGCTGGCGTACAAACTGGACATCAACGAGTTTCGCGGCAACCGCACCCTTCAGATCATCATCGACAATATCTGGCCAATTTAGCGGCAGTAATCTCTATAAAAAAGGGCGTGGATTCGGTACAATCCCGCTCTTATCACCGCATTTTGACAAGTCCATAAAAGAAAACAGACCATGTTTGAAATTAATCCGGTAAAAAACCGTATTCAGGACCTCACGGAGCGCTCTGACGTTCTTAGGGGGTATCTTTGACTACGATGCCAAGAAAGAGCGTCTTGAAGAAGTAAACGCCGAGCTGGAACAGCCGGACGTCTGGAACGAACCTGAACGCGCACAGGCGCTGGGTAAAGAGCGTTCCTCTCTCGAAGCTATCGTAGATACGCTGGATCAAATGGCCCAGGGGCTGGAAGATGTTTCCGGTTTGCTGGAGCTGGCCGTCGAAGCCGACGACGAAGAGACCTTTAACGAAGCCGTGGCAGAACTCGACGTGCTGGAAGAGAAGCTGGCGCAGCTTGAATTCCGTCGCATGTTCTCCGGCGAATACGACAGCGCTGACTGCTATCTCGATATTCAGGCAGGTTCTGGCGGTACCGAAGCGCAGGACTGGGCCAGCATGCTGATGCGCATGTACCTGCGTTGGGCAGAAGCGCGCGGCTTCAAAACCGAAATTATCGAAGAGTCTGAAGGTGAAGTGGCCGGTATTAAATCCGTCACCATCAAGATCATCGGTGATTACGCCTACGGCTGGCTGCGTACCGAAACGGGCGTTCACCGCCTGGTGCGTAAGAGCCCGTTCGACTCCGGTGGCCGTCGTCATACCTCCTTCAGCTCCGCGTTTGTTTACCCGGAAGTTGATGAAGATATTGATATCGAAATTAACCCGGCGGACCTGCGTATCGACGTTTACCGCGCATCCGGCGCGGGCGGCCAGCACGTTAACCGTACGGAATCTGCGGTGCGTATTACCCACATTCCAACCGGGCTGGTCACGCAATGCCAGAACGACCGTTCCCAGCATAAGAACAAAGACCAGGCCATGAAGCAGATGAAAGCGAAGCTTTATGAGCTGGAGATGCAGAAGAAAAATGCTGAGAAACAGGCGATGGAAGACAACAAGTCTGACATCGGCTGGGGCAGCCAGATCCGTTCTTACGTCCTTGATGACTCCCGCATCAAAGACCTGCGTACCGGGGTTGAAACCCGCAACACGCAGGCGGTGCTGGACGGCAGCCTGGACCAATTTATCGAAGCAAGTTTGAAAGCAGGGTTATGAGGAACCAACATGTCTGAACAACAAGCACAGGGCGCTGACGCGGTAGTCGATCTTAACAACGAACTGAAAACCCGCCGCGAGAAGCTGGCAGCGCTGCGCGAGCAGGGCGTGCCGTTCCCGAACGATTTTCGTCGTGACCACACCTCAGACCAACTGCACGCTGACTTCGACGCGAAAGAGAACGAAGAGCTGGAAGCGCTGAACGTTGAAGTGGCCGTTGCGGGCCGCATGATGACCCGTCGTATCATGGGTAAAGCCTCCTTCGTGACCCTGCAGGACGTTGGCGGCCGCATTCAGCTGTACGTGTCCCGTGACGATCTGCCGGAAGGCATCTACAACGAGCAGTTCAAGAAGTGGGACCTGGGCGATATCCTGGGCGCGAAAGGTAAACTGTTCAAAACCAAAACCGGTGAACTGTCTATCCACTGCACCGAGCTGCGTCTGCTGACCAAAGCCCTGCGCCCGCTGCCGGACAAATTCCACGGCCTGCAGGATCAGGAAGCGCGCTATCGTCAGCGCTACCTGGATCTCATCTCTAACGATGAATCCCGCAAGACCTTCAAAATTCGCTCCCAGATCATGGCCGGTATCCGCCAGTTCATGGTGAACCGCGACTTTATGGAAGTGGAAACCCCGATGATGCAGGTGATCCCTGGCGGCGCGTCTGCGCGTCCGTTCATCACCCATCACAACGCCCTGGACCTGGACATGTACCTGCGTATCGCGCCGGAACTGTACCTGAAGCGTCTGGTGGTTGGTGGTTTTGACCGCGTGTTCGAGATCAACCGTAACTTCCGTAACGAAGGGATCTCCGTTCGTCATAACCCAGAGTTCACCATGATGGAACTCTACATGGCTTATGCGGATTACAAAGATCTGATCGAGCTGACCGAATCCCTGTTCCGTACGCTGGCGCAGGATATTCTGGGCACCACGCAGGTCCCTTACGGTGAAGAAGTCTTCGACTTCGGCAAGCCGTTCGAAAAACTGACCATGCGCGAAGCGATCAAGAAGTACCGTCCGGAAACCAATATGGCCGATCTGGATAACTTCGATTCTGCGAAAGCGATCGCCGAAAGCATCGGTATCAAGGTTGAGAAGAGCTGGGGTCTGGGCCGTATCGTGACCGAGATCTTTGAAGAAGTGGCCGAAGCGCACCTGATTCAGCCGACCTTCATCACCGAATACCCGGCGGAAGTCTCTCCGCTGGCGCGTCGTAATGACCAGAACCCGGAGATCACTGACCGCTTCGAATTCTTCATCGGCGGCCGTGAAATCGGCAACGGCTTTAGCGAGCTGAACGATGCGGAAGACCAGGCTCAGCGCTTCCAGGATCAGGTTGATGCGAAAGCGGCAGGCGACGACGAAGCGATGTTCTTCGACGAAGATTACGTGACCGCGCTGGAGCACGGTCTGCCACCAACGGCGGGTCTGGGTATTGGTATCGACCGTATGGTGATGCTGTTCACCAACAGCCACACCATCCGTGACGTGATCCTGTTCCCGGCGATGCGTCCGGTGAAGTAAGGCGTTAAGATGTAAAAAAAGCCCCGAAAGGGGCTTTTTTATTGCGCCGCGAAGGCTTTGAGTTTTTCGCGAGCGGTTGTCGCTTCCATGACCATCCACGGGCTAAAGGCCCAGGGCGTCGCGTCCAGCGCGCGGAATAGCGCGTCCAGCTCAACCCACTGATAGTCCATCACTTCATCTTCGTTTATCGTCACGTCATTGGTGATGCGGGCGGCGAACACCGGGCAAATTTCGTTTTCCACGATCCCGGACGGGTCGGTTTCCCGATAGCGAAATTCAGGGGCGACGGCGGTGATATCGGTCAGTTCTGCGCCCACTTCAAAGCGGCAGCGGCGAATTATCGCCTGGACTGTCTCTTCGCCCGACTGCGGGTGGCCGCATACGGAGTTGGTCCAGACGCCGGGCCAGGCTTTTTTGCTTAAGGCGCGTCGGGTGATCAGACATTCGCCTTTTGCGTTAAAAAGCCAGGAAGAGAACGCCAGATGCAGCGGGGTATGTAACGTGTGCGCGGCATATTTTTCCTGAGTGCCAATCACCATTCCCTGGTCGTTTACCAAAATAACGTGTTCTTGAATACTCATTGATGCTCCAGTGCCAAAATGCCGAGTGGTTCAGCACCATCAGCCGAAGCATTATACTGCATTCTTATACGAACGGTTTGGCTCGTAGAGCGGAAAAGGGCATGACCCCTGTTCGTTTTGGCTGTTATCATAGTGCGCCATTCACGCTGACCGAGGATCTGTTTTGTTTGCAGGAAGCCTGACGAGAAAACCCCTTACCGCTATTTTTTGCCTGACGCTGACGCTATTACTGGCGGGCTGTTCAGGGAGCAAATCTTCGGATACGGGAAGCTATTCCGGTTCGGTCTACACCGTCAAACGCGGGGACACTCTGTACCGGATTTCGCGCGCAACGGGAACCAGCGTGAAGGATCTGGCGCGTCTGAATAACCTTTCTCCGCCCTACACCATCGAGGTGGGGCAGCAGCTGAAGGTTAGCGGCGGATCGTCCTCCGGTAAAAAATCCTCTTCGAAAGGCAAAACCGCCAAAGTGACGCCGTCCTATCAGGTGCCACAATCGTCATGGCCGCCGGTTGGACAGCGCTGCTGGATTTGGCCTGCCAGCGGTAAAGTGGTCGCCCCTTACTCACTCTCTGAAGGTGGCAACAAGGGTATTGATATCGCCGCTGCGCGCGGTACGCCGGTTTATGCCTCTGGAGCCGGGAAGGTGGTTTATGTGGGTAACCAGCTGCGCGGCTACGGTAACCTGATCATGATTAAGCATGGCGAAGACTACATCACGGCCTATGCGCACAACGACACGATGCTGGTCAACAACGGGCAGAACGTCAAAGCCGGGCAGAAGATTGCCACCATGGGCAGCACCGGTACGGATTCAGTGAAGCTGCACTTCCAGATTCGCTACAAGGCGACGGCCATCGATCCGCAGCGCTATCTTCCTGCTCCCGGCAGCAAACCGAAGTGCTAAGTGATTATTTAATCGCCGGTTAGTTGTGAAGAGGCTTGTATGAAGGTGCGTAAGGTCTATAATGCCTTACGCACCTCAAAGCGGGCGTAGTTCAATGGTAGAACGAGAGCTTCCCAAGCTCTATACGAGGGTTCGATTCCCTTCGCCCGCTCCATGACACTTCTGAATCACCTCTATCTTATTGAATCCCTTGGCGATACGGCGAAAGCCTGATTGCAGAGTTACTGACTGTAACCTTCTGTGTAACCCTTCATCGGGAATTATTCATACATGGGACTCTCTGTTGCTGATTACCAGCTATGTCCATCATCATCACCTAAAGAGCTATGTACTCGTGCTGTCTGCTATCTCTATCAGCGCAATGGAATCTACTATTGCCGACTGAAAGTTTATCTATCAATAGACGTCTGGACGTCCAAATGTAATTCTGTCAGAATATCCTCAGTCTCACTCAGGACACGGAACAGGAGAACTGCTATGCGTCAACATCATCACATCAAGTCAGCACTCAGGGCCATTCGTGCCGATAACCCATTATTGACCTATGAAGACATGCGCGGTCATCTTCGAGAGATGGCTGAGATGGAGCTATCGTTAGGCCGTTCAGATATTTTTGAACCGGATATGATGGATATTTACCGTGACCAGTATGGAGAACTCGGTGAGAGTCTTGTTGACGCTATTGCTAGTGAACCATTAACCGTTGACCAGCATCGTTACATTAACGAGGCGCAAGATGTAATCAAGGCCTGCATGGCGAGAGTAGAAGGGAACAGTCAGCCGCTGATTGATTATATTGATGGCTTTGATGGAGGCGTGAGGCAGTCGGCTAAGCAGGAGGTAGAAAGCGCAGAGCCACGCCCAGCGGTCACATTAAGATTCCTCGTTGAGCAGTACGAAAAGGAGAATGTTCAGAACTGGAAGCCAGCGACTTTAAAAGAGAACCAGGCGTCACACAGTACGCTCATTGAGATTTTCGATTATCTGGGGCTGACGGACCTGACTGCAATTACCCGAGCGGACATGCTTGAGGTTCGTGATGTGCTCCAGAAGATACCGAAGAACCGTAAACAGCGCTTCAAGGATGCCCCATTGGTTGACCTGCTGACTACTGATAAGACCCATGAGTGCATGGATGTCGTGACCATTAACAACAAATATTTGGTGAAGATGGCAGCCTTATTTAAATGGGCTGTACGCAATGACCTGTTAATCAAGAACCTGACCGAAGGTTTAGAGCTAAAAGTGCCACCAAGAAAGGCCTCAGAAGCCCGTAAAGCGTTTTCAGCGACGCAGGTAGGCCAACTTATTGATGCCGCTAAGAAATACTCTCAGAAGCCGTCTGGTAAGCCATATCATTATTATGTTGTTATGCTGGCAGCTATTACCGGAGCGAGACTTAATGAGGTGTCGCAGATTCAGGTTAAGGATGTGATGACCACCAGCCACGGGACCGCTTATATTCATATCAATGAAGACGCTAGCACTCTGCCCGGTAAGAGCATCAAGAACCCGTACAGTGAGCGCTGTGTGCCTCTGGTTGATGGAGCCTATGGTTTCGCATTGGCTGACTTTATGGCGCTTGTAGAGACCCGTAGAAGCGCTGGAGGTGAGGACGCAATGGTGTTCGATGGTCTGAAGCTAATGAAGAATGGTTATGGCGAGCAGGTCAGCAAATGGTTTAACCGGACGTTGTTGCCTAAGGTCGTGGCTGACCGTGACGGATTGGCGTTCCATTCATTCAGACATACAGTTGCGACTCAGTTAAAACAACAAGGTGTCGAATTGGCGTATGCTCAGGCGATTCTGGGGCATAGCTCTGGGTCAATTACTTATGACCGATACGCTAAAGAGGTTGAGGTAGAAATACTGGAAGAAAAACTATCGGAAGCGCTATCGGTTGTTCAGTAGTTGAATATGGATGCTCGAATGAGAGGATGTAATGGGCAAAGAGTTTTTAGTTAGCAAAGAAAATAAGCCATCATATGAATGCATGATTACTGCTGAAACGTGTTTAGGGTTAGCAGGTATGACAACTGAAGATTGGCTACGTGACCATCATTGCCGTACAGGTATCATATTCACTGCCTTTGCTATTGAAGCAATGTTCATCTTTTACAGGAAACAAGTTGATACGAATTACAATAAGAAGCAGAGGGAAGACCGGAAGACAATGCACAAGAATACATTAATGCTCTGTGGTATTAATAATTACATCGGGACAAGACCGTACCAAATTGTCAAAGAGTGTCTTGATGTAAGAGATGCAATTGCTCATGGTGATTCATATACTTCCACTTTCAATTTCTTAGCGGGCGACCTGAATAAACAAGATGATATTACACGCCGTGTCATTGCTGTAAATTCAGAGCAGTTTCGAGGACTAACGATTGAGCGTCTTAGGAAATACATTGAGATGGCAAAGCATATTGACTATGAAATTTCTGATAAAGGTTACAGACCCTTTGAAAGTGACCTCCCGATAGATGAGCGTAGAAAGCTGATATTGGCCTTTGGTGTCAGTGGAGTATCAATGTGGCCCAGTTCCTAACCGAAAATTTTCTTGGGGTGTGTGAATGTAATCTATTGTTTTAATGAGTAGGGTTATCATCCTAAACTATAGAGAGACATACAGTGCTAGCGTATCGTAGGTGCAAACAGGTATAAGCCTGAAGAAGCTATGGGGACCCTGTCTTTGACAGGATTCCTTCCTTGTGAATATATAGTAAATATTTATGAATTAACATTCATCTTTGGTGGTTTTTGTATTTTTTATTAACTACTTGTTTTATATGAGTATTTACATTAATACCCACTATGGGGAGAGACATCTATAGGAACAACATAAAGTTTTTCATTCACATACACGTATTGATATATAGATTGCTCATATCGCTAGAGTTCAGGTTAAACCAGATGCCCTCTCGTATTCATCCATGCGCCACGGCCAACTTTGCACGTTAGCAGCATGTTCGACGACGTTTGCATTAACCCTCACTTCAGGGAGGAGAGCGACACGTTCGAGACAGCATGTTCGAGACACTTCCGGTTCCCACCAGTAGCGAGCAACAAACGGCTACACCCATACGCAACATCAACCAATAGACGAGACCCGAAGGCAGACTGATTGGAAACCATCAGCCTTCATAGTGTCGAGCTTGTATCAGGTCACACGGCAACGTTGCAGACATTCACGTAAACCTTCGTACCTTTCAGGGCGGGTAACATCAGACACCACACGCGCATTGTTTCTAATGTGCTTCTTAAGTGGACTACAGAGATGGGAGGTTGAATAGACGAATTAACAATAATACAGGGCGGAAACTCAAAGTTAGCCCGTTAGGTTATATCTTCTAGAATAACTCCCAGTATTAAAATAAATTTTTTAAAAAAACATGTTAATAGATAACCTTTAGTTCTTGAAGTATACCTAATGTTAATATTTATAGTTATTCCTGAAGTTGAGCATTAGATGTCCCTCAGTTATTCCCAATTAATATTGGTTTTATGAAATAAGCCATAATAACCTTGAATCCTCAAGCGCTGTAAACGCTAGGTCCTGCCCTATTGGTCTCACCGAATACCATAACGAAACAGAGAGGTAAACCATGAGCATTTCAATTATGTCATTCAAGCAGGTCTCTCGGAATTTAGGCATCACTCGTAATCGTTTTCTTGAGCTTCTTAAGAAGTCAGGGATGATACAAACAATAGGTCACGAATTGGTATATCAAAACAAGAAAACTGAAAAGGAATTTTTAGCACTGAGCGTTTCACTGGTAAGTATATTGTCAATAATGAATCCCTGTCATTTAATAAAGCACATGGCGGTCAGATACCTCAGCAATTTCTAGATAGCCGCGTAATTAACATCTTGCAGTTAAGTATATCAAAAGAATACATACAGAATTACATCAATGGTCTACGCCAAGACCACTATCAATTACAGCTAGCCGTTTAATATAAGCGTCTTCCATTTGCCTGATAGGTTCCTTTGTTGTGGGACTAGCTGGCTTATCAGGAGGCGACTTATAGAGGACGCTTTTATTAGAAGGAGTCACAACATGACCACTGTTAAAAATGTATCAGGCGTTATCACTTCCGTTGTACTCCCGGTCATCGTTGACGGGTACAAATGGGAATGCAACAAGGACCGCATGTGGAACCTTAATGAGTTACATAAAGCACTTAGCCTTGATGAGAATCAGCGACCATCTGAATGGGACAATAAAGTGTCTCGTGAGTTACTGTCTTCCGGAAATTTGCGGAAGGTGGATAAGGTTGGAACCTATGCGACTGAGCAAGCCGCTATTGCGTATGCTATGTGGATCTCTGTCCCGTTCTATATGACCGTCATTAATGCATTTATTGAGCTACGTAATGACAACGTTATTAAAGCCTTTAATCTCGCTAAACAGAACCAGACCATTAAACCTATTAGTAACGTTGAGTTCGACAAATTGCGGTCACGTGGTTGGTCTATTACGGATGCCATTAAGAAAGCAGGTATTCCTAATGCGGTCCTCGTTAATCGGATGCTTAAATCTGGTTTGATGCATAATCCATTCTATAAGCGTCACATGGGGTCATGGATTGCCAACAAAAAGGGCCGTATTAATGGCTACTGGAAAGCACCAGAAGGTGACGGACGGTTTAACAATGATGGTGTGAAGGTTCTTGAAAAAGGATTTGAGTGGTTAAAAGAACAGCATCCAGAGATTAATCGTCAGGTAGCAATCATGAAGGGTAACGCTAAGCGCCGTAGCAGACGATAAGTTAGACGACGATTTACCTGAGGCGAAAGTTTTGTATCAGGCTCTCCCCAAGGTGGCTTTAATGAAACGAGCATGTTTGACTTGCCCCATAAGCTCGCTCATAGGCACCAGCGATCGATAGCTTTATAATGATCGAAACAAACGATCAAATGGGGTGCAGTATTCAGTTACCATTTAGCGCTCACATGTACGACACTGAGTAATGCTTTATGAAATGTACAACTCTTTTATTCACACATTTTCAGCAGACTTGTACACTGAGTACGAACGATCTATTGCTGCCTGAGCGCTGGTGGCAGATTGAGGGCCTCTCTCCTAAATAGCTGCGCCTAATACCGCTACACTTTTGCCTGACCATGTTTTCCTCCGG
>ERZ772884.2521-NODE-2521-length-10526-cov-3.306561_pt1 | contig 10526 bp, 3 predicted proteins | sample MGYA00580574_ERZ772884 | MGnify/ENA primary metagenome ERZ772884 (study PRJEB29015, sample SAMEA2737690) | human gut metagenome | biome: human gut; feature: human-associated habitat; material: faeces | place: China | collected 2012 ... | reverse complement strand
GGTATGCGCGGCGATCCACGAGATCGCACACTCCCTTCTGCATGGCAGAGACGACGTTGGCGAGAAATATCAGGTAATCGAACTGTTTGAAGAGCCTGCCCTGTATTCCAATGGGCGCATCGACAGAGAAAAGCTGCCCGAAGGTCTGTATGCATATGACCTGCGCGGTTCAGACGATGATCCGGGACTGCCCGTGACCATTCAGGAGCACGTTGTCGTCAATCATGCAGCAACCGTCATTACAGCGACGCCCATTGACCTGACGGATGCAGGGTATCTTCCGTTGGGCGAGGACGGGCTGAACTTTGTAGGCGGAGAGCAGACCGTAAAGGGTTTTCTGCACGAGCAGTTTCCGGAAAAGGCGAAGATCTCCCGCAACACCGAGGAAGTGCAGGCCGAAAGCATCTCCTTCATGGTCTGCGCCTATTTCGGCATTGAGACCGGCGAGAACAGCTTCGGCTATATCGCTACATGGTCTAAGGGCAAGGAATTGCCGGAGCTAAAAGCATCGCTGGAAACCATCAACCACACGGCATCCGGTCTGATTACGGACATCGACCGGAACTATAAGGCGCTGATGAAGGAGCGTGGGCTGGATAAGGAGCCGGAGAGCCTTGCTGCTGAGCCAGTGCAGGAGATTACGGTGCAGGAGCCGGAGCCGGTCGCAGCGCCGGATAACGGCTGCGTCCCTGACCCTGCGATTTCTGTTGAGAGCATGAACGCCTACGGCTACACCGATTCCAATATGCTGCCGCTGACAAAGGAGCGTGCGCTGGAGCTCATGGAACGGGACGTGAGCGTGTATATGCTTCACACGGACAACACCGAGGCCATGGCGTTCAATGCGGAGGATATCCGCAGCTTTGACGGCGTCTTCGGCGTGGAAGCCTCCGAATGGGAGACGGTCAAAGACCGCTTCGCGCCGCCGGACTATGAAAAGGCGTTTCTCGACAACCCCGCCGACAGCTTTGCCATCTATCAGCTCAGGGGCAGCGACGACACGGCTCAGCTCCGCTTTATGAACGCCGAGTATCTGGCACAAAAGGGGTTTTCCGCCCAAAAGGAGAATTACGCCGCCGTCTATGCGGGCGGCCTCGACCGCAGGGGCGATACGCAGGACAGGTTGGATGCGCTGTATGAAACCTTCAACATCCGCCGCCCGGAGGATTTTCGCGGTCACAGCCTGTCCGTCAGCGACATCGTGGCGCTGAAGCAGAACGGCGTGGTATCCTGTCATTACGTGGATTCCTGGGGCTTCAAGGCGCTGCCCGACTTCCTAAAGCCGGAAAACTATCTCAAAAACGCGGAGATGGCCATGGAGGACGACTACGGCATGATCGACGGCGTTATCAACAACGGGCCGAAGCAGACCGTGGCAGAGCTGGAGGAACAGGCAAAGTCCGGCAAGCCCGTCTCCCTCATGGAGCTGGCGCAGGCGGCGCGCCGGGAACAGGCGCAAGCGTCACGGCAGGAGAAGAAGCCCTCCGTGCTGGCAAAGCTCTGTCCTCCCGTCAACGAGTCGAAAAAGACAGCGCGTTCAAAGCGCGCGGAAAGAGAGCTGCTATGATGAAATTTACCAACGATGAAATGAACCTCATGTGCATCTACCAGAGCGACAGCCGCAGCGGGCTGATTGCCGCCCTCACCGAAATGCGCGGATATTTGGACGAGGACGAGGCCGAGCTGCGGAAGCTGACCGACAGCACCGTGCAAAAGCTCAGCGAAATCACCGACGAGCAGTTTGCGGAGCTGGAGCTAATTCCCGACTTCGATACGGACGAATAAGGCGGATGCGGCGGGAGCGGCTTTCGGGTCGCTCCCGTTTTGCTTCTTCGACCCTATTTCCCAAAATCAAAAGAATATTGATTTTGGGAAATAGAACGGGTATAATAAGCGCAGAGGTGATGAATATGAAACTGATAGACCGAGGTATGTATCTCCGGAAGCTAATTGGAGTGATCGGTACACCGGACATCAAGGTAGTCACAGGCGTCCGACGCAGCGGAAAGTCAAAGCTGCTGGAAGCATTCAAGGCGTATGTAGAAGCAAATATCGCGGATGCCAATATCGTGCATATCAATTTCAACCTGACAAAGAATGAGAAATTCAAGGATTACCATGTCCTGAACGATTATATTGAAAGCGCCTATATCGATGGCAAGCAGAACTTTGTCCTGATCGACGAGGTACAGATGTGTCCCGGCTTTGAGCTCGCCATCAACAATCTTCATGCGCAGGAAAGATTCGACATCTATATTACGGGCTCAAACGCTTTCCTTCTGAGTTCCGATCTTGCCACACTCTTTACGGGTCGGACTTTTGAGGTGAAGGTGTTCCCGTTTTCTTTCAGTGAGTTCTGCGAGTATTATTCCCTTACGGACAGGTATGCCGCTTTTTCCCGGTATCTGCGAGAGGGCGGCATGGCTGGCTCGTATCTTTATCAAGACCCGGAAGCCAAGTACGACTATATCGCGGATGTATTCGATACATTGATCGTCAGGGACATACGGCAGAAATATAAAATCCGCAACCCGATCCTGATGAACCGCATTGTTGATTTTCTCATGGACAATATCTCAAATCTCACGTCTGCGAGAAATATTGCAGATGCCCTCACAGGCAACAAGGATAAAATCAACCACAAGACCGTCGGGAACTATATGCAGTATCTGTGCAACGCCTTTGCTTTCTATCGCGTTCGCAGATATGACATTCAGGGGAAAAAGTATCTGGCATCCAGCGATAAACTGTATCTGAGTGATCATACCTTCCGGTATGCGAAACTGGGAACAAAAAATCTGGACTATGGCCGCGTACTTGAAAACATCGTTGCTATCGAACTGCTTCGGCGCGGATATGAGGTCTATGTCGGGGTCTTATACAAGAAGGAGATAGATTTTGTTGCCATAAAACGCAACGAAAAGCTCTATATTCAGGTTTCAGACAACATCAGCGACGAGAAAACCTTTGAGCGCGAAGTAACCCCTCTGCTTCAAATCAAGGACGCTTATCCGAAGCTGGTACTCGCCAGGATCAGAGATGAAGCGTACCAGTATGAGGGCGTTCAGATCATCGATATTGCGGACTGGCTGGCGGAGCAGCCATCTGCTTCCCAAAAATGAAAATAATTTGATTTTGGGAAACAGCAACGGAGGGAGTTATGGCAAAGAAGTGCGGGCACTACTGCAAGGTGTGCGGAGAATACAAGGCGAACGAGCGCTTTTCGGGCAGAGGCCATGCGGCGCACATCTGCAAGAAATGCGCTGCGCTGCCTGCCGCGCAGCGGGCTGAGGACATGACGCTCACAAAGCTATGGAATCTGCCGTGGCAGCTCTCCGCTCAGCAGCGGGACTGGCTCAAAGGGCTGCGAAACGACAGCCGCACGGAGGTGGCTTCTGCCGCCCGCGAGCTGTACGCAGACCGTTTCCCATATGCGGCGCGAAACGAGCGGAAAAAGCTGCTCCAAATCAGCCATATGGACTTTGCCGTCTGCGGCGAGGTCTTTGACGAATACGGCGACGGCTGTTACAGAGAGTTTCAATTCACCCTCGACCGGAAAGAACATGCGGTTTGGCTCCGGCAGGGAGACGAGACGGTGCAGGTCACTCTGACAATAAAGGAGATGCGCAGGCTGCTGAACGTCATCGTCAACAACTATGAAATCTTCTGTTGGGAGGAGGACTACGGCACTTCCGACACAGATGCCCTTTGGGAAGATGATTGGGACGAGGAAGAAGGGGCTGACCTGGAGCTTCCCGATGAATCCGAAGATGAAGATTCCCCATCATGGGAGGTTTCAATATGCTATCTGAATGGCGAAACACAGGACATCTGCGGGTACGATGATCTGCCCGACCGGGTAAACGAGCTGACGCTGGAGCTGCTTTCCCTGTTTGAGGATGAATCTCAGGCGGAGGACTTTGAACCCGAAGATGGATAAAAGCGTCTCTTCCCTTACACTCTATTTCCCAAAATCGAAAAAATTTTAATTTTGGGAAATAGAACATCGACATACAAGAGAGAGTGTCCCGTTTCCTGCATAGGATTCGGGACGTTTTCCATAGTACCGACCTGTACATAGAGCGTCCGTACCGGGCGCTCTAAATTTATGCCATGAAGGAGGAGCAATATGCCGAGCAAGCTACAAACGTATATGCAGATGGCGGACGAGGCGCAGCGGCAGATCACCGGCAGCTACCGGGGCTGGACGGGCTTTCTCACCACCGCCGCAAGGCTGTACAAATACCCCTACGCCGAGCAGGTCATGATCCACGCCCAGCGTCCGGACGCCACCGCCTGCGCGGAGTACGACTTCTGGAACGAAAAGATGGGCCGGTATGTCCGCAGGGGCTCCAAGGGCATCGCGCTCATCGACAGCAGCGGCGAAAGGCCGAGGCTTCGGTATGTGTTCGACGTGTCGGACACGGGCGGCAGAGAATTTCCAAAGAGCCGCTATCTGTGGGAATACCGGGAGGAACACGCGGACGCGGTAAGCGCCATGCTGGAAAGCCGCTACGGTGTGGACGGAAAAGGAGGGCTCCCTGACCAGCTTGAGCGCATCGCGTCTCAGCTTGCGGAGGAATACTGGCGGGACTATAAGCGGGATATCCTCGCCATCGTTGACGATTCCTTTCTTTACGGGTATGATGAGTTCAACGTAGGAGCGGCCTTCCAAAGCGCCGCCGCCGTCAGCATTGCCTACTCGCTCATGTCCCGCTGCGGGCTTGAAGCGGACGACCGCTTCGAGCATGAGGATTTCCTGAGCATCTTCGATTTCAACACCCCGGAAGCCGCCGCCGAGCTGGGCACGGCGGTGAGCAGGATCAACGGAGAGGTGCTGCGGCAGATCGAAGTCACCATCAAGAATTACGAGCGCGAGAAACTCGCGGAAAGGAGCCATAGCCATGACAGAACTGACCTACACCAAGAACGGGGACTACCTGATTCCCGACCTGACGCTGAGCGAAACGCCGGAGGACGCGAGACCCCTGGGCAAGTACGGGAGACTGCGCAGGAGCTACCTTCAGGAGCACAGACCGGGGCTGTACAGCCGTCTGGTGTTGTCGGAGAAACTGTTCCCGCACCTGCGGGAGATCGACGAGACGGCGAACCGGAGGCTGGAGCAGATGATGCCGGAGCTGATGAAGTCGGCGGGCGTGACGGAGGAGCTGAAAGCCCGCGACCAGATGAAATGGGTGGGGCTGATGAACAGCCTGAAAGCGCAGGCGGAGGAGATCATCCTCAGCGAGCTGGTATACAACTGACCGATGACACGCCGGAAGCGGAACCGGCGCAGCCCCCGATACCGCAGGCATACCAACTGAGCCTGTTCCCCACGGAGGAAGAGCAAATCGCATATATCGCAGAAGCGGAGAGCTACACGCCCTCCGCTTTTTCCATGTCCATCCCGCAGTCGGATATCGACCATATTCTGCGCATGGAGGGTAACGCCGACTATGCCCGCATGAAGATCGCCACGGAGTTCTCCAAGGGCAAGAGCATGGAAGAAATTGCGGCGTTTCTAAAGAACGCCTTCCACGGCGGCAACGGCGTCGTCACCGAGAACGGCAGATATTCCGCGTGGTACGCCGAGGACGGCATCCACATCGCCAATGGGGATGCGGCAAGATACCTGACCTCTGCAAAGGTCGTAAGCTGGCAGGAGGCAGCGGAGCGCATCGGGCAGCTTTTGGAGCAGGGCGAATACGCAACCAACGTAGAGCTTGCGGAAGCGCCGGGGCACGAGCGCGCGGAGCTGGCGCAGGCCGTATGGTATCTACGGCAGGATTTAAGCGAAAAGGCACGGGAGCAGGGCTACCTCTCCTGCCTGTCGGATATGCGGGGCGGCGGTTTCCCGGAGGAAACGGCGCGGCTTGCCGGGCGGCTGACAGACCCCGCGTTCCGTGAAGTCCTCATGGACGATTTTGCACAGCTCCGATCCGACTACCGGGAGGACAGGAGCCTGCTGCGCTTCCATTACCACAAGCCGGACAATATCGGGCAGGGTTTACGGGAGCTGTCCCTGCCCCGCAGGGAATACCGCACCGAAATGGCGGAGATCCCCGCCGTGCAGCGGTTTATTACGGAGGACGAGATCGCCGCGACCCTGACCCGCGGCAGCAATATTGAAGGGAGCAAGGGGCGCATCTACGCCTATTTCAAAGAAAAGCATACCCCCAGGGAGCAGGCGGACTTCCTGAAAGACGAATACGGCATTGGAGGCAGCTCCCACGCAGTATCCGGCGCGTCCCACAGCGGCGAGGATCACAGCGGCAAGGGCGTCAGCCTGAAAAAACAGGACTGTCCGGAAATTCAACTGAACTGGGCGAACGTCGCCAAGCGTATCTCCGAGCTGATCCGCAAAGACCGTTTCCTGACCCCGGAGGAAAAGACACAGTACGAGCAGCTTCAGCGGCAGACCGCAGCGCGAAGCGCAGCATGGAATGACTACAATGCCGTAAAGGAAGCCCACCCGGACGACCTCGTGCTGTTTCAGGTGGGCGATTTCTTTGAGCTGTACGGCGAGGACGCAAAACAGGCGGCGGGGTTGCTGGATATGAACCTTACTACCCGCAGCATCCCCGGCGCTGGGCGCGTGGAGATGTGTGGTGTTCCGTCGCACAATTTAGAGATGTATGTAGAAGAACTGCGCGATAAGTATGATGTGACGATTGCCGAAGCGCCGGACTTTAGAGGTGAGCGTCACATTTACACGCTGCGCTCTATCGACCATGAGGCCGAAGCCGCCATCAATGCTTATGAAGCGGAGTTCGGCGCGGATGGCACACGGGTGTTCCGCGATCCTGCCGCAGAGCAGGCTCAGCCCACGGTACAGGAGCTGTTCGAGCGATACCGCCTGAGCGTGGGCAACGCGCTTTCCAGGGATGAAGCGTTTCTCAACGCCTGCCGCAATTCCGACCGTCAGAACGCCTATCTGGAGGGGGCGGCGGCCATCCGGCGCATTGTCACGGAATCCGGCGATTTGCAGCTCACACGGCTCTATTTCGATATGCCCGCGTTCCACAACCGGCTGCATCAGGAGCTTTTGGACGAGCTTTACCCCACGCTGGCAACCACGCTCACGCCCTCACCCTACAAGGTGACGCAGGAGGACATCGACGCGGCCTTGCAGCAGTGGAACGGCAGGATTGAAAGCAAGCACGCAGTTGTCCGCTATATGAAGGCTCACGCCCGCGACCGGGACACCGCCGCATGGCTGGCAGCGGAATACGGCGTAGGCGACAGCTCCAAGCCGCTGCAAATCTCCGTGGGAAATTCCGAGCCGGTCACGCTGTCATGGGCCAAGGTGCAGCGGCGCATTGCGCAGCTCATTCAATCCGATAACTTCTACACCGAGCAGGAACAGGACAACTTTGACAATATTGACCCCATCGCCATCCGGGAAGCGCTTGCTGAACGCGGTATTGTGGGCGGGCGCATTGTGGACGCGGAGGCAAACCGCAACAGCCCCTTCGTCCGGCAGGTCATGGCGGATGTGGAGAGAATCGCGGCGCAGGAAGCGCAGGCGGCGCACATGGACTCACCGGACCGTTTTTCCATCCGTCTGCACCCCAACGAGGGCGGCATTACCGGCATCTGGGACTCGGCCCTTGACCGCTTCTATGAGGAGGGTGGGCAGGTGCTTCGCTTCGCGGAGCAATCCAACGCCATTGACTACCTCTCCAGTATTCAGCGCAGCCGCGGTATGGAGCCGGACGCGCCGGTTTTCACAACGCCGCTGGGGAATGCCTATCGCGTGGGCGACGGCTTTTCCTCCACCGCAGCCGAACAGCGGGATACTCTGATGGTGATCGAGCGTGTAGACGAAGATAATGTTTGGTACACTCTGCCAAGCGTCCCGGAGCAGGAAACGGTCAGCGTAGACCGCACCGTTTTTGAGCGTTACCTCGACACCGGCTATTTCTTCGCTGCGGAGCAGACGCAACCTGTCAAGGAGGTCACTGCCGAAAACGAACAGGAAAATATGATTTTCCGTGCGCCGTATGCCGTGGGCGATACCGTCTATCTGGACAACACGCCCTTTGAGATCACGGAGGTCGGCGCACTCAACGTGCAGCTTCGTGACCCTGCGCTCCGCTATCCCGTATTCCGCGCCGAAAGCCGCGAGAACTTTGAGCGGCTGCTGCGCAGGGATGAGCGGAACGCCGCCATAACAGATTACCTTCCCGCACGGAACAGAAACGATGACCTCCGTGACCTCCTGATGAACGGCATCCTCACGCCTGACATCCGGGACGAGGTGCGGGAGCTGTTCCGGCAGGGCGAGGGCAACGCCGCCATCGGTGCGTATCTTTCCAACATTTTCGCCGCGTCGGACGCGGACACCATGACGCTGGAGGATGGCAGCGAAGCGGATTTCATCACCTCAAGAAGCGGCGTTCAGGCGCAGGTGCATGGAGAAAAGGGCGTACACGACCTCGGATTGTCATGGCCGGACGCCGCTCCCGTGCTGCGCGCCGTTTTTCTGGAGGAAGCGCAGGCGCAGGGCCGGACACAGGCGCAAGCTGAACAGACCATTTCCGTTCAAGAGCCGGAAGTTTCCCAACCGGAACAGACACCACCGGAAGCAGCAAAACCGGAGCAGCCGCAGTTTACCACGGAAACCGTAGCGTTCTACCCCGGCGAGAAAAATCATCTTCCCTTTGATATTGAAATCCAGACTATCCGCACCACCGAGCCGGAGCCGCCTGCACCGCAAAAGCCGCCTGCGGAAAACTTCCGTATCACGGATGAGAATTTAGGCATCGGCGGCGCAAAGGCCAAGTTCCGGGCGAATATGGCGGCAATCAATCTCCTGAAGGAGCTGGAGTTTGAGGGCGCACAGGCCACGCCGGAGCAGCAGGAAATCCTATCCCGCTATGTGGGCTGGGGCGGCCTTGCGGACGCTTTCGACCCGGAAAAGGCAGGCTGGCGGGTTGAATATGATGAGCTGAAAAATGCGCTATCCCCGGAGGAATACGCCGCCGCCAGAGCTTCCACGCTGAACGCTCACTACACCAGCCCCACGGTTATCAAGGCAATCTATGAGGCTGTCGGCAGCATGGGCTTCCAGACCGGCAACATCTTGGAGCCTGCCATGGGCGTCGGGAACTTTTTTGGGCTTCTCCCGCAGGAGATGCAAGGAAGCCGCTTGTACGGTGTGGAGCTGGATAGCATCACCGGCAGAATCGCCAAGCAGCTCTATCCCAAGGCAGACATTGCCGTGGCAGGCTTTGAAACCACCGACAGACGGGATTTCTTCGACCTTGCCATCGGCAACGTGCCCTTTGGACAGTACCAGGTCAACGACCGGGCTTACAACAAGCTCGGTTTTTCCATCCATGACTACTTTTTTGCCAAAACGCTGGATCAGGTGCGTCCGGGCGGCGTGATCGCCTTTGTGACCTCCCGCTATACCATGGACAAACAATCTCCCGAAGTCCGTAAGTACATCGCGCAGCGGGCGGAGCTGCTGGGCGCGATCCGCCTGCCCAACAATGCGTTCAAGGCCAACGCCGGTACGGAGGTGGTGTCCGACATCATCTTCCTGCAAAAGCGTGACAGACCCATCGATATTGAACCTGACTGGGTGCATCTCGGTGAAAATGAGGACGGATTTTCCATCAATCAGTATTTCATCGACAACCCCGAAATGGTATTAGGCCGACAGACCTCGGAGAGTACGCAGTACGGCAGACAGGACTTTACTGTGGAACCGTATGAGGATTTGGACCTTGCCACGCAGCTCAGATACGCCATTCAGAATATCGGCGGCAAGTACGAAGCCGCAGAGTTGCCTGACCTCGGTGAGAACGACGCTATACAGGATACCATTCCCGCAGACCCCAACGTGAAGAATTACAGCTATGCCGTGGTGGACGGTGAGGTGTACTACCGTGAGAACTCCGTCATGGTCAAGCCCAACCTGAACGCCACCGCAAAGGAGCGCGTCAAGGGAATGGCAGAGCTGCGGGACTGCGTTCACCGGCTCATCGACCTTCAGATGTGGGAATCCGACGATGTTTCCATACGCGCCGAACAGCAAAGGCTCAACCGCCTCTATGACCGCTTCACCGAAAAATACGGCCTCATCAACAGCCGGGGCAACGCCCTCGCCTTTGCAGACGACAGCTCCTACTACCTGCTCTGCTCCCTTGAAATGCTGGACGATGAGGACAAGACCAAGCTCAAGGGCAAGGCGGATATGTTCACCAAGCGCACCATCCGGCAGCGGCAGTCCGTTACCAGTGTGGACACCGCCGCAGAAGCCCTCGCCCTGTCCATCGGGGAAAAAGCCCGCGTGGATATGGCGTATATGTCCCAGCTCACCGGCAAGAGTGAGGACGACATCATCGACGAGCTGAACGGCGTCATTTTCCTCGACCCTGTTTACGGCGACTGGCAGACAGCGGACGAATACCTCTCCGGCAACGTCCGGCAGAAGCTGCGGGAGGCGGAGAACGCCGCCGTTGACAGTCCCGGCTATCTGCCCAACGTGGAGGCATTGCGCGCCGCCCAGCCCAAGG
>ERZ772884.2517-NODE-2517-length-10534-cov-5.513408_pt1 | contig 10534 bp, 7 predicted proteins | sample MGYA00580574_ERZ772884 | MGnify/ENA primary metagenome ERZ772884 (study PRJEB29015, sample SAMEA2737690) | human gut metagenome | biome: human gut; feature: human-associated habitat; material: faeces | place: China | collected 2012 ... | reverse complement strand
GCTCGCCTGCGACCCGGCGACCGGCGCGCACTGGCAGCTGTTCGTCAACGGCAGCGTCTCCGCGGTCGGCGCCGGCGGCTACACGCTCAAGGACGGCGACTCCGTCGTCTGGTGCTACTCGAAGTACGGTGACCCCGCGCCCGCCAATCAGATTTCCGTTAGCTGCACCGTTGTCGGCCAGGACGCCTCGGGCGCTCAGCAGACATGGGCGCAGCCCACGACAGCTTTGGTGGAAGAGGGCACGACCGCTGCTGATCTTTCCGAGCAGGCCTTTAAAAAGGCCGGCATTGGCGCCAAAACGGGGAAAGGTACGTACGGCTGGTATCTCGAGTCGCTGACTTCACCGTTCAACAAGACCGTGACGCTTTCGAGCGAGAAAGTTAACGAAAACACTTGGAAATTCTGGCAGTTCTTCGTTAACGGTCAGGCGGCCAATGTCGGCGCGGGCAATTACACACTCAAGGCCGGGGACAAGGTTACCTGGGTCTATGGCTTTGATGGAACCATGCCCGGCCAGGTTTCCGTTTCAATGGAGATCATCGGTAAGAAGGATGAGAAGGCGCAGCGCTGGACCGATCCTTCGACGCAGGTGTTTGTCGAGGGCACGACGATCAAGGACGCTTCCGCTGCCTACTTCGATGCCATTGGCATTGAGTCCAAGATGTACGACCAATTTGGTTATTGGGGTGTTCATAGTCTTGTCTCCCCGCTTGATGGCACCGAGCTGTCGGGTGCATGGTCGTTCTTTGTCAACGGCGTTCCCGGGCCTCAGCTCGATAGCGATTACGTGCTCAAGTCGGGCGACAAAATCGTCTGGGCTTACGCCCCTGGCGACACCGTTCCTAATCCCGATGAAGTCGTAGTCGATCCGAGCGCTTCGCGCCCGACCGATTGGAAAGCCGACTGGAGTGGCAATTCCAATGCGGTGGTCAAGAACGTGTCCACGCCTACGGGCGCGCTGGCAAGCTCTTGGACGTTCGATTGGAGGGCCTACTCGGGTGCCACGTATCCCAATGCGAGTGAGCCTATTGTCGTGAACGGCAACGTTTACCTTGCCGTGAACAAGCGTTTGCTTAAGATCGACGCCGAGTCGGGCAAGGTGCTTGCCGAGTCGAACCTTCAGACTGCGATTGGCTACACCACGCGTCCGATTTATACGAAAGGCTTGGTCATCGTCCCGCTCGACGGCGGTGCGGTCCAGGCTCTGACGGCCGATACGCTGACGACGGTTTGGGTCACTGACTCTGTGAGCAAATCTGCCCAGTCAAATTCCCAGCTGACGGTCGATGGCAACTATCTCTACGTTGGCACCGTTGATGTCGACTATGGAACGAGTACGTACAATAACGGTCACCTGACGCGTATTAATATACTGACCGGCGCTGTTTCTTGGCAGCATGTTAATGCTGATGAGGGCTACTACTGGACGAGCGCTACGGTGGGCGACGGCTATATTCTGGTTCCGACGAGTGCGGGTACCGTTGAGATGCTTAGCAAGTCGACGGGTGATGTGCTCGGCAGCGTTTCGGTTGGTGCCATCGTCAACTCCGGCTGTGTACTGTCCAAAGACGGCAAGCATGCCTATGTGATCTCGCGTGACGGCAAGCTCCACGTGCTGGCACTGTCGGACGCAAACGCAAGGGCCTCTTCGCGCATTTCCGAAGAACGCGTCATCGATCTTGGTCTTACGGGTTGTGCCTGCATGCCCACGCTGTATGGCAATAAGCTAATTGTCGGTGGCGAGGTTTCTGGCGGTTCGGCGCTGGCGATTGTCGACCTTGATAATGACTTTGCTACGACGTTGGTTTCGTCTGCCGATGGCTCCGTGCTTCCTGCCGGTGGCATCAAGGGCGCACCGCTCGTGAGTGTCCAGGCGGATGACGCGTACGTTTATTTCACTGTCAACTATGGTGCGACTTCCGACTATGTGAGCTACACCTCGGGCGGTGGCGTGTATCGCTACAAGATGGGTGACGCGCAGGCGACCGGTGCGTTTAGCGCAGCGGGACACAACAATTACTGTGACTCGCCGATTGCCTGCGATGCCAAGGGTAACCTCTACTACATCAACGATTCCGGCACGCTTTTCAAGCTGAGTGGTGGCGTTAAGGTCTCGTTTGAGACTGGCGAGGGTTCTAAGGTCGACTTCCAGACTACGGCCGACGGCAAGCTGGTCAAGCCGGCCGATCCGACGCGCGATGGCTACACTTTCGGCGGTTGGTATACCGATGCGGCTTGCACGCAGGCGTATGACTTTAGCACGCCGGTAACGGCCGACCTGACGCTGTATGCCAAGTGGACCAAGAATGCCGTTAATCCTGGCGGTAATGGCGGTTCTGGCACTAATGGTGGCAACGGCGGCGCTGGCAACGGTTCCGGCACTGGCGCTGGCGCGGGTTCTGGCTCCGGCTCGAAGGGCGGCGCTATTGCCCCGGGCAAGAAGCCGGTGACCAAGACGACGGTGTCGACCAAGACCGAGACCAAGGACAACAAGTCCGACAAGAAGGACACCGATAAGTCCGATAAGAAGGACGAGAAGAAGTCTGACAAGAAGTCTGACAAGAAGGACAACAAGTCCGACAAGAAGTCCGATTCCAAGTCCGATACGGGTGCTGCTTCCACGACCACTGCTAAGAAGTCCTCTAGTGCCTCCGAGCAGGAGACTGGCACCAACCCGCTCGCCATTGTTGGCGTTGCCGCCGGCGTCATCGGTCTCGCCATCGTCGGCGTGTTCGTGTTCACCAAACGTCGGTAGGTGAGGGCTGTGTCCAATAAATCCAAGGACGCTGACCCCAAGCAACCAGATTCCTCGTTCATTCAGTTCGACGATGCAAAGCAACAGGGCGCCGCTTCGGCGGCGTCCGCCCCTCGTCGCAAGGCGCTCCTTGGCGTTCTGACTGCCGCGTGCGTTGCGCTGATTGTCATATCGCTGGGCTTCGTCCATCCTTCCGAGAGCGGCGCCTGGTCCATTGACTGGATCGTTCAGACCGTGACGGGGGAGAGTGTCGTCGCGAAGGACGCCAAGGGGTCTGACTCGACTGCCGCTTCTGGTAAAGCTGCCTCCAAGGATTCCAAATCTTCGGATGGTGCGAACGACGAGTCTAAGGGTTCGGATAAATCTGACTCTAAGAAGGAGTCCGAGTCTTCGGACAAGGAATCAAACAAGGGCTCGGATGGCAAAAAGTCCGAAGGCAAGAATGGCAAGAAGTCTGGAGAGAAGAACAGCAATAAAAAGACCGACGGCAATCAGTCGACTTCTCAGAACTCGACTTCTTCTGGCGGGGCCGGCTCTACGCTTGGCGCCTCCTCCTCATCCAGCGGGGCATCTTCTGCCCCCGATAGCGGCAACGCCTCTACTGGCGACCAGGGCAGCTCGCAGCAGCCTAGCTACGTCACGGTAACGGTTTCGGTTACATCGAGCGCTGTGGGCAATCCTGTGTCCTCTGGTGGCACCTTTACCTTTAACGAAGGCGCTACCGTCTACGATGCCCTGTGCGCGCTGGGCCTTTCTGTCAACGCACATGGCTCGTCGTACGGCACGTATGTCTCCGCGATTGGTGGTTTGGCCGAGAAACAGTACGGCGGCACGAGCGGCTGGATGTACTCCGTCAACGGCACAACGCCCATGACGGCCTGCAGCAACTACGTTCTCTCCAACGGCGACAACGTGGTCTGGTATTACGTTACAGGCTAGAGGCTTCGACATAGCGCGCCAGACGGGCGGTTCCGACAGACATCCGGGCCGCCCGTTTTTCATGCGAATGGGATTGGGTCGCCGGGCCTCTCGGCAAACAAAAAACCGGTTGGAATGGGAATTCCAACCGGTTATACATTCAAGCAAATAGCGAATCGACTACGACCGTGCGCCCTCGAGGAAGAAGCGGCGGCTGAAGTAGTTGTACCAGGTGACGAGGAACGTGGCGATGGCCTTCATGGCCTGGTAGCCGATGCTCAAAAACGTGACGCCCACAAACATGTACAGGTCGTTGAGGCCCAGGCCGATCACCGACAGGATGGTGAAGATCGTGAACTCGCGCTTGCGGCTCATGCCCTCGCGATGGTCGAACACGTACTTCATGCTGAGCCAGTAGTTGACCACGACGGACGTGGTAAACGAGACCGTGGTGCTCATCAAAAAGTCGAGGTGAAACAGCTCGACGAGCGCAATGAGCATACCCCAGTCGATGCCAAAGGAGATAAGACCCACGACAGCGAACTTGAGGAACTGCTTGGTATGAGGTTGTGCCAGTGCCTTGCGCACGTAATCACATCCAATGCGTTGATGAATCGAGCAGAGGATACTTTAGAGCTTTTGCAAGGGAAACGTAAGGTCCTTGCCAAGAACTATACGAACTCGCCAAATTTTCAAGAGCTAATCCGCAAACGTTGAAAATTTGCCCGTAAACGAGCAAAGCCCACGAACGACACAGCGCTCGACGTGCGTCATCCGTGGGCATCGTAAAGCTGTAAGGTTGCGAGTTACTTGGTCTCGTCGCCTTCCAGGAAGATCTTTCGGGTCACAAAGTTGTAGACCATGACAAGCGCGGTGGCGCAGATCTTGGCGATATTGGCCTCGAGTCCCAGGCCGGCGTTGAGTGTCAACACGATACCGTCGTTGAGTGCCAGGCCGATCACGGACAGCACGACAAAGATAATGAACTCGCGGCGGCGGCTTATGCCTTCCTTGTGCGCAAACACGTATTTCATGCTTGCGAGGTAGTTAAAGATGAGTGAGATGATAAAGCCGCTGGTGTTGGCGATTAGGATGTTAAGGCCCAGACCGTAGTGGAGCAGATTCATAATGCCAAAGTCGATGACCGTGGCAATGACACCGACGACGCCAAATTTCATGATCTGCGCAAGGAGCTTTTGCATGGTACCTGCCTTAAGCTGGCGCCGAAGCGCCGCGGGGATGACAAACTCAGCAAGTTTAGCCAATCCCCGCGGGTGGAGCTAGGCGCGCTCCTCGATAGCACCGTTTCTATATGCATCGAGCAGTTGGCGTAGGTCCTGGATCTGGCTGCGGATCTTGGCACCGGTATCAGTGTCGCTCACCATGCGGCGGCGGTCGGCCTCGTCAAAGCGGTTGGTCTCGCTTTCGATGTCCACGTTGCGCGTGAGTGCCTCGGCAACCGTCGTAAAGGCCCGGTGCGACTTGAGGCGGCAGCCGCGCGAGCTCGAGATAAGCGTGTAGCCGGCGATGCCCGTCTTGGGATGGTAAGCGCGGCAGAATCCGCCATCGATGACCAGCAGCTTGCCCTCGGCGCGGATGGGCTGCTCGCCCTTGGTGGTTTTAACGGGCGTGTGGCCGTTGATGATGTGACCGGTCGGTGAGCATGCCATGGGCGCGACGCCAAACTCGCGCATGATGTCGTCGCAGACCGAGGGCGACTTGGTAAGCGTAAAGTACGGGTCCATCGGCTCGACCCAGGTGCTCTTATCGGCGATATAGGCGCGCTCAAAGGTACGCACCAGGCGTCCGCTGGCGGGTGAGTTAAAGCCAATCCACAGGTACCACATCCAGTCGAGAGCGTCGCGGTCGCCCACGCGCCAGGCGCGGCGGGCGATGTGGTCGCAAAAATCGAGATAATCGCGGCCAGCGTGCCAGGTGCCCAGGCAGTTCATGCTGCTAAAGGTGCCGTCTTCGTTGAGCGGCACGCAGCCATGGAACAGCAGGTTGCCGTTGGCGACCTTGTACATCGAGCCGTGGGAATAGAGGAAATCGATATGGCGATGCAGGTGATCGGCGGTGACAAACTCGGACACGAGCTTGTCGATGATGTGCTGCTCTTGGGGCGTGAGCGAATAGGGGTCCGCCGGGTCGACGGTGGGGAAGTCATTGGTCGTGAGCGGCCACACGCTGCCGTCGGCGAGCGTGACCGTGCCGGTGTCGTGATCGATTTTGTCGAGTAACAGGCGGTCGGTCATATCGAACTCGGGGTGGCGCTGGATAATCTGGCCCTCGAGCTTAAAGAGCAGCACGTTGATGGCCTTGATCAGCGGGGTGATGGGCTCACCGTCGGTGTAGGTGGCATCGGCAAAGGCGACAAGCTCACGCAGCGAGATGCCGTAGTCGTTCTCCAGGATCTCGTAATTGTCGTAGCGTAGGTTGTTGCGCAGCACCGTGGCGATGCAGGCGGGCTCACCGGCCGCAGCGCCCATCCACAGCAGGTCGTGGTTGCCCCACTGGATGTCGAGTGAATGGTAGGTGAGCAGACGGTCCATAATCTTGGCCGCGCCGCCGCCGCGGTCGAAGATGTCGCCCACCAGGTGCAGGTGGTCGACGGCCAGGCGCTTGATGAGCGAGGCGAGCGACTCGATAAAGTCGTCGGCGCTTGCGGTCTCCAGGATGGACTCCACGATGCGCTCGTGATAGCGCACACGATAGTTGTTCTCATCCGGATGCGTGTGTAGCAGCTCGTCGATGATGTAGGCGTAATCGCGCGGGATGGCCTTACGCACCTTGGAGCGCGTATAGCGGCTCGAAAGCGACCGGGCAACCATGATGAGCTGGTCAAGTATCGTCTTGTACCAGGTGGGCGAGTCCTCGCGCTGGCTGCGGACCAGCTCGATCTTCTCGCGCGGGTAGTAGATGAGCGTGCACAGCTCGCCCTTCTCGTCAAAGGAGAGCGTTTCGCCAAAGATTTCGTCGACATGCTCGCGCACGACGCCCGAGCAGTTGTTGAGGATGTGCATAAAGGCCTCGTACTCGCCATGCACGTCGCTCATAAAATGCTCGGTGCCTTTGGGCAGGTTGAGGATGGCTGAGAGATTGATGATCTCGGTAAACGCGGATTGCTCGGTGGGAAACTGTCTCGACAGCAGGCGCAGATACTTGAAGTCTTGCGGATTGCGATCGAATGCGACCATGAAACACCTTCCGATAGGGCTGGTAAAACTGATAAACAGTGTAAAACGTTTATCAGTATGCGCCGCTTTTGTTTCGATTGGGGATGGGCAGCCGAATTGTTAGCCGAACGGTTTGGTAAATCGATTTAGTGGAGGTAGATATGGCGGTTGAGTGGAGACGTAGGGTCGTTTTTACAGACGTATGCCTCCGGGATCGATAGAGATGATGACGGTAAAGATGTTCACCACCTTTGGCTCTATTTGGTAAATAGTGGACATTTGTACCGTATTTATGCTTGCTGTGCGATAATTTTTATAACTATACGTAAGGAGCCTCATATGAGTGATTTTGTCCTGACCTGTGAATCCGCCGCCGATCGAACTCGGGAGTTCTTTGAATCGCGCAATATCCCTGTCGTGTGTTTTCATTACGAGATCGACGATGTTGTCTATACGGACGATCTGTATCAGTCGATTACGCCGGACGAGTTTTTTGCCCAGATATCCGCGGGCGCCATGCCCAAGACGTCTCAGGTGAGCGTGGGTGAGTACGAAGAGTTTTGGGAGCCGCTTGTTGCCGAGGGCAAAGACGTGCTGCACCTGACGTTGTCGTCGGGTATTTCGGGCACGTATGGATCGGCCTGCGTTGCGGCGCAGATGCTCGCGGATCGCTATCCCCAGGGCGGCAAGGTGCGCGTCATCGATTCGCTGGGGGCGTCTTCGGGCTTTGGCCTGTTGCTGGAATATGCCGCCGATGTGCGCGATAGCGGGGCTTCACTCGACGAGACGGCTGCCTGGATCGAGGAGCACAAGCTCAACCTGCACCACTGGTTCTTCTCGACCGATCTGTCGAGCTACCTGCGCGGCGGTCGCATTTCGGCTGCGAGTGCGATCATCGGCACGGCGCTTAAGATTTGCCCGCTTATGACGGTCGATTGCGACGGCAAGCTGTCGCCACGTGAGAAGATTCGCACTAAGAAGCGCGCGATTTCCGAGATGGCTAAGACCATGATGGCACACGTGCAGGACGGTGCGGATTATTCGGGTAAGTGCATCATGTCGCACTCGGCGTGCCGCGAGGATGCCGAGGCGGTTGCGGCGCTGATTGAGGAACGGGTTCCGCAGCTTAAAGGCAAGATTGAGATCAATAACATCGGTACTCTGATTGGCTCGCATACCGGACCCGGTACGGTGGCGCTCTTCTTTATGGGCGACAAGCGCGTGGATTAATTTGCCCCATCACGTCGCTGCATGATTGCTCAAACGAAAACGGCCCGCCTCACGTTTGTGGGGCGGGCCTTGCTGTTGCGGCTAACGTTTCTTTCCGCGGAAGAAGAAGCCGTGCAGCGAGGGCTTGAGTCCACGGTTGGCGCGACGCTCCTCGATATGATCGTGGATCGAAGCAACGCGCTCGATGACTTCGTCGGGAATCGGCACGTCGGGATTCATGTTCTCGACCTGACTGACCTCGGCGGCGGCAACCTGGTCGATAATGGGTACATCGTCGTGCGAGATGACGGGCGTGGCGTCTTCCTTCATCTTGCGGTAGCGCTGCATCATGTCGGTCTGCAGCTGCTGGGCCGAAGGCGGCGTCCAAATGATGGCGTTGGCACCGGCGGCGATGGTTTCACGGATGCTCTCGGGCGTCTTGCCGCCCGGTGCGATGAGCGGCAGGTTGGGATAGTGCTCGCGCAGCTCGCGCAGGACCTGTGGCGTGTTCTTGCCGGCCGCGATGTTAAGAATCTTGGCGCCCGCGCGCACCTTTGCGTGAGCATCGTCGTCGCAACGTACGACCGTGGCGATGACGGGGATGTCGGCGATGTTGGTGATGTGCTCGACCATCTCGGCGGTGGCGGGGGAGTTGACCACGCATCCCGCCGCGCCCTGCATCTCGGAGACGGCTGCCATCTGCACGGAGCGCTTACCAGTGGTGGTGCCACCGCCCACACCTACAAAGACCGGGCACTCGGCGACGGTCAGCAGCGCTTGCGTAATGGCGGGCTGCGGCGTGAAAGGGTAGACCGCAAAGACGGCATCGGCGTTGGAGTTGCGGATAACCGCGACATCGGTGGTGTAAATGAGCGACTTGATGCGGCGGCCAAAGAGCGTGAAGCCGCTGGCCTCCTCAATCTCGTCAGGCATGCGAAGGGCCGCCTTGCGCAAACGCCCGTCGATGGGCAGCGGCTCCATGGGGAGCAGTCCGTTGGGGGTCACGGCTACCTGGGGCTCGGTGAACTCGTCTGCGAGCTCGACCTCGGAGAAATCGACCGAGGCGACGATGTCCTCGTGAACCTCGGCGGGCACATCGATGGGGGCTTGGTCGTTTGCCGCGGCAGGCGTGTCGAAGGAGCTGGTGCCGACGAAGGCGTCGACGCGCTCATTTAGATCGTTGAGGGTATCCATGGAAGCTCGATTCTATGCGATGACGGCCGGCGCGATGCAGCCGGAATTGCGAATGCTAAATCGTTTGACGAGTTGATTTTTCCCCGCCACGCAATTCGTTAGACCGAAGGGCCGGCGAACGTGAAGGAGCTGTGGTGGCGGGGATCGAGGTGCTATCTTGAAAGTCCCGTTTAAAAGAGAGGTGACGCGGTATGGAGTTTTCGGCAATGTTGGGCTCGATTGGCCTATGCGTGGGCGCAATCGTTGCCGCCGCGGTCATCTACTTTGTGGTCACGGCCATTAAGGGCAAAAGGGCCGAACGCAAGGAGCGCACGATGCTTAAACAGCATCGCGACCAGCAGGGCAAACGCGCACGGAGATAGCTTGTTGAGTTTTGGATCCGTGCGCTAACTGCGTTTTCGGATCAGGGCAATGTAGAAGCCCTCAAATTCGCGGCTGGGCGGAATGGTGAGCGTGCCGGGCAGGCCGTTGGCGATGGCCGATACCTGACCCGCGGCAATGGCCTCGGTCAGGGCGTTGGACTCGATGCGCGGCTTCTCGCCAGCTTCCTGGGCGCGGCGTGCCTCACTTTCGCTCGGCGTGCCATCGAGGGGGATAAGCTCGCAGTCCATGTGCTTGTCGAGGGCCTCTTGCAGGGCGTCCTCGTTTTCCTGCGGCAAGATCGAACAAGTCGAATAGACGAGCGTGCCGCCCGGTTTGAGGGCTCCCATGGCGCGGTCCAGAAGTGCTCGCTGCGAGCGGGCGCACCTGCTTAGCAACTGCTCGGTGAGGCCGCGCAGGCTCTTCTCGTTGCCGCTGACGACTGTGCCCGTGCCGGTGCAGGGAGCGTCGAGCAGGATACGGTCAAAGCGGAAGAACTCGTCGAGCTCGCGTGCGTCGATGCGCATGACGGGCACATTTTTTGCGCCTTGGCGGTGGAGGTTGGCTTCGAGCTTCTCGGCGCGGGGAATGCTCATCTCGCAGGCGGTGAGGTGTGCCTGGCCCTGGGTGAGGGCGGCGATCTGCGTCGTCTTGCCGCCGGGGGCCGCGCACATGTCCAGGATGTCCTCGCCGGCCTGGGCGCCCAAGACCAACGGCGGCATCATGGACGACAGACTTTGCAAGTAGATCTTGCCGTCGCGGTAGATGTCGAGGTCCCACAGGTCGGAAACCTGGGCGTCGGGCAGGATGAAGGCATCTGGGTACCAAGCGACGGTTTGGTGGGCGATGCCGGCTGCGTCGAGCGCGGCGGCGATGTCCTCGGCGGTCGCCTTGAGCGTGTTGGTGCGCAGCGTGACCGGGC
>ERZ772884.2513-NODE-2513-length-10556-cov-7.111037_pt1 | contig 10556 bp, 9 predicted proteins | sample MGYA00580574_ERZ772884 | MGnify/ENA primary metagenome ERZ772884 (study PRJEB29015, sample SAMEA2737690) | human gut metagenome | biome: human gut; feature: human-associated habitat; material: faeces | place: China | collected 2012 ... | reverse complement strand
AGCCGTCGTTCAGATCCATCTGAACGTCTTCCTTCTTGCAGCCCGGCAGGTCAACGTCCACTTCGTAGCCGTTGTCCGTCTGCTTGACATCGGTCTTCATCATGTTTGCACCGCGCTTACCAAAGGTGTCGCGGGCTTCGCGGTTCATCGCACGCTCCAGTGCACCCTCGTTCCAGAACGGATCAAAGAGATCATCGAACAGGTTCTCATGAAAAACAGTCGGCATAAACATAAAACATACCTCCAATCCCGGCGTTCGGGTCGGGGCAAAAACTTTGAAGCGTCCATTCGGAAAGGCTTTCCGGGGAACCTTGCGGCTCTCCTTTTGCCCTTCCTCCTGAGCACGCCACTGTTATAGCACAATTATTTAGCACTGTCAAGCGTAGAGTGCTAAAATTCATAAAAGAATAATACTTTTGTCACAGCTTCTGCGATTTCTTCAAAAATACCGCGCAGCAACGCGTTTATTATATTGTAAGCGGAACAAGCATCCCTTGGATATACCCCGCAAAATACGCAATGCCTGTGCTTACAGCAATGCAGACGCCCCACAAGACCCATGCGGCAAGCTTTTTGCCGGTCAGCCTGTAAATGGCGTTCCAATACTCCATATTGCACCATACAAGCGCCGCCGAGAACAAGACCGAAAACCACTGCGCACGGAAGGACAGTTCCATGCTGATAAGCAGATAGTTCGTCAGTGTATAAAACAGGCTTCTGCCCACGATTTCCGGCACACTTGAATGCTTTTGCTGCATATCGGTCACCCGTCTTTCCGTTCAAACCCCAGATACCGCGTGCCCTGAAAGCTCAGCTTTCCGGTATCGCCCTCGACAAGCATTCCGTAATCCGAACCATCTACTTCCAGTTCCATGCGGTCACCGCTTTCTACCTGAAAGGTGGCATAATAGGTAGTGAACGTATGCGACATCGTATTGTCCGTATGATGGCGGGAAACGTTCATCCGCTTGGCCACCACAGTGGCCGGGACGGTAAGGCGCGGGGACGCATTATTCTTGCTCCATGTGCGCAGGTTGCCCACCACGGTAAATAAGATCATGCCCAGCACCACCAGAAACACCAGCGGGAACAGGATGCTGAACAGCGCGTCAAACCCACTATAAAACATTTTAGCCCTCCAAAATTTCCTCCAGCAGCTGCTTTACGTCCTCCAGAAAAGCGTCCTCGCCGAGGGTGTTCACCTTAAAGAACACCGCCTGACTGCCGCCCGCTGCAATGGCCGACAGCCGGATGGGCTCGTCCCCGTTCTGGAACAGGGTCAGCGTCAGGCTGAGGCGGTTGCCGCCCACCATGCTGTACCGCTCAAACACCCGCACGCTGCACCGGGCGCTGCCCTCCTTGAAATCGCTGCCGGCTTCCAGCTCTGCCGACCAGCTGCTGTCCGGGATGGCGTGTTCCAGCTTGCGGAGCAGGGTATCGAAGTTCTGGTTGCGGATGGTCTTTTCAAAAATAGCCATAGCTTCCTCCTTTTGCAAAATGCAGTCCCTTTACCCTGAATACGAATAAAAGCAGGCAACGATTGCAGCGCCCGCCCTTATTTTGCTGCGGTCAAGCTTTCTTTTTTCGCAGCTTGGGTGCGGTGGCGGTGTAGCTCATATCCAACACCAGACGGAGCTTATCCTCCGGGGCGCTGCCGTCCAATGCGGCGGTGATCCAGTTTTCCTTGTTCATGTGGTAGGCAGGGTAAAAGCCCGGTTCTGCCCGCAGGGAGCCGATGAGGATGGGGTCACATTTCAGGTTCACGATATCCACCGGCTGCTGCCCGGGCAGACCCAGCTTGCTTTTGGGTACGGTGGTGACCAGTGCAAACCACTTGCGGTTTGCTGCATGGCGGAACACCGCCGACTCCGGGGTGTCCATCCACGGATAGTCCGGCTCTATGCTGTAAGTATCAAAAATGAGCTGTTCCAAGCCCTTGCGGTCCATGGGCTCGCCCCCTTTACGGCTGCTGTGCCAGCAGCTGCGCCAGCACATCCTCCGGGCGGGGGGTGTGGTTTTGGTATTTTGCCCGCAGCGGAGCGGCGGCGTTGTCCATGATGTAGGGCACGCCCACCACGTCCAGCATGGTCTCGTCGTTGTAGTTATCGCCAAAAGCCATGACCTGTGCGGGGTCGATGCCAAGGATGCTGCACACGCACTGCACCCCGATGCCCTTGTTGGCAAAGGTGGTATCGATCCAGAACGGCCCCGCCACGGCGCAGTTGGCCTGCTTCCAGCGGGGCACAAAGCGCTCCACATAGTTTTCCACGCCCTCGTGCAGGTACACCGACACCTTGGTGATGTCCTCCGGCACCTCGGCGGGGCTGTGGATGATCTGGTAGTGGTTGCCCACGAACTGCACCCGCTGCAGCATGCCAAGACCGCGCTCCATCAGGTAGGCGGTGTTCTGGCCGGAGAGCATCACCTCGCCCTGCCCCTCGCTGCGGGTCCACATATCGTTGGCAATTTCCTCTGCCAGTGCCCGCGGCATGGGGTTTTTGGCGATGCACTGTTCTTCTTTGAAGATGGTGCCGCCGTTTTCGCAGATAAACACGCAGCAGTCCGCCACCGGTGCAAAAAGCTTGCGCAGGCTGGTATACTGCCGCCCGGAGGCCGGGCAGAACCAGATGCCCCGCTGATGCAGCGCCCGGATCTGGTCGAATATCTCGCCCTCCAGTTCCTTTTTGCCGTATTGCAGCAGCGTACCGTCAATATCGCTGCAAACCAGTCTGATGTCCATGGCTGTTATTCCCTTTCCGTTTTTTCTTATTTTACCACGGTTTTCCGCTGCGGAAAAGCCCCGGGCACGGCTTTTGCTTCCCTTCCCTGTGCCGCTCAGCGTTTGGGCTGATACTGCATACTGGACACATTATAAATGGTCACGAAGGCCTTGGGGTCCTCGCGGTTGATAAAGTTCATCAGCTTCTGATACTCGCTTTTATCCACGATGGTAATGATCTCGTTGTGCTTTTCAAAGTTGTATGCACCAATGGCCTCGTACATGGTGGCACCGCTGTGCAGGTCATTGATGATGAACTGCCGCAATGCCTCCTCCTTTTCGGTAATAATACACACCCGGCGCTTGATGCTGTTATCGAAGATGAAATGGTCCAGCACGATGCCGTTGAAATAGGTGCCAAGAATGCTCAGCACCACGGTCTTTTTATCGTAGACAAGGGCGGCAGAGAGTGCCACGCACATGCCCGAAAGGGACATTGCCTTGCCCAGCTCCATGTGCAGGTACTTGTTCATGATCTTTGCCACGATATCCAGCCCGCCGGAGGATGCGTTGCGGTTGAACAGGATGCTCAGACCCACGCTGACCACCAGAATATAGCACAACACATCCAGTTCCTGACTATCGGTCATGGAGCCAAAATCCGGGAACAGCCGCTCGAAAAGCCCCAGAAACACCGGCAGCATCACGCTGGTATACACGGTTTTTGCGCCAAACTCCCTGCCGCAGGTGAAAAACCCGATGATGAGCAGCACGATGTTCAGCACCATAGTAATAGCCGAAAGCGGCAGCGGCACAAAATTAGAAAGCACGATGCCAAGGCCGGAAATACTGCTGACGGATGTATGACTGGGCACCAGAAAAAAATAGACCGCCGCCGCAATAATGGCAACGGCCCCGGTCAGGATGGCCATCTCCTTGGCAATTGCAGGGTAGTTCAGCTTCTTGTTTGTCATTGTTGCTCCTCCAAGCTTTTGTTTTCAGCATTCAGTATACCATGCTTTGCGCTTGCAGGAAAGCACCGGACGCAAAATAACAAGGCCGCCGCACAAAACGCTGTGCAGCGGCCTTGCCACCTTATCAAAATTCGTCTTCCGGGTCGCCGCGCTCCGGCATGGTGCGCATCTCCCGCACCAGCATGGCACGCAGATGATACTTGCGCTGCTCCTGCTCGGTCTCCGAGCTGGTGCGCAGCTCCACCGTGCCGTCAGGGCGGCTTTCGCCCGTGTACAGCGGAATGCTCACCACAGCCTGTGTGCCTTTTTCGGGGGCAGGCTCCAGCTGTAAGCTCCAGTCCATCCGGCGGCAGCACTCCCGGCAGAGCAGCAGTCCCAGCTGCGCCCCGCCCAGAAAGCTGCGGCGGTTTTCCAGCGCTGCCTGTACATCCTCACCGGGCAGACCGCAGCCATCGTCAGTGACGGTCAGCTGCCAGCCGCTTTCGGTGCGGCGCAGCGCGATACAGACGCTGCCGCCCTCCCGGCTGGCGTGCAATGCATTGGAGAGCAGATGCAGGCACAGCAGCTCCGCATCTCTGCGGTCTGCCATTACGCAGCAGGTGGTGCACCCGCCGTAATCCAGCCGGATATCCACCCCAAGCTGCGCCCGGATCATATCAGACTGCGCCGACACCTGCTGCAAAAGCTCACACAGATCAATGGGGTACAGCTGCGGCTTTGTGTCCTCGTGCAGAAACTCCAGCAGGGTGATCGCCTCGGTGAGGGTGCGGTCCAGCTGTATGGCAGCGGTGTCGATATCTGCCACCGCCTGCCGGGTAGACTCGTCTGCACCGGTGCGGTCAAAATGCTGCTCCAGATATTCACAGTTGCGCCCGATCAGCGCCAGCGAACGGAAGCAGACCTCCTCGACCCGCTTGCGCTGCTCTGCGGTGATAGACCGCGTTTCTGTCTTTTGCTGCTCCATTGCTCTGCCTCCCCGGGCGATGCCATTTTTCTAAAGGAACGCCGCCGTGTTCCAAAGCCGTGTGCAAGCCTTACAGGCGGGTGGATGGCACTTTTTGCCGCAACACAACGTCCCTGACCGCGTAGATCAGCTTGCCGGTGGTGGGTTTGCCGCTGCCCAGCCTTGTATCGGCCTTAAACGCCAGCCACGCAAGAGGCGGCTTTTCCTCCAGCTGATCCACCATCCGGCGGATGCCGCTTTCCACTGCAGCGACCGATGTATTAAACTGCTCGCTCACCGCCTGCAAGATCTCCTTGCGGATCGCCAGCTTCTGGCTGGTGCTGCATGCGATGCCGACCGCGCAGGATAGATATCCGGCGTTGACATCCCCCTGCGGGATGCCCCACGCCGCATACAGCTGGCTGCACCGCTGCTCCAGCTGCCGGTTCTGCCGCCCGGGCATCCGGTAAAGCTGCCACAGCAGCCTTTTCAGCTCGGTGCCCTCTACGCAGTAGCACCCCTCGCGGAGCTTTTGCAACGCCGTGCCGCTGCTGCGGCCATGGCTCTGTATCAGAAGCATCGGCCGCTCCTTCAGCTGATAAAACTGCCGGACAAATTGCTCCGCAGGCAGATCCGTCAGCTCGCTGCAAAGCACCACGGCATCATAACGGACACCCTGCCGCAGCTGTGCCAGCAGCTTTTCGCCGCTGCAAAAGCAGGTGCAGTCAATGGCGGTTCCCTGCTCCTGCAAATAACGCTTCTGGACACGCAGTTCTTTCAGATCATAGCTTGCAAGGGCGACTTGCAGTTGGGCTGTTCGCTCACTGTTCACGCCATGCGCCGCCTTTCTCGCCTACCAGCCCGGCAGCTGTCAGGTCTGTGACCGCATCCCGCCAGAGCTCCGGCTGAACTCCATTTTCACACAAGTAGCGCAGGAGCCGGTAACAGAACTCCGGCGCTGCCGCAACATGCTGACTGACGATCTGCTGTCGGCTGCCGATCTGGCACAGGGTCAGCCGACAGCCTTGTGTGCCCTCTACCTCCATGGCATACACCAGCGTATACGCCTGCTGCAAACCATCAATGGCAGAATACTGCCGGATCATAGGTGAAAATGTACGTTCCATTTCAGTTCCTCCTTACTACAAGGGCCAAATTTTTTCTGCCTTGTTTATCCTTTTATTATTGTATAATTGTATAAAGCAGGAGAAACTGTTACAATCCTAAAGAAGTGTTGTTCCGACAGCCTTTCAGGTAATATAACGCCGTTTTTTCCGGCGCAGCCTGTCTGTCAGCTTTAGAATATCACGTTCAGCTTGTAAATTCAACCGGTATCTTTTTCCGCTTTTCTTTTTTGCCCCGTCCTTCCGGCAAAACCGCTGCTCAGACGCAAAAGCTCCGCAGCTTCATCCGTTCCGCAGGTGATTTCACGGTTTCTTCATTTTTATTTGCTAAACTAAATTAGATATTGTCTGCAAATGTTTCCTACTTTTAAATCCCAGGCAGCAGCGCCCGGCGGCGCAGTACCGGAAAGGCACATCTATGCTCAAACTTAAACAGATCAACAAAGAATATAAGACCGGCGAGCTGGTGCAGCACGCACTGAACAACGTCAGTCTGAACCTGCGGGACAACGAATTTGTGGCCATTCTTGGCCCCAGCGGCTCCGGCAAGACCACCCTGCTGAACATCATCGGCGGTCTGGATCGCTACGACAGCGGCGATCTGGTCATCAACGGCATCTCCACAAAAAAATACACCGACCGCGACTGGGACTCCTACCGGAACCACACCATCGGCTTTGTGTTCCAGAGCTATAACCTGATCCCCCACCAGACCGTGCTGGGCAACGTAGAGCTGGCACTGACCATTTCAGGCGTTTCCAAGGCCGAGCGCCGCCGCCGTGCCGCCGCAGCGCTGGAGCAGGTAGGGCTGGGCAACCAGCTGCACAAGCACCCCGGCGAGATGTCCGGCGGGCAGATGCAGCGCGTAGCCATTGCCCGTGCGCTGGTGAACAACCCCGACATCCTGCTGGCCGATGAGCCCACCGGCGCACTGGACAGCGAGACCAGCATTCAGGTGATGGAACTGCTCAAGGAAGTGGCGCGGGACCGTCTGGTGGTCATGGTCACCCACAACCCGGAGCTTGCCGAGCGCTACGCCACCCGCATCGTAAAGCTGAAGGACGGCGTGATCCGCTCCGACACCATGCCCTACGAACCCGAGGACGAGGCTGCTGCCGCAGCCCCCGTGCACCGGAACATGGGGCACTCCTCCATGTCCCTGCTCACCTCCCTTTCCCTCAGTTTCAACAATCTGCTCACCAAAAAGGCACGCACCCTGCTCACCGCCTTTGCCGGTTCCATCGGTATCATCGGCATTGCGTTGATCCTTTCCCTTTCCAACGGTGTGAGCCGCTATATCAGCAACATGGAAAAATCCACGCTGGCCGCCTACCCGCTGCAGATCAGCAACACCGGCGTAGATCTGGCCAGCATGATGGACCCGGACACCTACACCAGCGTCTCGTCCGGCTCCTCCTCCGCGCCGGAGGGCATGGTCACGGTGAGACAGCTGCTGTCTCAACTGAACATCGGCGCTGCCAGCAACGATCTGCGCTCGCTGAAGGCATATCTGGACAGTGACGCCTGTACCATCCGGGACAACGCCACGGTGGAATACACCTACACCCCTGATCCGCTGATCTACCGCCAGAACCCGGACGGCACCGTGCAGAAGCTGAACCCGGACACCACATTTTCCGATATCGCCAGTGAGAACACCTCGGTGACCAGCCTTATGACCTCCATGGCCAGCCCCTATGTGTTCTGCGAAATGGCCGAGACCCCCGCCCTGTACGAGGATCAGTATGATGTCAAGGCCGGCCGCTGGCCGGAAAAGTACAACGAGCTGGTGCTGACCCTGAACGCGGACGGCAGCGTTTCGGACTATGCGCTGTACGCCATGGGTCTGCGGGATCAGGCCGAGCTGGACAAGATCTTACAGCAGTATGCGCAGAACCAGAAGATCGATCTGCCCACGGACTACGGCACCTATACCTATGACGATTTTCTGGGCATGACCTTCAAGCTTGTCAACAAGGCCGACTGCTATGCCTACGACACTGAGCACAATATCTGGCTGAGCAAGCTGAACGATGAAGCCTACATGCAGCAGCTGGTGGCCGACAGCGAGGAGCTGACCATTGTCGGCATCGTGCAGCCCAAGGCAGATGCCACCTCCACTATCCTGCACAGCGGTCTGGACTACCTGCACGACCTGACTTATTACGTCATTGATCAGGCGGCCAACAGCGAGATCGTGCGCCAGCAGCTGGCAGACCCGGACATCAACGTGCTGACCGGCGAGCCCTTCGATGCTGCCGGCAACAGCATGCTGGATATCGCCTCTCTGTTCTCGGTGGACACGGACGCCCTCAAGGACGCTTTCCAGTTCGACACCAGCGCCCTGCACTTTGATCTGGACGGCGCATTCGACCTGACCGACGATTCCTTCGATCTTGCCACCCTCATCGACCCTTCCAGCTTCAAGCTGGACCTCAGCGGGCTGCCGCTGCCGGACATGGAGATGGACATGGGCGAGCTGTTCGACGGCGTAGAGCTGAATATCTCTCAGGACGGCTTACAGACGCTGATGAAAAAGATCCTGAACGGCTACAAGCGCTATCTCATCAGCAACGGCCTGTTGAATCTGGATAAGATCGGTTTTTCCTCCTATATGCAGACCGAGGCCTTCCAGACGCTGCTTGCCGAATCCATGGGTGACCTGCTGGACACCTCCGGGCTGGAGGAGCAGTTTGCCGATACCCTCCAGCAAAATCTGCAGACCGTGATGGAGACCTACTCCGTCCAGCTGGGCGAGGCGCTGCAGACCCAGCTCACCGCCGCTTTGCAGGAGCAGATGGGTCCCGCCATCCAGAAGCTGGCCGGGCAGCTGGAGCAGAAGATCGCGCAGGCCATCCAGAGCAATATTGCGCAGCTGAGCACGCAGGTGGAAAGTGCACTCAAGATCGACCCCGCTGTGTTCCAGCAGGCTATTCAGATCAACATGACCGGCTCCGACCTGACCGAGATGATCAAAAGCACCCTACTCTCCTCCGCTTCCAGCTACGAAAAGATTTTGGACGACCTCGGCTATGTGGACTACGCAAAGCCCGATGCCATCTATATCTACCCCAACAGCTTTGATACCAAGGCGCAGGTGGTAAACGAGCTGGACGCCTACAACGCCTCCATGCGGCAGCAGGGCGAAGAGGACAAGGTGATCCACTATACCGATATGGTGGGCACTCTGATGAACTCTGTCACCGAGATCGTGGGCATGGTCAGCAATGTGCTGGTGGCCTTTGTGGCGATCTCGCTGGTGGTGTCCTCCATCATGATCGGCGTCATCACCTATATCAGCGTGCTGGAGCGCCGCAAGGAGATCGGCATTCTGCGCGCCATCGGCGCCTCCAAGCACAACGTCTCGCAGGTGTTCAACGCCGAGACCTTTATCATCGGTCTGTGTTCCGGCGTGATGGGCGTGGTGCTCTGCCTGCTGCTGCTCATCCCCGGCAATGTGCTGATTCATCACATCGCGGGCGATGTGAACGTGGTAGCCTCGTTGCCGCCGCAGGCCGCGCTGATCCTGATCGTTCTGGCCACCCTGCTTACCATGCTGGGCGGCCTGATCCCCGCCCGCAGCGCCGCAAAGAGCAACCCCGTCAAGGCGCTGCGCTCTGAGTAACATTCCGCATTCAAATCCCTGCTGTGCTCTGTGTGCAGCGGGGATTTTGCATTCCGGCCCGGCTTGTGCTACAATAGAAAAAACTTCATTTCAAAGGAGTCTTTCCATGCCTGTCATTCATGAGATCACCGACCTTACCGCCCCGGAGCTGGACATCTACGCCCGGCTCACGCAGGCGCAGCTGCGTAACCGGCTGGAGCCGGAAAAGGGCATCTTTATCGCCGAAAGCCCCAAGGTGATCGCCCGGGCGCTGGACGCCGGATACCTGCCTCTTTCCCTGCTGATGGAGCGCAAGCAGATCACCGGCCCGGCACAGGAGATTTTGACCCGCTGCGGCGATGTGCCGGTGTATACCGCTGACCGGGAGCTACTGGCACAGCTTACCGGCTTTGCGCTGACCCGGGGCGTGCTGTGCGCCTTCCGCCGTCCTGCGCCCCGCACGGTGGAGCAGGTTTGCGCCCATGCCCGCCGGGTGGCTGTGCTGGAAGGCATCGTAGATTCCACCAACGTAGGCGCTATCTTCCGCAGCGCCGCAGCGCTGAACATGGACGCAGTGCTCATTACCCCCTCCTGCTGCGACCCGCTGTGCCGCCGCGCGGTGCGGGTGAGCATGGGCACCGTGTTTCAGGTGCCGTGGGCGCAGATCGGCACCTGCCCTGCCGACTGGCCGGAAAACGGCAGTGCCCAGCTCCACGCGCTGGGCTTCAAGACCGCTGCCATGGCACTGAGCGACCGCTCGGTCAGCATCGACGACCCCGCCCTTGCCGCCGAGCCAAAGCTTGCCATCGTGCTGGGCACCGAGGGCGATGGGCTGGCCAATAGTACCATCGCCGCCTGCGATTACACCGTAAAGATTCCTATGTCCCACGGGGTAGATTCCCTCAACGTAGCCGCCGCCAGCGCCGTGGCCTTCTGGCAGCTCGGCCGCTTGTAAGTCCCCTGCTCGCGCTCTCCGAAATTGCTTGACAAACGCCCCAAAACGCGGTACACTATCAGCGTCATCATCATGGGCCTATAGCTCAGCTGGGAGAGCAAGCGTTGCATTCCCGATCTGGTGTTATAGCTCATTTGCCCCCATTCGAAATTGGGTGCTTTTTTGTGGGCTCGTAGCTCAGTTGGGAGTGCAAGCGTATCGCTTTTGTGCCCCACGGAGTTGTGGGCATTCAAATGG
>ERZ772884.2511-NODE-2511-length-10557-cov-3.668349_pt1 | contig 10557 bp, 9 predicted proteins | sample MGYA00580574_ERZ772884 | MGnify/ENA primary metagenome ERZ772884 (study PRJEB29015, sample SAMEA2737690) | human gut metagenome | biome: human gut; feature: human-associated habitat; material: faeces | place: China | collected 2012 ... | reverse complement strand
CGGCGCATTCCCACCATGGCATACCAAAAAAGCCAGCTTCTTAAAACCGTGATGCGCCAGGCTGACGCATATATCATATAAGAGATGATAGTAAGTGTCCGGCCGGACTGTGACCGAACCGCAGAAATTCTTATGCTCTGTACTTAAGCCCACCGGAATCACCGGAAACAGCAGCATCGGGAAGTCTTCTTCCCCCTCTGCCTCCAGTGCCTTTTTGATCTCCTGACTCATCGCCTCCGCGATAATATCATCCGTTCCCAGTGGTGCCTGATTGCCGTGCTGTTCCAGAGCCCCGAGCGGAATCAGGACAATCGTGTTCTCACGGTCCACCTGCTCCATTTCCCATCTTGTCAAATCTCTATAGTTACGTATCATAGTATCTCCTCCTCTTATAAAAACAGATATGTCTTTGCACGTTCCATCAAACAAAAAAGGATTGTCCGGGATTCTTCCCCCAGGCAGCTTTCCCAGCGGTTTCCCGACAATCCTTTCTATTGAAATGGTTCTGCCGTTTCACAGCAAACAGCCAAATCCGTCAAACCATTCCTCTTATTTCATTTTATACTGCTTTCGGCACAATCTTCGCCGCACGCAGGCGTACAAACAAAAGCTGTCCAACGATATAGTTGAGTCCCACTTTCAATACGTTGAATGGGATCGTCGCCAGGATGATAAATCCATTCAGGTCTTTGATCGCCGGGTTGACCGACGCTACCATGCGGATCACTTCATCCAGCGGCAGGCTCATCGCTTTCGCATATAACGGAAGCGTAATATTCGCATTGATAAAGCATGCACACGCGGTGCGGATCACGATACTGAGCAGAAGTGCTTCTACAGCTGCCTTACGGTTAGCGCCCAGCTTCTGATAGAGGAACCACAGCGGCCATACGAACAGGAACGCCGCAATCAGGTTGGCCAGCTCACCGACGTACATCGTGTTAGTTCCGACAGTAATCAGCTTGATTAACAGCTTGATGACTTCTACACAGATACCGGATACCGGTCCCATCAGAAACACGGCAATCACAGACGGTACATCACTGAAATCCACCTTATAAAACGGCGGCATCATCGGAACCGAAAATTCCAATGACATCAGCACGCCAGCAACCGCTGCCAGCATCGCCGTATAAATCAATTTTTGAATACTCCATTTTCCTGTCTTCATCTTAAATCTCCTTTCGGTTTTAAAACTCATTTCTCCGAAGGAGGAGTATGAATCAAGTGCCGGACTAGCTGCATTTGTAAAACTAAAAAAATCCCAGGTTGTTCGGGACCTGGGATAATAAATCGCAACTTAGCCGATGTACACCAGCCTGCTTACGCTCAAGCGGTACACTCTCTGACTCCTGCCTCTTCTCTCATCCAGACTATACTGTCGGTTTTGGAATTTCACCAAATCATGCTACATAAGTAGCTCGCGGGCTATACCGCCGGTAGGGAATTACACCCTGCCCCGAAGATCTTTCTCGCTATTTAATTTTCCTTATATTTATATAATAATAAAGTAATACAAAATTTTCAATATAAACTTTTCTTATATTAAAAAGTGTATTGGTAAAATACTTAATATAATCAAAATATATCCTTAATCTCAAATTAATAAAATATCTAGTATATATCTACACTTCGAAAATTATTTTTCGTATACAACTTTTCCATCTATGATAGTAACTAATACGTTACTTTGTAATTCAAATGGATCATTATCCCATATAACTATATCTGCATCTTTACCAATTTCTATAGATCCAACTTTTTCATCTATACCTAGAATTTTAGCTGGATTTATAGTTATTGCTTCTAGTGCTTTTTCTTTTTTCATACCATGTTTTACAGCTATTCCTGCACATACAGGCAAATATTGTACTGGTATTACTGGGTGATCTGTCATTAAAGATACCTGTAAACCTTCATTGGAAAGTATTGCTGGAGTATCAAAAGTTAAATTTCTTAATTCTATTTTAGATCTTTCTGATAAAGATGGTCCAACAATTACTGGATATCCTTCTTCTACAAGTTCATCAACTATTAAATGTCCTTCTGTACAGTGGTCTAATGTAAGCTTTAGATCAAATTCTTTTGCTATTCTTATAGCTGTAAAAATATCATCTGCTCTATGTGCATGAACTTTAAAAGGTATCTCTCCTCTTAAAACAGGTAATAAACTTTCCATTTTCATATCATATTCTGGCTTATCATGATCTTCATGTTCCATATATAATTCAATTTGCTCTAAGTACTCTTCAGCTTTCTTTAAATGCTCTCTTAAAAGAGCTGCTATTGCCATTCTTGTTTGTGGCATTTTTTCATCTCTACCATAGCAAGATTTTGGATTTTCTCCAAAAGCTATTTTTGAGGCAACAGGGTTTTTTATAACCATTTTATCTATTCTTTTTCCATATGTTTTTATAGCTATACATTCTCCACCCATTACATTTGCACTTCCAGGGGTTGTACATACTGATGTAATTCCACCTTCTCTAGCTTCTTTAAATGTATTATCCATAGGATTTATACCATCTATAGGATTAAGATGAGGTGTTATAGGATCTGTTTCTTCATTACCATCAGCACCTTCAAATCCCATACCATCTTCCCATAAACCTAAATGAGTATGTGCATCTATAAATCCAGGAAAAACTAGTTTTCCTTCTGCATCTATTATTTTTACATCTTTAGGTACTTCTAAATTTTCTCCTATTGCTTTTATTTTTTTATTTTCTATTAAAATATCACCTTTTATTATTCCATTGGTAATTGTATTAATTGTTCCGTTTTTTATAAATATCATCTTAATCTCCTCTGCTTTAACTATATTTTCATAGATAAAGCTACTCTCTTTTTATTCATATCAACTCCTATAACTTTTACATCAACTATATCTCCTACAGTTACAATTGTCATAGGGTCTTTTACAAATCCTTTACTCATCTCAGATTTGTGCACTAATCCATCATTTTTTATACCTATATCTACGAATGCCCCAAAATCAACTACATTTCTTACAGTTCCTTTTAGTATCATTCCCTCTGTTATGTCTTCTATCTTTAATACATCTGTTCTAAGTATAGGCTTTATGCCTTCTTCTCTAGGGTCTCTTCCTGGCTTTTTAATTTCAGCTATTATATCTTTTAAAGTAACTTCTCCTACTTGAAGTTTATCACTTAGTTCCTTTATACCTATAGCTTCTACTTTAGAATCTATATCTGATATATTTTTATTTTCAACATCAGATAGTGAATATCCAAGCATATCTAACATATTTTTACATATATCATAGCTTTCTGGATGTACACCTGTATTATCTAAAGGATTTTTAGCACCTTCTATTCTCATAAATCCTGCACATTGAGTAAATGCCTGTGGTCCAAGTCTTTTTACTTTCTTAATTTGAGCTCTTGAAGTAAAATCTCCATTTTCTTCTCTATAAGCTACTATGTTTTTAGCTATAGTTTTACTTATACCTGCTATATGCTCTAATAAAGAGTATGACGCTGTATTTAAGTCTACACCAACGCTATTTACTGAATCTTCTACAACTCCGTCTAATACTCCCTCTAATTTCTTTTGGTTTAAGTCGTGTTGATATTGACCTACACCTATACTTTTAGGGTCTATTTTTACAAGTTCAGCTAATGGATCTTGTAGTCTTCTTGCTATAGATATGGCTCCTCTTAAAGATACGTTTATGTCTGGGTGTTCTTCATTTGCAAGCTCTGATGCAGAGTAAACTGATGCACCAGCCTCACTAACTATTATGTATTGAACTTCTCTATCTATTTCTTTTATCATATCTGATACAAACTTTTCTGATTCTCTTGAAGCTGTACCATTTCCTATAGCGATTATATCTATATTGTATTTTTCAATTAATGCTTTTAATTCTTTTTTTGATTCTTCTACTTTATTTTGTGGCTCTGTTGGATAAACAGTTGTAGTATCTAATAATTTACCATTTTTATCAACTACAGCTATCTTACATCCTGTTCTAAATGCAGGGTCAAATCCCATAACAACCTTATCTTTTACTGGTGCTTGAAGTAATAAACTTTTTACATTTTTTCCAAATACACTTATCGCTCTTTCTTGTGCATTTTCAGTAAGAGTATTTCTTATTTCTCTTTCAATTGATGGGAAAATTAATCTCTTGTATGAATCTTCTATTGCACTAACTATTACTTCTTTATTTTTTAAATTCTTATCATTTACATATTCATTTATTATATAGTTTATTACTTTTTCATTATTGATTTCTACTTTTACTTTTAAGAAATCTTCCTTTTCTCCTCTGTTTATTGCTAATACTCTATGTGGTGCTATAGTTTTTACTGACTCACTGTAATCATAATACATATCATAAACTGATTTTTCTTCATTTGAATTTTTTGTTACTATTACACCTTCTCTTAATGCAAGCTCTCTTATATATTATTTTAGCATCATCAGAAACTATTTCAGCTATTATATCATTAGCTCCTTTAATAGCATCTTCAACTGAATTTACTTCTTTTTCTGGATTTATATACTTAGATGCTTCTTCATCTATATTAGATATATTTTTATTTAATATATCTAATGCTAGTTGTTCTAATCCTCTTTCTTTTGCTATAGTTGCTCTAGTTCTTTTCTTTTGTTTATATGGCGCATATATATCTTCTACTTCTTGAAGAGTATTCGCCTTTTCTATACTTACTTTTATTTCTGATGTAAGCTTTCCTTGTTCTTCAATTATTCTTATTACATCATCTTTTCTACTTTGAAGATTTCTTAAATATATTAATTTATCGTAAAATGCTCTAAGAGTAACGTCACTCATTTCTCCAGTCATTTCTTTTCTATATCTAGCTATAAAAGGAATAGTATTTCCTTCATCTATAAGTTTTATTGTATTATTTATTTGTTCATCTCTAAGATTAAATTCCTTTTTTAGAATATCATTTATATTCATAAAACCCACTCTTCTTTCGTTTAAATTTATACTTTTAAATAAGGCTTGAGAATTAAATTCTCAAGCCCCTATTTTAACTATTTTTAGACTTATTCATTTTTAAATACTCATTTATAAATAAATCTAAGTTTCCATCCATAACACTATCTACATTTCCAATTTCAGCGTTTGTTCTATGATCTTTTACAAGCTTATATGGTTGGAATACATATGATCTTATTTGGCTTCCCCAAGTTATTTGAGAATACTTTCCTTGTATATCCTCAATTTTCTCTTTTTGTTCAAGCTCTTTTAATTCTATAAGTTTAGCCATAAGCATCTTCATAGCAGTATCTTTATTTTTATGTTGAGATCTTTCATTTTGACACTGTACAACTACACCTGTAGGTATATGAGTTATCCTTACAGCTGAGTCTGTAGTATTTACATGCTGACCTCCTGCTCCAGATGCTCTATAGGTATCTATTTTTAAATCTGCTGGATTTATATCAATATTTATACTATCATCTAATTCTGGTATAACATCTATAGATGCAAAAGATGTATGTCTTTTTCCAGAAGGGTCAAAAGGAGATATCCTAACAATACGATGAACTCCTTTTTCACTTTTTAAGTATCCATAAGCATTAAGCCCTTCTATATGAAGTGTTGCACTTTTAATTCCTGCTTCTGGATCTGATAGTAAATCCAATGTTTTAACTTTATATCCTTTAGCTTCTGCCCATCTTATATACATTCTAAGTAACATTTGAGCCCAATCTTGAGCATCAAGTCCACCTGTTCCTGCATTTATAGATAGTATCGCATTATTCTTGTCATAATCTCCACTTAAAAGAGTTTTTATTCTAACCCTATCAATTTCTTTTTCAAGATTTGATATAGATTTTTCTATTTCTTTTTCTATTGAATCATCACTTTCTTCTAAGCCTATTTCAATTAATACTTCTATCTCTTCTAAAGATTCTTTTAATTGATTGTACTCTTCTACAGTTTCTTTTAAACCTTTGTTTTCTTGTAGCACTTTTTGAGCTAACTCATTATCATTCCAGAAATCTTGATGATTCATTTTCTCTTCATTTTCTTGTATCTTAATTAATAATGAAGCAATGTCAAAGAGAATCCCTCAATTCTTCTATATTTGAAGTCATACACTCCATACTACTTCTATACTCTTGTATATTTAACATTTTGGTCCTCCAAAATTATCTTCCACAACATTTTTTATACTTTTTACCACTTCCACATGGACAGTCATCATTTCTTCCTGTAGTATCTTCTTTTCTAACTGTTTTACTGTTAGCATCTTCATCTATATTAGATGATAAATGGTCAACATCTATAACTTGCTTTCTTTCAACTGGTTCTTCTATAGTTATATTGAATAAGTATTTTATAGTGTCTTCTTTTATATGAGCATTCATTTCATTGAACATATTAAATCCTTCATCAGTATATGCTATTACAGGATCTTGTTGACCTATTGCACGAAGACCTATACCTTGACGTAATTGATCCATAGCATCTATATGATCTATCCAATGGCTATCAACTGCTTGAAGAAGTACAACTCTTTCCACTTCTCTCATTCTATCTGATCCTATTCTTTCTTCTTTTCCATTGTATATCTTCATAGCTATTTCAAATACTTTTTCTATAACTTGTTCTGTTTTAAGATTTTCTATATCAGAAACTTCTATGCTTCCTCTTGGCATGAATAAATTATACATATACTCTACAAATCTTTCTGCATCAAATCCATCTTGAGAGTATGACATAACACCTTCTTCTATTAAAGAATGAATCATATTTTCTATTTGCTCTTGTAAGTTTTCACCTTCAAGAACACGTCTTCTTTCAGCATATATTATTTCTCTTTGTTTATTCATAACATCATCATATTGAAGTACGTGCTTTCTTATTCCAAAGTTTCTACCTTCTACTTTCTTTTGAGCGCCTTCTATAGATTTAGTTAACATTTTATGTTCTATAGGCATATCTTCTTCAAGACCTATTTTTTCTACTACACTAGATATTCTTTCACTTCCAAATAATCTCATAAGATCATCTTCTAAAGATATATAGAATCTTGAGCTACCTGGGTCTCCTTGACGACCAGCACGTCCTCTTAACTGATTATCTATTCTTCTAGATTCATGTCTTTCTGTACCTATTATAGCAAGCCCTCCAGCTTTCATAACTTCTTCTTGCTCAGCTTTTGTTTCTTCTTTATATTTTTTATATAATTCTTCGTATTTTTCTCTAGCTGCAAATAACTCTTCGTTACCTTCTCTATCTATACCTTCTAAAGAAGCATCTACTTTATTTATTACACTTTCATCATATCCTAACTTCTTCATTTCTTTTTTAGTTAAGAATGTTGGGTTACCTCCTAGTACTATATCTGTACCACGACCTGCCATATTAGTTGCTATAGTTACAGCACCTAATCTACCAGCTTGAGCTATTATTTCAGCTTCTTTATCATGGTATTTAGCATTTAATACTTCATGCTTTACTCCCCTTCTCTTTAATAATTGAGATATTAATTCAGAGTTTTCTATTGATACAGTACCTACAAGTATAGGTTGCTTATTTTTATGTCTTTCTATTATATCGTCAACAACTGCATTAAATTTACCAACTACATTTTTATAAACTGCATCTGATAAATCTTTTCTTTGTACTGGCTTATTTGTAGGAATTTGAACTACATCCATTTTGTATATAGCTTTAAATTCTTCTTCTTCAGTTTTAGCAGTACCTGTCATTCCTGCAAGTTTATTGTACATTCTGAAATAGTTTTGGAATGTTACAGTAGCTAAAGTTTTAGACTCTCTTTGTATTCTTAATCCTTCTTTAGCTTCTATAGCTTGATGTAATCCTTCTGAATATCTTCTACCAAACATAAGTCTTCCTGTAAATTCATCAACTATTATTATTTCTCCATCTTTTACTACATAATCAACATCTTTTTTCATATTTGTATGAGCTTTTAATGCCTGATTTATGTGGTGATATAATTCCATATGAGCTATATCTGTTATATTTTCAACATTAAAGTAAACTTCTGCTTTTTGTATACCTGACTCAGTTAACGCAACTGATTTTTGCTTTTCATCAATTTCATAATCATCTGGCTTTAATGTTAATATAAATGTATTAGCATCTGAATATAAATGAGTAGATTTATCTCCAGGTCCAGATATTATAAGTGGTGTTCTTGCTTCATCAACAAGTATTGAGTCAACCTCATCCACTATAGCATAGTTTAATTCTCTTTGAACCATTTGCTCTTTATGAATTACCATATTATCTTTTAAGTAGTCAAATCCATATTCGTTATTTGTTCCGTAAGTTATATCACATTGATATTGTGCACGTCTTGTTTGTGGATCTTGTCCATGAACTATTACCCCAACAGTCATTCCTAAGAACTCATATACTTTTCCCATTTGCTCTTTGTCACGCTTTGCTAAGTAATCATTTACTGTAACAACATGTACACCCTTACCTGTAAGAGCATTTAAGTAAACTGGAGCTGTTCCAACTAAAGTTTTACCTTCTCCTGTTTTCATCTCAGCTATTCTACCTTGATGAAGAACTATTCCACCTATAAGTTGAACTCTATAGTGTCTCATTCCTAATACTCTTTTAGAGGCTTCTCTTACAACGGCAAAAGCTTCTGGTAGTATATCATCTAATGTTTCTCCATTTGCCAATCTCTCTTTAAATACATTTGTCATGTCTTTAAGCTCTTTATCTGACATAGATTCAAATTTTGGCTCTAATGAATCTATGCTATCAACTATCTTGTTGAATTTTTTTAGCTCTTTTTTATCTGCCATATTAAATAAATTATCTAAAAAACCCATGTTTAAAATCTCTCCTCGTACATTTATATAATATCTATATATTTTACCATAAAAATACTCTATGTAATATTATTTGCTCAAAAAAAGCTATCGACAATTAAATTTATCAATAGCTCTTATAATTATTTATACTATATTATTCAGATTCTATTAATCCATATCCACCATTTTTACGTCTATATACTATAGATATACCATTTGACTCAGAATTCCTAAACATATAAAAATCATGTTCTGATAAATCCATTTGTAAAACAGCTTCTTCCGGACTCATTGGTTTTACACCAAATTTCTTAGTTCTTTTTATTACTATATCTAAATTATCTTCATTTGAAGAATAATCATTTTCTTCTATATCCTCTATCGCATCAAATCTTATACTTTCATTTGATTGATGTCTATCTTGTAGTCTCTTTTTATATTTTCTTAACTGCTTATTTAATTTGTCATATACAACATCTATAGCTGCATATAAATTTTCCTCTATATCTTCTGCTCTTATTATCGGACCACTTATAGGTATTATTGTAACTTCTACTTTTTGTCTTGCTTTTTTAGCACTCACTGTAACCTTTACATCTGTTGCTGGATGAAGGTAGAAATCCAATCTTCCTAATTTCTCTTCTATGGCATTTTTTATTCCATCTGTTAAATCCATTTGTTTTCCAGATATTATTATATTCATAAGAACATCTCCCTTCAGTTATACCAGTATAAATATTTATACTTTATTTTTATATTCTATATATCTGTTATAAAACCCTTTATTTTATTGTTAGCTTTTATAATTTAATATATTCAACTAAATAAAGATTTATTTAATTTAATAATAACTGTTAACAATGTGGATTATTATCCACTAATATACCTGTTGATAATGTGGATAAAATTGTTAATAAGTCTTGCTTTTGTGTATTTCTAGCTATTTTTAACATTATATATATCCACAAATTTCAACTTAAGTTGTTACTAATTTGTGTATTTATGTCAAATTTTATAATATATAATCAAATTTTTTGTAAAAAAAAGCACCTAAAAAGGTACTTTTGAATATTTAGCTGACCTGGTTTTTGACCCCACACTCGCCTACTGGAGGGTTCGCTTGGGTTTGCCGCACTACTAGCTCTCTCGATTTTATACCGGTAGGTCTTACTTCTAAGCCGCACCATGATCATCAACCCCATTTTTAGTGTTGACTTACGTGGATCCCTTTGCCTGCGACTGGCTTGGACTTTCAACCACAGACCTAAATATTACTAACTTATTTTAATATTTTAAATGAATTATGTCAATAGAAAATTATGCCTTAACATAAAATGTATCTGTTCTAGTTAAGAAAGTAGATACAAAAACTTTATTTACTCCATTTATTTTTAAAATTTTTGATATTTCATTAACCGTTGAGCCTGTCGTAAATATATCATCTACAAGCAATACATTTTTATTTTTTAAATCAATTATATTCTCTTTATCATAAATGCATTTTTTAATTCATTAATTCGCTCTTCTTTACCTAATTTATATAATCTTTTTGTATTATATTTTCTTGATATATTATCTACAGTAGGTATATCTACTATCTTACTTAAATCCATAGCTATCTTTTCAGCTTGATTAAACCCTCTTTGTCTTAATCTTTTTTTATGTAATGGAACAAATAATATATAATCAAATTTAATATTTTCTAAATCTAATTTCTCTTTCATTATAGTTGCAATATATTTACTCAAA
>ERZ772884.2507-NODE-2507-length-10572-cov-5.521822_pt1 | contig 10572 bp, 8 predicted proteins | sample MGYA00580574_ERZ772884 | MGnify/ENA primary metagenome ERZ772884 (study PRJEB29015, sample SAMEA2737690) | human gut metagenome | biome: human gut; feature: human-associated habitat; material: faeces | place: China | collected 2012 ... | reverse complement strand
AAGCTCTTTTGTCAATAATAGAACGATATTCAACATCCCCGTCGTCGGCACGGACGAGCTCGCGCGCCTGGCCGCGAGCGTCAACACCATGCGCGACACGATTTTAGAGCGCACGCGCAACGAGCAGACCGCCTGGCAGGCCAACAGCGACCTCATCACCGCCATGTCGCACGACATCCGCAACCCCCTCACGTCGCTCATCGGCTATCTCGACCTGCTCGAGATGAGCCAGGACCGCCTGCCGGAGGACCTGCGCAGCTACGTGCTCGCCAGCCGCGACAAGGCCTATCAGCTCAAGGACCTGACGGGGGAGATGTTCCGGTATTTTCTCGTCTTCAGCCGCGGCGAACAGGAGACGCACCCCGAGCCCTACGACGCGCAGATCCTCTGCGCGCAGCTGCTCGGCGAGTGCGCGGCCGAGCTGCGCAGCCGGGGCTTTGACGTCAACCTCCTGCTGCTGACCACGCCCTGCACCGTCACGACCGACGTGCAGATGCTCAAGCGCGTGACGGATAACCTCCTGTCGAACATCGAAAAGTACGCCGACCCCGCCGCGCGCCTGACCATTCTGGCCGAGTGCGAGGGCGAGCGGCTGCACGTCTGCTTTGCCAACCGCGCGCGCCATGAGCTTGCGCGCGTCGAGAGCAACCACATCGGCCTGCGCACGTGCGAGGCGATCCTGCAGCTGCTCGGCGGGCAGTTTTTCACCCACCGTACGGGCGATGATTTCTCGGCCGAGTTCGTCCTGCCGCGCACGCCGCCGGACGCGGCGCAGGGCTGAGCGGATCCATCCCTCAGTCAGCCTGACGGCTGCCAGCTCCCTTTGCAACAAGGGAGCCTATGAGGTGCGGGACGAACGCACGGTGCACCACCGGCAGCGCTGGAGGAAACCGCGGCTTTTCTGCCATGATGCTGGTCGAGCGGCACAGAAACGGAATTGCCAAGGTGTGTGACGTCAGGAAACACGGCATCCGCCTCGCTGCGCTCAGCACCTTTTTCCCGAGGGCAAGGCTTGGGTGCGCAGCGCAGGCAACGCTGTACTCGCCTCTCTACATAACAAACCCGCAAAAAAGATCCCCGAAACGAACGTTTCGGGGATCTTCGCTCTGTATGGGTGATGGATCAGCGATCACACAATGCCCTGAGCCATCATGGCGTTGGCGACCTTCAGGAAGCCGGCAACGTTGGCGCCGAGCATCATGTTGCCCGGCTGGCCGCACTCGACGGAGGCGTCGTAGCAGGCCTTAAAGATGCTCTTCATGATGCCGTGCAGCTTCTCGTCGACTTCTTCGAAGCTCCAGCTCATGCGCAGGGAGTTCTGGCTCATTTCCAGACCGGAGGTGGCAACGCCGCCGGCGTTGGAAGCCTTGCCCGGCGTGTAGAGCAGGCCGGCCTCGATGACCGCGTTGATGGCCTCGGGGGTCAGCGGCATGTTCGCGCCTTCGAACACGGCCATAGCGCCGTTTTTGATGACGGCCTTCGCGCCCTCGAGATCCATCTCGTTCTGGGACGCGCACGGCATGGCGATGTCGCACGGCACGGTCCAGATGTTCTTGCAGCCCTCGTGGTACTCGCTGCCGGGCACTTCGTCAGCGTAGACGCTGATGCGGGCGCGGCGCTTCTGCTTGATGTCAAACAGCACGTCGAGGTTGATGCCGTTGGGATCGTAGACGTAGCCCTTGGAGTCGCTCATGGCGATGACCTTGCCGCCGAGCTCGGTGCACTTCTGCGCGCAGTACTGCGCGACGTTGCCGGAGCCGGACACGATGACCTTCTTGCCCTCGAAGCTGTCGTTTCTCAGGTGCTTGAGCACTTCGGCGGAGAAGTAGCAGATGCCGTAGCCGGTGGCCTCGGTGCGGGCGAGAGAGCCGCCGTAGGTCAGGCCCTTGCCGGTGATGACGCCGCCCTCAAAGCGGTCGACGATCTTCTTGTACTGGCCGTACATATAGCCGACCTCGCGCGCGCCGACGCCGATGTCGCCGGCCGGGGTGTCGGTGAACTGGCCGATGTGGCGATAGAGCTCGGTCATGAAGCTCTGGCAGAAACGCATGACCTCACCGTCGGACTTGCCGTGGGGGTCAAAGTCGGAGCCGCCCTTGCCGCCGCCCATGGGCAGGGTGGTCAAGGAGTTCTTCAGGATCTGCTCGAAGCCAAGGAACTTGACGACGGACAGGTTGACCGAGGGATGGAAGCGCAGACCGCCCTTGTAGGGGCCGATCGCGGAGTTGAACTGCACACGGTAGCCGCGGTTGACCTGGACCTTGCCGTTGTCGTCCACCCAGGGAACGCGGAAGATGATGATGCGCTCGGGCTCAACGAAGCGCTCCATGAGGCCGGCTTCTTCCCACTCGGGGTGCTTGTCGACGACGTACTGGAGGCTCTCAAAGACTTCGTCAACGGCCTGCAGGAACTCGGGCTCGTTGGGGTGGTTCTTCTGAAGGTCGGCGAAAACGCGGTTCAGATATGCATTGTTGATCATTTTCTTACCTCTTTCTTGTTATTCACTTTGCTCTCAAAAACGGCCTGAGCGGCCAATTTCCTTTATCATGGTAACGCAAACGGAGAGGGATTGCAATATCCGTTTTCCATATAATTTCTCAATTTTTTTGTGCAAAAAGTCAGAAAGGACGCTTTAAATTGCGCTGTTTTCGTCAAAAAAACAACATTCCCGTGTAAAAGCTGGCAATTTGCGACCGCCATTTTTATGCAGGTGCAAAAAAAGCGCTTGACAAATTATTCTAACGAGTATAAACTAAGAGCGAAAGTTATCCAAATGCATAATAATTTTGCAGCCGGAAGGGAGGAATGCGGATGCGGCGATGCGAGGTGTGTTTTGCGCCGCTGCCGGCGTGGGAAGATGCGTACCTGTGGCCGTGCGCGCACGGCGGGCTGACGGTGTGCGCCGATTGCTTTGACACGCTCGTGGGCGGCCTGTCGCGGCGGGAGCTGGCCGCGCGCCTGAGCGCACCGGGAGCGTGAGGGGGCGGAGCAGCAAAAACCCGCCCACACCGTGGGCGGGCGGATCATGTGCGGTTTTTCTTCGCGGTGTTGACGGAGGCGATCCAGATTTTTTTCAGCTCCGTGCATTTGCCGAGCGTTTCTGTGTTGCTGCAATATCCGCTTTCTATGCGTATTCACGATTACCGATTCCCTGAATCGGCAAGTTTCGAAAGGAAAGAGCAGGGAGTGAGGGAAGAGGGAAGAGGGAAGAGGGAAAAAGAAAAATACCGACCGTCCAGAAGGACAATCGGTATTTTTGGTGGGGGAAGATGGATTTCCTCCTTCGGAGGATAAACTTCGACTCCATCTTCCGCGCAAAGAAAAATACCAATCACCCAAAAGGGTAATTGGTATTTTTGGTGGGGGAAGATGGATTCGAACCATCGAAGGCATTGCCAGCAGATTTACAGTCTGTCCCCTTTGGCCACTCGGGAATTCCCCCATATGCAATTTTGTCAGAAGGTGGAGCTGGTAGACGGACTCGAACCCCCGACCTGCTGATTACAAATCAGCTGCTCTACCAACTGAGCTATACCAGCAACTCAAACAGCAAGGCTGATTATAGCTGAAGTGTGTCAAAAAGTCAAGAACTTTTTTCGGAAAGGCAAAAATTATTTTCGCGTGCCGGCGGGCGATTGCAGAACCGGTGATTTATGCTATACTGAATATAAAAAGGAGGGATCTGCCTATGAAGATCACATTCGTCGGCGCGGCCCATGAGGTCACGGGGAGCTGTACGCTGCTGGAGCTGGCAGGAGAGAACTACCTGATCGACCGGGGCATGGAGCAGGGCGTGGACATTTACGAGAATATCCCGCTGCCCGTCGCGGCGAAGGACGTCAGCGCCGTCTTTCTGACCCATGCGCATATCGACCACGCGGGGCTTCTGCCGCAGCTCTATAAGGACGGCTTCCGGGGAAAAATCTACGCTACACCTGCCACGTGCAGTCTGGCCGACGTTATGCTGCGCGACTCGGCGAACATTCAGGAATCCGAGGCCGCGTGGAAAACGCGCAAGGCTGAGCGTGCGGGCGAGCCGCCGGTCGAACCGCTGTACACCGTTGACGATGCGAAGGGCGCGGCGGCGTGCTTCCGTCCCTGCCGGTATGGCGAATGCGTGACGATTGCCGACGGCCTGCGCGTGCGCTTTTCCGATATCGGCCATCTGCTGGGCTCGGCCTGCATTGAGTTCTGGCTGCGGGAGGACGGCACCGAGAAAAAAATTGTGTTCTCCGGCGACGTCGGCAACATTGACCAGCCGATCCTGAATGATCCCCTGCCCGTCGCCGAGACGGACTATCTCGTTGTCGAGTCGACCTACGGCAACCGCCTGCACGACAAGCCCAAGGACGTGCGCGCGGAGCTGACAGAGGTTCTGCAGCGGGCGTTCGACCGCGGCGGCAGCGTCATTATCCCGGCCTTCGCCGTGGGCCGGACGCAGGAGCTTCTGTACCTGCTGCGCGAGATCAAGCAGAAAAAGCTTGTGCATGGACACGACGGTTTCCCGGTCTACCTTGACAGCCCGCTGGCCGAGGAGGCCACCAGCGTCTTTTTACAGTGCGATACCGACTGCTTTGACCCGGAGACGCAGGCCGTCCTGAAAAGCGGGCAGAACCCCATCTGGTGCCCCGGACTGCAGTTTGCGATCACGGCAGAGGACTCAAAGGCGATCAACAGCGATCCGCGCCCCAAGGTCATCCTGTCTGCCAGCGGTATGTGCGACGCGGGCCGCATCCGGCACCACCTGAAGCACAACCTCTGGATAGCGGAGAACATCATTCTTATCGCGGGCTATCAGTCCAAGGGCACGCTGGGACGGGCATTGCTGGACGGCGTGAAGGAGGTCCGGCTGTTCGGCGAGGATATCGCCGTAAACGCCGAGATCGCCGTCCTGCACGGCACAAGCGGTCACGCAGACCAGAAGGGTCTTTTCAATTGGGTCGAGGCATTTGCAAAAAAGCCGGAGACGATTTTCGTCAACCACGGCGATACCGAGGCCTGCGAAGCGTTTCAGGCGCTTTTGCAGGAAAAGGGGTATGTCGCTGTCGCGCCGTTCTCAGGCGCGGAATTTGACCTGCTTTCCGGCAAATTCCTTGCGTTCCCGGCCGGCCGTCCGATTGCCAAGCGCGGCGCGGCACGGAAGAAGGGCGTCTTCGACGCGCTCATCGCAGCGGCGCAGCGCCTGCTTCTTGTGGCGCAGAGCTGCAGGGAGCGCCCGAACCGCGATCTGACCCGCTTTACCGCGCAGATCCAGGCACTCATCGACAGGTGGGAGAAATAAAACGATGGAAATCGATTATTATAAGCCCTGCCCGGAATACGACCGCTGCTGTGAGCTGATCGACCGATACTGGGAAGCCGGAGAATATGAAGCCTGCTTCAAGGGGCATCTGGAATTGGCCGAACGGGGCTATCCGCTGGCCGAGTGTCAGGTCGGCTGGTTCTATCTGAAGGGGCAGGGCGTTCCGCAGGACGACGCGAACGCGTTCTATTGGACAAAGCGCGCCGCAGAGCATGGCGACTGGGACGCGCAGTATAATCTCGGAACGTTCTACGAAGCGGGGATCGGCACCGCGCGCGATGCAGAGCAGGCAAAACGCTGGTATATCGCTGCTGCCCGGCAGGGACAGGATGAGGCACTTGAAAAATGCCGTGCTGAAGGGCTTTCATGGGAATAGACTGACGCACCGGCGCGACAGCGCCCGACGTCTCCCCTACCGGCCCGCAGCCTCTGAAGCTTTACACCGCAAACGAACAGCGACGGACGCATATCGCCTCCCCTTACGCAAGGGGAGGCGACTTTTTTGTCGGTTCAGGCTTTTTTGCCGGCGAGAGACTTGCGGTATTTTTCGCTTTCCCAGTTGGCAATGAACTTCTTCGCGGCTTCGCCCATGGTGGACAGTTCATAGCCCGCCTTGCGGATATGCTCCATGACGAAGAAGACTGCTGTGAGTGTTTCGGTCAGCGTCAGGGCCTTTTTCGCGTCCATCTGCATGAGCAGCTCGCCCGTTTTGCTGCTGGCGACGGCCTGTCCGGCTCCGAGCGTTTCCTGATCCAGATAGAACGTATCCGTCAGGAAGACCATCTGGTCGGGATACAGCGGCTGGGTCATTAAGAATTCCTGCGTGTATCCGCCGGTCCGGAACTGTTCTGCCAGATACGGTACGTCGGCGGCGTAAATGCCTGCGGCCATTTCGCGCATGGCGATCTTGGGGAACGATGTGCCGGACAGGCCGAACATCCGGGCCAACCGCTCATTCGCGTCGGTGTGGATGGCAAGCGCCGCGTCCGGGTCGTCGTCATGGACGATGATGCCGTGGTTCTGCATGAGGATGACGGACGGAGCCTTGCCGGTTTCTTTTTCCACGCGGCGCAGCTCATCGCGGATGGCGAAGGTCAGATTCGCACCGGGATCGGTATAGGGCACCCAGCCCCAGGTGTAATTTGCTCCGGCGAACGCCTGCGCCGCGATTGGACGGCAAGCTGTGGAGCAGGCCGCAAGGTTGGCATAGACGCTGTGCGTGTGCACCACGAAGGTTTTCAGGATGGAGTGGAACCCCGCCTCGACGGATGGCCGCAGGTCGGCAAGGCCGTCAATATGCCGGATATCGGCCTTGGCACGGGCGGAGCCCTCTTTTTCCACGTCCGCAAGCGCGGACGGCTCGGTCGTGAGATAGAAATTGCGCAGATCGGCTCCGTCCAGCACGGCATACGCCTTGTCCGGACGGATATCGCTCAGGCAGAAGCCGGAGGCTTTGATCGCCATCAGCCCGCCGGGCAGCTTGACGGAGGTGTTGCCTCCGCCGCCCTGCACATAGTCGGCGCGTGCGCCCGCCGCCTGCGAAACGCGGGCAAAATCAGAAAGCAGCTTTGCATGCTCTTCAAAAAACATTTCCGTTCCCCTCTTACCGCTTGCTCAGCACATCGGCTTCATAGCGCTTGATCTCAGCAAAATAATCCTGCGGGACAGTTTCGCGGCGCAGATATTCCTCCCAGACCGCGCCGAACGGCATGGTCTTGAGTTCTTCCTGCCGAACCATCAGCTCGGTGAAGTTGTTTGCATCCTGCAGCGCCTTCAGCGTCTTCGGCTCCAGCAGGGCGTACAGAAGCGCCTTCTGCACGGAATGCAGGCCCGTGACCCATGCGGAAATGCGGTTGATGGAGGCGTCAAAATAGTCCGTTGCGAGGAAGACGCGGCCCAGCGCGTCCGCGCGGACGATCTCCTTCATCATTTCGCGCGTCTCGTCGTCAAACAGCACCACATGGTCGCTGTCCCAGCGCATGGGGCGGGTGATGTGCAGCGCCAGCCGGTCGTTGAACAGGAGCATGGAACTGATCTTGTCGGAGACAAGTTCCGTCGGGTGATAGTGACCGTTGTCCATCAGGGGAGTGATGCCCTTTGAGGCAACGTAGTTCATGCAGAACTCGGCGGAGCCTACTGTGTATGACTCAAGCCCGATTCCGAAAACCTTTGATTCAAGGCAGACGAAAACTTTTGACTTGTCATAAGGCACCGAAAGTATCTCATCGAGCGAATCCTTGAATCTCTTGCGCGGACCGAGTCTGTCGGCGGGGATATTCTTATATCCGTCGGGGATCCAGATGTTCATCAGGCAGGGCACGCCCGTCTCGTTTGCAAAATATTCGGATATTTCAATGCATCTCTTGCCGTGCTCTATCCAGAAACGGCGAACCTCTTCGTCGGGCGACGAGAGTGTGAGATTGTCCTTCACCATCGGGTGCGAGAAGAATGTGGGATTGAAATCGATTCCCATGCCGCGTTCCTTTGCGAACTTGACCCATTTTTCAAAATGGCGCGGCTCGATCTTGTCGCGGTCGGCGAACTCGCCGTTTTCAAATATGGCATAGCTTGCGTGAAGATTGAGCTTCTTTTTGCCGGGCATGAGGCTCGCCGCAAAGTCGAAGTCCTGCATCAGCTCTTCGGGTGTGCGCGCCTTGCCGGGGTAGTTGCCGGTGGTCTGTATTCCGCCGGAGAGAGCCTGCTTCGAGTCGAAGCCCGTAACATCGTCGCCCTGCCAGCAGTGAACTGAAACAGCCGTGCTGCGAAGCGTCTCTATGGCTTTTTCCGTGTCCACGCCGAGAGACGCATATATCTCTCTTGCGCTTTCGTATCTGCTCATGTTTTTCCTCCTTTTGTCTTTAACACAAGCAAAGTTTATCACAAAAAAGCAACTCGTTCAATGCTTATTTGGCATAAAAGTTTTTCTTTACTTATTTCATACATATCGTTATAATATTGTTGGACTAAAGCCGTGCCGTTGCACGCAAATTCAAGAAAGGTGATAATCATGAATGCTGTTGAAATAACCGTAATAATCGTCGCGGCGGTTCTTCTGCTCTGCGGTATACTCTTTGGTGTGGTGAGCTATCTTGTCTTCTATGAAGTAATAGCGCGCAACTCGAAGATACCCGGGAAGATGGATGCCAACGCCAAAAAGAAAATGATGGAGACCAACCCCGAAAAGTTCCTTCTCGACCCGCGCGAGGAGTGGCTCAATGATCAGACTTTTGAAAATTACTCCATAACTAACGTTGACGGAAACAAGCTCAAGGGCTATCTTCTCAAAGCCGACAAGCCCTCAGATGTCTATGTCTTCGGCAGCCACGGCTACCGCTGCTGGGGCAAGCGCGAGTTCAGACTCATGTCGAAGTTCTATCACGATCTCGGCTTCAACGTCTTTATCGTCGACCATCAGGCGCACGGCGAGAGCGAGGGCAAATATATCGGCTTCGGCTCGCATGAGTCGCGCGATGCTATGCAGTGGCTCAAATTCATGACCGATACTTTCGGAAGCGATATTCAGATAATCCTGCACGGCGTTTCAATGGGCTGCGCCACAGTTATGATGATGAGCGGCAACCCCGACCTGCCGAAGAATGTCAAATTCACCGTTGCCGACTGCGGCTATACCAGCCCGTGGGCGGAGTTCGATTATCAGCTCAAAAACGCCCATGTTCCGACTTCTCCGCTGCTCGACGGCGCGAACTTCTTTAACAAACATATCGCAAAATACGATTTCAAAAAGGTCGATGCAGTTGAGAGCGTCAGCCATGCGCAGGTGCCCATGCTCTTTATCCATGGCACAAAGGACGATTTCGTTCCTACATATATGGTGCATGAGCTTTACGATGCGTGCAGTACCGATAAAGACCTGCTTCTCGTCGAGGGCGCCGGTCATGCTGAGAGCTACCCGACCGATTCCGCCGCATACGAGGCAAAAGTCAAGAGCTTTATCGACAAGTATATCGCCGTCGAGTCAAAAGCCTGAAAAGAACAGCAAATATCGTCCCTGTCCGCTCGTTCGGGCGGGGATTTTTTCTTTGCGCAAATTATATAATTGGCAAATTTCTTTTCAACAAAAATTAACTCCCGATCCGCTTTTGCAGGTCGGGAGCATTGCTTTATTTCTTCTTTTTCGGCTTCGGTGCGGGCAGCTCGTCATACATCGCCTCAAAGAGTTCTTTCAAAAACTCTCTGTCCTCGATGTTTTCAACCATCAGCATCGGTTTAGCGCCGTCATACGGCAGCTCCTCCGGTGCGTCCGGCATCATATTTCGCGCCGCCTGAACGGGCTTTACGAGAAATCGGTTGTCGTATATCCCGCCGATTACTTTTCCGCGAAAATAGAGTATGTATTCGCTCATCATTGCCCGGCTCGTCACATCGCCGGCTTTGCTCAGCTGTTCGAGTGCATATTCGAGATAATCTTTGCTTGATGCCATATTATTTTCTCTTGCTTTCTTCGTATGCCTGTTTTTCGGCGTTGAACTGCTCGGGTCGCTTGAGATAGTCGCGGTTGAAGCGTCTGCCGACCGTTATGCTGCCGTCGGGCAGAATCTCGGTTATCGTCACGCCCTGCATCCATTTTTCCTCAGGCCAGCCGAAGTTTGTGCCCATGGTGTATGTCTCGTATCCGCCGCACTGGCTGTATATGAAGCAGACCCCTTTGTAGTTCGCGCAGAAGTCGTTGATATGGTCGTGTCCGCAGTATACCGCCTGAGTGCTGCCGAGCTCGCATATGACGTCAAACATTCCGCTGTTGAACGGTGAACAGCCGACGGATTCATACATCCCGCCGTAGAAAATCTTCGCTTCGCCCGTCGGAACATACTGCCCGTTTTCGTCGAGCTTCATAACATGCTCGAACTCCGGCAGGGGAATGTGAAAATACATCATCGATTTTACTTTTCCGTATTTCTCTTCCGCCCTGCGCACGCAGTTTTTGTACCATTCTATCTGCTCCGGCTTCAAGAAGTCGTAGCCCTTCATGCCATCGGAAACTCCGTAGTCTTTGTAATATCTCTCGCGTATGTCGCGCCCGGAGTCGAAGAGATACAGGCTCTGGAGCAGAGAGTTTTCACCGTTTTTGATGTCTATTCTGTAGTTGCCGTAGCCGTAGAGACTGTCGTCGCCGTGGAGCGCGAGGCAGTGCGGATAGCGGCGCATTGAGTCGAGCATAAGCCATTTGTAGAAGCCCTTTTCCGGTGTGAAAAATTCTTCGCACCGGTGGAAGGGCTCTTTGATTTCCAGGACAGAGCCGTCTCGGAACA
>ERZ772884.2491-NODE-2491-length-10618-cov-2.445517_pt1 | contig 10618 bp, 9 predicted proteins | sample MGYA00580574_ERZ772884 | MGnify/ENA primary metagenome ERZ772884 (study PRJEB29015, sample SAMEA2737690) | human gut metagenome | biome: human gut; feature: human-associated habitat; material: faeces | place: China | collected 2012 ... | reverse complement strand
ACTTGAAAGTGACAAAAAAATTTGTTAAAATAAAACTTAGTTAATAAAGATAGGCTAAAAAAAAACCCCTTTTGGGGAAATTTAGCCTATTTTTTGTTTTTATAAGGAGGAACAATAAATGAACACAAAGTACATATTCGTAACTGGAGGAGTAGTATCAGGACTAGGAAAAGGAATAACAGCAGCATCATTAGGAAGATTATTAAAAAATAGGGGATATAAAGTAGCAAATCAAAAATTTGATCCTTATATAAATGTAGATCCGGGAACAATGAGCCCATACGAACACGGAGAAGTTTTCGTAACAGATGACGGGGCAGAAACAGACTTAGACTTAGGACATTATGAAAGATTTACAGATGTCAACTTAAATAAAAACTGTAGTATATCAACAGGAAAAATATATCAAGAAGTACTAGAAAAAGAGAGAAGAGGAGATTATCTAGGAAAAACAGTACAAGTAATTCCTCATATAACAAATGCAATAAAAGACAAAGTATACTCATTAGCAAAAACAGGAGCTGACGTTGTAATAACAGAGATAGGTGGAACAGTAGGAGATATAGAGAGCCTACCATTCTTAGAAGCAATCAGACAAGTTGGAATAGAAAACAATCCGGAAGATGTAATATACATACATGTAACATTACTTCCTTATATATCAGGTTCAAATGAACTGAAATCAAAACCAACTCAACACTCTGTAAAAGAATTACAATCTTTAGGAATTAAACCAGATATATTAGTTTGCAGATCAGAATTACCAATACCAGATAATATGAAGCAAAAAATAGCTTTATATTGTAATGTAAGACCAGAAAGTGTAATTCAAAATAGCACAGTAGACAATTTGTATGCAGTACCACTAATGCTAGAAGAAGAGGGACTTACAAGAGAAGTATGCAGATGCTTAAATTTGGACAAAGTTGAACCAAAAAATGAAGAATGGCAAGCAATGATTGACCATATAAGACAAATAGAAGCAGGTCCAGTAAAAGTTGCAATTGTAGGAAAATATGTAGCATTAGAAGATTCATATCTTTCAGTTGCAGAAAGCTTAAGACACGCAGGATTTGCAAATGATGTAAAAGTTGATATTGATTTTGTTGATTCAGAAGAGATAAATGATAACAATGCAAAAGAAAAACTAGGCAAATATGATGCACTTTTAGTTCCAGGAGGATTTGGAAATAGAGGAATAGAAGGTAAAATAGCAACAATAAAATATGCAAGAGAAAATAAAATACCATTTTTAGGAATATGTTTAGGAATGCAAATGGCAGTTGTTGAATTTGCAAGAGATGTGCTAGGGCTAAAAGATGCAAATTCAGAAGAATTTGATGAAAACACCCAAAATCCTGTAATTCATATTATGGATGACCAAAAGAACATAGAAAACAAAGGCGGAACAATGAGGCTTGGAAGTTATCCATGCATATTAAAAGAAGGTACAAAGGCTTTTGAATTATATGGTAAAAAAGAAATAGCAGAAAGACACAGACATAGATTTGAATATAACAATGATTACAAAGAAAAAATGGAAGAAGCAGGACTTATATGCAGTGGAACATCACCAGATGGAAGACTTGTTGAAATAGTTGAATTAAAAGACCATCCATTCTTTATAGCAGGACAATTCCACCCAGAATTTAAATCAAGACCAAACAGACCAGGACCACTATTTAAAGGTTTAATAGCCGCAGCAAAAAAATAAAAAAGAGTGACCGAAGCATAATTTATGCTTCGGCTTTTTTGTCGAATAGGAAAAATTGAAAATTTTACGTACTTACAAATCCAGATTTAAAAAACAAAAATTGTTTAAAATCAGATAGGTATAAAATGCTGCGAAGCATCCTTGCAGAAATTTCCCTAGTAAATAAGGCTTTATAGAAATTCCGTTCTTAGAGGTTATACTAAGAACCTGCAAAGCTACAGAAATTCCACCAAAACCAAGTAGAAAAGCACAAATAATAATATTAGTTGATATGTTTTTGCTTGCAATTAATGCAATAGAACAAACCCCATTTGTAAGTTCTATAAGGCCTATTACAATTCCTTTTATGTATTTAGAGGGAATACCGAAAGTTTTAAAAACGGGTGAAAGAAAGCTAGAAATTAATTCTAAACAACCACTACTATTTAAAATTGAAATAACAACAGAAAAAAGCACAACAAATCCGCCAATAAGAAATATGGTACTAATTGAATTCATAATGGAACTAGCCAAAACTTCTCCCAAATTTGATAATGATATTCTAGAAGGCAATTTATTAGAAGTTTCGATAAAAGAAGTGCTTCTTTTATTTTTGCTATTTTTCCACCATCTGAACAAAATTCCAACAGTGATACATGCAAAGATATGTGTTATCAGTAATAAAATTCCAGTTTTAGTATCTTTAAAAAGACCAATTCCAACTGTTCCAATAATGAATAAAGGCCCAGAATTATTTGTAAAAGCAATAAGCCTTTCTGCTTCTATATCTGAACATAAACCTTGCTTTTTAAAGTCAGCTACTATTTTTGCACCGACAGGGTAACCACTAATAATTCCCATTATAAAAGGAAAAGCACCTTCACCAGGAACATTAAAAACAGGCTTCATCAATTTGTTTAACATTTTACCAAGTATAGATATTATATTTGTATATCCCAAAAGTTCTGTGGCAATAAAAAATGGTAAAAGAGAAGGAACAACAGAGTTTGCCCACAAGCTTAATCCTTTTTTGGCAGCAGATAAATTACTATTTGAAAAAAGAATTAAAAACAAGGCAAATAAACATATAATGGTAGGAATAATTAATGATTTGGCTTTTAATACAAGCATCTTAAACTTATTCATGGACACACCTCTTATTTACATTTATATTAAATTTTGCATAATATATAACAAGAAAATAAAGAGTAGACAAAAAGTAAAAATAATGTTATATTATGTAGAGATTAAGTAAGAGGGGAATCAGAATGAATAATTATGAGAATGCTAAAAAAATATTAGAAAAATATAATCAACAACAAATAATTTCTATTGCAGACAAAATGCCACAAGAAAAACAAGAAATGCTTGCAGAGCAAGTACTAAAAATAGATTTTGAAGAATTGAAAGAGTTATATGAAAAAACATTTGAAGATATATATGTAGATTTGGAACAATTAGAACCAATAAGAGGGGTAAATCCGGATAAACTTCCAAAGGAAAAGCTAGATGAGTATGAGCAAATTGCAACAAAAATAATAAAACAAAATAAATTTGCAGTGGCAACTATGGCAGGTGGCCAAGGAACAAGACTTCGGACATTTACTTCCAAAAGGTACATATAAAGTTGATGTTGGAGAAAATGGAAAATATTTATTTGAAATTATAGTTGATACACTAAAAAGAGCAAACAAAAAATATAGTGTAATTATACCTTGGTACATAATGACAAGCAGGGAAAATAATAAAGATACAGTAACTTTTTTAGAAGAAAAGGACTATTTTGGATATCCAAAAGAATATGTATATATTTTTGAACAAGGTGAACTTCCATTAATAACAGAACAAGGTAAACTTTTGCTAAATAAAGAAGGATTAATAAAAGAAGCTTCTAATGGAAATGGTGGAATTTTTAATTCTATGCTAAAAAAAGGTGCAATTGCTGACATGGAAAAAAGAGGTATAGAATGGATTTTTATTGGTTCTGTTGACAATATCTTATTAAAATTAGTAGATAGTTTACTTTTAGGTTTAACTGTAAGCGAAGGAAATCAAATAGGAACAAGAACTGTATTAAAAAGGGATCCAGAAGAAAGAGTAGGTGTTTTGTGTAAACAAAACAATAAAATAAAAGTTATTGAATATACAGAGCTTCCAAAAGAAATTGCTTGTATAAAAGATGATGAAGGAGAATTGGTTTTTGGAGAATCACATATAATGTGTAATTTATTTAGTTTGGATGCTATAAAAAGAGCAAGTACAAAGGAATTAGAATATCATATAGCATTTAAAAGAGCAGATTACTTAAATGAAAACGGAGAATTTATAAAAGTAGATAAACCAAATGCATATAAATTTGAGAAATTTATATTTGATAGTTTTAAGTTGTTTGACAATATATCAATTTTAAGAGGAAAAAGGGAAGAAGATTTTGCACCAGTAAAAAATATGACTGGTGAAGATAGCCCAGAGACTGCAAAAAAACTATATGAAAACTATTGGAAAAAAGCATAAGTTATGATATAGTATAAAAGTAAAAACTGTGTCTATGAAGGGATGGTAAAAAATGAGTAGTAAAGGTAGAAGATATAACAGGTATGCAGAACCAAAACTTAATATGAAAAAAGTTTTAGGCGTAATTGTTGCAATTTTAGTAATAATAATGGTGATTGTTTCAATTGTAAATGTAATAAAAAATGGAGAAGATAAAAAGAAAGTAAAAAGCTACTCATATTATACAGTATATGAAAATGGTAAGTTTGGTGTAATAAACAATGAGGGAGAAACGGTTATTAATCCTGAATATACCGAAATAGTATTAATTCCAAACAAAGATGTTCCAATATTTATTTGTACATATGATTTAAATGATCAAGACGGAACATATAAAACAAAAGTAATAAATCAAAAAAACGAAGAAATATTTAAAGAATATAGCAAAGTAGAAGCAATAGATAATTTTGATTCAAAACAAAACATTTGGTATGAAGATGATGTTTTAAGAGTAGAAAAAGATGGAAAATATGGATTAATAAATTTTGAAGGAAAAGAAGTTTTGCCTTGCGATTATGATGAGATAACAGCATTAAAAGGAGTAACAAATAATTTATTAGTAAAAAAAGACGGAAAAGTAGGACTTGTAAATGAAAAAGGACAAACTATTGTAAATACAGAATACAAAGATATAAAAACTTTAAAAGAAGGATATAAAAACGAATATATAATAGTAAATGATAATAACCAATATGGAATAATAAGCACAACAGGAACAGTAATTATAGAGCCAAAATATGAAGATGTAAAATATTTAAATAATTCAGAAATGTTTGCAATTAAAGATGCTGGAGTATGGAAGCTAATAAATAAAGATAATCAAATTTTAATAGATGGTGGTTATGACAATATAATAGAAGCAAAAGGAGAAAATGTAGTAGTAGAAAAAGGCGGAAAGTATGGAGTTGTAACAACAAAGAATGAAGAAAAAATTCCAGTAGAATATGAACAAATAAAATATACATTTTCTATATATTACATAGCAAAAACTGGTGGAAAATACGGAATTATTAATCTGAACAATGAGCAAGTAAAGGATTTTAATTATATAAATATGGATTATGTTGAAAAAGGCGATTTTATACAAGCTGATGTATCAGATACAGAAACAGTAATATTTGATAACAATTTATCTGAAAAAATAAGTGGAATAGTATCTGAAATAAATCAAGAAAAGGGTTATATAAAAGTATATACAAACAATGAGTATAAATACTACAATTTCAAATTTGAAGAAAAGAAATCTTCAGATATATTAACATCAAACAACTTATTCTTAAGTAAAAAAGATGGAAAATATGGATATGTAAACAAAGAAGGAAAAGTAATAGTAGATTATATATATGAAGATGGAACAGAGCAAAATTCATGTGGCTTTGCTGCTGTAAAAAAAGATGGAGTATGGGGAAGCATAAACAAAGTAGGAGCAGTAGAATTAGAACCATCAGTTAATTTAGATAGCAATATATATACAACATTTATAGGTAAATGGCATTTAAATGATAGTGGATTATATTACGAAAAATAGAAGGACAAAAGGGGGGATATTCCCCCTTTATTCTTGAACATAAAAATCTATTTGCAAAAGAGGAGAAGAAAAATGGAGTTAAAAGTAAAATATCAATACACATATTTTATAAAACCGTTTTTAATTAAAGAAAATAAATATAAAAAATATCTATTGAGCTTGTTAAAAAATGAAAAATTTAATTTAAAGTTTTTTGAAAAGGAAAGAGATTTAAATATATACTCATATTTTTTGCCAGAAGTAAGAGATTATATTTTTCCAACTTTTAGCTATGATAAACAAAAAATAAAAGAGTTTGAAAACTTAGATAATGCACTAAAATCAAATCTTTTAGCGGATTTGCATTGTAATGTATTTGAATACAAGCTAAACAAAAAAGCTCAAGGTAAAATAAATGATAATGAAGGAATATTTTTTAATATAACAAATATAGAAGTTATTTGCTTTGATTCTGGAATATGTTTTTTACTTATAAAAACGGATTTAGAAAACAATCAAAATTTCTCGAACTTATTAGACTTTAACTATAAATTTAAAGATATAAATTCAGAATTTTCAAAATTAAAGGAATATAATAATATAAAAATACAAACAGATGAATTTAGCAACATGAAGGATTTGCCACAGTTTATACAAGAAGTAATAGGGGGAGAAGGAAAATTCGCAGATTTAAAGGATATAGATATGTACAATAGAAGATTCTTCGTTTATACATATGCATGTGTAGAGCAAGAAAACTGGGAAAACTTTAATGACATAGAAAACGATTTTATAAAATTTACAAATGTTCTACCAAATAATAATACAATTGCTTTTAATGGAGAAAAACTAAATAAAATAGTTGAAACAGTTGATCAATTTAAAAATGCAAGATTCGGATTTACAAAGCAAAGTGCAACATTTCTTGCATCTAGCATAGACACAAACAATTATACAAAATTATTATTTGAATATGATAACGATTATTTATATACGTTAATATTTAGCTTGTATCAAAGAATTTATTTAAAAAAGATAGAACTTGATTTAAAAAGCAAAAAAAATATTGATAGTATACGAAGAGTGTTTACAAAATTCACAAAAGAAATATGGGGGAAAGAGCTAACTAATTCGGTTACAGGTACAACTTTCTATAGCAAATGGAAAAAGACATTTGAGTTAGAGGAATTGTATAATAATATAAAAAACAAATATGATATTATATACAAAGACTCATCTGTAGAAAAAGAAAATAAGGTAAATAAAATAATTTTAATAGCCTTGGTAATATCATTGCTATTAAACATAATTAATCTATTCGTGCTAATAAGAATAAGATAAGCAAGGAGGAAAGATGAAAACCTTTTGTGGAACAGATATAATAGAAATAGGTAGGATAAAAGAATCAATAGAGAGATCTCGGAGAAAGATTTTTAAATATAATTTATACTCCAGCAGAGATTGAATATTGTGAGAGCAAAAAAAATGCAAAATACTATCACTATGCAGGAAGGTTTGCGGCAAAAGAAGCAATATTTAAAGCTATATCAGGACTTCTAAAGAATAAGTTTGATATATCTTGGCATAATGCACAAGTAATAAATGATAAAAATGGAAATCCACAAATAGAATTCCTAGATATAAAATTTGATAAATTAAAAAGTATTGATATATCAATATCACATTGCAAAGAATATGCGGTGGCAACAGTAGTTGCAGTAGTGGAGGACTAAAATGGAACTTTTTGATTCACATGCACATTATAATGATGAAAAATTTGAAGAAGATAGAGAAGAAATTTTAAAAGAAATATATAGATCTGGTGTAACAAAGTTAGTAAATGCAGGGTATAGTTTAGAATCTTCTAAAAGCACAATACAGATAGCAAATTCTCATGATTTTATATATTCAACAGTTGGAATTTCTCCAAATGACATAGCAGATTACAAAAAAGAAGATTTAAAAGAAATTGAAAATCTTGCTAAAAGCCCAAAGGTGGTTGCAATAGGCGAGATTGGGCTAGATTATTATTGGAACAAAGAAAATAAAGATTTGCAAAAAGAGGTTTTTATATCTCAAATAGAAATAGCCAACAAATTAAATTTACCAATAGTTATACATACAAGAGAAGCAGTATATGATACACTTGAAATATTAAAAAACAACAATTGTAACAAAAAAGGAATTTTTCACTGTTGTCCATTTAATGTGGATTTGGTTAGAGAGGGACTAAAATTAGGTTTTTATATATCTTTTGCAGGACCAACAACCTTTAAAAATAGCAAAAATGCACCTGAAATAATAAAAATGGTACCATTAGATAAAATGTTAATAGAAACAGATTCACCATATCTTAGCCCAGAGCCTTTTAGAGGTAAAAGAAATGACTCTAGAAATGTAAAATATATTGCGCAAAAGATTGCAGAAGTAAAACAAATTCCATTAGAAGAAGTTGCAAAAGCAACATACAATAATGCAGAAAAAATATTTGGAAATAAAGCTATTTAAGAAACTATTTGTTCTTACTAATTTAAGTTTTTGAATAATGAAAAAATCCAGTTTAAAACTGGATTTTTTTTGTTTAAAAATTTTTATTTGTTAAAATCAACTTTAACGTTTTTTCTAGCTTCTTCACTTTCTACTTTAAAGAATTCTTCTGGTTTAAAACCAAACATTGAAGCTATAATATTAGAAGGGAAAACTTCTAATTTAGTGTTATACATTGTTACACTATCATTATAAAATTGTCTTGAGAAAGAAATTTTATTTTCTGTGTTTTGTAATTCTTGTTGTAATTCAGAGAAGTTTTGGTTAGCTTTTAGTTCTGGATAACTTTCAGAAACTGCCATAATAGTTTTTAAAGCTCCTGATAATTGATTATCAAGTTCTGCTTTTTCATGGATAGTACCTGCATTTGCCCAAGAAGTTCTAAGTTCTGCGACTTTTGTTAATACATCACTTTCATGAGCCATGTATCCTTTAACTGTTTCTACTAAATTTGGTATTAAATCAAATCTTCTTTGCAATTGAACATCGATTTGACTCCAAGAGTTTTTTACTTTTTGTCTTAATCTAACTAAAGTATTGTACATAGAAATTACAAGAATTACTAATACTACAATAATAATTATTGCGATCCACATAATAAAGACCCCCTATTAAAATAAATTTACGAATTCATTATAGCATACCGAAAACAGCATAGCAAGAAATAATTATATAAATTCCAATTTGCCTGTTAAACTTATATATTATATAAACCTTGTCTCCGCATGCATATTTTTGTACAAGCAGCATATAATTATACTATGAGAAGTTGGTAAAAAAATTCCAAATTTGACAAATCGTTAAAAAAATAGTATAATAAAAAAGGTCGCTTGAAGGAGGGATTAAATATTCTTATGAATAAACAAAAAAACTCGCATATATCATACAAAAAGATTATTGCACTAAGTATATTATTTATTGTAATCTTAGGGATATCGGTATTAGCGGGAAATGTAAAAGTAAACAGTGTTAAAATAAGATTTTCAAACAACCACGAAATTACAGTTTTAACATCAAAAACAAAAGTATCAGAAATATTAGAAGAAAACCATATAATGATTTCATCAGATGAAGTTGTAACACCTGCGTTAGAAGAAGAAATTACATCAGCGAATGCAATAGTTATTTCATTAAACGGACAAGAGCCAACACAAATTGCAGATATAAATAATGAAAATTTAAACACAAATATAGAAGAAAGAGCACAAAATTATACAGATATTACAGAAGAAATAATAACTGTTAAAGAAGAAATTCCATTTGAAACAATAACAAAAGATGTTTCAAACGGAAGTAATACAGTAAATAAAGTTATACAAGCTGGAAAAAACGGTATAAAAGAAGTAACATATAAAGTTAGATATAAAGGCGATGTAGAAGTAGAAAGAATAGAACTTTCTTCTAAAGTAATTAAAGAACCAGTAAATAAAATAGTTCAAATACAAACAGTTACATCAAGAAGCACATCAAGAGGAGCAGGAGTAACAACGGCATCAAGTGGAAGATATAAAGTTACAGCATATTGTTCATGTGCAAGATGTTGTGGAAAAACAAACGGAGTCACAGCATCAGGAAAAAGAGCAACAGCAAACCATACAGTTGCAGCTCCAAGTACATTTGCATTTGGAACACAAATGGTTATAAACGGAAAAACTTATGTAGTAGAAGATAGAGGCGGCGCAATACAAGGAAACAGAATAGACGTTTATATGAATTCACACGCAGAAGCAATAGCATGGGGAGTAAGATACTTAGACGTAGAAGTAATAAAATAAAAATAATAAAAGATAGGGGGAACAACCCCCTTATTTTTTTTATGGAATAGGAAAAATTCTATAATCGCTATTACCTTTGAGATTTCCTCTATTTAAAAGAAAAAACATTGTAAAAAAATTATATATATGATATAAAATAAATATTAACAAGTAAAGGAAGGTACAAATGAAAGCACAAGAAAAAATGAAAAAAGAAAACAGTTCATCATTTATGAAAAATGTTGCTATGCTTATGATTGCACAGATACTTATAAAAATATTAGGATTTGTGTATAGGCTGGTAATAATTAATATAGAGGGATTTGGAGATATTGGAAATGGATACTACGATGCAGGATATACGGTATATTCATTGCTACTTACATTATCATCAGTTGGAATCCCTACAATAATTTCTAAATTAGTATCGGAAAGAGTTGCAACAGGTGATCATAAAGGCGCATATAGGATTTTTAAAACTTCTTTAAAGATATTTACATTAATTGGAGCATTTTTTTCTTTGGTACTATTTTTGGGAGCAGATATAATAGCAAGAAAAATATT
>ERZ772884.2490-NODE-2490-length-10618-cov-10.406324_pt1 | contig 10618 bp, 10 predicted proteins | sample MGYA00580574_ERZ772884 | MGnify/ENA primary metagenome ERZ772884 (study PRJEB29015, sample SAMEA2737690) | human gut metagenome | biome: human gut; feature: human-associated habitat; material: faeces | place: China | collected 2012 ... | reverse complement strand
GCTGCTGGCCGTCACGCTCGCGCTGACGCTGGCGACGGCGGGATTCGCGTACCTCACCGCGCCGCAGTATTTGCCGTACAGCGAGACAGAGTGGGCGATCTCACGCTCGCCCAGCGCGCTCGCGGACGACGGCTCGGCAGCGGATGGGCTTTCTGATCTCAGCGGCGCGGAGAGCATCTCCGTCAGCCTGCTCGTGCCGGTCTCCGGCGCAGAGGTCACGAACACGCAGGACCCCAACAGCGGCAAAACCATCTACTTCATCACCGCATGGCGCACGCCGCTCGACACATGGCGCGGCGCATTCGACAAAACCGGGGGCGCCCCGAACACACACAGCGCAAATGATCGCACACAGCGCGAGGCGGACGCACTGCAAGGCGTGCTCGCCAAGGCGGAGTCCGCGCGCACGCTCTTCACGCTCGACGCCGCAAATTGCACGGCAGTCTGCTATTCTCAGAACAACGGGCAGGACGATGTGCTGCTCTGCGGCAGCATGAACGGCGGCATCATTTCTCTGCCGAGGCTGGCGTTGGGCTATTACGTTTTGCTATCGTTAGCACTCCTTATTACGCTGGGTATTGCATTTTTCGTCTGCCGCAGGAAGAAAACGGGCAAAGCGCTCGGCTATCTCGCGCTGGTTCCCGCGAGCTATCTTGCCGGTCATCTACTCGTCAAGGGTTTCACGACGACGAGCTACCAGATGCAGCGCGACTTCTCGCTCATTATCCTCGCCGCCGCGCTGATCTACGCCGCGGTCATGCTGGCGATCAACCTCTGGCGGCAGAAGCGGGAGAAGGTGTAAAAGAGGAAGAGACGCATTCGCGTCTCTTCCTCTTTTACAATCAAATTCGAATGCTCAAGGCCCTTTGAGCAAAGCCGTGATAGTCCGCAAATGCGCTTTGCAGGCCGTCGATTCCCTGCGTTTCCCATCAGTCTGCCAGATACAGCATACCGCACATACAGGCAAACTTTTCATAGTACGATCCGCAGACCGCCTCTTCAAGAAACTGCTTTTGCCTGTCTGGGTCCGTCTCCGTAAGCGCGAGGCGCAGTTTGGCACGGCTTGCTGCCGCGACCTCGGTAAGCTGCGGTGTATGCCAGTTCACACAGTCGATTTCTGTCGCCTGATAGGAGAGAAGATGGGCGAATCCCTCATGAAATGTGTAAGCATCCAATCTTGTCAAATAGTCTGTACTTTCCAATGCGGCATCTGCCGCCGGATAGCGGTGTCCAATCAAGAGATGCGTAATCTCATGCGTCAGCAGATTCCGAATGATGCTGTCGAGCTGGTCGAGCTCCGCATAATTGCACCAACGGATGAGGTCAAAGATGAGATGTGCCTGCCCGTCGGGCGAGTGTGCCGCAACGGCGTCGTAAGGCTCGGGATAACCGACGATCAAATCAAGTGTCGGCTGTACCGCCTCCCAATCGGGGAAAAGCGCGTCCCAAATCGGGCGGTTGACGGGGACAAAGTGCGCAGCCGCTTCACAGATACGGCGTTCGAGCTTGCGCACAGTCTCTCGGAGAGCAAGATCCTCAGGCGGCGGAGTAAATGCATTCCTGCCAAGATCTGACGAAACCGAGGTGTGTTCAAAGAGCCATGAAGCACGAAAAGCGTCGACGCAGCTGCTCTCGATATATGCCTGTGCGATCGAACTGTCAATCAGCATTTTCAGTCCCTCTCTTTACGAAAAACCTCTTTTGCCGTAACAGACAAAAGAGGTTTTTCCTTGGCGCAGCGGGAGGGATTCGAACCCTCGTGAGGTTTCCCTCAAACTGATTTCGAGTCATTTTTCGCTTATGATTTTTAGCGGAAATTATGCGAAGATGGAAGTACACAACGGAAGCCAAAATTCTGCGGTATACTGCGGATTTCGGCTTCCGTTTTTCGATTTTATTTGAACCCACGGGATTTTCCGAGTTCTTCCCATTTTTACCCCAAATTATGACCGGAGGATAGAACAAGGATAGAACTGGACGCCAGATTGGGGGTATTCACACCCATACCATTTCACGAAAATGCAAATCACCATTTTGATTAGACAACTTGATCTTATTTGAACCCACTTCAAAATCCAACATTTTACACACCAGTGAAGTACCTCACCTACCAATGACAGATGAACAAGAAAGTGAGTGCTGCACATGGATTTGACTAAGTATTACCCCGACATCGTCGCAAAGTATCCCGCCTATGTAACCAAACGGGAACTATGCGAGATCTGCCACATCTGTCCCAAGACCGCCTACAATTTGGAGCAACAAGGTGAGATTCCCTACACCATTGAGCAAAACCACCTGATCCGTAGCCACAAAATCAAGCTGACGGACATTCTTGCCTATCTCTATCGGCGTGAGTGCAGACAGGAAGCAGACAGTCCCTATATCTGTGCTATGAGAACATTCTATGACGAACACCTCTCTCCCTACTCAGACCTGCTTTCCGTAAAGGATATTCAGCAGATCACAGGCTTTTCGTCCTCGGCAATCGTGCGGTGGATCAGCACAGGGATTCTGAAGGCTTTCCAGCCTGGAAAGCAGTACACCGTCCCAAAGGATTTTATGCTGGACTTTCTGATAAGCCCATATTACCGCCGTATCCGCCGAAAGACCCCTCTCCAAAAGGAATTGATGGATACATTTGAGCGTCTGTGGCAGGAAAAAGGAGGCGAGTGATGTGGCACAGGTATCCAAGTATCGCTATTTGCTGAATCAGTACCCAGAAACAGTCCAAAAAGAGCAATTCCGCATTATCTGTCATATCAGCAAACGCACAGCTCGTTATCTGCTGCAATCCGGTCTGGTTCCCTGCGTACAGAGTGGGAAAAAGACCCGGAATTACACCATAAAGATGAAAGACATAGTTCGCTACCTTGAGCGCAGGGAAATCCACCCCGAAAAATACAAACTTCCCCCCGGCTCATATAGCGGGACATACGCAGTCAAGCCCCTGCTTCCCGAATCTGTGACAACGGAGGAACTGCGAAAATACTACATAGAGAGTTTCCGGGACATTCCCGACATAGTTTCCACGAGAGAGGCCGCGGAATTAACAGGCGCCACGGCATCTACGGTCGCAAAATGGATCAGAACGAAAAAGCTAAAAGCTCTTTCACATGGTCCGGCATTTATCATCCCGAAGGTCAATCTGATCGACTTTACCCGAAAAGATTCAAAGGGAACGAAAAAAGATGGGACTGTCCCAGGAGAAACTCGCAGAAAAAATAGGAGTATCAAGGCAGGCCATCACAAAATGGGAGAACGGCTTGGCATCCCCTGAACTGGAAAAAATCGTCTCATTAAGTGAATGTTTTAAGGTATCTACTGACTATTTGTTAAAGGACAATATTACCGAGCCGACCCCACCACAAGAATCTGCATTGAAAGGAAACAAGCGAATGTCATGGAGAACGTGGCTTGGAGGAAGTTTGTTTGGAATATCGGCGCTGATTATATTTGTATTATGGCGACTTTCCGTTCGTTTTCCTATTTCGGGAATGACCGGAAACGGTGTCCATTTAACCGGATTTAGTGGCTTTCTTGGCTTTCATGGAATTTTACATGAAAGCTATGTAATAGTTGCGATTGGAATAATCGGTTTGATACTTCTGATTACTGACTTTATCCGCATAAAAAAGAATAATCGCTGATGACCGGACAATGCAGAGTTGATCTTAAACTGAATAGGTTTATTTCGGCTCGGCAGCATTGACCTGTCGGTAGAAATACATATATTTGAATTAAGAAAGGGAGTGATGCTGCCGGTGTGCCGTCCGTTTGTATGGACAGGAGTCTGATGCACTATGCAATACCTCAAGAAGCGCATTATGCTGTTCCGCTGTCTTTACGCACCACGACACACGGCTTACAAGACAAAGAAAATCATCTTTATATGGAAGTATGGTGGCCGGGAGTATTGTTCTAAAAGCGAAAAGCCTCCACCTGCCAAAAGATGCTTTTTCTGCGGACTTTTTAATAAACGACTTGGAGCGGTCGAATTTGTACTGAGTTACAGATTCGGCCGCTTTTTGATTTGTTCTCGACTACTTGGTCACTGGTGTCGAGCACCACCACTTCCGATTTGTTTTCCACAAAAAACAAATCGGAGGTAACAGAGGTGCAAAATTATCGCAAAAGCGACTATGCGATAAACAAAAACAGCCCAAATATCGTTTATCGCTTTCATAACGAAATCATAGAAATCACACTGGAGGATTATCTGAAGGAGAATCCTGACAAAACGGAACATGACTTTGCAGAGCTGAAAGCCCTGTCCGATCAAATTTACTATGAGCAGGATCGGGCAGAGAGCGCCCAGACCCGCAAGGATGTTTCAATCCACGGTTTGGAGGAAACGGAGCATTGTGCCACTCGCGCTCTGGATGAAGAATGGGAAGAACGAGTTGTTGACATACAGAACCGCAAGTATGCCTGGAAAGCCCTGGAGCAGCTTTTTACAGTGGGCGCTTTGACCGAGGTTCAGAAACGGCGATTCCGGCTTCATGTTTTTCAGGGACTCTCTACCCGGCAGATCGGTCGCATGGAAGGGACAAGCCATCAAGCCGTTGCCAAGTCCATAAACCTGGCGATTGCCAAACTTAAAAAATATTTTGCGGCACAGGGTTGACACCCCTGCGGTTTCAGGACGATAGGTGAAAGGCATTCTTTCGAGTGTTCTTCTTTCACCTGCACCTTGACAACCGCATACTCATTCATCAGTAACATCCCCCCTTTCCAGCTCGAAGAGCTAAAGCCGATTCAGGGGCCGCGCCATGATATACGGACATGATGAGCAGATCCCACCTGATTATCATAATTGGTCTTGCATACAATCCTGTCCTGTATGAGCGAGTAACGGCAGCCTGTAAAAACCGGGCAGCACCCGGCGCGGCCATGACCGGAAAGGGGCATAATGGTACTCCTGTCCAGCCACAGCCCTGCTTAAGATCAGAGTAGTCCATAACATTTGGAAACCATCTGGTTGCAGGATCACGCAATGGGGGCAGCTCGGAGAGATCCTCGGAGGGGTGAGATTCCCGTGGGCCGGTTCGCTGCCGGTCACTGATGACTTCCCAATATGTGCGGGGTGTCAAGGACAAATGGCACATAACAAGAAAACAAATCGGATTTTGTATTTCGCCGGAAATGGGGCAGGTCTTATGGCCTGCCCCGTTTTCCGGCTTACTTAATATTCAGGAGGTCAGTTTATGCGAAAGGCTATCCGGCGTGGCGATCTGTTCTATGCAGACCTGAACCCGGTGGTCGGCTCCGAGCAAGGCGGCATCCGCCCTGTCCTTGTTATCCAAAATGATGTGGGGAATCACTTTAGTCCTACCGTTGTTGCAGCAGCCATCACCAGCAGAAAAGCGAAGAACAGTCTGCCTACCCATATCCTACTTGAGAATGTGCCGGGGCTTGCGCCTACCTCTCTGCTTCTGTTGGAACAACTGCGGACAATAGACCGGAAGCGGCTCCGTGGTTACATTGGGCGTATCAGTAAAGAAAAAATGCTGGAGGTAGATGCAGCCCTGGCAATCAGCATCGGCATAGGATACCCCAACGAAAGGAGGACTCACAATGTATGAAAATGACGGCGGCCTACTCTCTCCCAGAGATGCCTACCGATTGATGTTAAAAGACTACCCGGATGTGATGGACATTGGTCAAATGTGTGAGGCGCTTGGCGTCAGTACAAAAACCGGGTACAAGTTACTTAAAGATGGGAAAATTGAGTACCTTAAAATTGGACGGGCTTACCGCATCCCCAAAGCCCACATTCTTCGTTATTTGAAAATCACCTGCTCCACTTTTGCGGAGTAGCAGGCTATGGTGTCGATCTTCACCGGATAGACGCAGAAAGTTAACAATTCTGACGCGGATTTACCTGGAGTTTTGTTCTGTCCGATGATACAATAAAGGTGTCATTGGTAGGTGAACTCAATACCGCAAAAGGAGGAACAGATCAGTATGCCAGCGGTACACCTGCAAGAAAACAGCAAACTAATCTCCGGCCATGTGGCCGAGAAAAAAGGGTATCTCTATTGGGTTCTAAACCTTACCGATGAGAACGGTAAGAGAAAGCCCAAATGGATTCCCACCCATAAGAAAGTCAAGGGCAATAAGACCTGGGCAAACAATATGCTTCCCACCATCCGAAAAGAATGGACGGAAAAGCTGCTTCAGGAGGCTACGGCCTCACAGCAGTCGGCTTCTCCGTCTGGCCCGTCATCCGCAGCGATTTCCTTTGTGGATTTCCTGTACCAGTGGCTTGAGTACAAGTACAAGTCTGCTACCGGACGGGTGATGGACAGCAAGCCCATTGAACTCTCGACCTATTCGGGATACGAACAACAGCTTAACAACCCCATCGCCCCGTATTTCCGAGAGCATCCTGTCGCCCTTTGTGACCTTACCAAACAAGATATTCTCGCTTTTTATGAGAAAGAATTGGAACGGGTCAAGCCGACCACCGTTAAACATTACCACGCTCTGATTCATGGGGCGTTGAATTATGCGGTTGACAAAAATCTGATTCCAAGCAATCCGGCTGACCGGATTATCATTTCCAAGCCTGAACCCTTCAAGGGTGACTACTACCTGGATTCGGAAGTCCTGAATCTGTTTGAAGTTATCAAGGGGCATAAGATCGAGCTGGTAGTTCTACTGACTGCTTTTTACGGCCTGCGCCGCAGTGAGGTTATCGGTTTGAAATGGAGTGCCTTTGACTTCAACCATAACTGCTTCTCCATTCGGCATACGGTAACAACCTGCAATGTAAAGGGAGAGCGGGTCACGATTAAGAAGGACAAGGCAAAGAACAAATCCAGTCTGCGGACTTATCCATTGATTCCTTTTTTGAAAGAACGGTTGCTGGAGGCCAAGAAACAGCAGGAAGAAAATCGCAAGCTGTGCGGGCGCGCCTACAACAAAGAATATCTGGGATATGTCTGTGTCGATGTGATTGGCAATCTCATTAAACCCAACTATGTGTCCTCGACCTTTGGGAAGTTGCTTGCCAAGAACAATTTACGGCACATTCGTTTCCACGATCTTCGCCATACCTGTGCCTCGCTTTTGCTGGCCAACGGTGTTCCGATGGAACAGGTAAAAGAATGGCTGGGACACAGTGAGATTTCAACAACGGTGGATATTTACGGGCATCTGCAATATGCCACGAAAAAACAATCCGCCGCAGCCATTGAGCAGGACATTGTGGCGCCCATGCTGCAAAACCTATCGGCGGTTTCTCCATAAAAAGGAAAGAGGTCTACCAGCTTTTCGCTGGCAGACCTCATGGCGGAGATGGAGAGATTCGAACTCTCGCGCCGGTTTTGAGCCGACCTACCGCATTTCGAGTGCGGACCCTTCAACCGCTTGGGTACATCTCCAAATTTATGTTATATCCCTGGTCCCGACCCGCCGACCAATTCAGCCGGTGGAAATCGGGAAGAACAACAGGATAGAACAAGCAACATTATTCAATTTGAACTCGGCTGGAACCCGCATGGTTCCAAGGGTTTCAGCCGTTTGGCACTCCGCATAGGAAACCTGATTTCGAATCATTACACCAACTTGGATGATGACGGTAAATCAGGGACGATAGCGGTAACTACGGAACCCCAAAACATACCTCTCAAAGTGGCTGTCAGATGGCTGCTCTCATTATAGCCATTTTCCCGCAAAATTCAAGCCGTGGAAATTGGGAAGAACAACAGGATAGAACAGACCCCAATTCACAATTTGAACTTGCCCGCAAACCCGCATGGTTACTGGCTTTTCGGCAGTTTGGACTTCCAAAGTGGAAACATGATTTCGAGTCAGCCCCGTTATGACCACTTCGATACCGCTGCATATTCAGTTCGCTGTTATCAGCCAAACTATTATGCCATAACTTTTTGCGTCTTGCAAGGTCTTTTTTCGCATTCGGGGCATATTCTGTGCGTATGAAGACTGTCTATTTATCGGTACGCCTGAAAAATTACGAAAATGCGCTCGCGCTGGTCGGTGCGCCGCTCGCCGAAACGCCGGAGAACGCGGACGTTTTGCTGCTGCCCGGCGGGGGCGACATGCACCCGCGCTTTTACGGTCAAGCACTGAACGGCTCGGAAGATCTCGACGAAGCACGTGACGCGCGTGAGCTCACGCTGATTGACAACTTCCTGTGCGCGGGAAAGCCTGTCATCGGCATCTGCCGCGGGCTGCAAGTCCTCAACGTCTATTTTGGCGGCACGCTGCGTCAGCACATCGAGGGCCACAGTCAAATTGACGGCGTTGACCGGCTGCATGCCATCAACACCGCGCCGTGCCTTCTGCGCGAGCTGTACGGCACGCGCTGCATGGTCAACAGTGCACACCATCAGGCCGTCTGGCGGCTGGGGACGGGGCTTCAGGTCTTCGCCTGCGCGGAGGACGGCACGGTCGAGGCCGTCGGCCACAGGACGCTCCCCGTCTTTGCCGTGCAGTGGCATCCTGAGCGGCTGTGCGGCGCGTTCGCGCGGCCGGAAAGTGCTGACGGTGCACGGCTTTTGCGCGCTCTACTCAGATAACATAAAAAAGCGCAGAAAAATTCTGAAAAAACGTTGACAAAACGGGACACTGATGCTATTATAACAGAGCTGACGATTTTTGCGGAGGGCGCATGCAGGTGTAGCACAATGGCTAGGGCACCAGCCTTCCAAGCTGGGGATGCGGGTTCGATTCCCGTCACCTGCTCCATTCAATTCGCGCCAGTAGCTCAGTTGGATAGAGCAACTGCCTTCTAAGCAGTAGGCCGGGGGTTCGAATCCCTCTTGGCGTACCATTTCAGATCTATGGTGGGTATAGCTCAGCTGGGAGAGCACCGGATTGTGGTTCCGGGTGTCGAGGGTTCGAACCCCTTTACCCACCCCACGAAATCGGGGATTGGGAGTGATCCCGATCCCCGTTGTTTTTGCCCCGATATTGGGATGTAGTGTAATGGTAACACACCAGACTTTGACTCTGATATCGTGGGTTCGAATCCCGCCATCCCAGCCACGTCAGATGTTTTCTGCCGGTTTCGGCTTCCCGCAGGCGGAAAGCCTTCGCCTCTGAAAACATCTTCCTTCCTCAGCCGCGAATTGCTGCGCTGGATTCGCGTCTGATAGTTTGGGATAGCAGATAACTTTTTACACCGATATGCCCCAGTAGCTCAGTAGGCAGAGCACCTGCCTTTTAAGCAGGGTGTCCGGGGTTCGAATCCCCGCTGGAGCACCAAAAGGAAACCATTGAAATTTCGAGAAATCCTTGATTTTTCAATGGTTTCTTCGTTTTTCTTTTGGTGCGCTCCGGAACGTTTTGGGACGCAAACTGTTGTCAAAAGTGTTGTCAAAATTCATTCACAGATAAAGAAAATGGCGCTGCCTTAACTGGCAGCGCCATTGCTTTATTTATCTTCGTCCGTTTTGTCCTTCAGCTTTGCCAGGCAGTCCGTAAGGAACTTCGGCACCGGAGCGCCCAGCCTCGCCGCATTCTCTGTGATACTGCCCAACTCCGTCACAATATACCAGATAGCCACCAGCGGCAAAAATGCCGTTTTATATGTAAACGGCAGCTCAAATCCCAATCCGCCATAATTGATAATCGCCGACAGGGCCACATCCAGCAGCAGCGCCACCAGCATGGCCACGATACTGCCCAGCTTGTGCCACAGGCCGGCACGCGCCACCGCGCTGTCCCACGTGCCGGTCGACAGTGCGGCCCACGAGCCGGTCGCATAGTCCAGGATCATCGTAATCAGCCAGACGATCACGAGCCAGCCTGTCCACCCCCAGAAAGCCGTCATGCCGGCCAGCACGGCCGAGATGGCCGCTTTCAGTTCCATCGCTTTACTCGGTGCATTCATGCTTTTGCCTCCTTTGCATCCATCATCCGCTGACACACGATCATCGTGCGCAGCATATCCATTGATACGTTCAGCTTGCCGTGCGCATCGCCTTTCAGAGCGCCGCGCTCCACCAGCTTCTGCGTCTCCTCGCGCGCCCAGCCGGGCACGTCGTCGATTGTGGCATATCTGGGGCTGCGCGTGTCCGCGTACCGCTTGCCGATCACCATGCCGCGGATCATATCCCGCGACAGGTCAATGCATCCGTGCTCGTCACCCTGCAGCGCGCCCGCGTCCATCAGCGCGCGCACCGTGTCCTGCGCCCAATCGGGCACGTCCTCGATTTTGTTGTACCTCACCATGTCATCCTCGTCCTCCTCGTCTGTAGTAGTGTTTTTCGGCGTCAGCGTGGCCAGAAATGCCGTCCACTGCGCCGGGTCATCCACCCACGGCATGGGGCAGCGCTTGCCCGTCACGTCGTAGTGCCGCAGCACGTGGTCGGTGTCGATGCCATAGCGCTGCATGATCTCCCGCGCCAGCGCCGCGGCGTTGGCCACGGTCTCCGGCTTGATGTAGTAGCTGCCGTCGGCGCGCTTGCGGCTGCACATCTCAATGCCGATGCTGTTGGCATTGCGACACTCGGGATGCCAGTAGCGCCGCCCGGCTTCTGCGCCGCAGTGCCACGCCGTGTCGCCCTCGCGCACGGACTGCATCGCACCATACTCGTCGCAAAAATAGTGCGCGCTGGCCTGCAGGCCGCCCACGCGGTGGTAGTAG
>ERZ772884.2485-NODE-2485-length-10630-cov-2.374468_pt1 | contig 10630 bp, 5 predicted proteins | sample MGYA00580574_ERZ772884 | MGnify/ENA primary metagenome ERZ772884 (study PRJEB29015, sample SAMEA2737690) | human gut metagenome | biome: human gut; feature: human-associated habitat; material: faeces | place: China | collected 2012 ... | reverse complement strand
AGAGCTTTCTAAAAGACCAACAGGAAAAACTTTATATATATTAGATGAGCCTACAACTGGACTTCACATAGCAGATGTCCATAAATTAGTAGATATTTTGCAAAGATTAGTAGATACCGGAAATACTATTGTAGTAATTGAACATAACTTAGATTTAATAAAAACAGCAGACTATATTATAGACTTAGGACCAGAAGGCGGAGACAATGGAGGAGAGATAATTGCAACAGGAACGCCTGAGCAAATAATAAAAAATGACAAATCATATACAGGAAAATTTTTAAAAAAATATTTAGAGCCATAAGATTGACATAACCAGTTTAATATTATATAATTAGAAAAAAATTAGGAGGCAATACATTATGTCACAAGCAAAATTAATTAGAGTAGAAGAAGCTGAAAATGGAATAAAGCTTAGTAGTTTGCTAGGTGGTCCAAATAGTATTTCTAAGAGATTAGATAAAATTAAATCTGATGTAAGAAGTGGTAAATATCCAGATTTATTAAGTAGTGATGGTTCATTTGAAAATGTACTTATTAATAACATCTTTAGTAGACCAAAGGAGGATACCACTAAATTAAATGGTCCTGATTTTATTGCTTACAAACCAAACAAGAGTGGTGACAATAACTTAGAAAATGAAATCATCAGAGCTTGGGAAGAATTGTGGGATAGCGATTATCAGGAAATAAGAGATTTTGCAAAAGATCTTGCATTGTATGCTTTCTATACTTCTGGGGATGCATTTGGTAAAAACAATATCTTTAGATATGTACCTAATTCAATCAGAGAAGAAATAGGTTATTTTGATTACATTAGAGATCTAGAACGAAATCCTGATGATGCGGTTAAAGATATTAAAGTATTCCAAGTAATAAAAGACTTGTGGTGGAATGACCACGTAGTTCCTACTATTGATTATTATGTATTAGATTCTAGTAGAGAAACCATTGAAGAAGAAGGTAGACCTGTGTATAGGGCGTTACCTCACGAAGATAGTGGTTTTACTGTAGTAAACAAGAGAGGAGCAGAAGTACAGATTCCTGGTATTATATATGACAAGAAATCTCAATCTATAATTTCATTCAATCAGAATGGTCAACCTATATTTCCACCATTTAAAAAAGTAAAATTAGATAGAAACAATGATCCTAGAACTACGTTCTTGTATGAGTACATAGGTATTAATGAAGATGATGCTCCAGTGTACAGATTGATTAACAAGAAAGGAATGAGTTATAGAGGAAACATATTGATTGAAAATGGTAGAAATAGATCTGTTCTTAAATACAACAATGTTGTACCAAATGGTTATGAGATTATGCCAGAAGAACCAATAACTTGGGTTACTGATCTTACTCCGGTAAAAGCTAGTTTACAAGCAAAGGCATTTAATCAAGCTGGTGAATTTAATACAGATATGCTTGCTAATATACAGCAAACAGTTAAAACTCAACAAGCAACTGAACCATTATCTTATCAAGAATGGGTTAAAGACTATCAAACTCAAAAAGGTGAAGCTGATGCAGAAGCAGCATATCAACAGTATTTGGATAACTTTGAGTATAGTAAATCACAAGGTACACATACAGTACCTACTACAAAGATAATTTCCGGTGGTCAAACTGGTATAGATCGTTTAGGTTTAGAAGTTGGTAAAGAACTTGGGCTAGAAACAGGTGGAACAACTACTCCAGGATATTATACTGAAAACGGTCGTGATGAATCTTTAAAAGATTTCGGAGTAACTGAAATATCTCCAGAATTACAAGCAGGTAGAAAAGGCAGAGAATTTTATTTACCTAGAACAGAACAAAATGTATTGAATTCTGATGGTACGGTGTACTTTAGTACAGATGAAGATAGTGCTGGTAGAATTGCTACACAAAGATTTGCTAAACAACACAATAAACCATTTTTATTAAACCCTACTAGTCAAGAATTAGCACAATGGTTGGTAGATAACAATATTGGTACATTAAATGTAGCAGGTAATCGTGGTTCTAAAGTATCTCCGGAATTTGATTCTCAAGTAAGAGATACTATTAGAAATGCTTTTAGTTCTCCAATTCAACAAGATCTATTTGCATCACAACAACCTTCAAAACAATCTAGTATACCTGCAAATCTTGCAGAAACGTGGTCTCAAAAGGAAGGATGGTCTACAGAATATTTTAATTCCAAAGTATTCCCAAAAATAAATGAAGCATGGCAAATTGAATATGAGTTAGCCCCTGATCAATCTGTTCCAGCTAAATTTAAAGGTAATATGACTTTTGATTATGGAGAACATGGCAGACCAGGGTTAAAATCCAAATCAACTATAGAAGCAGTTAGAAATGGAGAAAGGACAGCAACTACAAGATATGAATCACAAGGGCATTTGGATTATTGGAAACAAGCTCAAGTTGGTGATGTTATTGAATGGAAACGTGGAGATGAGTCTGTAAAGGTTTTAGTTACAAAACCTTTGACTAAATTAAGAACTTCTGATGCTACTCAACAGGATTTATTTGCATCTGAACAATCCGCCACGCCTGCATTTGTTACTTCTGACACTAATGTAGAACAACCAGCAATTACTGATACTACTAAGGAATTCTTAGATTATGCTAATCAATTTGGTTTTACTGATGAAGCTGCTTTACTTGCAAAAGATTTACCAAAAGCATCCGAAGAAGCTAAGAAAGTAGAAGAAGAGTATGTATTTACGTTTAATGATGGGTTTAAAATCAATTTACCATTCTCATTAAATGATCAACAGAAATCAGCTTTATATGAACTAGAGAAGTTCATTGAAGACTATGGAACTGAAATTACTTTATCTGGTTATGCTGGTACAGGTAAATCTACTATCATTGGTATATTTAGTAAGTGGTTAGATCACAGAATTGGTAGAGGCAACATTGTATATACTGCTCCTATTCATAGAGCAAATGTTATAACTAAACAAAACAATCCTAATGCTAATGTATATACGCTTTCTGCTCTATTTGGGTTTACTCCAGATACAGATGAAGCAATGGAACGTGAATCATTGGATTTAAGAGAACTAGAGTTTAGATCTAAGAATCAAGTGAAATATGAACCAGGTCAATTAATTATTATTGATGAAGCTTCAATGGTGCAAGACGGTTTGTATGAATACATTCAGAAAATCATAGCTAAAGATGGTGTTAGTGTGATATATGTTGGGGATTCTGCACAATTAAGACCTGTAAAATCAGATCATATTTCTAAAGTATTTACATCTGATGGAGTACCTCAAATAACTTTAACCAAAGTAGAAAGAACGGGTGATAATCCTATTTTAAAAGAAGCCACCAGACTTAGACGAGGTGAAGGATTGAGTTACCAAACTGATATAAATGATAAAGGTCAAGGGGTGTTGTATACTTCTAATGATACAGTTATAAATGAAAACTTAAAACAAATTATATCTTCTGAAGAGTTTAATGCTGATCCTTTGCATTTTAGAGTTATTACTGCTACAAATGCTGCAGCAGCTACATATAATTCAAAGATTAGATCTTTAAGATACGGAAAATTTGCTAAGCCCTTTGTAAAAGGCGACATTCTAATGGGGTACTCAAACAAACTTAGAAAACCAGATGGGTCTTATAGATTAATAAATTCTATGGATTATATAGTACAGAATGTTAGAGATACTACTGTAAAATTTAGAACAGATAAAGGTACAATAGAATTTAAAGCATTCAAATTATCAATCAGACCTATTGGCAATACTATTATGGATGACTTCCATATTACTGTAATTGATAAAAATGAACCAGATTCTAAGCTATTTGAAATAGTAGAATATAAAGACAGATTGTGGAGAATGGCTAAAGAAGCCAAACAGGATAAGCAAATATCTAAATATAGAGATTTGGTTCAAATGGCGTTTAACATTGATAATGAATTAAACATTACCAAGAATTTAGAAGACAATCAAGGTAGGTTAAAAATTAGAAAAGCAATTGATTATGGGTACGCACAAACTGTTTGGAAATCACAAGGTAGTACATACAGTAAAGTTTTAATACTCTCCAATGAAATTGATACGTTTGGTTATGGTAGAGATGTAATGCAATTAAGAAACGAGTTGAGATATGTAGCTGTATCACGTGCTAAAAACTTTGTTATAATAAATTCAGAAGCTGAAAATAAAAAGAAAGTTTCCATGAGAAATGAAATAGCTGAAGAGGATTTATTAGATGATATAGAATTTGAACCAGCTACAGAAGAACAAGCAATAAAAGCATCTTTACAGGATTCAATTGATGAGTTAACAGCAAATGGTAAACAACGTAGAAAAGAATGTGAATAATTATGCAGTGTTTAAATATTAAAAATAAAGAGGTTGCAGCTTTACTCAAGAAATATACAAAGATATTGGGTAATGAAAACGCTGCATATTATGTATTATCAGAAAACAATGGTTATGGTTTAGATAAGGCTCCCAATGGGGAGCCATCTAAGCTATTTTCAGATTTAGTTAATCATTTTAATGGTAATAAGAAAGAAGCTATACGAACAAAGTCATTAATATATTCTGCACAATTTAGACAGATAAGAAACATTGTATTAAATAATGATGGAGAAGTATCTATAGATGTGTTATTAAATAATTCAGATAAAATAAATAATCCATCATACGTTCCAAAAAAAATACATGAAACGTATAATAAACTTATTCAAGCCTTGACAAGGCGAATAAAAGATATTCAATATGCAAAATATAGTGACAGTAAGAAAGTAGATGAACTAAGAGCATTGGAATTTAAATTAAATCAATTGGAAAACGATCAAGCTACTTTTGAATTTGTAGATTATATGGCAAGTGATGTAATATCTGCATTAAATGAAGTAAAGGCTTTACAAACCAAAGTAAATGAAAACCAAAAGTACAATAACCCGCTAGATATAACTTCTGCAGAATTAGATATGATAAAGAAAGGTTATATTGGTTTTTATGGTAACATTGCTACTAATATCCAGAACATGTTGGATGATGAATCTACGTTTGACTATTTAAATGATCCTCAATTAGTTGAGGATACAAAACAAAACTTAAAAAGGACTGTAGGTGACTACTATGAATTAGTAAGAAACTATAACAATTTAGCAGACATTGTTGCTAAAGATAATTTTATTAGAGAAGCAACCAAAGCCGGTTCATTTACTATAGATCATCTTAAAAAAATATTAGATGAAGGTGATGTGGATATAAATCTATGGGATCAGTGGGCAGGTAATACACAATATTCTAATAGTGAGTTAGTACGTATAATTCTTAACAAGATAGTTAATACTAAAAATAATGTTGCTGAAAAAGAACTAGAAGTAGGTAAAGAGCTTGTAGAAATACTATCACATGTAGATAAATCTAAGTTAGCTTATATGCATGAAAAAAATAAAGATGGTCATAAAACAGGCTTTATAACAAGAGACTTAAATTACGGTCAACACTATCAAGATTACTTGGAACATCAAAAAAAGTTAGCCGAAAAGTTAGGATTTGGAGATAAAGATATTGCTGAAGTGCCTGGTTTATTGAATCCAGAGCAACTAAAGAAATGGAATAAAGCAAATAATGATTGGGAAGCTAAACATACGATTCGTAAGTTTACTCCAGAGTATTACGAACTAACTAACAGTCTTAGCGAAGAAGCAAGATCTCGTAGAGATTCCATAAATATGGAAATAAATCTATTGTTAAGTACCACCGTTGATAAGAACGGAGATTACCACAGAGAAGATTTATCCGATGAAGATTATCTAAAATTACAAGAGTTAGAAACTAGACGTAGAAATTTAGCTAATCCATATTATCCAGATGGTTCAGTAAAAGTTGGATTAGATAAAGAAATAGCAATAGAAATGAGAGAGTATAATGAAAAATTAAGAGAGAAATTACATTATACTCCAAATATGGAAAAGTTTAATAAAGCTCTACAAAAGGCAAAGAAGAATTTAAGTCCAGAGAAATTTGCTAAGTGGGAACAACGCAATACAGTTGATCAAATAATTGAAGAATTCTGGGACGATATTAAAACTCTTTCATCAAACACAAATAAATCTGATGATCAAATACTATATGAAACGGCTAGAAAGAACATGTTAAGACTTTACACCAGAGAAGATGGTAAAGTAGATGTTGATAGCATGCCTGACCAAGTAAAGTCGTGGATTAATACTTATGATGAATTGATTTCTGAGGAAAGTTTGAAAACTCGTGATAAATCAAAGAAATCCAAAGTAATGGACATAGCTGAATGGGAAGTAAACCCTAGATTCTATGAAGAATTAGAAAGAGTTGAAAAATTAGGTCAAGCTGAATATAATGCGTGGGTTTCTATAAATGCTAGATATGACTATGAAGGAAATCTTGTACCAGCTTCCTTTTGGAAGAAATTAGTTCCGAAGAAAGAGTTAAGATCTAAATACATGCGCAAAGTACCTAACAGATCCTGGTCTGAAATCGATAAAGAATCACCTTTCTACGATAAAAGATTTACTAAATATGCAGATCGTGGAGAAACAAGAATTCCAAATCCTGAATTGTATGACAACAGTGCAAATTATCGTAAAATAACTTCTGATTCAAACTTAAAGAAGCTTTATGATAAACTTGTTGATGTAATGGAATTATCAAATTCTAAGATTCAATTCTTAAAGTATGAAAATAAATATAGACTACCACAAATAGAAGGTGGGGCATGGACACAAATCCGAAGTAAGGACAATATTTTAAAGGGGTTAGCGTATGCAATAGAAGATATTTACACTGTAAAGGATGATGATAATGCATATATGTTGGAAAATGCTAAACGATCAGATGGGTCACTTGTTAAACTTATACCTACTAGGTATATTAAGATGTTATCAAATCCAGACGCTTTAACAAACGATATAGTAGGATCTGTCATTGCTTATTACAAAATGGCAGAAAATTATGAACAAATGAGTGAAATTGCCCCAGAATTAGAAGTAGCTCTTGATTTTGTTAGTCGTACAGATTTTACCGATAAGAAGGGTGGTAGAATACAAGGTTTGGAAAGTAAGACATATGATAAATTAAAATCTGTACTAGATCAATTGGTATATGGTATGGAAAAGAATGCATTAGAATTAGATGTTCCTTTACCAAAAGGCAAACATGTGACAGTAAGTGTTGGTAAGTTAGCTGCTAATTTAGCTGCATACACTAGAATACAAGGCATAGCTCAAAATATGAATGTGATTCTTACTGGTCTTATTACAAACAAAATACAAAATAGACTCGAAGCAATCTCTGGTATATACTTTGGAAATAAGGAACTTGCACAAGCAACAAAATTAATTATACCGTCATATGCGAATGCAATAAAGAACATAGGTCATTCAAACAACAAAGACAAGGTTCTATGTTATATGGAGTATTTAGGTGTAGTAAGAGAAAATGCTCAAACCTTTAGTAAACTTAATCAATCTAGATTTTTAAGAGCATTAAATCAGCACTTTTGGTATTTTGGACATGAAATGTCGGATTATGTAACAAAAGGTAAAATGGCATTGGCAATTGGTCTATACTATAAATATGATCCTGAATCTGGTAAATTCTTAAATAAAAACGAATTCCTAAGAAGATTTAAGAGTAAAAAGGAAGGCAATGCCAAATGGAATACTCTAAGTGTAACTTTTTATGATGCATTTGAAGTTAAAAACAACAAACTAGTAATAAAACCAGAGTACGCTAAATCTCTCGATGAAGCTACTATAAACAAAGTTAGAAATACGGCAAAACAAGTAGGCACCAGAATTGACACGCAATTAACAGATTTGGATAGAAGTAAATTACATGCAACTGTGATTGGACAATTGTTACTTATCTTCCGTAACTTTATTTTGGTTAACTTACAAACTAAGTTCTTAACTAAACGTCAATTTAACTATTCTACAGGCATGTGGAGCGAAGCTCAAGTACCAGCTGCAGTTAAATATGTATATAGACATTACTTTAATCAGAACAAAATAGATCAATTAAAGGAACTATATCAAAATCATTATGATGAATTGGACGATTTCGAAAAAGGATGTCTTAAAAGAGTTACTTATGAAGTTTTATTTTCCACAGTAGGTTTTATGATCATTTCTTCTTTAGTAAGAGCGATGGCAGATGATGACAAACGTAATTGGTGGAAACAAGAAGCAGCGTATCTTACTCTAAGAGCTTCATTAGAGACACGTGGTAATATATTACCTATTGAAGTAATTAACTTACTTAATACTCCTACTGCTGCATGGTCTACTTTACAATATTGGGGTGACTTAACTACAATGATGTTAAATGATCCCACACAAGAGATAAAAAAAGGTCCATACAAAGGTATGAACCGATTCCAACGATCCTTAATTAAGGCTACTCCTTTAAGAAGTATATGGGAAGCACAAGATCCAAGATCAAAAATGGAGTATTACGATAATATGATTTCAATATTTAACTTTTAAAGCCACAAAAATTTTAACGGCCATTACAATAAAGCCCCTTCAGTTTTTGCTGTTGGGGCTTTTCTATATTTTAAATCTTGTAGTGATATACTTTCACCTACCGGTTTTGTTACTTTTGCAAGAGGATTAAATAGGTATTCATGAACTTTACTATCAACACTAATATTCCAAAAATTTAATATTTGTAATTTAGCTTGATATCCTAGACGTTCATATAAACCAAGATCTATTTTGTTTACTATGGAATGAATTGAATAAGCCTTATTAAAGGCAAATACTCTATAATTAATTCTATCTATTGTTAAAGTATAATCACAATAATATAGTCTATGTTTCTTTAATCTCTCTATTAAGTAAGCTTTAGTATTATGAAATACTAAAAAAATATGATTTGAAAGTAGTGGATTATTCATATCACTTGTGTACATATTTACAAATTCACTATTTTTCAAATCAGGTATCATAAAATATTTGAGGAAGTGAAAATATACTATGTTTTGTATATTTATTAATAATCATAGTAGTTCTGCTCCATCTCCTTCATAATATTCTTTTATATGATCCCATAAGTCATTATCTTTGTGCCAAGCTATGCGTTTAATAGCATCTTCAATAACACACACTTTGGCTTCAATGTATTGATTTTCAATATTAAAAACCTTTACTTCATAACCGTCATGACTTTGAACAGCTATTATATATGTTTCTCGTGTATATTCTTCTAAATCTAGTTTTAATTCATTTTTAAAATACCAATAAATTGCAAACCAGTAATAAGCTAATTGTCTACAATAGTCAAATTCTTCTATAGAATGTCTGAAATTATACACATCAGCTGTAGTTTTAATATCAACGAGTACTACTTTCTTATTTGTATGATCAATCATTACTCTATCGAGTAAAGATTTACAAGGAAAATCTCCTAATTTAGAAGCATTTGGAAATTCCCAATTTATATGAAATTCATTGTGAACTTCAAATGTTTTTGGATAAGCAAATAAAATCTCATTTGCTTTTTTATGCTCTTGCATATTTTGCTTTATGGTCTTTAGAAGAGCCAAATCAGCAAAAGAAATAACTTTCTTACTATCTTTATTTCTAAAGTATTCAATGTAGTTTTTATATAATTCTACTAGTTCTCTTGCTTCTTGAATTCTTTTATCGATAGATTTATTATTACTATAAGCTGCATTATAACTCATTAATAATATGTCTTCTTCAGTAGCAAAAGGATCGGTTAATCTTGCAGTAGAATAAAATTCTAGAAGATCTTTTTGTTGCTTTACTTTAGGTACTGCAAAATCTAAAATAATATAATCATTCCAGAATTCTTCTGGCTGAAGAATATATTCATGAATCATAGTTCCTTTATCCAAGAAACTTGCTTTTAATCCTTCAATTTTTCCATCTAGCATATCCTTTAGATATCGGGGTCCCTTCTTCAGGAACCATCCGATATTTGAATTAGATATTCTAGACATGTCCTCATAATAAGGTATACTTATATCCATAATTACTCTTCTAATTTACTTAAACGATCTGCTTCCATTAACTCATTAACGAATGCAATGTCATTTAGTTCATCTGCTTCAAAATAAATATCTTGTTCAGTCTGAGACATTATATCATTATTTATATTTTGCTCGTCTAATTGTAAATTAACTAATTCGTAATTCTTCATAATCGTAAATTTTTAAGTTATAGTTCAAATGTTGTTGGTCTAAAATAAATCGAATAAGATTCATCAAGTATGCTTACGTTCGCTACATTTATATTAGCATATTCTGTATCTTCTTGAAATACACAATCATATACAGGACATGCTGTAATATTATGATTCCCAGTATGAACATGTCCACATAATGCATACTTTGGTTTCTTTCGTCTAATTTCATCAGTTAATGCTGCACAACAATATTGGATTTCAGTTCCATTATCGTGTGTAGTTCCTACTTCTGCAAGATTAGACGCTTCGTGAGTCATTAATATATCTAAATCTTTTGGTATTTTTTCGTATTTCTTAGCTAATTCAGCATGATTAGCCATAAACGCCCATGGTCCACATTGTTTACACCAAGGTGTTCCATAGATTTTATACCATTTATCATCAGTACTATTATATACTTTTTCCTCTCC
>ERZ772884.2458-NODE-2458-length-10721-cov-3.057097_pt1 | contig 10721 bp, 8 predicted proteins | sample MGYA00580574_ERZ772884 | MGnify/ENA primary metagenome ERZ772884 (study PRJEB29015, sample SAMEA2737690) | human gut metagenome | biome: human gut; feature: human-associated habitat; material: faeces | place: China | collected 2012 ... | reverse complement strand
CAAAACCAGAGATAATACCAATGATAGCAGCAAATACTGGAGATACAGTATCACATCCGGCTGTAATAGCAACAAGACCTGCAAGAGATCCGTTCAGAGACATGGAAACATCCGGTTTTTTGTAACGTACCCATGTGATGATCATAACAGTTACAGTTGCAACAGCTGCTGAAAGGTTAGTAGTAACGAAGATTTTACCGGCACTTACGATTGCATCGCCTTCCATACTTACTGTGGAAGCACCGTTAAATCCGAACCAGCAGAACCAGAGGATAAATACACCTAAAGCGCCAACTGTAAGGTTGTGTCCCGGGATAGCCTTTGATTTGCCGTCCTTTGTATATTTACCGATACGAGGTCCAAGGATGATGGCACCGATCAGAGCTGCCACACCACCTACCATATGTACTGCACAGGAACCTGCGAAATCGTGGAATCCCATCTGGCTGATAAATCCACCGCCCCAGATCCAGTGTCCGGATACCGGATATACAACAAGACTGATCATAAGGCTGTAGATACAATAGGAAAGGAACTTGGTACGTTCTGCCATTGCACCGGAAACAATTGTTGCGGATGTTGCACAGAATACTGTCTGGAAGATTAAGAATGCCCAGAAAGGAACTCCGTCAGGAAGCATTCCTGAACCATAGTGTGCTTCTGTGGCAATACCACCGATCTTTCCGATAAATCCATTACCTGCACCAAACATCAGACCGAAGCCGACCAGCCAGAAGACCGGGGTTCCGATACAGAAGTCCATCAGGTTTTTCATAATAATGTTACCTGCGTTTTTGGCTCGTGTGAAGCCTGTTTCTACCATTGCGAATCCGGCCTGCATAAAGAAGACCAGCGCGGCGCCGACCAGCACCCATATTGTGTTTACTGCGGAAAATTCCATAATAATATTCCTCCCTCATAAAAATTTCCTCATATTTTATAAAATGCAAAAAGCGCAATGCCTGGAAATGTAGCCAGTTCATCGCGCTTTTGCGAATATAAAATCCATATTTATAGTGTATTGCATAACTGATGTAATAGAAAAGACATTTTGTATGACTGTATGCAATGCAGTTTAAAATCAAAATTATATGTAAAACAGGGGAACATCAAAATATCGTGTGATTAATGGATGAGGAAATCGATAATGAATTATGAAGTAGAGTTCATAAAGATATTCCCCTGTTATTACCTGTTAATTAAACGGAAAACAGAAGCTTGTCATATGTAGGATATGGAAGCAGTGCATCCGGAATCAGAGTTTCTGCTGCATCTACAGACTTTCTGAGTTCATCCATATCAGAAAGAACAACTGTCTGGTATGCTTTTGCATTAGCCAGAGGATCTTCTGTAGCAAGCGCTTTGGCAGTGTCTGCTTTTAAGGTCTCAAGACCTGTGGAAATCTCATCAGCAAGCTGTGACAGCTCTTTGATCAGTTTTCCTTCAGAAGCTGTGCTGACATCTGAAACAACTGATTTTTTAGCAACAGCAGTAGCTGCAACTTTGTCGATATATGCAAATACAGATGGAAGGAAATCCTTCTGTACCATTTCAACCATAGTATTGGACTCAATGTTAAGAATCTTGGAATAGGATTCCAGCCAGATCTCATAACGGGATTCAATTTCTTCTTTTGTGAAGATATGATATTTGGTAAAGAGTTCAATATTTTTGTCTGCAATCCACTGAGGAAGAGCATCCGGTGTAGATTTCAGGTTAAAGAGACCACGTTTTGTAGCTTCTTCGATCCATTCGTCTGTATAACCGTTTCCATTAAAGATAACACGTTTATGATCAATAATTGTCTTCTTGATCAGTTCGTGGATAGCCTCATCCATCTTGTCTTCCGGTACATTCTTTAACTGTTCTGCAAACTGGTGAACGCACTCAGCAACAGCAGTGTTTAAGATAATGTTCGGGTTTGCAACAGAAGCTTCGGAACCAAGCATACGGAATTCAAATTTGTTTCCTGTAAATGCGAATGGTGAAGTACGGTTTCTGTCAGTTGCATCCTTTGCAAAATCCGGGAGCGTACTTACACCGGTATGTAATTTGCCGCCTTTTAAGCTGTGTGCAGCTTCTCCGGTATCAATAAGCTGTGCAAGCACGTCTTCAAGCTGTTCTCCGAGGTATGCGGAAATAATTGCCGGCGGTGCTTCATTTGCTCCAAGTCTGTGATCGTTTCCTACGTCAGAAGCAGATTCACGGAGCAGGTCTGCATGCAGGTCTACTGCACGGAGAATACAGGTCAGCACCAGAAGGAACTGAATATTATCATGAGGTGTCTTTCCCGGATCCAGAATGTTGATCCCATCATCTGTAACCAGTGACCAGTTATTATGCTTTCCGGAACCATTTACACCTTCAAACGGCTTTTCGTGTAACAGGCATTGAAGATTATGGCGATATGCCACTTTCTTCAGCGTCTCCATGATCAGCTGATTATGGTCAACTGCTACGTTGCACTGTGCATAGATCGGCGCAAGCTCATGCTGTCCAGGTGCAACTTCGTTGTGCTGTGTCTTTGCAGCTACACCCATCTTCCAGAGTTCTTCATTGACATCAGTCATAAATGCTGCAATTCTCTCACGGATCGCACCAAAATAATGATCATCCAGTTCCTGTCCCTTCGGAGGATTTGCTCCGAATAATGTACGTCCTGTAAATACAAGATCCTTTCTCTTAAGATATTTTTCTCTGTCTACCAGGAAATATTCCTGCTCAACTCCAACAGATGGTGTAACCTTTTGGGACGTTGTGTTTCCAAAAAGACGCAGAAGACGGATGGATTGTTTGTTGATTGCTTCCATAGAGCGAAGAAGAGGTGTCTTCTGATCCAATGCTTCTCCGGTATAGGAACAAAATGCTGTCGGTATATATAAAATCGATCTTTTCCCATCCGGACTCTTTTTAACAAATGCAGGCGATGTACAATCCCACGCTGTATAACCTCTTGCTTCAAATGTGGAACGCAGTCCTCCTGACGGGAAGGAAGATGCATCCGGTTCTCCTTTGATCAGCTCTTTTCCCGAAAACTCCATCAGGATCTTTCCATCTGACTTCGGTGCTGAAATAAACGAATCATGCTTTTCAGCTGTTGCTCCTGTAAGAGGCTGGAACCAGTGCGAATAGTGAGTGGCACCCTTTTCAATCGCCCACTCTTTCATCTCATGTGCAATAACGTCTGCTGTTGCAGCCTGAAGCTCTTTACCTTCTTCTATCGTCTTTTTCAGCTCTTTGTAAGTCTTCTTCGGAAGTCTTTCCTGCATAACAGCATCATTGAAGACGTTTTCTCCAAATATTTCTGCTACACTAATCCATTCGCTCATCCCATGTACCTCTCTTTTCTACTACTCATTTTCTACTACTTATACAAAACGGTCGTTTTTTGATTCAAATAAAGGAGTCTTGCACTCACGCAAAACTCCTTTTATACCGTTTTCTTCGGACGCCTTTGTCCATGATATTATCAAAAATCAGACTATTCAGCTTTTCCGTCAGAACCGAACAGAATCATTTTCTCTTTTACTTTTTCAACGATTGCATCTGCACCCGGTTTCAGAAGTTTACGTGGATCGTATCCTTTTCCTTCAAGATCCTTTCCTGCTTCAATGTATTTGCGGGTAGCTTCTGCGAATACCAGCTGACATTCTGTATTAACATTGATCTTGGAAACTCCAAGGTCAATTGCTTTCTTAATCATATCATCCGGAATTCCTGTACCTCCGTGAAGTACGAGCGGAAGTTCTCCTGTGAGCTCCTGAACTGCTGCAAGAGTCTCAAAGCTGAGTCCTTTCCAGTTTGCCGGATATTTACCATGAATGTTACCGATACCTGCTGCAAGGAAATCAACGCCAAGGTCTGCAATCATCTTGCATTCCTTAGGATCTGCGCATTCGCCCATTCCTACAACACCGTCTTCTTCTCCACCGATAGAACCAACTTCTGCTTCGATAGAAAGTCCTTTTCCATGGCAAAGTTTAACAAGTTCTGTAGTCTTCTCAATGTTTTCTTCGATCGGATAATGAGATCCGTCAAACATAACTGATGAGAATCCTGCATCTATACATTTCAGGCAGCCTTCATAGCTACCATGATCAAGATGAAGTGCAACCGGAACCGAAATGTCCATTTCTTTGATCATTCCATTTACCATTCCTACAACTGTTCTGTATCCAGCCATGTACTTTCCTGCGCCTTCAGACACACCAAGAATAACCGGTGATCTTAATTCCTCAGCTGCAGTCAGAACTGCTTTGGTCCATTCAAGATCGTTGATATTAAACTGTCCTACTGCATAATGACCTGCTTTTGCTTTTTTTAACATCTCTGTTGCTGAAACTAACATTTTGTATTCCTCCACTTCTCTGTTAAAGGCTTTTATAGGCTGACCCCCAGGGGAATCGAACCCCTGATTCGACCGTGAGAGGGTCGCGTCTTGACCGCTTGACCAGGGGGCCAGATGTATGTTCATTAGCTGTCTGGCTAACTCACTTGCTTAGTATAACGTACTTCTTTTCATTTGACAAGACCTTTTTTTATTTTTTTACTGTTCCTCTTCCGGAACTACGATTTTAAGTGCCTGTTTCGCGTTCTTGATGCAGACACTGTCGTGTTCCCCACCGAACTCTCCATCCAGCGTCCATGGGATCTCTTCCACTGATTCAAAATGGATCTCACCTGTCTTAAATGAATAAATGTGCTTCGTATTGATCTGGCTGCTCAGAAGCGCCCCAATGATCTCCTGAAGCGCGAGCGGGTTCTTCGGTGTCCGGATCAGGGTAACCTCAAATTCTCCGTCATCAAAAACCACATTCTTCCCGATCATATTACGGAAACCGCCAACAGATCTGGAATTCGTCACCATACCATAAATAAATTCGTCCTCAATCGTTTCTCCGTCATGTGTCACTTTTAATTTATATGACGGGATATCAAAAATTCTGGTTGCTCCTTCCAGCACATATGCCAGATGTCCCAGAACATTCTTCATTTCCTGCTTTGTCTCATAAGATACATCCGTGAAGAGTCCGAATGCTGCAATGTACACGAACACATCTCCGTTAAACCGTCCGATATCACAGGGAAATTCTTTTCCCCCTGCAGCTGTACTTGCCGCCTGGAGAAGATTCTTCGGGATATGGAGACTGCTCGCAAAGTCGTTGGTCGTTCCTGTCGGGATGTAACCGACCGGAATCTTTTTTTCTCTCTTCATCATTCCGGTTACGACCTCATCAAGTGTTCCGTCACCACCACTGCAGATCACACGGTCATACTCCTCTGTAAATGTCTTTACTTTATAATAAGCGTCTTTATATTTCTGCGTCGGATATACAACCACTTCATATCCTGCTTTTACAATAATGTCAATAATATCAGAAAGCTTCGGTTTTAAAAGTCCCTTTCCTGCATTCGGATTATAAATAAACAATGCTTTTTTCATACGTCCGTCCTCCTGTTATCTGTTTTTTCTCTATAAGGGCTGTCCCCACAGCTCCTTACGGATACATGCATTATAGCATAAAGAGCCTGCTTTCGGCAGACTCTTCAAAGTTTTATGCAATTATCTGTTCTTAACGTTCACAAGAAACCTTTCGATACCAGCTGCTGCTTCCTTTTCATCTGTTCCGTTCGCAACAACGGTGATTTCCTCTCCCGGCATCAGTGTCAGACTCATCATCCCCATAATGCTCTTTGCATTGACTTGCTTCTGGTCAACTTCGATATATACCGAACTTGAATACTGACTAGCTTCCTGAACAAGAAGTGCAATCGGTCTGGCGTCTAATCCCTCGGACAATTGAATCTTAACAGGTTTTTTGATCATAATGTTCCTCCTTGCTTAGCCCTTATCTCTTCCGCCATTTCACTTAACTTGCGCAATCTGTGGTTCACTCCGGACTTGCCTACCGGATTTTGCAGAAGTGCGCCTAACTCTTTTAAAGATGCCTCCGGATATGTAAGTCTTGTAAGGGCCATGTCCTTCAATCCTTCCGGCAGCTTATCGAGTCCTTTTGTTTCCTCAATATACCTTATATCGTCAATCTGCTTTACAGCAGCGGAAACCGTTTTATTGATATTCGCAGTCTCGCAGTTCACTTTTCGATTCACCGTATTCCTCATATCTTTCAATATACGGATATTCTCCAACTCCATCAGTGACTGATGTGCCTCCATCACATTCAGCACATCCACGATCTGAGCTCCTTCTTTCAGATAAACCACAAATGATTTCTTCCTTGATACAATCTTTGCGTCCAGAGCAAAACATCTCATTATCTTCTGAATCTGCTGCGCTTTTCCCATCGACGCACAGACAATTTCAAAATGATAGGACTTCTCCGGGTCGCTCATGGATCCCGATGCAAGAAAAACGCCACGCAGGAAAGACCGCTTACAGCAAGTCTCCTGAATCACGACATTCTTTACTACAGAAAGCTCTTCTTCCACGTCTCCATAAGGATTGAGCAGTTTTGCCGCCTGAAGCACCCTGATAGCATCTTCGTGTTTTTTTACAACTATATAATAGTAGCTGCTGCCTTTTTCCCGGTTCACCCGAATAGCGATATCAACCACTATATTAAACGTTCTTCTCAATAAAGTAAAGCTTTTTCTTGCAACTGCCAGATTTTCCGTATGAATCTTAAGTGCTGCATGACCTCTGCTGTCGATCATGACAGCCCCGCACATGCTGATGATCGCTGCAAGTTCTGCAATCTGGCAATGTCTTGCAGGACTTAGCTGACGCGATATTTCTTCTTTAATATTTCCAGAAAAAGACATACTATCACCTATTTTGCTTTCGTAATTGCATCTTTCTCGATATCACGATGCTCTTTTCTTACACCGTACTCTTTCTCTGCCACAGACAGCCGTTCATACAACTCATTGGCAAGTGTCACGGAGCGGTGTTTTCCGCCGGTACATCCGATTGCGATCACAAGCTGGTTCTTTCCTTCTGCAACATAGTTCGGAATCAGGAACTCAACCATGTCGACCAGCTTCTTCAGGAATTCTTTTGAAATATCGTTATTCATCACGTAATCCCTGACCGGCTTGTCATTGCCACTCTGCGGGCGAAGTTCATCAATATAATACGGATTCGGAAGGAATCTGACATCAAATACCAGATCTGCATCACTCGGAATTCCATATTTAAATCCGAAAGATAACACAGTAATGTACAGATTCTTGTATTCTTTATTCTCGGCAAAAATACGGTTCAGTTCACTGCGCAGCTCCCTGGTCAGCATCCGGCTTGTATCCAGGATGTAATCTGCCCTTTCTTTTAAAAAGGCAATCTTCTTACGTTCTTTGGCGATCCCGTTCTCAATTCTGCCGCCCTTTGAGAGTGGGTGGTTCCTTCTTGTCTCTTTATATCTTTTCACCAGTGTATCATCATTCGATTCAAGGAAAAGAATCTCCAGTGGTATCTTGGTTTTTTCAAGTTCGTCCAAAACCTGGTCCAGTGCACGCAGATTCTGTCCACTGCGAATATCAAGTCCCAGAGCGATCTTCGTGATCTCACCATTTGGAACGATCAAAAGTTCTGTCAGTTTTGTCATTAAAGGAATCGGCATATTATCCACACAGAAATATCCCATGTCTTCCATCATTTTCAAAGTTGTACTTTTCCCTGCTCCGGACATTCCCGTTACAATTACGAATCTCATCCCTAAAATTCTCCTATTTGTTTCACTTCCGGTTCCATCGTAACACCGGTATCTTCTTTCACTTTCGCTGTTACCTGCCGGATCAGCTCCATCACATCAGCCGCCGTCGCATTTCCTTTATTGATCACAAATCCACTGTGCTTTTCAGAAACCTGTGCTCCACCTACTGTAAATCCTTTCAGACCACTGTCCTGGATCAGTTTTCCTGCAAAATATCCTTCCGGACGCTTAAAGGTGCTGCCTGCACTCGGATACTCCAGCGGCTGCTTCGATACCCGCTTCTGACGTAGGTCATCCATCTGCGCTTTTATTTCTTCTTTTTTGCCTTCTGTAAGCGAAATCACGGCACCCAAAACGATATATCTTTTCTCCTGGATAATGCTTGTACGGTATCCGAGTCCCAGTTCTTCTGCCGGAAGCTCCATGATCTCGCCCTCTTCTGTCATAACCCTGACACTCGTCAGTACATCCTTCATCTCTCCGCCATACGCACCGGCGTTCATCACAACCGCTCCGCCAAGCGTTCCCGGAATACCTGCTGCGAACTCAAATCCGGTCAGTGCTGCATCAAGTGCTGCATTTGCAATCTGTGCAAGCGAACATCCTGCCTGCGCCGTGATCTGATTTCCTTCTACCTGAAATGTTCCCATACTCTTATAAAGCTGGATAATCGCTCCTCTGAAGCCTTTGTCTCCAACCAGAAGGTTGCTTCCATTTCCTACTATATATATAGGTATCGAAAATTCCCGGCACACCCGAATTGTCTCTGCCAGTTCCTTTTCATTCGATGGCATGATAAAATAATCTGCCGGACCACCGATTCGGAAGGTTGTATGCTTCTTCATCGGTTCATCTTTCTGTACTTTGGCTGCATCGACCACATTATACAAACATGTCTCAAAATTCTGTTCCATTCTCTTCTCCTAGTATCTATAAATATTCTATGCCATTCTTCTTTTTTTATTTAACAGGAAATTGCCATTGGACCTCCCGCCAAATAGAAGTTACTACGTGCCAAAGCACGTTTTAATATCATCCTCATATGATGTAAGTGTCAAAAATAAATTTTGGCACTTACATCATATGATACACCAAAAAATATACAAGTTCAACGCGCTCTTGCAAAATTAAGTGAAATGCGATATAGTAAGGCATAACATAGAAATTTTATCAATATTTTCAAAAAGGAGTGATTTTTAACTGTGGACTCGAGTGTCTCGCAAATACTTATTTTGCTAGTCCTGCTGCTCTTATCCGGCATATTTTCGTCAGCCGAGACAGCACTTACAACCTACAACAAAATCCGGATGCGTGCCCTTGCAGACGAGGGTAACAAGCGTGCCAGCGCCGTACTTGCCGTAACTGAGAATTCAGGTAAAATGCTTAGCGCGATCCTCATCGGCAACAACATTGTTAATACTGCGGTAGCTTCCCTTGCCACCACAATCGCATACCGCCTTGGTGGAACCGCTGTCGCGATCGCAAGTGGGCTTATGACGCTTCTCATCCTCCTTTTCGGAGAGATTACTCCGAAGACGATGGCAACCATTCATGCTGAGAAGATGTCTCTTTTCTACGCACCGGTTATCAATATTTTTATGAAGATCATGACTCCGATTATCTTCATTGTAAATGGTCTCTCCACCGGTCTTCTGATGCTTCTTCGCATCGATCCGAATGCCAAAGACAATACCATGACCGAAGCTGAACTCCGAAGTGTGGTAAATGTCAGCCATCAGGACGGCGTGATCGAATCAGATGAAAAAGAGATGATCTACAATGTGTTTGATCTCGGTGATGCCATTGCCAAAGACGTCATGGTTCCCCGTGTCAACGTAACTTTTGCTGATATTGACAGCAGTTACGACGAACTGATCGACCTGTTCCGGGAAGACAAATTCCCCCGTCTTCCGGTTTACCAGGAGACAAAAGATAATGTTGTCGGAACGATCAATATGAAAGATCTTCTTCTTTATGACAGTAAGAAAAGTGAGTTCCAGATTAAAGACATTCTCCGTGAAGCCTACTTCACTTATGAATACAAGAGCATTTCCGAGCTTCTTGTTGAAATGCGCCAGGCCTCTTTCAATATCGCAATTGTCCTGGATGAATACGGTGAAACATCCGGTCTGATCACCCTGGAAGATATCCTTGAAGAGATTGTTGGCGAAATCCACGATGAATATGATGAGAATGAAGAAGAAAATATCAAAGCGGTAGGCAAACACGAATATATTATTGAAGGTTCTACCAATCTTGACGATCTCAATGATTCCCTGGATCTGAATCTGGAATCGGAAGATTATGATTCTCTCGGAGGCTTTATCATCGAAAAGCTGGATCGTCTTCCAAAAGCCGGTGACTCTGTTTCCACCGAAGACGGAATCCGTATGGTCGTAGAAAAGCTCGATAAAAACCGGATTGAGACAGTTCATCTGTATCTTCCGGAGAATTACCGCGAACATACGTCTGACTCGTTGGAAACTGACGCCTAAGCAGACCTCCCGGGAAGAAATCCTGACAGATTTTTTCTTTATATTTTGCAGGATATACAATAATTTCAGGGCAGCCCAAAGTGGACTGCCTTTTTCTTTTTCGGATTTCGTTATTTTTTAAACAATTTTTTTAAGAAATATTGGTTTTTTATTGATTTTATTGCGTAATTATGTATAATTATGGTAAATGGGTGAAGGATTTTACTTCATCAGATGATAAAATCTGCGCTCACAGCTTTTATCATTTAACCATTTAACTAGAATTAGGAGAAAGAGGTTAATTGCAATGGCAGAAATCAATTTAAGCAAGTATGGTATTACTGGAACAACAGAAATCGTGCACAACCCTTCTTACGAATTACTGTTTGAAGAAGAAACAAAAGCAGGTCTTGAGGGATTTGAAAAAGGTCAGGTCAGCGAACTTGGTGCTGTGAACGTAATGACAGGTGTATACACCGGACGTTCCCCTAAAGACAAATTCATCGTAGTTGATGAAAACTCTAAAGACACTGTATGGTGGGCTTCAGACGAATATAAGAATGACAACCATCCG
>ERZ772884.2455-NODE-2455-length-10724-cov-26.151561_pt1 | contig 10724 bp, 10 predicted proteins | sample MGYA00580574_ERZ772884 | MGnify/ENA primary metagenome ERZ772884 (study PRJEB29015, sample SAMEA2737690) | human gut metagenome | biome: human gut; feature: human-associated habitat; material: faeces | place: China | collected 2012 ... | reverse complement strand
TTGAACTGCATCCAATTTAAACTGTTTGTCTATCACTTTATTTTCCGACATGTTTAACACCTCTATTTTCATGTTTCAGACTAGTATTCTTTCGAATGTTTTTCAATTCTTTTTTTTAGATATTTTCTCTATTTGACTGGCACTAAATTTATACTAGCCCCAAGGTGTATGATCAGCCGGAGAAGTACACCAAGGAACTCACTCTCAAGATGTATGACAACAACTATTCTCTTGATACAGCATACGATACTAAACTGTCTTATCCTGTCACTATAAAAGACCAGCTAGACGAGATTGAAAGTCTGACTGGTCTTTCTATTATTCGTGAAGGAATACCGCAGTACGTTCTTGATAAGAGCGTATCATGGTACGATAACACGATTGTGATAAGAAGTTATTTAGGCTGGATTGCTGAACTGTTTGCAGCAAATGTCTATGCAGAGGGAATTGATTCTATTAGGTTTGTACCAATTGAAAAGACTGCCTTTGCTGCTACACAGGATTTAACAGATTATGAGAAGAATGAGGTGTATACACTCACAAGAGTATATGCTGAAAATGGTCTCAATCCTCTTTCTAAAGGCGACGAAACAGGAAATACGCTATTTATTGATTCAGCAAATCTATATGCAGATGAACAGAGCATCATAGACAGCATCTACGACAGACTTAAGGGTTTGACTTTCAACCAAGTGAAGAACGTCACAATGATATCGGTTGATAACCTTCTTCCTGGTGCTCTTGTCAATTATAACAGTAATGAATTCACTTTCTTTGTATCGGATCTAACTGTTAATTACAAGGGTGGACAGTTCTCTATGTCTACAGTTGACGGCAGTGTGACAACAAAGAATGAAGAAAAGACAGTAAATCGTGTATCTAATACTACACGAATCAGAAAGCTGCAGGTCAAACAGGACCAGGAATCATTGAAACTAGATATTATTGCTAAGGAACAGGAAGGCATCAATGACAAGATGGCGCAATTAAGCCTGTCCAATGAGAAGATATCACTAAGGGTTTCAGAAGTTGAAGAAAAGGCTGGAGAAGCAATCAAACAGGCACAGGGCTCTGTTAAGAAATTTGTTTGCGAGTATGCTAGTTCAACAGATGGAGCTACACCACCAGAAACAGGATGGTCAGAGACTTCACCGACTTGGCGCCCTGGAATCTATATATGGCAGAGAACTGCCACTACAATCAACAATACAGTCACGTACAGCACTCCTGTATGTATCACAGGAGCGAAGGGCGAGGATTCTATTTTATTATGTATCGAATCATCAAATGGCACGACATTCAAGAACAGTGATGTGGCAACTATATTCACAGTGAATATCTATGTGGGTGGAGTTGTGATTGATAACTCTTCGAAATTGAGAGAAACATTTGGAGATAATGCATATCTGCAGTGGTTCATTAAAAGGCATGGAGAGACAGAATTCAGCAAGATCCCATTAGATGATACAAGACTGAATGATAATGGGTTCATGTTCACTATTTCAGCAAAAGACATTAAATTCAAGGCAGTATTCAACTGCGAATTAAACATTTAGGAGGAAAATTATGGCAATTAAAGCGGTCAATCAGATTGACGTTATCGACTTAACCGATGGTTATTCGGTTGTATTAACTAATGACAACTATACATTTTTAGGTACTACTACTTCTGTAAACGGTACACAGACAACTACTACACAGGTGATGGCATTATGTGGTAGTGAACAGGTTCCATGTACTGTAGGAACTATTACATGCCCTACAGGAATCTCAGCGGTATCTGATGGAAAAGCACCAATGCCAACAATCACAATCACTGCAACATCTGCATTAACTAAGAGTGGTACTATTACTATCCCTATCGTCGTTGACGGTGATATCACAATCAACAAGACATTCAGTTTTTCAATCGCATTTAAGGGAGCGACTGGGCAGAATGGTACAAGTGTTACTGTAAGTTCGACTTCTGTAACTTACCAGGTTGGTGCAAGTGGAACTACTAAGCCGACAGGAGAATGGAGTGCTACTGTTCCAAACGTACCTAATGGTCAGTTCCTTTGGACTAAGACAGTAGTCAAGTATTCTGATGGCAAATCAACAGAAGCCTATTCAGTCTCTTATAAAGGTACAAACGGCTCAAATGGTTCGAACGGTACTAGTGTTACCATTACTTCAACTTCCGTTACTTACCAGGTCAGCACAAGTGGTACTACTACTCCGACAGGAACATGGAGTACTACAGTGCCAAGTGTACCAAACGGCCAGTATTTATGGACAAAGACTGTTGTTAATTATTCTGATGGTAAGTCTACTGAATCATATTCAGTTTCCTACAAAGGTACAAACGGCACAAACGGAAAGGATGGCTTAGACGCTATCACAATGGCAATCACTTCAAGCGGTGGAACAATCTTCAAGAACACTGCTATTGCTACAACTTTAACTGCTCATGTCTATAAGGGTGGGGTTGAAGTAACTGGCTCTGCGTTATCTGCATTAGGAACCATCAAGTGGTACAAGGATGGTGGAACTACTTCTGTTGCAACAGGGGCAACATATACAATCGGTGCAGGTGATATTACAAACAAGGCAACATTCAGCGCTCAGCTAGAAGGTTAATTATATGGTTAAGGCATCGGCTAGCATGACCCTCGTGAGAGTTAATGATGGCGAGGACGGGCAGGGAATTCGCTCAATCACTCCGGAGTATTATCTATCAGATTCTGCAACGAAAATGCCCGACGCAAGCAGTAGCGGGTGGAAAAGCGTTCCCGATGACTACATTGACAAGCACTACTACTGGGTAAGATCGAAGATATTATGGGATGATGGAACATATACAACGACCACCCCAGTGCTTGCAAATGACCTAAAGTCAATCATTGACGATTACGACAACAGAATAAACAACATGAACAGTCAGCTGCAGCAGGCAACCAAGGATGCTTCTTCATCCATAGAACAGACTAAGACATCCATTTTACAGACTGTATCAGAGAATTATTACAGTGCCTCTGATGGTAAAAACCTTGCTTCTACTGTATCTACTATTCAGCAGACAACAGAAAGCATTCAGATGGGGTTTGTAAAGAAAGAAGACTTTACATCCCTTTCTGACAAGGTTTCAAACAATCAGACTCAGCTTAACACCTATATTAGATTCAACGCAGAAGGAATCGAGATAGGTAAACAGGATTCTGAATTCAAGACAAAACAGACAAACAGTAAATACTCTATTCTTCAGAATAATGATGAAGTGGCATATTTTGCAAACAACAGAATGTACAACTCAAATATTGAGGTTTCTAGTTCATTAAGAATCGGAAACTTCGGATTCATTGTTAACAGCGATGGATCATTAACATTTAAGAAAGTAGGTGGTGACTGATGGCGACAAGCGCATCATGCAGTGCGTCTTTCGGCGGTGGCAATGGTAATGTCACAATGACAATGACACGAACAGGTGTCAATGTTGACGGAAACTATGATTTATGGACTGCTACACTAACTAAATACTATAAGTGGAATATTAACTCAAGCGCTACTAAATACGGCTCTATGTGGGCTAATGGCGTACTATTATGGTCTGGTGGAGTGACTATCGGAGGTAGTGGAACAAAAACACTTGCGACAGTTACAAACATCAAGATTCCACACGATAGCAATGGTGGGAAACATTTTGATTTCTCATTCTCACAGGAACTTAAAGTTACATTATCCGGTAATTATGTTGGCAGTGTATCTGCCTCAGGTGGTATCGACTGCGATGTTATTCCGAGAGCGACTAAGCCATACTGTTCTCCAACATCTGTATATTTTGGTAACAGTGTAACAATCAAGACACCTAGAGCATCATCTGATTTCGGACATGTAATCTCGTACAGCTATTATGATGCCAATGTACAGATTGCTGATAATCAGTGGAATGATGAGTTCAAGTGGACAGTTCCAACTTCACTGATCAGCAAGATGACTAACACGTCATATTCATATATGACATTCAAGGTAGATACATACAATCGTGCCGGAAAGTACATCGGTACTAACTACTGCCGATTGGATTTAGTACTGCCATCGGGCTATGAGCCAACTGTAACAGGAATCACATACACAAATGAAGATACTGCCATTGCAAGCAGATTCGGTGCTTCGACGATTATACAGGGTGTATCGAAGGTCAAGTGTAATGTATCTGCTACGGCGAAGAACGGCGCTACAATCACGTACTACCAAAACGAGATTGATGGACAGCTTATCCCTGGTCCTAACAGTTACTTTACAACTCAGCCTCTCAAATCTTCTGGTACAGTAGTTCTTAAATCGACAGTTACGGATTCGAGAGGGCAGAAGGCATCACTTTCCAAGAATATCAGTGTAACAGAGTGGCATTCGCCAACTGTCAAGAATGTAACTGCACAACGTTGGAATGTATCGACTAACAAAGCTGACGATGAAGGTACGGCAGTTAAGATTACTTATTCATTTTCAGTTGCACCTGTTAACAATAAGAATGATAAGACTGTCATGATCCAGTATAAAAACGGCGAGGTATGGACAACCCTCGCAACTTATACAGATTCATACAGTGGCGAGAACAAGGTATATATATCGTCTGCTGGCAAGTTCAATACGGATAATGCCTACTCGTTCAGAGTACTTGTGAAGGATTACTTCACTACAGATGGTGTTGCATCTTATGCTGCTATTGCTCCTTCATTTAAGTTGCTTGATTTCTCTGCTGACGGCAGAGGGATTGGAGTTGGTTGCAAGGCTGAAAGTGGCAAGTTAAAGGTGGATATGCCTCTTGAGGCACCGACTATCAATGGATATACACTTGATTTAGACACAGAGAATACTAAAGATACCTGGGTTCCTGTATTAACTGACAAGAAGGTACAGCATAGAGTGATTCCGACTTTTGAGTGGAGTGGTTGGATCTCTTGTGGAACTAATGGATGCGGTATTAAACTGAAATACCGATATAACGACGGATTGAAACTCTGCGAATTGAACTGGGATGGTTCGGTAAATGCGACAATCGGAAATAATACCATGGGGTATATATGGGAAGGATTTCCGATAGATAAGTCACCTAAGAAAAATGTGTTCATTCCAGTTCAGACACAGAGTTCCGATTTAACATTGAGGTTTTACCCTGTCACAAATGATATCACAGCGAATCATTGGACATTGACGGCGATGCACGGAACAGTATCAACAGCATATGTGTGTGGCACATTTATTTACTCATACGCTTAAAAAGGAGAAAAGAAAGAATGAAATTTTATGATACATCATTGAAATATATGGATGCGATTAACGCAATCGGAGGCACTATTGTAGCAGTATTGACTGCTGCATTAGGTACACATTGGTTTTTATTTGTAGGATTTTTAATCCTAAACATCATCGACTACATCACAGGAATTAGAAAGTCTAGATTAACAGGCAAAGAAAATTCCGCTAAAGGAGTGCGTGGTGTATGGAAGAAGTTAGGGTACTGGCTTATGGTACTAGTAGCATTTCTTGCATCTGCAATCTTCATTGAAATCGGACAGACTATCAATGTTGACTTGACTATCACTACATACGTAGGTTGGTTTACTTTAGCCTCTCTTATCATCAACGAATTAAGAAGTATTATTGAAAACTTCGTTGAGGCTGGTGATAACGTACCATCCGTTTTAACAAAAGGTCTAGAAGTAGCAGAACAGGCTATTAACAAGGAGAATAACAATGGGTAATGACGAATTTTTAAAGATTGCAGTTGAAGAAGTAAGAAGATATACAGAAGAACATCTAGAAGATCCACAGGATTTTGATGTTTATGTTGTGTGGGTATGCAAGACACTTCAGAATAACAAGGCACTCTTATCAACTACACTGGCAGATGGCATGTATTTTGAGGCTACTTACAACGGAGATAAACAGGAAATGTATCTTGATGCGTATGAGAAAAAGGAAAACACATGTATCAAGTGTGAGGTATGAGATATGAAAATATTCATCTCACAGCCTATGAAAGGTTTCTCTGAAGAAGAAATCAGATACAACAGAGAAAAGGCTATAAAAAAAATCAAAAATCTCTATGGTGATGATGCTGAAATAATTGATAGTTTTATCGATGGAGAAGGTACTCCATTATGGTACCTTGGAAAATCTATTGAATTATTATCAACTGCTGATATTGCTTACTTTTTAAAAGGATGGAACAAAGCAAGAGGATGCAGAATTGAATATATGTGTGCGTCAGATTATGAAATTGGTGCATACTTTGAGGAGGATTAATAAATGGAATTACAGGACACAATCGAACTAATGAACAGTGCTGAATATAAAGATAGATTCAAAGCAGAGTACTGGCAGGCTAAAATCAGATATGACAAGTTAGATGATATGACCGTCAAGTATGAGGCTCGTACTTTGACATTCATTCCTAAATGCTCATTAGAACTCTTAAAAGAGCAGAAAAAGTATTTAGGAAATTATATTCGCATTCTAAAGATCAGAGCAGAGATTGAAGGAATTGAATTATAAGAAAGAAGGTATAAAGTATGATTATTAATGTACACGGTGGTCATTCTCTTAAATGCAGAGGAGCAAGTGGATTATTAGATGAAGTCAATGAAGACAGAGCGGTAAAAAACAAAGTAATTGAATTATTACGTGCAAACGGACATACAGTCTATGACTGTACAGATGACAACGGAAAAGACCAGAATTCAAACTTAAAAGCAATCGTAAATAAGTGTAATGATCATAAGGTTGACTTAGATGTATCAATCCACCTCAACGCTGGAGGTGGAACAGGTACAGAAGTATATGTTTATAACGATAACTCAAAAGCAAAAGATGAAGCTGAAAGAATTGCCAAGAACATTTCTAAAACTTTAGGCATTAGAAACAGAGGCGTTAAAACATCTACAAAGTTATATGTGTTGAGAAAGACTAATTCTCCAGCACTTCTAATTGAGTGCTGCTTTGTTGATAATGCAACAGATAAAGTGAAATGGAATGCTGATCAGTGCGCAAAGGCAATTGTAGAGGGTATCTTAAATAAGAGTGTTAATGAACACGTTGAAACTCCTACACCTAAACCACAGAATAATGCATCTAGTGCTTTAGGTACTTATATGATTACCGCTAGTGATTTAAGTGTTAGAACCGGACCAGGAACTAACCATAGAAGAAAGACATATGAAGAATTGACTAAGAACGCCAAGGCTCACGATTACGATAAGGACGGATGTATTAATTACGGTACTCGTGTCACTGTTTCACAATTCGATGGAGATTGGGCAAAGATTCCTAGTGGTTGGGTTGCTAAAAGATACTTAAAAAAAGTCTAATTTAAGTTTTATTATGAGTTTATTCATAAAGATGTTGACTAAACTCGACTTAATTTCGACTAAATCTCGACTACACACCAATTTATATTCATGAGAAAAGACCAGGGCTATTTGCTCTGGTCTTTTTTTGCTTTCTCAATAACTGCTTCCATTGTTTTTCTTATAACTTCAGATTGTTTGATTCCTAATTTATTGCAAGCATCTCTAAATTCTTCTACAAATTCGCTAGGATATGAACAACTGAGTTTTTTAATATTGGCTTTTGCATATTTTTTTTGTGCCTTATATTTATCACCCATGATAACAACTCCTTTATTTGATTAGTATTGATATTAGTGTGAGAATGATGTTAATTGAAAGTAATACGATAACAATCATTTTTCCTTTTTCTGTCATAAACATTGACTCCTTTACATTTAGATATATAATGGAATTAAGGAAGGGCCGAAGCCCACTCCTTAATTATAGTACTATACTAATGATAGTTAGCACTATTTGAATCAAAGCTAGGAAAATCATTATCTTGTCGGCTAAACAGATTTTTTGATTTCTAGCTTTTTTCTTTTTGCTCATTTCTATCACCTCCTTTCCTAACATATATATTATACCATATACGGACGTATATGCAAAGTGTTATATTGATAAAATATATAAATTATATATAATAATTAATGATATTCTTTTCTAACGCTCATTTTAAGTGTTAGAACTTATCAAAAAAATAAAAAAATGGCTTATTAAGCCATAAAATTAGAATCATAAGTGAGCGTTAAATAAGTGTTAGAATGAGCGCTAAAAATTATATGATGCGCCACTATGTAGGTACTTAACTAGTAACAAATCAGTAACAGGGGGTAAAAAGTCTAGGAAACAAGCCAATTTTAACATCATATACAAATGTTTCATAATAAATATAACCCCTTTCATTGGAAGATAAGTTAATTATATCTATTATTTAAGAAAAAATTAAGGTGAAAGTACACAAATAATACACTTTTCTTTGTTAAGATAGTGCAATAGATTAAGGAGTGGTGGATATGAATGAATTAAAAGGCCTCTCACAACAAGAGGTACAAGAAAGAATAGAACAAGGACAGGTGAACTATACAGGTCAGTCTATTTCTAAAACTAAAAAGGAAATTGTGAGACAACATACTCTTACATATTTCAACTTTCTAAATATATTTTTAGCTGTTTTGATTGTGATTTCAGGACAGCTGCAGAACTTAACTTTTATTGGAGTTATGGTAGCTAATACAATATTAGGTATCATTCAGGAGTTCAAGGTTAAGAAAACTATTGATAAGCTAAGTGTTGTGACTGTAGAGAAAGTAAAAACATTACGTGATGGGACTTTGATAGATATTCCAGTAGAAGAACTTGTTATGGATGATATTATTTTCTTGACAGCTGGCAATCAGATTGGCACAGACTGTAAGGTTGTAGAAAATCATGCATTAGAAATCAATGAATCTCTTTTGACTGGGGAATCAGTACCTGTTAAAAAGAAGGAGAACGATGAAATCTATGCAGGAACCTTCGTTGTGGCAGGAAGTGGTTATGCAAAAGTAATCCGTGTAGGGAATGCAAACTATTCTACAAAGCTAGTGAACCAAGCAAAACATAAGAATCTTGCGTCTAGTGAGATGAGAGATTCTATTGAGAAGATTATTAAGGTTATGAGTATTATTATTGTGCCAGTCGGTCTATTACTCTTTAGAGCACAATATAAGGCCATGCCAAATGACTTTAATACCGCATTAGTTAAAACAGTAGGTGGTGTTATAGGTATGATCCCTGAAGGACTTGTCCTTCTTACTTCTTTATCTTTTGTATTAGGTGTTGGTCGTCTTGCAAAAAAGAAAGCTCTTGTTCAACAGATGGAATCTATTGAAGCATTAAGCAGAGTAGATGTACTATGTCTTGATAAGACAGGAACTATCACAACAGGTGAACTTAAAGTTAAACATATTGTTCCTATTAGTAATCAATATACGCGTGAGATGATTTGCGATATTATGGGTTCATTTGCTTTCTTAGTAGATGATATCAACCCAACTCAGAAAGCTTTAATGAATTACTTCACTAAAAATGATAAATATCATAAGAAATCAGAAGTACCATTTTCTTCAGAACGTAAATATCGAGCAATAACTTTTGATGATAATCGTTCTTTTGTATTAGGTGCTCCTGAATTCTTGACTGATAATAAAGAAATCTTAGATCAGGTCAGTGGTTACTCTGAATTTGGATTACGTGTATTACTGTTAGGAGAAGCAGATTATTTAGAAGAGGGACATTATCATTCTCTTACTCCAGTTTGTCTTATTACTATTAGTGATATCATTAAAGAAGATGCACATGATACATTTGATTATTTCAAATCTCAGGGTGTTTCTATTAAAGTCCTTTCAGGAGATAACCCTCTTACAGTTTCTCGTGTGTGCACCCTTGCGGGGCTTGATAACGCAAATAATTATATGGATGCTTCGACTCTCCCTGATACTGTAGAAGAAATGAAACAAGTATTAGGAGAAACATGTGTCTTTGGACGTGTTAAACCAGAACAGAAACAATTGATTATCAAAGCTTTCCAAGAAAATGGTCATGTTGTTGGTATGGTGGGTGATGGTGTCAATGATGTCCTTGCAATTAAAGATGCAGATTGTGGTATCGCGATGGCCAATGGAGCAGATGCGGCTAAGCAGGCAGCACATATTGTATTATTAGATTCTAACTTCAGTTCAATGAAGGAAATTGTAAACGAAGGTCGTGTCATCATTGCGAATATTGAAAAGGTCAGCTCACTATATCTAACTAAGACTATTTATTCTACAATTCTTAGTCTGATCTTTGGATTCTTCTGCTTAACTTATCCATTTACGCCTTTCCAGCTCTCTTTAGTAAGTGGTATGGCAATTGGATTACCATCATTCATTATTACTCTTGAACACGATACAACAATGAGTTCTAAGGGCTTCTTAACACATGTGATTCATACAGCACTTCCATGTGCTTTAAGTGTTGTAGTGCTTGTATTATTTAATTTCTTATTAAAATGGATGTTCTTCTTAAATGCGAAATACTTTTCTACATATAGTTTCTTAGTGACTATATTTATTAGCTTTATTGTATTATTTAAGGTTTCTAAACCACTCAATTTTTTAAGAAAGTTTAATATTGGTTTAAACATCCTGCTTACTATTGGCTGTCTTTACGCAATACCAACTTATTTTTATATGTATCCTATCACGGACTTACGTGTTATTATAGTAGTGGTTTTTGAATGTGTTGTTGCTTATTATTTAGTGAAACTCATTACAAAAGCATTAGATAACATAACTGAATATAGACGTTGGAAGAGGGAGAAGCATG
>ERZ772884.2453-NODE-2453-length-10726-cov-3.718302_pt1 | contig 10726 bp, 8 predicted proteins | sample MGYA00580574_ERZ772884 | MGnify/ENA primary metagenome ERZ772884 (study PRJEB29015, sample SAMEA2737690) | human gut metagenome | biome: human gut; feature: human-associated habitat; material: faeces | place: China | collected 2012 ... | reverse complement strand
GGCGGAATCGCTCGCATAAGGGGCGAGTGCGTCAGTGACGGCCTCCTCCTCGCCTGCGGGCAGCGTGCGGCGGCGCAGCCTCTTCCTCTGCCGCGGCCGATAGCAGCGGCGCAGCCTCTTCCTCCGCCGCAGCAAGCAGCGCAAAGCCCACCACCGTCACCGTCTGGCACCTGCAGCCCGAGGACAGTGAGGAAACCAGCATGCACCAGCGTCTTTTGCGCTGGGCGGAAAAGTTCAACGCCGAAAACACCGACAACATCACCGTTGAGGTCGCCGGTGCCAAGTCCGTGGACGTTATCCTGACCACCATCGCCACCGGCAGCACCCCCGACATCTTTATGAACCAGTGGAACAACGCCCCCGCATGGTCCGACAAGGGCGCTTTGTATGACCTGACCGACTTCGTCAACAACGACGCCGACTGGAACAAGGCCGACTTCGTCGATGCAACATGGGGTCTTTGCACCTACAATGACCACATCTATTCCATCCCGTACAGCATGAGCACCACCTTCATGGTGTACCGCCCCGACCTGCTGGCCGAGGCCGGCTGGGATCATTTCCCCGCCAACACCGAGGAGCTGCTGCAGTGCGCCATGGACTGCACCAAGCTGGACGACGCGGGCAACATCGTGCAGATGGGCCTTGTCCCCGACTACTACTGGCTGGACACCATCCTGTGGCCCGCAGCCTTCGGCGGCACCTGGATGGACGGCGACACCCCCAACTTTACCAACAAACAGCAGCTGGAAGCCTACAAGTTCCAGTGCGCTATCCTGAACAAATACGGCTATGACAACGTCCGCCGCTTTGTTGACAGCTTCGGCACCCCCGGCACCCCCGAGGACGCCCTGTTCAAGGGCAAAGTCGCCATGCGCTGGCTGCCCGACAGCGCGCTGGCCGACATGGAAGAATACGGCAAGGACGTCGAGTGGGCCATGGCTCCCATGCCGTACCCGGAGGGCGTGCAGGGTGCCCAGATGCTGACCTGCGGCGTTTGGGAAATGAACGCCCACACCGAGAACCCCGAAGCCACCTGGAAGGTCATGGCCAGCCTGACCGGCGAAGAAAACATGAAGTTCCTGGCGGAGGGCGACCACAACCACGGCACCTTCATGTCCCGCAAGAGCGCCCTGAACCATGTCATCAACGACCTGGACGTCAGCGAAAACACCAAGAAGAACGCGACCGTCCTGCTGAACGAGAACCTGACCCACTTCCCCATGGTCAGCTACATCGGCGAGTACCTGAACATCATCAGCACGGAGATGAACGAGGCTCTGATGGGCAACGTCAGCGTGGAGGATGCCGCACAGAAGGTGCAGGATCAGGTTTCCCAGCTGGTCGGCTGATACAGCCAAACCCCGCTGCAAGGCTGAGAGATCCGGCAGGGGCTGACCGAGCTTTCGGTCGGCTTCTGCCGTCTTGGCCGCAGGGACAAAACGCAAAGGAGGCCCCCTATTGAAAACAGGCAGCAAGGCAAAAAACGGCAAAAAAGCCGGAATGAGCAAACGGGAACGAAGATTTTTTTGGATCGGGCTTCTCTTTCTGTCTCCGTGGCTGATCGGCTTTTTGGCCTTTAGCGTATATCCAATCTGCGCCGCCGTCTATTACAGCTTTACCGATTACAGCATTTTTACCGCCCCGAAATGGATCGGCGTAAAAAACTATCTGGACATTTTCGCGGATAAGATGATCTGGAAATCCCTGCTGAACACCGCCTACATCACCGTTGTCGGCCTGCCGGTGAGCATCATCATCTCGCTGGCTCTGGCACTGCTCCTGAACCAGAAGATCAAGGGTCTGCCGATCTTCCGCACCATCTTCTACCTGCCCACCGTGGTGCCTGTCGTGGCCAGTGCCATGCTGTTTATGTGGGTGCTCAACCCCGAATACGGCATCCTGAATATGGCGCTGGGGGCTTTCGGCATAAGCGGCCCCGCGTGGCTCAGCGACCCGCGCTTTACCAAGCTGTCGCTGATTTTAATGGACGTCTGGCGCTGCGGCGGCACGATGATCATCTTCCTGTCGGCGCTGCAAAGCGTGCCGCCCACCTTCTACGAGGCGGCCGATCTGGACGGTGCCTCGGCGTGGAAAAAGTTCTGGAGGATCACCGTCCCGTACATTTCCCCCACGATCCAGTTTACCACCATCATGGGTCTTATCAGCTCGTTCCAGTATTTTACGCAGGCGTTTGTGTTCGGCAGCGTGTCGCAGTCCAACGTGCTGACGCCGGGCGGGCCGCAAAACTCCCTGATGTTCTACTCGCTGTACCTGTACCAGCAGGGCTTTACCTACCTGAAAATGGGCTATGCCAGCGCCATGGCGCTTGTGCTGTTTGTGGTGGTCATGGCGGTATCGTTTGTTGCGCTGCGCGTCATGGAAAAGCACGTAAATTACGACGTTGAGTAAGGAGGCGGACACAGATGCACGAAAAACAATCCCTGATTTCGCCGAAGTTGGTAAAATACGGCAAGCAGACCCTGCGCTATGCCGTGATGATCTATTTGGCCTTTATCTTCTTCATGCCGTTTTTCTGGATGGTCACCACCGCCCTGAAAGGCCGCGACGTCATCTTTATCAACCCGCCGCAGTGGATCCCCAACCCCGCACACTGGGAAAACTTTGCCGAAATTTTTAAGCGTATGCCGCTGTTCAGCTATGTGCGCAACACGCTGATCGTCTCTCTGCTGCCGGTTCTGGGGCAGCTGTTCTCGGCGCCGATGATCGCCTACTCGCTGACCAAAGTGCCATGGAAGGGCGCCAAATACGCCTTCCCGATCATTCTTGCCACCATGATGATCCCGTGGCAGGTCACACAGATCCCCATGTTTGCCACATGGGCGAAGCTGGGTCTTGTCAACACCTTTGTGCCGCTGACTCTGCCGTCCTTTTTCGGCTGGGCGTACTATATCTACCTGACGCGCCAGTTCGTCAAGGGTCTGCCCGACAGCGTCATCGAGGCGGCGCGCATCGACGGCGCGGGGGAGCTGCGCATTTTGTACACCATCGTCTACCCGATGTGTAAACCTGTGCTGACCACCATTGCCGTGCTGGTGTTTATGGGCTGCTGGAACGATTTGAACGGCCCGCTGCTGTTCCTGCAGCGCAGCGAAAAATACACCCTCTCCATCGGCCTGCAGATGTTCCTGACCGGCACCCAGAACGAATGGGATTTGCTGATGGCCGCCAGCGCGCTGTTTACCCTGCCGCTGGTCATCATCTTCTTTTTGGCACAAAAACAGATCCTGGGCGGTATCTCCACCACATCGGGTCTGAAATAACGCTCATAAAAGGCCGCGCAGAAATTTTAAGGCAACACCGCGCGGCCTTTTCGGCGTTTGTCGGGCTGGAAAACGCCGCGCCGCTGTGGTATACTGGGCATAATGTCTAAACTTGCTCATTCTCGGAAAGGAACCCCCTTTATGCACCGTTCGGTTTTGCACTCCAAGAGTTTTCAGCGCTATTTTCTGACCTACGCGGCCATTTTTGCCGCCATGATCTTTATCAGCATCCTGCTGCTGGCCCGCACGACCAACAAGGAGCGCGCCCGCGCCGCCGAACAGCAGCGGGCTTTGCAGACAGAAAAAATCAGCACACAGCTGGACGATATGTGGAAGTCCGCCGGCTCGGTGGGCGAGCTGCTGAACAACTCCTCGTGGGTCGAAAAATACAAGTCCGACACCGACGTGTTCGATGCCGATTTTGACCTTGTCAGCCGGCAGGAAATTTCCCAGACGCTGCAAAACGTCTGCCTGAGCAGCACCGTCGTGCAGGATATCGGCGTGATCTACCCGCGCAAGAACACCGTCATCACGCCGCAGGGCTGGTTTGACCTGAAAGCATACCAGACCTTTCTGCAGCGCCGCCACCTTGTCGAAACCGAGGATTTTCTCGACGATGTGCTGGGCATGACGGGCGGCTTCTCCAAGCTGTACGCGGAGGATTTTGCCGAAACCACGCCGGATACGCTGGTTTATGTCAGCCAGCTCGACATTCTGGATTCCCCGCGCGCCATCGCCGTCATCTATCTGGACAAGTCGGTCATTGCGCGGCAGCTGCAGCAGATTTCGGGCGCACAGGTCTGCGCCGTGCGCATTGCCAACGCGGCGGGGGACACCCGTATGCAGCTTACCCTCGCCGAGCCTGACCCCGACGATGTCGTCACCATGCAGGTCGCCAGCCGCAATATGCTGCTGAACTACGTAATTTCCTTTGAAAACCAGCGTATGCCCTTTATGCAGGGCGCGGGCGGCTACCTGCTGATCTCCGGCGTGGCGGTGCTCAGTATGCTGCTGGCGTACGCGCTGGCCAAAATGCAGTATTCCCCCGTGAACCGCCTGATGCGTATGCTGACCGCCAAGACCGGCGTCAACTCGCAAAGCGGCGATATGGACACCATCGCCTTCTGCATCGACAACCTGTTTGCCGACAACGAATCGCTGAAAAAGATGGTGACCTCCTACCAGCAGACGCTGAACCGACAGCAGGTCGTGCAGCTGCTGCGCGGCTATTTTAACGAGGATGTCGCCCGCCTGATGCAGGGCAGCGACAACCTGTTTACCGAAAACTTCGTCTACGCGGTGCTGGTATTGCAGCGCATCAAGGACAACCGCGAAAGCCCGGACGAACAAGCGCAGGAAAGCGCCCGCTACATCGTAATTTTACAGCACATCGTCGAAAAACTCTGCCAAGAGCAGAACCACTGCGAGCTGGTCGAGCAGGTGGACGGCAACACAGCCGTCATCATTGAATTTCCCGCCATGCCCGACCGCGATGCGCTGATGGCAATTGCCGAAACCGTGCACACCGCCCTGGCCGAGCAGGACATCGAATCCCGCGCCTTTGTCGGCAGACCCTGCCGCGGGCTGGCGGGTATCAGCACGTCGTATCAGGCGGCGGTCGAAACGATGCAAACAGACACGGGGCACCACACCGTCGTGTATGCGCAGCCGCAGATGGAATACTATTACCCCATCGAGTGGGAAAGCCGCCTGATGACTGCCGTGCAGGACGGCAACATCATTCAGGTGCGCTCCATCCTGCACCATTTGTACGAGGAAAACCGCCGTTTGCACCTCAGTGCCCCCTTGGTGTCGCGCATCTCCCTGCTGCTGACCGAGGATCTGCACCGCACGGCGGTTGCGATGGACCTTGCGCCCGAGCTGCTGGCGGAATTCCGCGAACCGCACCCAGCCCAGCGTCTGGAAACGGTGTTCGCCACGGCGGAAAAGACCGCCGAGATCATCTGCGCCGAGGCCGCCCGCCGCAAGGAATCCGCCGCCGACAATGTCAGCCGTTCTTTGGTAGAGTACGTAAACACGCACATTTTCGACCCAGAGTTGTCGCTGAAACAGCTGGGTGACGAGTTCTCTGTCTCGACGGCGAGCGTTTCGCGCATTTTCAAGAAATCGGCGGGGGAGAACTTCTACCACTACATAACCCAAAAGCGCATTGCACGCGCGCAGGAGCTGCTGCTGATACAGGGCTACTGCCCGGCGCAAATTGCCGAGGCTGTCGGCTATGACAGCGAATATTCGTTCAAACGCGCATTTGTCCGCACGGTGGGCATGGCCCCGCGCGACTACTGCGCCCAAAACGGCGGCGATCCGGCCGCCACTTAAAGGAGACTACATCATGCCCGTAAAAAAACTGGTGATTTTGGGGGATTCCATTACCGATTGCGGCCGCGCCCGCCCCGTGGGGGAGGGTCTGCCCGGCGCGCTGGGCAACGGCTATGTCAACCTGTTTGACGCCATGGCGCAGGTGGATCACCCCGCGTGGAAACTGCGCGTCGTAAACATGGGCACCGACGGCGAGACCTCCCGCGACCTGCTGGCGCGCTGGGATACCGACTGCGATGCGCTGGAACCCGACATCGTGGCGGTATTGATCGGCATCAACGATGTATGGCGGCAGTTCGACAGCCCCTACCGCACGGAAATTCACGTCCTGCCGGACGAGTACGCCGCCAACCTGCGCGAGATGGTGCGCCGCACCGTGCCCGCGCGCAAGCTGCTGTTTGTCTCGCCGTTTTACTTTGAGCCGAACGAGAAAGACCCCATGCGCGCGCAGATGGACGTATACCGCGCCCTGATGCGCACCGTCGCCGCCGAAAACGACATCCCGTTTGTTGACCTGCAGGACGCCTTTGCGGAGCTTTTGCAGCATTTCTACCCCGGCTGCATCACCTGGGACCGTGTCCACCCCAGCGCCCCCGCGCAGCTGATCATCGCCCGGCAGATCATGGCCGCCGTGGAATCGCTGCTTGCCTGAAAACACCTACCTTATTATAAATAGAACACCCCTCGCCTGTACCGAAACAGGCGGGGGGGGTTTTTAGATAATAGATAAAAGATAATAGATAAAAATTATGGTGTGCGCGCTAAGCGCGCACGTTTGGAATACCATCGCGGTAGGGGCGGGGCATGCCCCGCCCGCAACTTTACGGCAACGCGAAACTAACGGGGAAACCGCAAATATGGCTTCCCCCTTGGGGGGAAGCTGCCGGACGCTTCCCCCTCATCCGGCGCGCGGGCGCGCCACCTTCTCCCATAGGGAGAAGGCTTTTTCGACAAGCAGAGATATTATGACATCGTGTCATAATATCTTATAAAAATCGAGTCGAAGAATACAAGATAATATGACATGATGTCATACTATCTTACCCTGCGCCTCCAGCGCAAGCCCGATCAGGCGGTCGGCTTGGTCTGCCATAAACAGCGGGATATTCAAAACGTCCCCGTCCAATTTCAGGTTATCCAGCGAAAAACGGATGCGCAGCTTTACCTTGTCCGCAAACAGTTCCTTGAACTTTTTCAGGCTGCGGCCGGTTGTGTTGGCCGCGGATTTTACCTCCACAGGGAAAATATCGTTGCCGCGCTGTATGAGAAAATCTACCTCATAGGGCGGGTTGGTTTGCGTCCAGTAGCGGGGCGTCACCTCAAACTGCGGGATCAGCGATTGCAGCACAAAATTTTCCGTCAGCGCGCCCTTGAACTCGGTAAACAGGCGGTTGCCCTCGCCAAAGGCCGTGGGTGCCAGCTGTGCAAGCCGCCGCAGCAGCCCCACATCGACCAGATAAATTTTGAACGCCGACAGATCATCATAGGCGGCAATCGGCAGACCGGGCGCACTGCTGCGATAAATTTTGTGTACCAGCCGGGCATCGACCAGCCATTGCAGGGCGTCCTCGTACTCGCGCGCGCGGGCGCCTTCCTTGACGACCTTGTAAATAAATTTCTTGTTTTCCCGCGCCAGCTGGGAGGGGATGGACTTCCAGATCATGGAAATTTTGGGAAATTCGCTTGTCTGGGGGTGCTTGGCAAAGTCGCGCTCGTAGGCGGCGATAATGTCGGACAGCGCCGTCTGCATGGCGTCCACGTCCCGCGCCTGCGTCCACATCAGCACCGATTCCGGCATGCCGCCGGTGACGTAGTACATCTTTAATTTCTCGTACAGCGGATTAAAAAACGCATCCGGCAGGGGAGTAAGGGTGTCCACGCTGTCCAGGTAGGCCGCCAGATTTTCGTCACCGTTGGCAACCAGAAATTCCGAGAAGGTCATGGGGTCGACCTGCAAAAAGTTGACCTTGCCCACAGGAAAGGAAGCGGGTTTTGCCAGCGCAATGCCCAGCAGCGACCCCGCGCAGGCAATGTGATATTGCGGCGCATTTTCGCAAAAATACTTCATGGAGTTGATGACCTTGGGGCAGTCCTGCACTTCGTCAAAGATGATAAGGGTCTTTTCGGGCAGGATCTTTTGCCCGCCGGCGAGCATCAGGTTTTGCAGGATTCGGTCTGTGTCCTTGGTAGTTTCAAAAAATTGCTTGTATTCCTCGTTTTCATCAAAGTTGAAATAGGCGGTGTTTTCGTAGTAACGGCGCCCGAATTCCTTCAGCACCCACGTTTTGCCCACCTGCCGCACGCCCTTGAGGATCAGAGGTTTGCGGTAGGGGGAGTTTTTCCATTTGAGAAGATCTTGTAATACATATCGTTCCATAGGCTCACCAATCACACTTTTATAATGGTTTATGTGGTATTTCATCACACTTTTATTATATCAGATGTGCGAAAAATAGCAAGGCCTTTGCAAAAGAAGGGCAGTGAATGTAGGGGCGGGGCATGCCCCGCCCGCGAATTTCCGTAACCTGCGACCTTACGGCTTTGTATCGTAGGGAGGGGTCTATCTCCGCGCTAAGAGCCGCCGCTGTGCGGCGGTTGCGCTCCGAAACGCGCCTGCGGGCGCAGTGACCCCTCCTTGCTGCCTTACGGCAACGCGAACCTATCGGGGAAACATAAGATATTATGACATGGTGTCATAATAGCGCCGCCCTGCGCAGTACGCGCAGGGCGGCTCAGTTTGTCAAAAAAGTCAGTTTTCGGGATATTCGTAGGGATGGGTCTTGACCCATCCGCACATCTGGCCGCGCGCAGCGCATTCAATCGCGCCGAATGGCGCGCGGTTTTCTCGTAATGTCGTGCTCTTGGCACGGCGGCAGGGAACGGTCAAGACCGTTCCCTACAAACCAAGCGAAAGGTTGCAATCATCCCGTTAGGTTTATCGACAGTCTGCGCCGCCCTGTGCGCACGGTTTGAATTTGTGCGGCAGGGCAGGGGAGAGGGGGAGACTTTTTCGCTATGGCCTCCCCTCAAACCGCGAAATGTGTGGCAGCGAAAATGTGCATACCGATACTATCTCGGCAGATAAGCATTGACAATATGGGATATATCCGCTATAACAAATATGAGATAAATCCTATATTTTGAATTGGAGACAAAGGTGCAGAAATTTTAAATTGAATTTTATGAAAAGATAGACGGGGAACCGAACCGGCAAAAGATTTTATTCTGAGCCTTGATACGAAGATGCGCGCCAAAGTATTGCGTACGGTTTCACTGCTCGGTGACAGCGGCCCGGGCCTGAGAGAGCCGTATTCAAAACCGTTGGATGATGGAATTTTTGAAATTCGCACCAAGTTTGGCTCTGATATAACACGAGTTCTTTATTTCTTTGTAGTAGGAAAAAAAGGTCATCTTAACGAATTGTTTTATAAAAAAGTCGCAAAAAACGCCACGGTCAGAAATTGAATTGGCTAAAAAGTACAGAGCCGATTATCTTTCCAGAAAGGAGAATTCCCAATGACAACCTTTAACGATTTTCTGAATGAACAGATGAAAGACCCCGCATTTAAGGCTGAGTGGGAAGCGCTCGACCCGGAATGTTCCGTAATCGAGGCGATTTTGAAAGCCCGGAAAGAAAGCGGTCTGACGCAAAAGCAGCTTTCTGAGCGCACGGGCATCGCGCAGACGGATATAAGCAGATTGGAGCGCGGAAACGCAAACCCGTCTCTGCGCACGCTGCAAAGGCTGGCCGCCGGTATGGGAATGCGCGTCAAAATCGAGTTCGTGCCGGAAAATGTAAGCGCAGCGCTGTGAAACAGGCGCTCGTAAAACAGAGGATCCCACTTGATATAGGTATCAAGTGGGATCTTTCAGTTTGTAGAAAACGCCCTTTTTCGGGTAGTAATGTACGGCGCGCGGTTTTATCGTTACATTGTGCTTTTAGCAGGGCGGCACGGGACGGTCAGGATTTCCATTTCCATGCCAGATCGTTCAAAAACAGCTGTTGTTCCAGCCCTTCCACCGTGGTATCCGCGGTGATATGTACAAATTCCACGTCCATCATACGGGCCCAGTCCTGCATTTGTTCGGCGGATACATCATAGGTCAGTGTGGTGTGGTGCGCGCCGCCTGCGGTGATCCAACATTCCAGCCCTGTGGTCAAATCGGGCATGGCCTGCCACATGACGCGGGCTACCGGCAGGTTGGGCATGGGCAGAATGGGCTTGACGCAGTGGATATCCTGGCAGATCAACCGCAGACGTCCGCCCATATCCACAAGGCTTACCACAATGGCGCTGCCCTCGTGCCCTTCAAACACCAGACGGGCGGGCGGCTCGCGGTCACCGATGCCCAGGGGGTGGACCTCTATGCGGGGGCGGGCGGCTGCCACCGACGGGCAGACTTCCAGCATATGGGCGCCCAGACTGTACATGGCGCCGGGAACCAGGTTGTAGGTATAATCTTCCATAAAGGCGGTGCCGCCGGTCTTGCCTTCGCCCATGGCCTTGATAATGGCTGTCATGGCGGCGACCTTCCAGTCGCCCTCGGCGCCGTAGCCGTAGCCCTGTGCCATCAGATGCTGGCTGGCAAGCCCGGGCAGCTGGCGCATACCGTACAGGTCCTGGAACGTGTTGGAAAACGCCCGGCAGCCCTCGGCGTCCAGCATTTTCTTTATGGCAAGTTCCTCCCGCGCCTGATAGCGCACGGTGTCCGTAAACGCGGCATCGTCGGCGGCAAAGTCGTAGGCGGTGCGGTACTGCGCCATCAGGGCGTCGATTTCCGCCTCGGTCACGGCGTGCATGGTTTCGACCAGCTGCCCCACCGGCCAGGTGTTGACCTGCCAGCCCAATTTGGCCTGTACCTCTACCTTATCGCCCTCGGTCACGGCGACTTCCCGCATATTGTCGCCGAAGCGCATGACCTTCAGCTCTTTGGAAACCGCTGCGCCCACGGCGGCGCGCATCCAGTCCCCCAGGCGTTTCTGTACCGCCGCGTCCTGCCAGTACCCGGCAATGACCTTGCGCGGCACCCGCAGCCGGGCGGCGGTGAACCCGTGTTCGCGGTCGCCGTGGGCGGCCTGGTTCAGGTTCATAAAATCCATG
>ERZ772884.2447-NODE-2447-length-10739-cov-2.811775_pt1 | contig 10739 bp, 8 predicted proteins | sample MGYA00580574_ERZ772884 | MGnify/ENA primary metagenome ERZ772884 (study PRJEB29015, sample SAMEA2737690) | human gut metagenome | biome: human gut; feature: human-associated habitat; material: faeces | place: China | collected 2012 ... | reverse complement strand
ATCTTTCCGAACGCACCGCCGATGATCACACCGACAGCCATGTCGACAGCGTTGCCCTTTACGGCGAACGCTTTGAACTCATTTAGCATTTTTCCCATAGTTTCTGTTTGTTAATTGTTTAATTCCTAATGTCCGATTGTATGTTTCTTGTTTCTAACTATCTTATTTTGTAAAGTGTATATAGCAAACTGCGCTTATTATATATAATGTATATAGCCCAGTGAAATTATATAGCGATTTTTTAAATAATTTAATACCTCTATTGGCTGCAAAATTAGAAAATAATTATTAACTTTGCGCTCGATAAAGAAAAAAATGCTCAAAAGTATTGCTTTATGAATGTTTCAGCTCATTGGCAAGTACTGTGGAGCTTGAAAGTAAGATTTATTTTCAACCATTAATTAAAATATTAAAAAAATGACAAAAGTTGCTATTAACGGTTTCGGCCGTATCGGTCGTCTGGCTTTCCGTCAGATGTTTGAGGCAGAGGGTTATGAGGTGGTTGCTATCAACGACCTTACATCTCCAAAAATGTTGGCTCACCTTCTTAAGTATGATACAGCTCAGGGTGGCTTCGCTGGCAAGTACGGTGAGGGCAAGCACACTGTAGAGGCAACAGACAACTCTATCATCGTTGATGGTAAGGAAATCACTATCTATGCTAAGCCAAACGCTGCTGAGCTTCCTTGGGGCGAGCTTGGTGTTGACGTAGTACTCGAGTGCACAGGTTTCTACACATCAAAGGAGAAGGCTTCTGCTCACATCGCAGCAGGTGCTAAGAAGGTTGTTATCTCTGCTCCTGCTGGTAACGATCTCCCAACTATCGTTTACAATACAAACCACAAGACTTTGACTCCGGCCGACACAGTTATTTCTGCAGCTTCTTGTACAACTAACTGCTTGGCTCCTATGGCTTACGCTTTGAACAAGTATGCAGCTATCCAGTCAGGTATCATGTCTACTATCCACGCTTACACAGGTGACCAGATGATTCTCGACGGTCCTCAGCGCAAGGGCGACCTCCGTCGTTCACGTGCAGGTGCTCAGAACATCGTTCCTCTCTACTGGTGCTGCTAAGGCTATCGGTTTGGTTATCCCTGAGTTGAATGGTAAGCTGATCGGTTCTGCACAGCGTGTTCCGACTCCAACAGGTTCTACAACTATCCTCGTTGCTGTTGTTAAGGGTAAGGACGTAACTGTAGAGGGTATCAACGCTGCTATGAAGGCTGCTTCTAACGAGAGCTTCGGTTACAACGATGAGCAGATCGTTTCTTCTGATATCATCGGTATGCGTTTCGGTTCACTCTTCGATGCTACTCAGACAATGGTTAGCAAGATCGACGAGGATACATATCAGGTACAGGTAGTTTCTTGGTACGACAATGAGAACTCTTATACTTCTCAGATGGTTCGTACTATCAAGTACCTCGCTGAGTTGAAGTAATTCGTTGAGTCGTTTTACGACAACATATATAAGCCTGGCATTGTAAAATGCCAGGCTTTTTTGTATCAATACCCCTCCTGAAACCTCATTTATGGGTTTCTAACAACGCTATCGTTGTGTGTAGACGGCGTTACCGTTGCGCGGTAATAATGTAACCTATACGCGGTAACGGTGTTACATAATAGGTGTAATCGTGTTACCACTTCGCTGTAATCGTGTAGCATTACAAACAATTTTCTGCACAATTGTGCGGCGTATGAGAAATTTTTTGTAAGTTTGTATTTTGAAACCGTAGCTATGTGCTATCAGAGGCAAAGCAATCGGTTTTATAAACCGAACAAATTGCTTTCAGAACCCGAAACAACATTATTAAATACACGTGCAGCAAAGCTATTGACGACATGCAGAACAAAAGAATGATAACCATACTCGGACCCACCGCAAGCGGAAAGACCGCTGTGGCGGCAGCACTCGCATTGCGCACCGGCGGCGAGATAATCAGCGCCGACTCGCGCCAGGTGTACCGCCGCATGGACATCGGAACGGGCAAGGACTTGGCTGACTATGTAGTTGACGGCCAGCCGATTCCGTATCATCTTATCGACATAGCCGAGCCAGGCACAAAGTACAATCTGTTCCAGTATCAGCAGGACTTCCACGTGGCATACGACGACATCTGTAGCCGAGGCAAGCTGCCCATACTCTGTGGCGGCACCGGTCTGTACATCGAAGCCGTGCTGGGCGGCTACCAGCTCTCGCCCGTGCCGCAGAACCAGCCGCTGCGCGACGCTCTCGCCGGAAAGTCGCTTGCCGAACTCACCGAAATGCTCGTAGAACTGAAGCGTCGCAGCGGGTCGAACATGCACAATCAGACCGACGTGGACACCGCCCAGCGTGCCATACGCGCCATCGAGATAGAGACATACAACCTGGAAAACCCTACACCCGAACGACAGCTGCCGCCAGTCGACTCGCTCATCGTGGGCATAAACATCGACCGCGACCTGCGCCGCGAGAAGATAACGCGCCGACTCAAGGCGCGCCTCGACGAGGGTATGGCTGACGAGATACGCGCGTTGATAGGCGAGGGCATCGACCCCGAAGACCTTATATACTACGGTCTTGAGTACAAGTTCATTACCGAATACGTCGTAGGTCGCCTCAGCTTCGACGAGATGTTCCGACAGCTGGAGATAGCCATCCACCAGTTCGCCAAGCGACAGATGACGTGGTTCCGCGGCATGGAGCGACGCGGATATACCATCCACTGGATAGACGCCAAGTTGCCCATGGAGGAGAAGGTAGAAGCAATATGCAAGCTGATGCAGGACGCATAGCGAGAGATATAAAAGAATGTGACATCGTGGCGGACATACCGCCGCTAAAAAGGCTTACTATATGATTAACGACAACCGTTGGGGCATACTCTACTGCCCGAAACACGAGACGTTCAACTCCGGCAAGCGCTGGGAGAAGATTGAGCGATGCCTGAAGGCGAACGGCATCGAGTACGACTACTTGCAGAGCGAAAACTCGGCAAGCGTGGAGCGCTTGGTGAAGATGATGATCAATAGCGGATACAAGACTATTGTCATCGTCGGCGGCGACTCGGCGCTTAACGACGCCGTCAACTGCCTCATGCTCACCGAGCGAAGCATACGCGAGACCATTGCGATCGGCGTGATACCCAACGGACTCATGAACGACTTCGCCCATTTCTGGGGATTCCGCGAGAGCGACTACGAGCAGACCATCAAGTGGCTCAAGCAGCGTCGCGTGCGCAAGATTGACCTCGGCTGCATACGTTACACCAACAAGCACGGCGAGGCGTGCCGCCGCTACTTCCTCAACTGCATCAACATCGGACTCATCGCTGCCATCATGAACCTGCGCCGACAGACACGCCACTTCTTCGGTTCGCGCACGCTCTCGTTCCTCTGCTCGTTCGTGCTCATGATTTTCCAGCGACTCGAGTACCGCATGCACCTGAAGATAAACTCCGACACCGTGGAGCGCAACGTCATGACCGTATGCATCGGCAACGCTACAGGCTACGGACAGACGCCCAACGCCGTGCCCTACAACGGACTGCTCGACGTGAGCGTGGTCTACCATCCCGGCATGACGCAGCTCATCGAAGGCTTCTACCTCTTCGTGCGCGGCAAGTTCCTCAACCACCGCAGCGTTCACCCGTTCCGCACACGCAAGGTGGAAGTGATCGAGGCGAACAAGGCGCTCGTGGGCATCGACGGACGCCTCATGAAGACCCCCGTCGGACCGTTCAGCGTGAGCGTTGAGCAGGAAGTGATAAACTTTCTCATACCCGAGTAAAGCAAACGTTTTCCATGATAAATCCTCATATTTTGCAATGTTTTGTGCGAAATATGAGGATTTTTTTTAAATAGTTAATATTTTATTTTGTGCATAAATATATTTTTACTACCTTTGATTTCGTAAGGTAGCAACGCCTATATAAAGACTACTACACTTCTTACAGCTAACTAATAATGAACCTTAATCATAAATCTATGAGTTATTTGAGATTCGAAAAAGCTCTGATGACAAACCTCGAAGAGTCGTTGCCACGCGAGTTGTTGCGTACTAATCGTTCGGGAGCATATTCCTGCTCTACGATTGTAGATTGTAATACGCGCAAGTATCATGGCTTGCTCGTCGTGCCCGTACCGGAACTCGACGACGAGAACCATGTGCTCCTCTCTTCGCTCGACCCCACCGTTATTCAGCACGGCGCCGAGTTCAACCTTGGTTTGCACAAGTATCAGGGCAATAATTACAGTCCGAAAGGTCACAAATATATCCGAGAATTCGATTGTGACACAGTGCCCACAACACTCTATCGCGTAGGCGGTGTGCTTCTGAAAAAAGAGGTAGTGTTCCAGCACTATGAAGACCGCATCCTTATCCGTTATACCCTTGTTGATGCACATTCTGCAACGACACTGCGCTTCCGTCCGTTCCTTGCTTTCCGCAGCGTACGCCAGTTTACGCACGAGAATACCGTAGCTTCACGCGAGTATGCAGAAGTTACAAACGGCATCAAGACCTGCATGTACGCCGGCTACCCCGACCTTTACATGCAGTTCAGCAAGAAAGTGGAGTTCGTGTTCCTGCCCGACTGGTACCGCGGCGTAGAATATCCGAAGGAGCAGGAGCGCGGCTACGCTTCTAACGAAGACCTCTACGTACCTGGCTACTTCGAGATGGACATCAAGAAGGGCGAGAGCATCGTGTTCTCGGCTTCTACATCAGCCTGCAAGACAACCGGACTGAAGAAACTCTTCCAGGAGGAAGTAGACGAGCGCTCACCGCGCGACAACTTCTTCCACTGCCTCGTCAACGCAGCACACCAGTTCCACAACCGCACAAAGAAAGACGAGCGATACATCCTCGCCGGCTATCCGTGGTTCAAGTGCCGCGCACGCGACACATTCATCTCTCTGCCGGGTCTTACACTCTCTATCGAGGAGGAAGACTACTTCGAGCTCGTAATGGAGACAGCCATGCGCGCACTCTACGAGTTCATGTCTGGCAAGCCGCTCACAGCGAAGATTTATGAGATCGACCAGCCCGATGTTCTGCTCTGGTGCGTATGGGCTGTGCAGCAGTATGCAAAACATGCAGGTCGCGAGAAGTGCAACCGCAAGTATGGCAAACTGCTCTACGACGTGTTGCACTATATCAAGGACAACCGCCACCCGAACCTGAAGCTCTGCGAGAACGGACTTCTCTACTCGGAAGGCAAGGAGAAAGCCGTAACATGGATGAACTCTACAGCCGGCGGACGCCCCGTCGTACCGCGCACAGGCTACATCGTCGAGTTCAACGCTCTCTGGTACAACGCCCTCAAGTTCTGCGCATCAATGGCTGCCGACTTCGGCGACGCTACAGAGGCTGCCGACTTCGAGCAGATGGCTACACTCTGCGGCAAGTCGTTCGTAGAGACCTTCGTCAACGAATATGGCTACCTCTTCGACTACGTAGAGCATAAGGACAACCCCGACTGGAGCGTACGTCCGAACATGATATTTGCCGTAGCACTCGACTACTCGCCGCTCACACCTGCCCAGCAGAAGGCGGTGCTCGATGTCTGCACACGCGAACTCCTCACACCGAAGGGCCTGCGCTCGCTCTCGCCGAAGAGCGGCGGCTACAACCCGATGTACGTCGGTCCGCAGACACAGCGCGACTACGCTTACCATCAGGGCACGGCATGGCCTTGGCTCGGCGGCTTCTACATGGAGGCATGCCTCAAGATTTACAAGCGCACACGCCTGTCGTTCATCGAGCGTCAGATGGTGGGCTACGAAGACGAGATGACGAGCCACTGCCTCGGCACAATCCCCGAACTCTTCGACGGCAACCCGCCATTCCACGGACGTGGCGCCATCTCGTTCGCTATGAACGTAGCCGAGATACTGCGCACTCTCGAACTCTTGGAAAAATATAAATATTAAAATAGGAGGATAAGTATATATGAAAGTATTAATGTTCGGATGGGAGTATCCTCCTCACGTATTTGGTGGACTCGCTACCGCTAACTTCGGAATTTCTCAGGGTCTGCACGCACAGGGCGATGTTGAGACCGTGCTCTGTCTGCCGCATCCGTTCGGCGACGAGGACCGCAGCGCCTGCCGCATCGTGGCTATGAACTGCGTGCCTATCGCTTGGCGCGACGTCAATTTCGACTACGTAAAGGAACGCGTGGGCAACATCATGGACCCGGAGTATTACTATCGTCTGCGCGACCATATCTATGCCGACTTCAACTATATGCACGTCAACGACCTTGGCTGCATGGAGTTTGCCGGCGGCTACCCGTCTAACCTGCACGAGGAGATAAACAACTACTCAATCATTGCAGGCGTAGTGGCTCGCACAGAGGACTTCGACATCATTCACGCTCACGACTGGCTCACCTATCCAGCCGGCATCAACGCCAAGCACGTAAGCGGCAAACCGCTCTGCATACACGTTCACGCTACCGACTTCGACCGCTCACGCGGCAAGGTGAACCCTACGGTATACGCCATCGAGAAGGACGGTATGGACAACGCCGACTGCATCATGTGCGTGTCGGAGCTTACACGTCAGACCGTTATCCATCAGTATCATCAGGATCCGCGCAAGTGCTTCACAATGCACAACGCCGTTTATCCGCTGCGCCAGGAACTGCAGGACATTCCACGTCCCGACCACACGGGCAAGGAGAAGGTCGTAACCTTCCTCGGACGCATCACAATGCAGAAGGGTCCGGAGTACTTCGTGGAAGCTGCCAACATGGTGCTGCAGCGCACACGCAACGTGCGTTTCTGCATGGCTGGTAGTGGCGATATGATGGACGCAATGATTTATCTCGCAGCTGAGCGCGGCATCGCCGACCGCTTCCACTTCCCGGGCTTCATGCGCGGAAAGCAAGTGTACGAGTGCCTGAAAGACTCGGACGTTTACGTCATGCCGTCAGTTTCTGAACCGTTCGGTATCTCGCCGCTTGAGGCAATGCAATGCGGCACGCCGACAATTATCTCTAAACAGTCGGGTTGCGCCGAAATCCTCGACAACTGTATCAAGGTTGACTACTGGGATATACACGCACTTGCCGACGCTATCTACTCAATATGTAGCAACGAGTCGCTCTTCAACTACCTCAAGGAGGAAGGAAAGCGCGAGGTCGACCAGATCACATGGGAGAAGGTTGGCGCACGTATCAAGAATCTGTACGAGCGCATTCTCGCTGGCGACATTTAAACTCAAAGCAAAAAGCCAAACCGAGTAACTTACTATTCAATAATCTTAAAACAAACAATAATGAAAACTATTTGTTTATATTTCGAGATACATCAGAACATACAGCTGAAGCGCTATCGTTTCTTTGATATCGGCACAGACCACTATTACTATGACGACTACGAGGACGAGCGTCTCATCACTGATGTGGCTAACCGCTCGTATATGCCGGCTCTCGAGGCTTTGGGCGAAATGTTGAAGGAGCATCCGGGCTTCTTCAAGGTGGCTTTCTCTCTCTCTGGCGTAGGCATGGAGCAGTTGGAGATTCACGCTCCGCAGGTGCTCGAGAAGTTGCAGGAACTCAACCAGACCGGTTGCGTAGAGTTCCTCGCTGAGCCTTACTCACACGGTCTTGCTTCGCTCGCTAACGAGGAGAGCTTTGCTAAGGAAGTGAAGCGCCAGTGCCAGAAGATGAAGGAATACTTCGGCAAGGAGCCTCAGGTTCTGCGCAACTCTTCGCTTATCTACAGCGACGAGATTGGTGCTCAGGCTGCTCAGATGGGCTTCAAGGGTATGCTTACCGAAGGCGCACGCCACGTCCTCGGTTGGAAGTCGCCGCACTATGTATACAACTGCGCGCTCGCTCCCAACCTCAAGCTCTTGCTTCGCGACGTTAACCTCAGCGACGATATTTCACTCCGCTTCAGCAATGTCGACTGGGAGGGCTATCCACTCTTCGCTGACAACTACGTAGACCGCATCGCCAACTTCCCTGGCGAGGAGCATGTAGTGAACATCTTCATGGAGCTTTCTGCTCTTGGCGTGGCTCAGCCGTTGTCGAGCAACATTCTCGACTTCCTCAAGGCTCTGCCCGAATGTGCTAAGCAGCGCGGCATCTCATTCTCTACACCGAGCGAGATCTGCGAGACGATGGCAAGCGTAGGCGCTCTCGATGTGCCCGACACACTCTCTTGGACCGACGAGGAGCGCGACGTTAGCTCTTGGCTCGGCAACCCGATGCAGCGCGAGGCTTTCAACAAGCTCTATAGCGTAGCCGACCGTGTGCGCATCGCCGACGATCCGCGCATCAACCAGGACTGGGACTATCTGCAGGCTTCTAACAACTTCCGTCAGATGACTACAAAGCCGTCGCAGGTAGGTATCGACCGTGGCATCTATGCTTCGCCGTTCGACGCATTCACCAACTATATGAACATCCTCGGCGACTTCATCGCTCGCGTTAACTCGCTCTATCCTGAGTCTGTTGACAACGACGAGCTTGCTTCGCTCCTCACTACTATCAAGAATCAGGACGAGGAAATCGAGATGAAGAACAAGGAGATTATCCGTCTGCAGACCAAGATTGAGAAGATTGAGGCTGCTGAGGAGAAACTCCGTGCTAAGCTCGAGAAGACAAAGGCTCCGAAGGCTGAGGCTGCTCCGAAGGCTGCAAAGACAGCAAAGAAGCCTGCTGCAAAGAAGGCTAAGGCTGCTGAGCCAAAGGCTGAAGCTGAGCCGAAGGCTGAATAATGTTTGCGGTTGCAAATGCAAGTTGTGAAGCTTAATCGTTCTGATTATAACGCTGAGTCATTCAGATTGCAATGTTCAAGCAAAGCAGAATGTGTTTGCAACAGCAACAGTTGAACTATTGAATTAATAAGAAGTATTAAGGTTCTTGTACAATTAAATATTGGTTATAAAGGTTTAAATGTCCTACTGCGAGATGCCGTGGGGCATTTTTTTTTTATTGCTTCTATATAACAAAGTTCATTGTTATTATCTCAACTTGTTTGCCATTCTGGCAAAGGGAACTGTCCAGTAAAACTAATAATGTGATACCGGACACCAATATATTAAAGTCGTGTTTGTGAAAAAATCCTCCATATCTTCCAGAAATGCCGTAATGTTCACGGTATAAGCACAGTAAAGGCTGGCAGATATCCTTGAAAATGCGATATCTGCCAGCCTGTCTTCCAGTCTTAACCTTTCATCTTCCAGCTGAATTCTGAATTATGTTGTTTGTGATTAAGTCAGTGGGGAGTTGTTTGGTCTTTATAGTCGGCAACAAATTATCTTAGCCTTTCTATTAGCGGCACACTAATTATTCCTCTGCTGAAGTGCAGCAGTCCGTCGGCTTGCATGGCGTTGAGCGCTTCCGATACGTTGAGGCGACTAATGCCGAGTTCTTGTGCAAGTCGCGTCATCTTTATGCGCAACACCTTCGCGCCGGTAGGGTAGAGGCAGTGCGACTTCAGGAAGAACACGATGCGACTCCTTGTGTCAGTCGGCATCGGACGCCATAGTTTGCTCTCCGCTTTCTGTGCTATTGCGGAGACGATGTTAAGAAGATTGATACGGAAAATGATAAATTCGTCGGAGATGTGCATAAGGTCGCTCTGCCCGATCTCCACCGTGTTGCTTTCGCCAATGGACGTAAACGTGCGTGTATAATGCGGCGAAAGACCCATGAAATGCTCCAACTGAATGATGTACGGAGCCTTTATATATTCCTCTATCGAGTAGCCGTGGTCGTCGGCGTAAGCGATAGTCTTCACGTCGCCACTCAATAGAATGGCGACGTTATCACATTTCTCTCCCTCCTTTTTAATTATATCGTTCTTGCCGAATTTCTTAAAGCTGAACTTCGTCTGACCGATAATCTGCATGAGGTTGTCGCTTGTGAGACCCTGAAACAATGGTATCTCGCGAAGCTTGTCGTAGAGATTCAGCATGGGGAGTTTTGAGTTTTGAATTTTGAGTTTTGAATTATTGCAGCGCAATGCGCTGCAATTAGGAATTATTCAATTTTGAATTATCAGAATTCAATGGCTACGGCAAGAAAACCGTAGCCTCCTATTTCTGAATCTTGTCCTCCATCGACGGCGAATACCACACTTGCAGGTTACCCTTGTCGTCGCTGTAGATGAGATAAGCCATCAGTTCAGGATGCTTTTCGAGCACCTTCTTCGCCTTCTCCATGCCCATCACCATGAACGCCGTAGCATAAGCGTCGGCTTCCGCACAGCGCTTTGCGAGCACCGTTGCCGAGAGAATGCTGTGCTGCACGGGATAGCCCGTAGCAGGGTCTATAGTGTGCGCATATTTCTTGCCGCCACGATAGTAGAAGTTGCGGTAGTTGCCGCTTGTCGCCATAGCGCGATCCTTTACGTTGAGCACGGTCTGCAGTTCGTTGTTCACGTTCAGCGAGTCGTCCGACGGCTTCGTCACGCCAATCTTCCAAGGCAGACGCTTTTCGCTGATGCCGTGCGTAACCACCTCGCCGCCAATCTCCACCATATAGTTCTTTATGCCGCGCTTTTCGAGCAGACGCGCCACCACATCGCAGCCGTAGCCCTTAGCAATAGCGCTGCAGTCGAGCATTACGCGCGCATCTGACTTCGTGATGCGATGGTTCACGAGCTTCACCTTCTTGTAACCCACTATAGCACGCAGCGAGTCTACCGTCTGCTTCGTTGGCGGATTGCCCGTCTTGAAGCCGAATCCCCATGCGTTCACAAGCGGTGCCACCGTTATGTCGAACGCTCCGTCG
>ERZ772884.2445-NODE-2445-length-10742-cov-8.637691_pt1 | contig 10742 bp, 7 predicted proteins | sample MGYA00580574_ERZ772884 | MGnify/ENA primary metagenome ERZ772884 (study PRJEB29015, sample SAMEA2737690) | human gut metagenome | biome: human gut; feature: human-associated habitat; material: faeces | place: China | collected 2012 ... | reverse complement strand
ATCTGATGATTATTGTATGTCGTATAATAGTAAATTCCATTTCTTAAGTCGCAACAAGACGTATAAATCGTATATTCATACTTTCCTGGTTCTACTTCACAAAGACCTTTTTGTTGCGCGACACTACCAATAATGTGGAAATATTGATTTAAATCATTCTTGTCACTTGTCGCATTTGCTCTTGTATAGGCAACACGCACAAATCTAGATCCACTCGATAAGTCTCCAGGAAGTCCCATAGCTCCAAACCCACGTGAATAGGCAGTTAAATCCAAGCCAAAATTATTTTCAGGTTGTTTATTTGATAAATACATATAATCATTCAAACGAAATAACTGCATAGGAAATGGCGGATTGTTTGTCAAAACATGCGTAGGATTATCATATACATGCATACCATCTTCCATACACTCAACGACAATGCTTTCATTTTCATCACTAATCATATAGTGTAATTCAGCTACTGGAAAGTGTTCATTAAATGGTGTGGCACAAACATTTGTATTTTCTAATACGACTCTTGCCTCTTTGACACTTGCACATTGTGATAAGATCCAAGGAATAAATTCAAAGGCAGCCACATTGTTCATGCCTTCCTTGACTTCATAAAACTTTGCATTCCCAACAAAGTTTAATCCAGCCATTCCCAAGCCTTTCTCATTCATGGCATCATAATATAATGGATACTCTTCAAATACATGAGCCATTCCAATAATCGCATAATGACTTTCATGTTGTTCTAAATGTCTAAAATGAAAATCATAATTGCGTGGCGTAACAGCTACTTGTTCTCCATATGAAAATTCATAATCTAAATTCCTTCCAAAAAACTGATTAAAGCTTAATGCGGTACACATTAAAATCATCTCCTTCTACTTAGTAGCTTAACACAAACTACACAAAGATTACACACATAATAATGTACAAATCAAAATATGTGTTCATTGCGTTAAATTCAAAAAAACTATATATTTTAAGTGTCATAAGAAATGCCTTATCTTATGATTAACCCTTTGGAAAATTATTCAACCCTATAAACTCAAGATACATTTTTATCTTAATAATTTTCCTCTCCCTAAAGCAATGTCAAGCCCGGACATTGCTTTTTATTTTACCTAAAAGAAAAAAGCCATAAGTTTCCCTATGACTTAAAACGCAAATACAATTCCTACAACCGCACTAGCTACAATAAACCAGATTGGATGTAATTTAGGTTTATACTTACTCAACGCCAACAATATGAATAGGCAAATAAATTGTTTCCAGTGAAATGTTGAGAAAGTATAATCACCAAATAAAGTCGTCACCAAAATATCAATGGTAGCCACGGCAATAAAGGCAACAACAGCAGGTTTTAATCCGGCAAAGATTTGTTGAACAAGCTTCGCCTCTTTAAATTTCTCTAAGAAATTGGCAATGATACAAATAATAATCAGACTTGGTAAGACCAAACCAAGTGTTACCACAATCAAACCTAATACACCATATTGACTAAAACCTACATAACTAGCCATATTGACACCCATTGGACCTGGTGTCGATTCACTTACGGCAATCATTGTAGATAGATCACTCATAGTATACCAGCCATAACGAACCCCAATCTCTCTTAAGAAAGGAATGGTCGCAAGACCTCCTCCTACCGCAAATAGTCCGGTTTTAAAAAACTCTAAAAACATCAACAACAATTTAGGCATTCTTCTTTAACCATCCTATTCTAGAGAAGATAACTCCAGCTATGCCTGCACCAATCACAAGTAACACCGTAGATACTTTAGTAAACATCGCAAAAATAAGAGCTACCGCAAAAATCAAGAAACCAATCTTATTTTTAATATTACCCTTTCCTAATTTTAATACCGCATTGATCATCAACATACATACAGCTACACGAATTCCATTTAGTGCATGTTGTACAATGGCTAAACTTGAAAAGTTTGTGATCAAACCTGCAATTATACTAATAATGATGATGGATGGAGTCACAACCCCTAGAGTAGCTGCAATCGCTCCTGGAACTCCGGCTTGATAGTATCCAATAAAAGTGGATGTATTGACCGCAATAACACCGGGTGTACATTGACCAATCGCATAATAATCCATGACTTCATCTTCTGTAGCCCAATGATACTTTTCAATCACTTCCTTTTGAATCATTGGCAACATGGCATATCCACCACCAAAAGTAAATAGACCCATCTTAAACCAAGAAACATATAATTGAATGAGTTTCTTCATCTTACTCTCCTTTTAATACAAATTTTTCAATAACTTCACAAACAGCACCTTCTTCACAAGTAGCCGTTGTGATATAGTCACAATCTGGTTTAATACCAGGTGCAGCATTTTGTACTCCCACACCTAAACCAGCATCTTTGATCATAGATAAATCGTTATAGTTATCCCCAATCGCAATCGTATCCTGAATATCAATATGTAATAGATCGGCTAGTTTTTTTAGTCCAGCCCCCTTATTTACACCCTTATGATTAAATTCAATATAACGATTACTTGAATAAGAAACATCCATATCATACGTAATATCCTTTAGATCACGATCAATACTTTGAAGATACTCAAAATCTGTATTTGTATATAATACTTTTACAATTTCCTGCCCCTTTAAAAAATCCAAATTTTGATCAAATACCTCAATCATTTCCTGACGATTCTGCACATATCTTTTTTCATCTTCCGTTAAGTTATATGCATATACCGCATCACGCGTATATACATGAATGACTACATCATACTTTAATCCGCGTCTATATAATTCTTCAGCTTTCTCAAAAGAAATACCTTCAAAATGTAAAAGTCGATTGTCTTTATTTTCCGTAATAGCCCCACCATTATATGAAATCACATATTGATTGGCTTCATCAAAAAGATCCAATTCCTTTAATGTACCCTGTACTGTGTTATAGCCTCTTCCTGTAGCCAGTACAAATTTAACACCTAAATCTTTCAATTTTTTAATGGCTTCAATATCTCTAGAATCAATTGTTCGATCAGGTTTGATCAAAGTTTCATCTAAATCACACGCAATTAACTTATACATAAGTAAACATCCTCCCTTAGATATGAAAAAATTATAAAACATCTTCTTTCAAAAAAAAAGTAGCATTAAAGCTACTTATAATACAGAACCAATCAAATGAACAATAAAGGCTAAAATCCATGCAAGTACACATTGCCATGCAACTACACCAATTGCCCATCTTGCACCGAGTTCTCGTTTAATAGATGCGATAGCTGCAACACATGGTGAATAAATCAAACAGAATACAAGTAAAGAAGCAGCTGATAATGTAGTTAATGCACTATGTACACCACCTACAAATAATACTTGTAGTGTAGAAACAACACTTTCCTTAGCCATAAATCCACTAATTAAAGATGTCACAATACGCCAATCTTGAAGTCCTAATGGCGCAAATACAGGAGCAATCCAACCGGCAATCATTGCCAAAATACTTTGGCTTGAATCTTTGACCATATCGAATTGTAAATTAAAGCTTTGAAGGAACCACACAAGTACAGTTGCCACAAAAATAACAGTAAAGGCTTTTTGTAAGAAATCCTTTGCCTTTTCCCACAACAATTGACTTACATTCTTTAATCCAGGCAAGCGATAGTTTGGAAGTTCCATCACAAATGGAACAGCTTCCCCTTTAAACAAAGTACTTTTAAATAAGAACGCAACTAAAACACCTACGACGATACCCAAAACATAAAGTCCTGTCATTACTAGACCACCTTGTTTTGGAAAGAATGCATTCACAAAGAAGGCATAAATAGGTAATTTTGCGGTACAAGACATAAATGGCGTCAATAAAATCGTCATCTTACGATCTCTTTCACTAGGCAAAGTACGTGTCGACATAACGGCTGGTACCGTACATCCAAATCCAATCAATAAAGGAACGATACTTCTTCCTGATAATCCAATTTTTCTTAATATTTTATCCATAAAGAAGGCTACACGCGCAATATATCCACTATCTTCCATCATAGATAAAAAGAAGAATAGTGTCACAATGATAGGTAAGAAAGATAATACAGAACCAACACCCGCAAAGATACCGTCAATCACTAAACTGTGTACGGCATAACTTACGTGAGCACTTGTCATCCATGCATCCACTACTTGTGTGATCCAATCAATACCAAGTTCTAATAATCCTTGAAGCCATGCTCCAACTACATTAAATGTTAGATAGAATACAAGTAACATAATTCCAATAAACATAGGAATTGCAGTATATTTACCCGTTAAAACGCGGTCAATTTTTTCACTTCGAACACGCTCTTTACTTTCTTTAGGCTTAACAACCGTTTGTTCACAAACCTTTTCAATAAAAGAAAAACGCATATCGGCAATGGCCGCACTATGATCGAGTCCACGCTCTTTTTCCATTTGAAGCACAATGTGTTCAATCATTTCTTTTTCATTTCCGTCTAAATCCAAACGATCAAGAATCAAATTATCGCCTTCAATAATTTTACTAGCCGCAAAACGCAAAGGAATATCTGTCTTTTTGGCATGATCTTCAATCAAATGACAAATGGAGTGAATACAACGGTGAACAGCTCCACCGAAATCATCTTCCCCACAAAAATCTAAACGACCTGGTCTTTCTTGATATTTCGCAATATGAATGGCATGTTCAATCAATTCATCTACACCTTGGTTTTTAGCTGCAGAAATAGGTATAACTGGTACACCAAGCATAGCCTCCATACCATTGATATCAATCGAACCTTGATTGTTGGCCACTTCATCCATCATATTAAGTGCAACAACCATCGGAATATTCATTTCTAAAAGTTGCATAGTCAAATATAGATTTCGCTCAATATTTGTGGCATCTACAATATTAATGATAGCCTTAGGCTTATCATTTAACACAAAATTACGCGATACAATTTCTTCACTCGTATAAGGTGACATCGAATAAATACCCGGTAAATCTGTCACCATTGTATTTGGATACCCTTTGATTGGACCATCCTTTCGATCGACGGTTACACCCGGAAAATTTCCAACATGTTGATTCGATCCCGTGAGTTGGTTAAACAAAGTGGTTTTTCCACAGTTTTGATTTCCTACCAAGGCATATGTCAAACATGTTCCTTCTGGCAAAGGATGTTCATCTGCCTTTACATGATATTTACCATCTTCACCTAAACCAGGGTGAACGGTGTTATTTATATTTTCTGCACTCTCATGCTTTCGTGTTCTCTCATCAATTAATTCAACCAATATTTTTTCAGCTTCATCTAAACGAAGCGACAATTCATAACCATGAATTTGCAGTTCCATTGGATCGCCCATAGGCGCAAACTTTACTACTGTAACCTCAGCTCCAGGTATGACTCCCATATCTAGAAAGTGTTGTCTTAATGCACCCGTTCCTCCAACGGCCTTTATCAATGCACTCTGTCCTATTTTTAGTTCTTTTAACGTCATGCATATCCCTCCCCCAATTAGTTAAAATTATAGCACATTATTCGAATAGTCAATTACGTCACATCATATTTTTATCAATTATTAAATTAAAAAAAGCTAAATGAAAATTCATTCACTTAGCTAATAATTTGTCCATTCGTTTCTATGACTTTTTTATACCAATAAAAACTTTTCTTTTTATATCGTTTAAATGTGCCTGTACCATCATTATTTCGATCCACATAAATAAAACCATATCGCTTTTTCATTTCAGCAGTTGATGCACTTATTAAATCAATACATCCCCATGATGTATATCCCATAACTTCTACACCATCATCGTTGATTGCCTTTGAAACTTGTGTTAAATGATCATTCATATACTGAATTCTATAATCGTCTTCTACCCAATAACCATCTTTTTCTTCTGAAAGCAATGTATCCTTTGCTCCCAAGCCATTTTCTACAATAAACAATGGCTTTTGATAACGATCATAATATGTATTCAACAAATATCTTAACCCTTTTGGATCAATTTGCCATCCCCATTGACTTTCCTGTAGATAAGGATTTTTTACCCCTGTAGTTAAATTCCCTTTACCTTTTTCATATTGTTCAGGATTTGAAGCAATACATTTCGACATATAGTAACTAAACGATAAAAAGTCACATGTATTCTTTAATATTTCTAAATCTTCATCAGTAGCATCAAGTACCACGCCTTCTTTTTCCATCATTTTTAAAGCATAAGAAGGATAATATCCACGCATATGAATGTCTGTAAAGAAATATCCACGTTTACTTTCTTCCATAGTAGCGATAACATCATCTGGATTACATGTTCTTGGATAACTTGTTAGTCCTAAAACCATACACCCAATTTTATTTTCAGAATCAATTTCATGACCAATTTTAGTTGCTAATGCACTAGCTACCAATTCATGATGCGCTGCTTGATATAAATCTTGTGCATTCAATAAATTTTTTGGTGTTAAAATGCCAGCACCCATCAAAGGGAAATGCCAAATACTATTAATTTCATTAAATGTAATCCAATAATGAACCTTTCCTTTATAACGAGTAAATACTGTACGAACATATTTTTCATAAAATCCTATTAAATCTCTACTTTTCCAGCCGTCATATTTTTTTGCCAAATGATAAGGTGTTTCATAATGAGATAAAGTAACTAGTGGTTCAATTCCGTACTTTTTGCATTCATCAAATACATTGTCGTAAAATTCTAATCCTTTTTCATTCGGTTTTTCATCGTCGCCATTTGGGAAAATTCTAGACCATGCTATGCTCATTCGATACACCTTAAATCCCATTTCAGCAAATAAAGCAATATCTTCTTTATAATGATGATATAAATCAATTCCTTTTAATTTTAAATTATGTTCATCAATGACTTCACTAGGTCCTTGCATAATTCCATGTGGCATATAATCTTGAATACTAGCACCTTTGCCATCTTCGTTCCATGCACCTTCACATTGATTGGCTGCCGTTGCGCCACCCCATAAAAACTCCTTAGGAAATTTCATTTTAACACCTGACTTTCTATTTTTTAACGAAATACTTTCACTAATTCATCGCCTACTTTTACATCTGATTTTTGTGTTTCAATTACATCAATAAATTGATCACTGTTTGTGATAATAACAGGCGTTACCATATTATAGCCTTCATTTTGTAATGCCTCTAAATCAAATTCAGCTAACAAATCGCCTTTTTTTACGCTTTGACCACTCTTCACTTTAGCATCAAAATATTTACCTTCTAAATTCACAGTATCTAATCCTAAATGAATAATCGTTTCAATTCCATCTACACTAGTTAAACCATATGCATGTTTTGTAGGGAAAACAGTATTTACAACTCCATCAAAAGGAGCATATACTTTTCCTTCACTTGGAAGAATTGCTACACCTGGACCCATGATTTTTTTAGAAAAAACATCATCTTCCACATTTTCTAAAGGAACAACCTTACCATTCATGCAAGAAACAATTTCAGTATATTTATTCAATTTTGTGTTATCCACCTCAAAAACTTCGTTGTCAGAAGAAGTATCTTCATTTTTTGGCACGCCAAACAATAAAGTTAATACAAAAGAACTTACTAATGCGATCACAATACAAATAAATGCATTTCTAACATTAGATAAATCATCACAAATGTATACTGGTAAAGCCGTTACACCTGCTGTAGCACTTGCATATGTACGCATATTTGTTAGTCCACCCCAAAGACCAGCAATACCACCACTGATCATAACTGTCCAAAGAGGCTTTTTCAATTTCATAGTAACACCATAAAGGGCTGGTTCAGTAATTCCAAATAAAGCTGTTGTTGCACTAGATAATGCTGTTGATTTCATTTCTTTGTCTTTTGTTCTTAATGCCACCGCAAAACATGCACCTGCTTGCGAAATATTACTTGCTAACATACCAGGACCTAACAACGTTCCATATCCTAATGTTGCATATTGCGCTAGTTGCACTGGCATAAAACTATAATGCATACCTGTCATAACAAACAATGGACAGAAAGCACCCATTAATACCGGAATTACCCAACGAGCTTGATTATTTAAGAAATCAAAAATATTACATAAAATATCACCAACAAATGAACCTAATGGACCAATTACAACAAATGCCAATGGCGTCATAATCAAGAATACAATTAAAGGAACTAAGAATACTTTAACTGCATTAGGGCTAATTTTCTTTGCAAATTTTTCTACATAAGATTGAGCCCAAACAATTAGAATTGCTGGCACTACACTACTTCCATAGGAAACAAGTTTAATTGGTAAACCAATAAATTTAAAAGCTTCTCCAGCAGAAACAATTCCAGCATAAGTTGGGTGAATCAACATAGCGCCTAAGACAGCAGCAATAAATGTATTACATCCAAATCTTTTAGCACTTGAAACAGCCAAGAAAATAGGTAAGAAATAGAATGCTGAATCAGCTACCATAGCTAATAAAACATAAGTTTGTGAAGTAGCTTCCACAACATGAAATGCTGTCAATAACGCTAATACAGCTTTGATCATACCTGCACCACAAATAGCAGGAATTACTGGTTGGAAAATCGCTGTGATTGCACCTAATACGCGATTTACTAAAGATACGTTTTCTTCACTGTTTGCATTTACAGTTTCAGAAAAGCTACCCATTTTTTTTATTTCATCACATACATGTGATACATCTGATCCAATAACTACTTGGAATTGACCATTTTTATTTACAACACCTTGTACACCTTTTACTTTTTCTAAAGATTCTACGTCTACCTTAGACACATTTTTTAATGTAAATCTTAAACGAGTCATACAATTTGTAACAGATTCTATATTTTCTGTTCCGCCAATATTTTTTACAACTTCATTGGCTATAGTTTCATACTTATTCATAATTTCCTCCTGATTTTTGATAAATTTTAAGATTGGTACCATAATCTTTCAATTTCTAATATATGTAGACTGATTGCACAGTTACTACCAAAAATAAAAACCTGAGCATATGAAAAAGACAACGAATCCCTTCGAAATCACTCATAAGCTCAGGTTATTGCCTGCCTAACAGTTACAAGCCTGAAAGCTAACTTTTAATTCTAGAACAAACACGATTAATATGTAACATAAAATAAGTCATTTCTTCATTCGTTAATTCTATGTCACAATTTTCTTTGATATACTTCTTTACTTTTAAAACACAACGATAAGCATCTGGATAACGTTCTCTAATTTGTTGATAAAGAATGTCATCCGTATCTTGATTCAATTCTTTCGCAAACAATCTACGCGCAAAATATCGAATATGTGTAACAAAACGAGTATAATTTAAGGAGTTTTCATCCAATTTTATTTGATAATGGTATTCCACTATATGCAGAATATCTTCTACCATTTTTGTCACTTTAACAGTTTGTGACATTTCCTCTCCATTTTGTTGTGCATTCACAAAATGCATTGCTATATATCCAGCCTCATCTTCAGTCATAATACATCCCGTTTCATATTGAATCATATCTAAGGATTTTAAAGCGACTTTAAACTCGTTTGGATAAAACTTTTTTACTTCAAATAATAATGCATTTTTTAAATTTTCATTCTTTTTATAACGACGAACAGCATATGTAATATGATCAGATAAAGCTAAATATATACTTGAATCAAATCTTACACCCAATTCTTTTTGCGCCATTTCAACTATCGATACAGTTAATTCGACATATTGCTGTGGAATTTCATCAAACAATTGAGAAAACTTTTCATTTAATTCACTTTTATCAAAAACAAACTTTTTTTGAATCAACGACTCATCAATCCTATCTCCACTCTTTTTTCCAAAAGCGATTCCCTTCCCCATCACAATGACTTCTTCTTCATTTTCATCCAATGCTAGAAGAGCATTGTTATTAAATGCTTTTTTTAATCTCATTCTCTCACCTGCTTACCCATAAATAAAAAAACACCTCAATCATATCAAAAAACAAATATCCTCACATATTTATTTATTAATATCATCAAGGTGTTGCCTGCTTAACAGTTACAATCCTCACTGAATGCGTTTACATGGTAACACGATGTTTTTGTTATGTCAATAAAAAATATAATTACTTTAAATACAAATCATTGACATCATTCATTCACTTGTTTACAATTGAACTGTTCACAAGTAAATATTAGGAGGGCCTATGTTGACTATAGAAGAATTTTTACGTTTATCCAATCGCTTGCGTGAATATTACGGCAAACAAATCAAAGATCGATTTTCAGAATATACTTTTTCCCCAAATGAAATTTCGATTCTGATTTTGCTACAAAACAACACATCCATTACGACAAGCACACAGCTTCGTGTTGTACTCGGTGTTTCAAAAGCTTTGGTTTCTCGAAGCGTAACGAGTTTGCAACAAAAGGGATTGATCACAATGAAGAAAGTTTCAGAAAACAGAAGGATTTCTTATATTGAATTAACGGAAGAAGCGATTCCTGTATTAGAAAAAATCTCTATTGAGATTGATAAAATCAATCAAGTTTTATTCAAGGATATTCCCACAAAAGATATTCAATGTATGATTGATACAATGAATAAAATGAATGAAAAAATAGAAGGAGCAAAATAAAATGAAATTTACAACAGCGTCCGAAGTGGATTTAGGACATGAAAAAGTTGGTAAGTTACTCTTTATGTTGGCGGTTCCTGCCATCTTAAGTCAAATTGTTAACTTACTCTATAACGTGGTTGACCGCATGTATATTGGTCACATTCAA
>ERZ772884.2443-NODE-2443-length-10748-cov-9.732255_pt1 | contig 10748 bp, 7 predicted proteins | sample MGYA00580574_ERZ772884 | MGnify/ENA primary metagenome ERZ772884 (study PRJEB29015, sample SAMEA2737690) | human gut metagenome | biome: human gut; feature: human-associated habitat; material: faeces | place: China | collected 2012 ... | reverse complement strand
GTATCTTGCCGAACTGGTCGTGCGACATGATGACGCAATCGTAGTCGTTGTTCTTTATATTATTGAAGAAGCGCACACGGTTGGCGGTCGAAAAGTCCTTCTCCGAAGCGTACAGAATACGTGCGTTGGGATATGCCGCCTGATAGGTGGCTGCAATCTCCGCAACGTTGGCTTTCAGCCCGATAATCATCGGCTTGTGTGCCAAATTCAGACGCTTCATCTCATGCGCGGCGATGCACATTATCAGCGTCTTACCGGTTCCCACCTCGTGGTCGCAAATTCCGCCGCCGTTCTGTTTCAACATCCAGACGCAATCCATCTGTGAGGGATAGACGCTCTTGATACCCCGGCTTGCCAGCCCTTTCAGGTTGAGGTCGGGAAAGGTCTGATGGGAGCCGTCGTAGCGCGGGCGCACGAAACAGTTGAACTTGCGGTTATACATCGTCACAAGCCGCTCCTTGAACTGCGGCGACTGCTCTTCGAGCCATTCGGAGAAGCCGTTTCGTATCTCGTCAATCTTGGCGTTGGCGAGCTGTATTCCCTCGCTGTCGCGCACCTTGATGTCGTTGCCATGCTCGTCCCTGCCGATGGACTTCATCATGTCGGGACAGGTGTTGTGCAGGGCGTGTTTCAGAAGGTGCATGCCGTCATAGTTCCGGTAATAGCCCTTCACTAAAAACTCGTCCGTGATTTTCATGGTGCGGTAGCCGCACGCCACCGAAAACTCGTCCATGCTTGCGGAGTAGGCGATTTTCACGTCCGTGTCGAAAAGGTGGCTCATATAAGCAGCGTACACGCCCGTCGGAATCCAGCGTTCCCCGAAGTTGAAGTCAAGGTCCTCAAAGGAGATGCGTTGCGGCTCGGCTTCTTTCAGAGCCTCCAACGCCTGCTTCACTTCCGGCATACGTCCGTTTTCAGGGTTGTCGCCCATCCATGCCTTGATGCGCTCCGCCTTCTCTATCACGTTCCCGGCGATGAACCTGTCCTTTATCTCGTAACCGGTTACGAGCGGGTTGTAGAAGATGCGTCCTTTGAGGGCGTCAAGCAATCCCTCCTCCGTGCTGTCGGTTATCTCCCGCATATAATCAAGATTGACCGTGCCGAACTTGTTGAGCGATGCGGATAACGCCTCTTCGGGAGAGCTGACGTTGGCATGGCTCTCCACCGAGAAAGAAACGGGACGCTCGAAAATATCCGCCTTGACGAACCTGCCGTCCTCCGCCCGTTCCAGCGAAAGGATGTCGCGTCCTCCTGCATCCATCATCACCAGTTTCACGTTCTGCTTGGCGTTGAGGTTGCCGTAGCGCATGACAAACTCATCGTAGCAGGTGTTCAACGCTCCGCGTTGCGCAGACCCTTCATCGTGGTACTCCGCCTCGTAGCGGTAAAGCCGCTCGTATGAATCACGGAGTGACACATACAACATCGCTTTCTCCTTCTGGTAGCCGGTCAGGTCAAGCGGTTGGAATGTCGCGCCGTAAAGCGTGAGGTCTTTCAAATAGCCGAGATTGCGTGACGCATCCAGTACCATAGAGCCGTCACGGTAGTGCGGCTCCAGCAGACCGTTGAACGGACGGGGAGAAAGGTAGAGAGGTTCCTCCTTCGGTTTTTCCGCTTCCATTTCGGGGAAAAGGGAGGTTGCAGCCGTTTCCGTTGCGGGAGCGGCAGGATTGGCGGCAATTTCCGGCTGTGTTTTGGGTCGCCGTGTTTCCTGCTCCGGTGCGGCTTTCACGCCCGTGACATGCTGCCGTTTCTCCTGATGCTGTGCCGCCAGCCTGCGAAGCTCCTTGCGTCGCTCCGGCGTGAGGTCCATCATCATTTCATAGAAGCCGTTGATGGGCGGGTTGGTATCCCAATCCAAAGTGGCGTAAATATCATCCGGATCGGCTTTGGCTGCGACACTCACCGACTTTGTTTCATGGCTGTCCCTGTTCTCCGTCAGCAGTGCGGCAGACGGCGGCGGTGCGGTCGTAACCTTCGGCGTAACCTGCGCCTGCGGTTTGGGGGACATACGCCTTGCCGTGCTTTCCTTTCTCGCTGTCTTTTTCTTCTTGGCGGGTGCTTCCTGCTTGCGGACTTCCTCGGTCATGCCCCAAAGGTCGAGCAGGGAGAGCTGCACGCCTGCTGAATAATCGGGGCGGCGCGGCTCTATCTCCGGCTTTTCTTCCTCCGGCTGCGGTGTTACCGCTTCGGGCTTCACTGCCATTTCTGTAAGAGGCTGTATTTCAGGAGTGACAACCGGTGTGAAAATGGGTTCCGTCACTGTGTTTTTTACCTGTGCCGGATGCAGGTTGTGCATTTCATATAGTTCTATGTCTAACTGGGGTAACTCAATATTCAGATGTTCCCGCAAGTCATCCGCCATTTGTCCGATGCCGCCCCGGTGTATAAGTTGATAGGCAGGTTTGCCATAAGGGTCTGTGCCTCTGATTAAATCTGTATTGGAAAGAGAACTGATGCTCCATACATACCCGTTTACAGAAGTGCCGATAGGGGTCTGTTCGGTCTGCATGAAAAGTTTCTCGTTATAATACAGCTCCCCATTCTTGCCGCTGTTCTTTTGAAGGATAATAAGGTCGCTGCCCACTTCCGTACCCGCGTTGTCCGTGAAAAGGTTGTTCGGCAGGCGTGCGACACCCACCAGATTGGCATTACGCATCATATACTCGCGTATGGGTGCGTTGGACGGTGCGTCCAGCACCCCCTGCGAGGTGATGAACGCCACGATGCCGCCCTCACGCACCGCGTCAAGGCTTTTCAGGAAGAAATAGTTGTGTATTGCCTTCGGTGCGGAACGCCTTGCGGGGTCTTGGCTTCCCGTAAACTCCGGGTCGAACACAGCCACGTCACCGAACGGGATGTTCGATATTGCCAGATCGAAATAGTCCGTGAAGGGCTTCTCTATCTTCTCGAATCCCTGCACCCTTACCTTTTGGTCGGGATGCAGGTGTCCCAATATCTTGCCCGTCATCAGGTCTTTCTCGAAAGCCATGATGTCCGCGTCCGGCTTGTTTTCCAGCACGGCATCCACGAATGCGCCCACACCCGCCGACGGCTCCAGCACACGGTCGGGACGTATGCCGTGTTCATGCAGTACATCCGCGATAGTGCCGGTTATCTCCGGCGGGGTGTAGAAAGCGGTCAGCACGGACTGCTTCATGGCATCCACGTACCGCTTGTACTCCGTTTCGTCCTTGCTGTGTTCACGCACCAGCCTGTACAGCTCCACCGTCGGGGCGAACAGTTCGAGGTCAGATTTCGCCCAATGCACGGCATCCGTCAGTTCCTTTGCCGGGTTCAGTATGCACTTCAACCCGCCGAAACCGCAATACTTCCGAAGTATGGCTTGTTCCTCGGCGGTTGCCGTCCTCCGTTCCCTCTCAAGGATGAATGCCGTCCGTATCGCCTCGATGTTGTCCCGCAGCCGTTGTTTGCGGTTAAACGCCATACTCGTCGATATAAAGGACGACGGCTCCCGTCAGCTCCGTATAGAGCAGGTCGTATTCGGGCGACAGGGCGAAGTTGTCGTCCGAAAGGTCATAGACGGAGAATACATTACCGACAGGCGGCAGCAGTTTTCGGATGAAGGCTTCGCGTTTCTTTTCCGGCACTTCACCGGCAAACTCGTTTTCCACGACTTCGCGGAGGATGGCGTACTTGGAATAGCGAAGCCCCCGCAGGAGCGTGTCCATCGCCAACTCCTGCGCCCCTTCGGGCGGATAGCCTTCGAGCCGCGAACGCTCATACGTTTCGGCGGCACGGTCGGCACGCTCCCGGATGAAGGCATCGTCGGAAGCCTGTTCAAACTTGTTTGTGCGGAGGTAGTCCAGCAGGTACAGACCGTAATAGGAAAAGTCGGTCTGACCCTCGTTTTTCTTCTTGTTGTTCATTACTTTGGATTTAGCGGATTGATAATTAACGGGATAATCGGTTGGAAAAAGGAAGAAAAAGGCACTCGGTATCCCTCCGAGTGCCACCACTAAATCCAAAGTATGAGTGTAATCCGATATCGAAGAACAATTCATTACTCTGAACCAGTGGCAAAGTTAATACTATTTCTTCCGTCCTGAAAATTTCCTGCTCGTTTTCCTTTCGGGGAACACGAAAGTCGTGTTATAGTCCCCGTCAAAGGCGACTATGGCGTCGAAGCTCTTGCCCTGCTTGCTCTTGAAGCCTTTGAGCAGCTTCGTATGCCCGTCGGTGAGCAGTTCTTTGATCTCGTCGTCGGAAAGGGTGCGGTTCGCTTTTAGGCGGAACACGGGCAGCCCACACTCCGCGTTGTCGCAGCGTACCACCTTGCCGTAGAACTGCATGTTGCCCGTCCCACACTTGGGACACTTGCAGCCGGAATCCCTGCGGGAGAACAGTTTGTCGCACGAGAGCAGTTCGGAGGTGATTTCGCGTGTGTACGCCTCTATCTCCCTGCGGAAGGTGTCGGCTGGCAGCTCCCCGCGCTCGATGCGTGCCAGATTCTTCTCCCATTCGCCCGTCATGGCTACGTCGGCGATGCGCATCGTCTTCACGACCGAGTAGAGGGCAAGCCCTTTTTCAGTCGGCACAAGCGACTTCTTGCAGCGTTCCATGTATCCGCGCTTGAAGAGCGTTTCGATAATCGCCGCACGGGTGGCGGGCGTGCCGATGCCGCAGTCCTTCAACGCCTGACGGAGTGCGTCGTCCTCTATGTCCTTGCCCGCCGTTTCCATAGCGGACAACAATGTCGCTTCGGTATGCAGCGGCCTGGGTTTGGTCTTGCCTTCCGTGATGGAGCAGCCTTTCAGCGTCAGCGTGTCGCCTTCCTCCCAACCGGGGATGGCGGTTTCCTCCTTGTCCTCCTCGCCATAGACGGCACGCCATCCGGCTTGCCTGATGACGCTACCTTTCACCGTGAACTCCACTCCGGCACACTCTGCCGTGACGGTGGCGGTATCCTTGACGCATTTCTCGGAAAACGCCTCGATCATGCGTCCGGCAACCATCTGATAGACGGTGCTGTCCTCTTTGGAGAGGAACAGCGGCTTCTCGCCCGTGACGAGCAGGGCATGGTGGTCTGTCACCTTGCCGCCGTCCAAGCTGCGGCGTGTCGGCACGGCTTTCGGCTGCAACTTGTCCTTCCATTCGGGCAGGCTGCCGATGAAGGCAAGCAGCTTGGGGATTTCCGCGAACACGTCTTCGGGAATGTAGCGGCTTCCGGTTCTCGGATAGGTGATGAGCTTCTTCTCGTAGAGCTTCTGCGCGATTTCAAGCGTCTGTTCCGCCGTGAAGCCGTGCTTGGCGTTGGCTTCCTTCTGGAGCGTGGTCAAGTCGTACAGGAGCGGTGTTTCCTCCGTCTTCTCCTTGCGTTCGGCTTTCGTGACAGTGGCTGTGCCTGCCGACTTCACCTTATTATACAGTTCCGTCGCGGGCTCTTTCTCTTTCCATTTTTCGGAAGATGAAAACTTCACCGTTCCTTCATCGCAGCCGTCCGTCGCGATATGGAGCTGCCAGAAGGCTTCGGGGCTAAAGCGGCGGTTCTCCCAATAGCGTGCGCACACCATCGCCAATGTAGGTGTCTGCACCCGTCCGACGGAATATGTGCCGTGTCCGGCGGCGATGGAAAGTGCCTGCGTGCCGTTGATGCCCACAAGCCAGTCTGATTCGCTCCTTGCTTTGGCGGCAAGATAGAGGTTGTCGTATTTGCCGCCCGCTTCGAGGTTGCGCAGTCCCTCGCGGATAGCCTTATCTGTAAGCGAGCTTATCCAGAGGCGGACGAACGGGGTGGTGCATCCGGTATAATGGTAGAGGTAGCGGAAGATAAGCTCACCCTCGCGTCCTGCATCGGTCGCCACGATAATCTGTTCGCTTTCCTTGAATAGTCGGGCTACGGTCTTGATCTGCGTCACCACGCCGCTGTCGGGCTTGTAGCCCTTCTCCGTCTTTACCTGACGGGGGACGAGCGTGAAGGTGTCGGGGATGACGGGCAGGTTGTCACGGACGAAGCCGCGTATGCCGTAGCCGTCGGGCATGGCAAGCTGCACGAGGTGTCCGAACGCCCATGTCACGGCGTAGCCGCCTCCCTCGAAATATCCTTCCTCTCTCTTTGTCGCGCCCACGATGCGGGCGATCTCACGTGCCACAGACGGCTTTTCTGCAATGATTGTCTTCATATTTTTCTGTCGTTTTGAATTTTACAAATGTTACTTCGGATTTAGTGGCGGACACTGGATTACATCTTCATGCCCTTGCCCGTTTTCTTCTGCGGCTTCTCCTGCTGCTGTTGCTGTGCGGTGTCCTTCGGGGCGGTCTGTCCCTTTCGCAACGGCTCCTTCAGGTTCTTGGTAGCCTCGTTGGTCTTGCCCTCGCTGTTCACCGCCACCTGCGTGCGGCTCTCGTTGGAAGACGCGACCTTCTGCGCGTTGTCTGGATTGGTGTCGTAGCGGTACGGGCGTCCCTTTTCCGGGTTGAACTTGATGTACATCGTGGCGTGGAAGCCCTGCTTGTCGGTCACGTTCTCCAGTTTCACGGCTTTGCCCGCCACGTAGTCGGCTTTCTGCTGTTCGGTGAAGTCCACGCCGCTCCATTTGCTGATGGGGCGGATGCTGCCGTCGGCGTTCGTCCACGTGTTGCGGCGTTGCTCCTTGTTCGTGCCCCCGGCATTCTCCGTACCCTGCGCCTGTCCTTGTGCGGGGTTGTTCTTCGTTTCCTGCGTTTGGGCGGTACGGGGCGACCTGCCGGTTCCCGGCACGAACTCCACGCCGCGCTGTTCCACATTCACTTGCAGGGTGGTGACGAACTTCCTGCCGTCCTTGCGCTCGATGAGCTTGTCGCGCACGGGTAGCCCGGCACGCAGCATGCCCTGCTCCTGCTTGGTGATTTCCGTCTTGCCGATGCGCTCCGGTATGCGCACCTTGCTGGCCGGGACATCCGTGATTTCGTTCGTCTTGCGGTCGATGCTGACGAACGAGGGGATGATCTCGCCCGTTTCCCTGTCCACGAGGTCCACGACCCTGCCGAGGTTGCCCGTTTCGCGCAGGTTCTTACGGTCTTCGTCGGAGAACTTGTGTTCCTTGTACTCGTCGAGCTTCTGCTCCTTGCGGATGAAGTGCGGCACAAGGCTGACATTGCCCTCGCCGTCCTTCTTGAAGGAGAGGCGGGCGTCCAGCTCGAAAGCCTCTCCGCCGAAATTGGGCGACACCCTCACCAAGTCGGACTTGCCGTAGTTGAGCATCCTGTCAAGGTCGCCCGACTTTTCAAGGTCGTCGCGCTTCACGCCCCATTTCTCCTCCAACTCCTGCCAGTTGATCTTGCTCTCGTCGATGGGCCGGTAGCCCCGGTTGCCCTGCGTCTGCTGCGGGCTTTCCTGATTCTGTTCGTTTTTCTGTTCCAGTTCTTCCTGTTTTTTAGGTTCGTCATCTTGTTTCTGTTCCGGTTGTTCCTGCTTTTCGGCGGACTGCTCCTCCTGTACTTTCTTTTCGTAGCCGGAGGTGTCCACCTTGTGGGGCGCAAGCAGTTCCTTGTTGCCGTCGGGGTCTTTCAGCAAGTCCTTGATAACCTCCAGCAGTTTGTCGGCTTGATCCGCCGCGACACGGTAGAAACCGAAGCGGCTGGGTTCCTTGCACTGCCGGAAGAAGTTCTTGAAGAAGTTGTCCAGCACGTCGCCATGTCGGTCGAATTGCAGGAAACTCTGCGCGTTCTCCGCTTTTGCGGGGGTGCGCTTGGGTGTGCCGTCCGCGTTCAGCCCGGCTACCACGCTGATCTCGCCTGTCTTCTCGTCACGGACAACCAGCACGTCCTTTTCGTCTTTTTTCTTTGCCATCTGAAAAATGTTTTAATGGTTATTTTTGAAAGAAATTATGGATACGAGCCTTGTAGAAGGCTATGTCTTCCTTGCGGAAATCCTTTACATGTTCGGAGAGGAACGTCAGCACGTCCGCCTCGCTGTAATAGGTCTTTTTGCCGAGCGTCTTGTAGGGCAATGCGCCGATGCTGCGGTAGCGTTGCAGGGTGCGCTTGCTGATCTGGAGCAGCATGCACAGGTCTTGGTTGTCGAAAAGCCTGATCCCTTCCATCGGGTTCGGGGCTTTGCCGGACGGCTGCATGGATAGCAGCATCTCGTCCTGACGGTCGAGCCGTTCCATCACCTTCTGCATCCAGTTCTCGAAATTGTTGCGGGTAAGCAGTTCCATGTCCTACGTCCTCCTTCCTTTGGGTCTGCCGCCCGTGCGCAGCGTGTGGTTGCGTTTCATCTGTTCCGGTGTCGCGGCATCTCCCGTGACGGTGCTGTCTTCGAGCAGGCGGTCGATTTCCGACTGCCGATAGCGGCACTTGCCGCGCAGCACGACATAGGCGATGCGCTGTTCGCTGCGCATGCGCTGGAGGGTGCGGCAACTCACGTTCAGCAGGTGCGCCGCCTCGCGGGTGGTGAGCAGCCTGTCGGGAGCTTCTTCCTTTCTCCCGCCGGAAACGGCACGCACGTGTGCCGCTATCTCGGCTATCTGTTCCGTCAATGCGGTGAAGGCGGAACTTTCCATCGTTATCACTTTCATATTCAGTCCTTTCTTTTGGTTTCTGCGGCAAAATTCGGCAATAAACCAAAGGGGCTTTAACAGCTCACTACGTGGCTCACGTAAGATTTTTACGGATAATGGCTCCGTAAACCGGACAGACGGCGCAACAAGCTGCCTTTTAGCGGGAAACGGCACGTGTGCAAGGCGGCTTCGTTACCTTTGCGGCAAACTCTGAAATGTTTTGCTTATGGAAATAGTATCTATCGAGAAAAAGACCTTCGAGATGATGGTGGCGTCCTTCAACGCCCTCGCGGAGAAGGTAGCCGCCCTGAGGCGCAGGAGCGACGGCGGGCGGATGGAAAGGTGGCTCACGGGCGAGGAGGTCTGTGGGCAGTTGAGGATCAGCCCGCGCACGTTGCAGACCTTGCGTGACAGGCGGCTTATCGGCTACTCGCAGATTAACCGCAGGTTCTATTACAAGCCGGAGGAGGTCAAAAGGCTCATTCCGCTTGTCGGCACGCTCTATCCCGGCGGAAAATGATTTGATTTTTTATTATTCACAACCCACTGAATCCGAAATGATGATGAACGAGAACAATGAAGTGTTTACGATGGAGGACGAGCCGCTTGCCTCCGTCGTGCAGAACATGCGCAAAGGCTCGAAATGGCTTTCCGCCTTTCTGGAAAGTTACCGTCCGCCGCTGGATGGGGAGCGTTACCTGACGGACAGGGAGGTGGCGGAACTGCTCCGTGTCAGCCGCCGCACCTTGCAGGAGTACCGCAACAACAGGGTGCTGCCCTTTATCCTTTTGGGAGGAAAGGTGCTTTACCCCGAATCGGGGTTGCGTGAGCTGCTGGAGGCGAACTACAGCAAGCCGATGGAATAAGGCGGCTGCATGAAAAAAGGGAACGGGCAACTCCATACGGGCTGTCCGTTTCCTTTATAATTATATGTATGTGTGTTTAGCAATACCCGGCTTTTCCGTTCTGTATGAACATCACGTATGCCTGCCGCTTTTCCTTCGTGAGTGCCTTGCCTACCAGCCACGTGCGGAACACGTGCGCATGGTAGGTGTTCAGCCGGAAGGCGACGGGGATGATGATTTCAAGCGAGTAAACATCCGCGTGCAGCCCGTTTTCAAGCCGCATGTAGCGGCACACCTCGTAGTCGTTCAGCACGTCCGGCTTGCGGACGGCTCTGATGGCGGCGTTCACTGCCGGGACGCCCGTGTGGAACAGCCCGGCGATTTCTGTGGCGGTCATCCATACCCCGTTACCGGTTACGCTGACCCTGTTGTCCTCTATGATGATGGTTCCTCGTGTCATGGCTTCTCTGTTTTTAGATGGTGCAACCTGCAAATTCCTCGATGCCGTTCAACCTTGCGGCAAGGTTCTCCATGTCTTGGTTGAGCTTCTCTTTGGTGATTTTTGCGTATATCTGCGTCGTTTTTATGCTCTTGTGTCCCAGCATGGAACTCACCGTTTCAATGGGTACGCCGTTGGAGAGGAACACCGTCGTAGCTGCCGTGTGGCGGCTCTGATGCCACGTGATATGCTTGGTGATGCCGCAACGCTTGGCAACGGAACGGATTCCGGCAAGGCACGTGTTGTAGTGGGGAACGGGGAAAATCCTGCCGTTCCCGCACAGTCCCCGGTATTTGTCGATGATGCGCTTTGCGATGTCGAGCAGGCGGATATTGGACACCACGCCCGTCTTCTGGCGGTTGATGTTTATCCACTCGTGTTCGTCGAAGTAGGTATGGATGTTCTCTTCCGTCAGGTTGCGCATGTCGGCGAACGACAAGCCCGTGAAGGCGCAGAACAGGTAGAGGTCGCGGTAAAGCTCCTGCTTGGCGTTTTTCAGCCTGCCCTCCATCAGCAGCCGGATTTCCTCTTTCGTCAGGAAACTGCGTGTGGTTTCCTCCTTCTTGATTTCGTACTCCCGGAACGGGTCGCGTGTGAGCCACTCGTTGTTGATGGCGATGAACACCATCGTCCGCAAGGGGCAGACATACAGCCACACGGTATTGGTGCAGCAGTGCTTGTCCGTGCGCAGGAACATCTCAAAGTCGGAGATGAAGGCGGGCGTAAGCTCTTTCAGTGCAATATCCTTCACGCGGTAGCGGATGGTGAGGAACTCTTGCAGGTGCTTGTAAACGGTCCTGTACTTCAAGAGCGTGCCTTTGGCTTTCATGCCGGCCTCCACCTGTTTCTCGTAGTCCTCGTTGTGCTGGCGGAACACCTGCATCAGCGTGTGGTAGCGGT
>ERZ772884.2440-NODE-2440-length-10767-cov-8.505975_pt1 | contig 10767 bp, 9 predicted proteins | sample MGYA00580574_ERZ772884 | MGnify/ENA primary metagenome ERZ772884 (study PRJEB29015, sample SAMEA2737690) | human gut metagenome | biome: human gut; feature: human-associated habitat; material: faeces | place: China | collected 2012 ... | reverse complement strand
AGCTTAGAAAATCGTACTCGTTATGCATTAGAAGTTTTACAAGCGATTAAAGAAGCGGCCCCATCCATGATGGTCGAATATAAGCTTCCAATTATTACAGTCAATCCAGATGGATCTTTACGTGGTAAAGGTGGTTTATTGGAAGATGAAGCGGTTGAATTCGCAAAAATGTTAGATGCAGCAGGCATTGATATGATTCAAGTGGCTCAAGCTAACCACACAGGAAACATGGGCGATACAATTCCTCCTATGGGTGCGGTTCCATACAACTGGACTTTAGGTGCTTGTGAAAAAGTAAAAGCGGTTGTTTCTTGTCCTGTGGCAACAGTGGGTCGTGTTGTCAGTGTGGAAGCTGGTGAAAAGATTCTAGAAGATGGTACAGCTGACATGATTGGCTATGGAAGAAGTTTATTAACAGATCCAGATATCGCAAATAAAGTAGGCTCAGGTGAATGCATTCGTGAATGCTTGAACTGTAATAAAGGTTGTGTAGATGCCATCCAATCTCGTCGTTACTTAAGCTGTGTTTTAAATGCTGAAAATGGAGATGAAGAAACAATCTTCATTAAACCATGTACAGAAACTAAGAATGTTGCCGTAGTTGGTGCAGGTCTTGCTGGTTTAGAAGCAGCTCGTGTAGCTTATAAACGAGGACATACAGTGACTGTATTTGAAAAATCAGATCGCTTAGGTGGACAAATCAATATTGCTTCAGTTCCACCAAGAAAAGATGAAATCTTACGTTCTGTTCAATACTATGAAAAATACTTGTCCGATAAAGTAGATATTCAATTAAACCATGAACCAACAATGGATGAATTGAATGGATTTGATCATGTGATCTTGGCAATTGGTGCTCACAATATGGATCTTCCTATGTCGGTAGAAAATTCAAATGTTATATCCAGCTGGGATATCTTGAATGGTCAAGAAGTATCTGGTAAATGTGTTGTTTTAGGTGGAGGTTTAGTAGGTGCTGAAACGGCTGAATATTTGGCAAATAAAGGTCTAGAAGTTTCAATTGTAGAAATGATGGATAAAATTGCAGCACAAGAATCTGAAACTGTATTACCTTTGATGGAAGCTGATTTTGAAGAACACAATGTTCAAAAATTTGTGAATACACGTGTTAGTGAAATTAAAGATAATGTAATCTATGCAGTGAATACAAAAGATGAAACAAATGTTGAAATTGCAGCAGATACAATCGTAAATGCATTAGGTTCTAAAAAGAATGTATTTGATGATAGTAAGTTAACTGTTCCATTTACTTATGTAGGTGACTGCAGTGGTGAAAGAACAGCAGATATCGCAAGTGCAATTCGTACAGGATATAAGGCTGCTAATGAAATCTAAGAGGGTGTGAAAACACCTTCTTTTTTTGACATAAAAATGACTGTGGTTCATAAATATATAAATCATATATAATATATATCTCAAAACGGTATAAAAATAATGACCATAGCTCATAAATTTTTACATATTTGAAAATTTGTCTATTAAAAATATATTTTTAAAGAACTAGAATGAAATTATAAATGAAAAGGGAGGAAGAGTTATGAATTTTAGTTCTTTACAGAGTAGTGTTCAAAAGTTTGGTATGAATCAAGCTTTGAAGTATTTGGAGAAGGATCCTGAAACCAATATTCCTAAATTAATGAATTTAGTAGATAAGGTTATGCCTGAAGGTTGGTATGGTTCACAGCGTAAAGTGATTCGTGAACAAATTGATGAAAAAGGTGTTTGGTATGACTACATTTTAAAGTTGTATGATTTGGATGCAGGCGTTCGTCAGGCTGTATTTAAAAACTTTATTTTTAATGCGTCTTTAAATGGTAGTGCAAAACAAGAGGAATTGTCAGAAAAATATAATTGTAATATTCCTTGGGCTGTATTATTAGATCCAACATCTGCATGTAACTTACATTGTACAGGTTGTTGGGCTGCTGAATATGGACATCAATTAAATTTATCTTTAGATGATATTGATTCGATTATTCGTCAAGGAAAAGAATTAGGTACTTACATGTATATTTATACGGGTGGAGAACCTTTAACACGTAAAAAGGATGTGATTAAGATTTGTGAAATGCATCCAGATTGTGCTTTCTTGTCTTTTACGAATGGTACATTGATTGATGAAGAATTCTGCCAGGATATGTTGCGAGTTAAAAATTTTGTGCCAGCCATTAGTTTGGAAGGTTTTGAAACAGCGAATGATTCTAGACGTGGTGAGGGTTGTTACAATTCTGTAAAACGTGCCATGGAATTATTAAAGAAACACAAATTGCCTTTTGGAATTAGTACTTGTTATACAAGTGCAAACTATAAAGATATCGCAAGTGATGAATTCTTTGATTTAATGATTGATTCAGGTGCTTTATTCTGCTGGTTCTTCCACTATATGCCAGTAGGAAATGGGGCTGTGAAAGAATTGCTTCCAACACCAGAACAAAGAGCGTATGTTTATCATCAGATTCGTAAGTTCAGAAGTGAAAAACCAATTTTCACTATGGATTTCCAAAATGATGCGCAATATGTGGGTGGATGTATTGCTGGAGGAAGAAGATATCTTCATATCAATGCCAAAGGGGATGTAGAACCATGTGTATTTATTCATTATTCAAACTGTAATATTCATGACACGACATTACTTGATGCACTAAGATCTCCATTATTCCAGGCTTATCATGATAATCAACCATTTAATGAAAATATGTTAAGACCTTGTCCAATGTTAGAAAATGCAGGTCGTATTCAAGAATTGGTGAAACAAAGTAAAGCGGTCAATACAGATTATGAATCCCCAGAAGATGTGGATCACTTATTAGAAAAGACAGTTCCATATGCAAAAAATTGGAAGCCAATGGCTGACAAGCTTTGGAATGAACAAAAGAAGTAGACAAATTAAAAAAATAAGTTTAAAATTTTCAGCTAAGAAGGAGGGATGTTATGAAGAAGAATAATAAGCGTTTTTCGGGAATATCCAAACTTCCAAATGGAAATACTTCAAATAAAATTGTACCTGGATGCATCGTCCTTGAAGGCGGAGCTTTTCGAGGACTCTATACATCAGGGGTATTAGATGCTTTAATGCAGTTTGAAATCAATATGCAGTGTACAGTAGGTACAAGTGCAGGGGCACTAAACGGATTTAACTATGTGGCTGGTCAAATTGGGCGTAGTGCAAGAATTAATTTAGGGTATCGCCACGATTCTCGTTATGTTGGTTTAGAAGCTTTTAAAAACAATAAGGGAATCATTGGCTTTGATTTTTTGATGAAAGGAACTCAATATTTTGATCCATTAAATACACCTCGTTTTATGAATCCAACGCGTGATTTTATTGCGGTATGTACAAATTGTAAAACGGGAAGGCCCGAATATTTTAGTAAAAATAAAACGCAGGATATTTTTAAAGCTGTACAAGCCAGTGCAACCATGCCTTATGTTTCAAAGATGGTTGAAATTGAGGATGGCTTATACTTGGATGGTGGCTGCAGCGATAAGATAGCGTATCAATGGGCGTTGGATCATGATTATGAGAAAATCATTGTGGTTCGTACACGTCAAAAAGAGTATCGAAAGAGTGAAACAAATCCTTTGGTTCAAAAAATGACAAAAAGATTGTATGCTGAATATCCAGCTTTAGAACAGAAGTTGGAATCGATGAATAGTGACTACAATAGACAGTGTGATGAATTAGTAAGGCTTGAAAATGAGGGAAGAATCTTTACGATTGCCCCAAGCAAGCCAGTAAATGTATCGCGTGTAGAGGGAGATGTGGATAAACTCGCTGATCTTTACTACATGGGATATTTGGATGGGTTGAATCAGATTCAAAGAATCAAAGAATATTTAGAAATTGATTAAGAGGCGATGCCTCTTTTTCGTTTTGTGTTAGAATAAGTGTAGGTGATTTTTATGGTACAAGAAAGACAACAAGAAATCGTAAATGAATTATTAAATTATATGGATACATTAGAAGATGGTAGCGAAGTCAGTACTTGGGATTTAATGGATGAAGTATTTAACTATCAACGTTTCAATGATGGATATTGTTTTAATGATTTTAAAATTAGCGAAGAAGAATTTATTTCGTTAGATTCGCTATTAAAGGAAAGTGCAATGAAAGAGGGATTCTTTATTGATGATTCAATCTATCAAGATGTGATTGGGGCTTTTCCTTTTAGTTTGACATTTGTAGTAAGGAAATAGGTATGGAAAAATTAGAAACATTGATTCAAGAATTATATCAAGAGGGGACTCGTGAAAAAAATATGGAGGTTCTTTCGCATATTCGTAAACTGGCAAAAGAAGAAAAACAATTTATTATTCCTGTCGGGGATGCGAATGGTGAAAAAGTCTATCGAAGATTATCTTTAGATGATGGTCAAGATGTATTTGTAGCTTTTACTACACAGGCTCAAGTGGATTTGGGTCAGACTACAGAAACATTAAATCAAAGTGTGATGGATGTACTCCATATGGTGCATGATACACAAGGTGTAAGTGGAGTTGTATTAAATCCTTGGAAAGATTCGTATTTTTTACCAAAGGTTTTAATTGAAATGATTTTAGACAATAAGAATTTAGAGAGTGAAATCAAAGTAGTAAAAGGAGATATCACTACTTTTGATGGAGATTGTATTGTCAATGCAGCCAATGAATCGCTTTTAGGTGGCAGTGGTGTAGATGGTGCTATTCATAGAGCGGCCGGTCCCATGTTACTTGAAGAATGTAAATTATTAAATGGCTGTCAAACAGGGCAGGCCAAGATTACAAAGGGCTATGATTTAAAGGCAGAGTATGTAATTCATACTGTGGGTCCGGTGTATTCGGGTAAACATGAAGATGAGCATATGTTGAGGGATTGTTATTGGAATAGCTTAACGTTAGCTCGTAAGTATGATATTCATACGATCGCATTTCCTGCTATTTCATGTGGTGTTTATGGCTATCCAGTAGAAAAGGCAGTGCCACTTGTATTAAAGACAATTGCGGATTGGTTGGATGCAAATAGTGATTATACAATGAAGATCAGTTTGTATTGTTTTGACGAAGAAACGACAAAGGAATATCAAAAATATACAACGTATCAGGGAGAGTAGTCTTCCTGATTCTTTTTATGACTATATAAAAATAGTTGGGGTTTAGATCTGCTTTAAGATTACATAGGGCAGTGTGCTAGGCAGCTAAAAATTCGCTCCAAAGTATTTTGGGGCTTTTTTAGTACCTGTAGCTATGCAATTGTTGATTTTCAAGAGGATTAATATACGTTATTATAGAATTATAAGATTGTTGTTATACATTTATGTTCTTCATTCAGATATAAATGTCTTCCAGGATTACATGAATGAAACTCGGATTATTTTGTTTTGAAACACGCCTTTAATTACTGTTGTATCGTTTCAAAAGACACAGTAGAAATTACTGTAGAACAGAAAAGAATCAACAATGCATTGTTGGAGAATCATAACGCAATCATCAAATTGGTTACGAAAGCAACCAGTGGTTATCAAAGCTGGGAGCGATTCAGAAACGGATGTATGCTGATCTTAGAAAAGGCATCGATTTTGAAATCGACAAGGATGACAGAAGCATTAAAATGGTTGAAAAAAGGACCCGAACAACAAATGTTGTCCGAGCCCAATATCAGCTATAAACCGTTTTGGGGTATATGCCGCCCCTTAAATTCTTGGAGAGCAAATTCACCTAACCCCATCCAAATTTATTGCGCCCTTTTTATTATCTATTTAGAAAAATTTCTAAATAGAGTTGAAATTATCAAGGAATGATGTATAATCTATTTAGAAATATTTCTAAATAGTGAATAGGTGGTGGTATTTTGTTTGAAAAAACATTTAAAGCTTTGGGTGCTCCAGTCAGAAGAGACATTTTGAGTTTATTAAAAAAAGGCAAGATGTCAGCTGGAGATATTGCAAGTCATTTTGATATGTCTCAGGCAACTGTTTCTTATCACTTATCCTTATTAAAGGATGCAGGTTTGATTTGTGAAGAGAAGGATAAAAATTTTATCTTTTATCAAATCAACGCATCTGTTTTTGAGGAGATGTTGTGTTATTTTAAATCTTTTATTGGAGGGAATGAAGATGTTGAAAAATAAATGGTTTATGTTTAGTTTAGCTTTGTTTGTGATTCCATTCGCATTGAATCTAGTTTTCTATAATCAACTTCCAGATGTTGTACCAACCCATTTTGATGTAAATGGACAAGTCGATGGTACAATGCCTAAGTTTATGGGTTTATTTGGTATGTTATTCTTGTGTTTGGCAATCCATGTATTTACGTGTTTTGTGAGTGTAAAAGATCCAAAGCGAAATAATATTCCAAATTTTATGATGAATATTTTATTTATGATTTGTCCCGTTGTTTGCATTGTGACAAATATGACGATCATTTATTTTGGTTTAGGCTATTCGTTTGATGTTGGTTTTGTGATGAATATTCTTGTTGGTGTATTACTTATTGTATTAGGTAATTATTTGCCAAAAGTAAAACGGAATTATGCGGTTGGAATTAAAACTTCATGGGCTTTGAATAGTGATGAAAACTGGGTGTTGTCAAATCGTGTGGGTGGCTATTGTATGGTCATTGCTGGAATTTTATATATAGTACTTGGATTACTTGGTTATGTGACAATGGGCATTGTTGTGATTCTTGTAGCGACTATTATTCCATGTATTTATAGCTACATATTATTTAAGCGAGGAATTTAGTTTCCTCGCTTGATTTCGTTTTGGATGCATTTGAATAAGACTTGAATGGTTTCACTAATCATTTTCTTCGTTTGACTATCCATATTCTGAATGGATTTGATCATCTCAATCACATCGATATTCTGTCTGAAATCCTTTGGGTTTTCATAATCTGAAAAGATAGAGTAAATGGTATCAATAACTTGTTTGCGTGTATTGACATCAATGGATTTAAGCCATTTTGATAGTGTGGATTGTGTATGTTTAGATAGTTGATCATTTTGTTCTAGATAAATAAAATCACCGTTTTCAACGCACCACGTAAATGGATCATGTTGAAGGATGGATATGGCATCACTTTGGATGATTTGATAATTATTTGTTTCTTCAAGTAAGAGTCCAATAACACTCGATTGAGGAATAGTCTTAAATACTTTCTTATCGGTTTGATAAGGTGTAAGAAATCCAGGCCCATCATGGTTGTATGTACAATAAATTGCATTGTGTGTATGGATAGTGGCATAAAGGGCAAGATTGGCTCCTTTGGAGTGTCCGCCTAAGATGAGTTTGTGTTTTGTCTTATAGTTGTTTACATAGTTTAATGCAGAAATTTGACTTGGAATATTTTCTTGAAAACATAGATTAAAATCTTCTTTCCATCCTACAAAACTAGCATCGGTTCCGCGAAAGGCAATGTAGTCTGTTTGGTTGAGTAAATGAAAAGTCATAGCACAGAATTGTTTTTCATTATCTTTGTCAAAATTAGTTTGTAGATGAGAAATGGTAATGGCTTCATAGCGAAGGGAGTGTATGCACTGAAGGAATAATTCTTCGTTTAATTCAGGTACTCGGGTATCAATGCATAAAGTATCAATCTCATTTTCAAATTCAGTTAATAAATGGACTTCGGATTCAATGTCAATGCTTGAGTTTTCAAATTTAATATAGGAGATTTGTGAGAGAATCAAAGAGTCCACATTATTAAATGGGTATTCTTCAAGGGTTAAATTTCCGTATTCTTTAATGTAGTCAATAATGTTTTTCATAGGTTTATTGTAGTGCATAAATACATTTAATGAAATATGTTCATCCATAATTTTAAATTTTATAAAGTTCGTATACAATAAAGTTAGTGAGGGTGGATTGTTATGTTGATATTTGGGATTTTGAGCATTTGTCTGAGTTTAGACGTATTTGTATGTGCACTAGAACAGGGGGCTTCAATTCGTAATATTCGCTTTTCAAAAGCATTGGTTTATGGATTGATTTTTGCGCTATGCAGTTCGGGTATGTTTTTATTAGGACATGGAATGTCCACATATATTTTTGGACGTCCATTGGCAACATTGAATAAATGTGTTGCGATATTTGTCTTTTTAATTCTTGGAAATGGAATGATCATTTATAGTTTTAAGCGTGGAAAGTTTGTGGAAAGACTACAAGAGTTTGATACAAAACAAATTGTTAAATTGGCTCTTATTGGAGGACTCGACTGTTTTTTAGTTGGAGTTGGCTGTTATTATATGAATCTTCCTTATTTGATGGAGTCTTTCGTTTTATTTTTAATTGTACTTGCTGGCTATATGATTCATTTTTATATTGGATATTATAATGGGGCCGGATATCAAAAGGTTTATTATTTTCTTTGCGGAGTCGTATACTTATTTATGAGCTTATCATTAATTTTTAAATTAATTCGATTGTAGAGGTGATTTCATGACATTAAATGAAAAGGTGACAATGAAAGATCTTCTGAGTGAGGGATTGTATATTTTGATGCAACAAAAGCCTTTCGAAAAGATCACAATCAAACAGATTTGCGATAAAACAGGTGTTATTCGTGGAACTTTCTATAATCATTTTATGGATAAGTATGAGGCATTGGAATATTTGATTCATCGTATGTTTTATAAAGGGATTGAGCATGAATCCAATCCTCAAATTATAAAACATATCTTTCAGACTGTAAGTGATGATCGTGATTTCTTTAAGTCTTGTTATAGAATCACAGGACAGAATGGTTTTGAAGATTTAATGAGTAATGTGTTTAAAGAAATATTTAGAAATGTATTTACTTATTTAGATGTGAGTGGGATGGATTCAAGGTTCACAGTAGATTTTTTAGTGGATTATTATGCGAATGATTTATTATACTTTTTAAAGTATTGGATTGCGCATAATTTTGAGCCGGATGTAGAAACATATTATGCCAAGATCGATGTTTTATTTAAAAACAGTATTAAAGAATTAAATATTCGATATATGGATAAATCTTAAATTGACAAATTGTGTATTGTCTAGTAGGATAAAAGCGTATAAAAAGGCAATGAAGAGGGCGAGTACCTTTTAGAAATACTTTAGAGAGCTTTTGGTTGGTGAAAAAAAGCGTAGGACTAATTGGGAATAAAGACTTGGAGCTATTTGTATTTCCTGCATTAAAGGAAGCGCTGTTTATAGACAGTGACTAAGGCTAGACAAAGTGATTTGTCTGGTAAATTAGGGTGGTAACACGAGCACTTCGTCCCTTTGTGGCAAGTGCCTTTTTTTATGGATAAAAGAAAAAGGAGAAAACAATGGAAAAGTTAACGCAACAAGAACAAGTTCGTCGTCAAAAGATGCAAGATTTGATCGACATGGGTATTGATCCATTTGGATCTCGTTATGATCGTACTTCAAATTCGGGTATTATCAAATCATCTTATGAAGACAAGACAAAAGAAGAATTAGATGAATTACAAGTAACTGTTAAAATTGCAGGTCGTATCATGACGAAGCGTCGTCAGGGTAAGGCTGGTTTTATGAACATCCAGGATCGTGAAGGTCAAATTCAGATTTATGTTCGTAAAGATGAAATTGGGGATGATCAATATGAAATCTTCAAGAAAAATGATATTGGAGATATTGTAGGTATTGAAGGTACTGTTATGAAAACAGATCATGGACAATTATCTGTTCGTGCTAAAAATTATACACACCTTTCAAAATCACTTCGTCCATTACCAGAAAAATTCCATGGTTTGACAGATGTTGAAGAGCGTTTCCGTCGTCGTTATGTAGACTTGATCATGAATCCAGAAGCTAAGCATATTGCACTAACAAGACCAAAAATTATTCGTGCAATCCAACACTATTTGGATGGTCAAGGTTTAGTGGAAGTTGAAACTCCAGTTATGCAACCAATCTTAGGTGGTGCAAGTGCTAGACCTTTCGTAACGCACCACAACACATTAAATATGGATTTCTATTTGCGTATCGCAACTGAATTGCCATTGAAACGTTTGATTGTTGGTGGTTTAGAAGGTGTTTATGAAATTGGACGTTTATTCCGTAATGAAGGTATGGATGCGATGCATAACCCTGAATTTACAACCGTTGAAGCGTATGTTGCCTATAGTGATTTACATGGAATGATGGACTTGATTGAAGGTTTATTTGATTCTGTCGCAAATGAAGTATTGGGCACTACAGATATTACTTATCAAGGAACAGAATTATCATTAAAAGCTCCTTTCAAACGTATTCACATGGTGGATGCGATCAAAGAAGCTTGTGGTGTAGATTTCTGGCAAGATATGAGTTATGAAGAAGCTGTGAAATTGGCTGAGGAACATGATATTGAAGTTGAAAAGATCCATAATACAGTTGGACACATTATTAACTTGTTCTTCGAAAAATATGTTGAAGAAACAATTGTACAACCAACATTTGTATATGGTCATCCAACATCCATTTCTCCATTAGCTAAAAAGAATAAGAAGGATCCTAGATTTGCGGATCGTTATGAATTGTTCATTTGTGGACACGAATATGCGAACGCATTCTCTGAATTAAATGATCCAATTGATCAAAGAGAACGTTTCGAAAAACAATTAGAGCTTCGTGAATTAGGTGATGATGAAGCTAACGAAGTAGATACAGATTATGTAGAAGCATTGGAATATGGTCTTCCTCCAACTGGTGGTGTAGGACTTGGAATTGATCGTTTCGTAATGTTGTTGACAGATCAAAGAACAATTCGTGAAGTATTATTATTCCCTCACATGAAGAA
>ERZ772884.2437-NODE-2437-length-10773-cov-4.562978_pt1 | contig 10773 bp, 10 predicted proteins | sample MGYA00580574_ERZ772884 | MGnify/ENA primary metagenome ERZ772884 (study PRJEB29015, sample SAMEA2737690) | human gut metagenome | biome: human gut; feature: human-associated habitat; material: faeces | place: China | collected 2012 ... | reverse complement strand
GAGCACCTCAAAAACACCATCATACACTAAATCAGTAAGTTGGCAGCATCACCCACTGTTGGCAAGCCAGGATCTGAACAATACCGTCATGCTTTCGAGCTTGCCGATCAGCTTGGTTTAAAACACCCGGATTGCATCGAGCATGTATTTCCGACCTATGCTGATGAGCAATGTACTCATGTCCTTACCGAAGAGGATTTTTTCAGCACTGAAGAACGAGAAGGCGTTGATCGCTGCATTGGTGTGATTTGCTCTTCAGTGAGTTATGAGTTATTCCCTAATGTCCATGAAAATGGTGGTATTGGATACCAATTCCTGTACGAAGGCGATGAGCTTAAATGTTATGAACATGGTCTTCTTATCGAAAGCGTAGAATAATACCCTTCCTTCCAACCGGCTATGTTGGCCGGTTTATTCAACTTATCCACAGCATAGATCCAATAAACAGATCCTAAAGAGAACCTAGGAAGATCCAAAGAAGATCCCGGATCGCTGTAAGCCGCGTCATTACTGGCCTGAAATGGGATCAACATTGACTATACGCGATTTTATGTTGACTGTGCACGATTTATTGTTGACTGCACGCGATTTATTGTTGACTATACGCGACAGAAACATTGACTGTAAGCGATTTTAGAGTCTGAATATTCACAGCTGTTGATAACAGCCATCCAAATTGATGTCAGGCCGCGCCACACATGGAGAAACCGTGATGCCGGAAGAAAGTAAAGGCTTCCTTAGCGTTGAAGAAGTTGCAGGAAATACAGGAGAAATCCACAGCCTGAAGCCCAATAACAACAGCACTATACAACCCATCGCTTTGTTGCGCTTAGGTGTGTTTGTGCCAACCTTAAAATCTACCAATGTGGCGCTACGTCGCGGATCGTCAGTTACAACAAACACAACGAACGCAACTGAAGAACTATCAAGCCTCAAAATTGTTGAGCAGGAAGGCTATGAGGGAATTGAAATTCATGGTCCACGCTTGGATATGGATACTGATTTTAAGGTGTGGGTGGGCATAACCTCCGCGTTGTTTGACTACGCACCTGATGATGACGGCATAATCACCCTGCCATTCTCCGAGTTTGCCGATCGATGCGGCTATCCACGTAAGCGCCTTTCAAAGGCGTTCCGTAAAAGTATTGATGACTCTCTGACACGCATTCAGCAGACAGTTGTCAAATTCCGCTTCCCGGCGGCAAAAGGTCATCTCAATAACATTAACGTCAACTTGTTGGCATATAGCAGCCTGAATACCGAGCTTGATGTTATCGAGATCCAGCCGCAGAAACAGCTATCTGAACTTTACTATGTTGACTATAAGCGAATCCTGAAGCTGAAGATGCTGGATAAACTAGGGCGCAAAGAGACGGCCAAGGTACTGTATACATTCTTTGAGGCTCTACCCGCCAACCCGGCACCTGTCAGCATTGAGCGCCTTAGAGCGAGGCTTAATCTCAAATCATCCGTTAGCGTGCAAAATAGCGTTATCAGAAAAGCCATGAAAGATTTGGAAGCTATTGAATATATTAAATTTTCAGAGATAAAAAACGGCAGGAAAATCGGCTTCCAGATCCATAAGCGCAATCCATAATATTGACTATATGCGATAGCGAGAAGTTGACTATAGGCGACATTCGTTGACGCTGGTGGATTTTTGCTGGCGTCAATATTCTGCAAGTCGCTATTGAGATGGCTTTTAGGGGCATTTCATCGCGTATAGTCAACGTTTCTCCCGACAATATCTTACATAGTCGAGCTTTGGTGGAGTTAAATCGACTACAGTCAACTTTTGACTGTAGTCACATCGCGCATAGTCAACTATTCACATTAACCTTCGCGCATAGTCAACATTTGCGCGGTTCTCATCAAGCAGTGGTATTGATATGCAAGAAGAGAAACAACACTACCTCTACGTTCTGGTGCCAGAGAACGGAGATACTTTTAAAATCGGCATTTCATGTGGTCCATTGGCACGGTTTAAAGGGCTACAAGTGAGTCCCGATTTTGCGCTTTCACGGGTCTATCGTGGTACGCGTTTGGCAATGGTTAATCTTGAGCGGGCTTTACACGCAACCTTTTTCCCCTGGAATGCGCCGTGGGAGAAAAGCGCCGGTGGCGGGCATACTGAATGGTTTACACGAGAGTGTCTTGATAAGGTTTTGGCTCATATCGAATATCTAAATGATATGTGGGGAGGGATTCTCGAGCGCATTAAGTCGAATGATTTACTTCAGCGTCCAGTAGATGCTGCTTGCTCTTTCGAAAAAGAGCTGGATGTTACTTCTATCGTGACTTTCAAAGATGACGCAGGAATGAGGGACGTGGCTTATGTCTCCATATCTGGCTATGAACCGGACGCGATCCGCGCTCAATGTGAATTGCTGAAAGCAATGTTTATGCTTCGGACTAAATATCCCTGGGATACAGGGCGGGTGTGCTTCCCTATGGAAGAGTTAACCGCCACCATTGATTCCCAGCTTTACCACGATAATCCAGAGAAGTTTTTTAGCCTTTTAGCCGGTAATGGGCTTAACTGTGTGTCCGGGCTGGGGCGAAGTAGAATCCAACATGCCTCGCTCTTCGGTCCCTTCTTTTACGATCGACACGGGTACTTTGAGGCTGAACTTCCGGCGCTTACGCGTGCTATAGATACTATCGATTTCGAACGATTATTCGCTGCTCTTAGCAAATAACACTGATGCCCCTGAACGGGGCTTTTTTGTGCCCTCCTTGTAACTCTCAATCGTGCAAAATGAACCAAACATGCAGAGAATGCTATGTACAAGCATCTACGCATACATTATTATTTTATGCAGCATTTTTAATTAAATTCAAAAATACAGCATAAAGGATGACTTTCGATGAGTGATTCCAGCCAGCTTCACAAGGTTGCTCAAAGAGCAAACAGAATGCTCAATGTTCTGACTGAACAAGTACAGTTGCAAAAGGATGAGCTACACGCGAACGAGTTTTACCAGGTCTATGCGAAAGCGGCACTGGCAAAATTGCCTCTACTGACTCGAGCGAACGTTGACTATGCCGTGAGTGAAATGGAAGAAAAGGGTTATGTTTTCGATAAACGCCCTGCTGGCTCTTCAATGAAATATGCGATGTCAATTCAGAACATCATTGACATATATGAACATCGCGGAGTGCCAAAATACCGGGATCGCTACAGCGAAGCGTATGTGATTTTCATCTCCAATCTTAAAGGCGGTGTGTCAAAAACTGTATCGACGGTTTCTCTGGCGCATGCAATGCGTGCTCACCCTCATCTTCTGATGGAAGATTTAAGGATTCTGGTTATTGACCTTGATCCGCAATCTTCAGCAACGATGTTTTTAAGCCATAAACACTCTATTGGTATCGTAAACGCAACATCTGCACAGGCTATGTTGCAGAATGTAAGCCGTGAAGAGCTGTTAGAGGAGTTTATTGTTCCTTCTGTTGTACCTGGGGTTGACGTTATGCCTGCGTCGATTGACGATGCCTTTATTGCATCCGATTGGAGAGAACTGTGCAATGAGCATCTACCGGGTCAGAACATCCATGCAGTCCTGAAAGAAAATGTGATTGATAAGCTGAAGAGCGATTATGACTTTATCCTCGTTGATAGTGGTCCTCACCTTGACGCCTTCCTGAAAAATGCTTTGGCCTCGGCCAATATACTGTTTACACCTCTGCCGCCTGCAACGGTTGATTTCCACTCATCGCTTAAATACGTTGCCCGCCTTCCTGAAACTCATTTCGGATGAAGGCTGCGAGTGCCAGCTTGCGACTAACATTGGTTTTATGTCCAAGTTGAGTAACAAGGCAGACCATAAGTATTGCCATAGCCTGGCTAAAGAAGTGTTCGGTGGGGATATGCTTGATGTCGTCCTCCCTCGCCTTGACGGTTTTGAACGCTGCGGCGAGTCTTTTGACACTGTTATTTCAGCTAACCCGGCAACGTATGTTGGTAGTGCTGATGCATTGAAGAACGCGCGAATTGCCGCGGAAGATTTTGCTAAAGCAGTTTTTGACCGTATTGAATTTATCAGATCTAACTGAGGAGTAAGAAACCCCCATGTCAAAGAAAAACAGACCAACAATTGGGCGAACCCTTAATCCTTCAATATTAAGCGGATTTGATAGTTCTTCAGCCTCTGGCGATCGAGTCGAGCAGGTATTCAAGTTATCAACTGGTCGCCAGGCCACATTTATTGAAGAGGTAATACCTCCGAACCAGGTAGAAAGCGATACCTTTGTTGATCAGCATAACAACGGGCGTGACCAGGCATCTCTTACGCCAAAATCATTAAAAAGTATCCGAAGCACTATTAAGCATCAGCAATTTTACCCTGCAATAGGTGTTAGACGGGCTACAGGGAAAATTGAAATTTTGGATGGTTCCCGGCGTCGAGCTTCTGCCATCTTAGAGAACGTAGGGTTGCGGGTTTTAGTCACGGACCAGGAGATCAGCGTCCAGGAAGCGCAAAATTTAGCGAAAGACGTTCAGACAGCATTGCAGCACAGCATTCGAGAAATAGGTCTGCGTTTGATGCGAATGAAAAATGATGGGATGAGTCAGAAGGATATTGCAGCCAAGGAAGGGCTATCTCAGGCGAAGGTCACGCGTGCTCTCCAGGCAGCGAGTGCTCCGGAAGAATTAGTCGCCCTTTTCCCTGTGCAGTCGGAATTAACCTTTTCGGACTACAAAACGCTTTGTGCTGTTGGCGACGAAATGGGGAACAAGAATTTAGAGTTTGATCAGCTTATTCAAAACATATCTCCGGAAATAAACGACATCTTATCCATTGAAGAAATGGCCGAAGATGAAGTTAAAAATAAAATCCTGCGCTTGATAACAAAGGAAGCCTCACTACTCACGGATAAAGGTTCTAAAGATAAGTCCGTAGTTACTGAATTATGGAAATTTGAGGACAAGGATCGCTTTGCAAGGAAGCGCGTGAAAGGCCGTGCATTTTCTTATGAGTTTAATCGACTTTCAAAAGAGCTACAGGAAGAACTCGACAGGATGATTGGGCATATCCTTAGAAAGAGCCTCGATAAAAAGCCGAAGCCTTAAACTTTCGCCATTCAAATTTCACCATTAACCGATTGTTTTTAAAGTAAATTGCTCTAAAATTTCAAGGTGAAATCGCCACGATTTCACCTTGGATTTTACCCTCCTCCCCTCCTCCCGAAAAAAATAAAAAAATTGCTTGTCACGAGAAAGTCAACAAGTGACTTTCAATAAAATCTCTTCCGAAAAGGGATTCACACAAGTGCCTTGTGTTTAAGGAAGAGTAAATTGAGTAACTTACGCGAATACCAGAATCGTATTGCAGATATCGCAAAACGCTCTAAAGCTGTGCTTGGCTGGGCAAGCACTGCGCAGTTCGGTACTGATAACCAATTCATTAAAGATGATGCCGCGCGTGCCGCATCTATCCTTGAAGCTGCACGTAAAGACCCGGTTTTTGCGGGTATCTCTAATAATGCCACCGCTCAAATCGCTACAGCGTGGGCAAGTGCACTGGCTGACTACGCCGCAGCACATAAATCTATGCCGCGTCCGGAAATTCTGGCCTCCTGCCACCAGACGCTGGAAAACTGCCTGATTGAGTCCACCCGCAATAGCATGGATGCCACTAATAAAGCGATGCTGGAATCCGTCGCAGCAGAGATGATGAGCGTTTCTGACGGTGTTATGCGTCTGCCTTTATTCCTCGCGATGATCCTGCCTGTTCAGTTGGGGGCAGCTACCGCTGATGCGTGTACCTTCATTCCGGTTACGCGTGACCAGTCCGACATCTATGAAGTCTTTAACGTGGCAGGTTCATCTTTTGGTTCTTATGCTGCTGGTGATGTTCTGGACATGCAATCCGTCGGTGTGTACAGCCAGTTACGCCGCCGCTATGTGCTGGTGGCAAGCTCCGATGGCACCAGCAAAACCGCAACCTTCAAGATGGAAGACTTCGAAGGCCAGAATGTACCAATCCGAAAAGGTCGCACTAACATCTACGTTAACCGTATTAAGTCTGTTGTTGATAACGGTTCCGGCAGCCTACTTCACTCGTTTACTAATGCTGCTGGTGAGCAAATCACTGTTACCTGCTCTCTGAACTACAACATTGGTCAGATTGCCCTGTCGTTCTCCAAAGCGCCGGATAAAGGCACTGAGATCGCAATTGAGACGGAAATCAATATTGAAGCCGCTCCTGAGCTGATCCCGCTGATCAACCACGAAATGAAGAAATACACCCTGTTCCCAAGTCAGTTCGTTATCGCGGCTGAGCACACGGTACAGGCGGCGTATGAAGCACAGCGTGAATTTGGTCTGGACCTGGGTTCCCTACAGTTCCGCACCCTGAAGGAATACCTGTCTCATGAACAGGATATGCTGCGTCTTCGCATCATGATCTGGCGCACTCTTGCGACCGACACCTTTGACATCGCTCTGCCGGTTAACCAGTCCTTTGATGTATGGGCAACCATCATTCGTGGCAAATTCCAGACTGTATATCGCGACATTATTGAGCGCGTTAAATCTTCTGGTGCGATGGGGATGTTTGCTGGTGCTGATGCAGCATCTTTCTTCAAACAGTTGCCGAAGGATTTCTTCCAGCCAGCCGAAGACTATATCCAGACTCCGTATGTTCACTACATCGGTACCCTGTTCGGTAACGTGAAAGTGTACGAAGTACCTGCTGGTATTTGTAAGAACTTAACGACAGAGAACATTCAGTTCAGCTCGATGGATGTGCTGTGCTACGTCCGTGATGAAAATCCGGGTAAAGCAGGCTTCGTGACTGGTGATGCTGTCCCGGCCATCCCGTTCCAGCATCCGACCACTCCGGCGCTGGTCAACCGTACCACGCTGTGGGGTTCGGCTATCAACGATATGCACCCACGCAACGGCGCTGATTACTTCACTCGTGTAACGCTGACAATGGCCAAAAAAGGCGGGCTTAACTTTATAAGCGGCGACACAATTGATGCCGGTGACTCTGAGTAATCAGGGGAAGTTCTCCGTTTAACATAGCGCCCCGTGCGGGGCGCATAACAGGGAAAGTTATGTCTCAATATTCAATTCAACAGTCATTAGGTAATGCATCCGGCGTCGCGGTTAGCCCGATCAATGCCGATGCGACGTTATCTACCGGTGTTGCATTAAATAGCAGCTTGTGGGCTGGTATTGGCGTATTTGCGCGTGGCAAGCCGTTTACTGTTCTTGCGGTTACTGAGTCCAATTACGAAGATGTTCTCGGCGAACCGCTGAAGCCGTCCTCCGGCTCACAGTTCGAACCAATTCGCCATGTGTACGAAGCTATTCAGCAAACGTCTGGTTATGTTGTCCGTGCTGTTCCGGATGATGCGAAGTTCCCGATTATTATGTTCGATGAATCAGGCGAACCGGCTTACAGTGCGTTGCCATACGGTTCTGAAATTGAACTTGATAGCGGCGAAGCCTTTGCTATCTACGTTGATGATGGTGATCCGTGTATTTCTCCTACCCGTGAGTTAACCATCGAAACGGCAACAGCGGACAGCGCGGGTAATGAACGCTTCCTCTTAAAACTGACCCAGACGACTTCGCTCGGTGTGGTAACGACCCTGGAGACACACACTGTGTCTTTGGCGGAAGAAGCGAAAGATGACATGGGCCGCTTGTGTTATCTGCCTACGGCTCTGGAAGCCCGTTCTAAATATCTGCGCGCGGTTGTTAATGAAGAGCTGATTTCGACGGCGAAAGTAACAAATAAAAAATCGCTGGCGTTCACTGGCGGTACCAACGGCGATCAGTCGAACATTTCCACTGCTGCTTACCTGCGTGCGGTGAAAGTGCTGAACAATGCGCCGTACATGTACACCGCTGTTCTCGGCCTGGGTTGCTATGACAATGCGGCGATCACTGCGTTAGGTAATATCTGTTCTGATCGCTTGATTGATGGCTTCTTTGATGTCAAACCGACATTGACGTACACGGAAGCGATCTCTGCTGTTGAAGATACCGGTTTACTTGGTACCGATTATGTAAGCTGTGCTGTCTATCATTTCCCGTTCTCCTGCAAAGACAAATGGACCCAATCCCGTGTGGTCTTCGGTCTGTCTGGCGCGGCGTATGCGGCGAAAGCTCGTGGCGTCAAGAAAAACTCCGATGTCGGCGGTTGGCATTACTCACCGGCTGGTGAAGAACGTGCCGTCATTGCTCGTGCATCACTTCAGCCGCTGTATCCTGAAGACACCCCGGACGAAGAAGCTATGGTCAAGGGCCGACTCAATAAAGTATCTGTAGGTACTTCGGGCCAGATGATCATCGATGATGCTTTAACTTGCTGCACGCAGGACAACTATCTGCATTTCCAGCACGTCCCATCCCTGATGAACGCAATCAGCCGTTTCTTTGTCCAGTTAGCCCGACAGATGAAGCATAGCCCGGACGGTATTACTGCGGCTGGCCTGACTAAAGGGATGACCAAACTTTTAGATCGCTTTGTCGCCTCCGGCGCTCTGGTGGCTCCTCGTGATCCTGATGCTGACGGTACAGAACCGTATGTGCTGAAAGTTACGCAGGCGGAATTCGATAAATGGGAAGTAGTCTGGGCCTGCTGCCCGACTGGCGTAGCCCGTCGTATCCAGGGCGTACCGCTGCTTATTAAGTAAGGAAATACAATGAGCAAAAACTTTTTTCAATCCGGGGCATTTTTGGGGAATGGACTGTCTCGTTTCGCTTTGAACTCTGATCCTGTGCAGTTGATGGAGTCTGCCCGAGCAAGCGCCGAACCGACAACAGATCCGGTTATTAATAATAATCCGGAACCGGCGGCACAGACTAACGATAACGCTCCATCTGCCACGGCTCCTGAGCAAATCCTGGAAGGGAAAGACGGTAAAGAATGGACCGTCGAACAGGCGCACCAGATGATTCTGGAAGCTGCAAATCGAAGTGCTATGCAGAATGCGTTGAGTGATGCAGCCGACGCCGTTTTCGCCTGGGCTGATAGCGGTGATCTGACTTTCGACTCCCTTGATGGTTTCGTTCAGGCTATCGCTGGTATCTCTGATGACGACGACTCCGAAGTTACAGAAGAACAGGACGATGCCTATAACGAAGCATGGGCAAATGTTGCTGACTTCCTCGCAGCATGCGGTGTAGATGATGACCTGATCGAAGCACTGGCTGACGATGAAGACGACGACGCAGCTGCTGATGTTGGTGCCTCTATCGCTGGTTTAGATAGCGACGACCGTGACGAACTGGAAGCGGCGTTTGTTGTTGCTGGCACTTCTGATGAAATGCTGACTGAAGCATTTAAGAAGGTTGTTCGTAACGGTGAGATCAAACTCATCCGTAAACGCCTGCGTAAAAAACGTCTGACTGCGGCTCAAAAATCGGCGCTGAAAAAAGCGCGTCGTAAAGCCCAGACCGGCGCGGCAAAACTGGCCCGCAAAAAGTCAATGAAACTGCGCCGTAAGCGCCTCGGCTAAAGGAGGAGGCCGGAGAACTCCGGCCTTTAACTTGAATGGCACCTATACCTTATGGGGTTTACAGCCAGGCTGACGGTGTATCGCCATATCTGAAAGTTACTTTAACGAACTCTCAGTACCAGGTTACCGGATATATCAGCCAGGGAGCGGCAATGAACATGGCCCAGAATTGGGAAGCGCCGTTTACCGGTATGTCCATGGGATCTGTTGCTGGTGCCTTCAGTGGTTTTGCGCAGGTTGGTACTGAAACAACGTCGGTTGCCCGTTGGAACAGCTTAATGGTTTGGGAAGGGGGAACACCGCCGACTTTCACGCTGCCAGTAACTTTCATCGCTTTGTTTGACCCATTCACGGAGGTTTCAGGAGCTATCGCCGCATTGTCAGCGATGATTAGCCCGGAACTTAAAGATGCCAGTATTGGTGGTCGAATCCCGGAGCGTGTGACGCTAAACATTGGTCGCCGGATCAACATCATTGATGTCGCTATCCAGGACATAAGTTTCGATCTCGATGCGCCCAGGGACAGCAATGGGCATTTCCTGAAAAACACCGTCAACCTCCAGTTGACTGGTTCTTCGATATATAACAGCTCCGATATTGTTCGGGCGTTCCAGTAAAAGGATTTTATATGGGGCACAATAACACTAAGGGAAACCGTAAATTTATTAAGGGCCGCTATACTGCCAACGCGGCCAAAGGCGAACGACTGGTATCTTCTGAATTCCAGCTCACTTTTGCAGGCCATGAAGATATCAGCGTACTGGTTCGCACGTCGCAAATTCCTGAAATGACCCGCGAGGATGTGGAGGACTATGGTCCGAATGGTGTGAAGTTCAACCAGCACGGTCCAATTCGAAACTCTGGGGAAATCCAGGTCCAGTGCGTGGAGACTATCGAAGGCGATATTCTTCAGTTCATTAAAGATCGCATTGCGGCGAAGGACTATGTTGATATCACGATGGCTGCGACCCCTGAATCCAAATCTTCCGGGGTTAACGCTGTGACAAAAGCTGCTACAACAATTGAAATGTTGGACTGCAAAATCTACAGTGATGCAATCGACTTTAGTACCGAAGATGTGACTGCCGCTGTGCGCCCGTCACTTCGTATCGTCTACAACTGGATTGAGTGGGATTAAGAGTCATCCCTTGTATTTTAAAGCTCCTTCGGGAGCTTTTTTATTTGGAGAGGAAAGGGTGCATTGAGGATACCTGACACACGAAGAGTGGCGGGGATCTCTCCCATAAGCGCTAACTTAAGGGTTGAACCATCTGAAGAATGCGACGCCTCGGT
>ERZ772884.2436-NODE-2436-length-10776-cov-3.153064_pt1 | contig 10776 bp, 12 predicted proteins | sample MGYA00580574_ERZ772884 | MGnify/ENA primary metagenome ERZ772884 (study PRJEB29015, sample SAMEA2737690) | human gut metagenome | biome: human gut; feature: human-associated habitat; material: faeces | place: China | collected 2012 ... | reverse complement strand
AATTAATTATTTATTAGGGAATATATTTATTTTACACTATAAATTTAGACAGTGTTTAATAAATTATATATAATAAAATTGATAAAATTAAAATAAAAGTTGTAAAATTGGAAAGACTATAAATAAGTATTACTATACAAATTAATAAGTGTAGATTATTATTAGGTATGGCATAAAATTTATAAAAAATAGAATGGTCGTGAAAACAAATGAATGATAATTTAGCTTTAGAAAAGAAAATTCTTGAGCAAAAGCGTAAAGATATATTAAATGAAGTTGAACAAAAAAAAAGATACCAAGAAGAAATACAAAAAAAATTAATATCTGTTACTAAAGAAGCAAAAGGAAGCTATAGCCAAGAAAAAGAAAATACAGAAAAAATATATATGCTTTTAAAGAAAGAAATAGAAAATTATGAAGAAGCATTAAAAAATCCTTATTTTGGTAGAGTTGATTTTGATGAGAAATTTGGAAGTCAAGAAAAGGTTTACATAGGAAAAAAGGGAATAACATCAACATATGATGGTGAAGAAATAGTTGTGGATTGGAGAGCTCCAGTTGCAGATTTATATTATAGTGGGACAGGGGGAGAAGCATACTATAAAGCACCTATGGGAGTAGTTGAAGGAGACTTAAATTTAAAGAGAAAATTTTTATATAATGAAGAAAATCTATCTAAAATTTTTGATGAAGGAACAAATGAAATAATAATTAATGGAGAAGAGGGAGAAGGACTTGTTGATGAGTTCTTAAAAATAAACTTAGAAGAAAGTAGAGGAAAAAAATTAAAGGAAGTAGTTGCAACAATACAAAAAGAACAAAATGATATTATAAGGTGGCCTAAAAATCTTCCTATAATAGTTCAAGGATCAGCTGGTTCAGGAAAAACTACAATTGCATTACATAGATTAGCTTATTTGTTATATAGATATAGAGAATCGATGGATGGAAAAGATATTTTAGTTTTAGCACCAAATAAGCTATTTTTAGATTATATATCTGATATTCTTCCAACGTTAGGTTCAAATGATGTCAAGCAAACAACTTTTCAAGAGTTAGTTATGAAGCAATTAAAAATAAAGGGAAAAATTAAAACTAAAGATGATAAGTTAAAAGAACTTATAGAAGCAGAGGACAGTAAAGAAAAACAATTTATAATTAATTCATCTAGAGTAAAGGGAAATTTAATATTTAAAACTATAATAGATAGATATATAACATTATTAGAAGGTAGTTCATTAGAAATTGATGATATATTAATTTCTAATTATGTTTTATTTTCAAAAAGAGAAATAATGAGATTATACCTTAAAGATCTTTCTAATTATCCTATAAATAAGAGAAAAGATGAAATAAAGAGATACTTAACATTAAAATTAAAAGAAAAGATTGCAATGCTTCTTGTTCAAATTGATAGAGAATGGGACTTGAAAATTAAAGAAATAAAAAGAAAGTTAGATGATAGTGAAGAAAGAAGACATAAGTTAATAGAAATATATAATGAAAGAGATAGTTTAAAGGAACATATTAAACATGATGCTAAAAAGACTATGAATGATTATTTTAAGCATTGGAGAGGAATTACATGTAGTGATATTTATTATAGATTATTTGAAGATGATCAAATATTTGAAATTGTTACGGCAAATAGAATTCCTAAAGGTTTAGCTGAATATATTAAAAATGATGTGTTAAGAAACAAAGAAAATGGAATAATTGATGAAGATGATTTACCAATATTATTTTATATTTATATGATATTAGAAGGAATAGATGAAAAAAATAAATTTAAACATATAGTTGTAGATGAAGCTCAAGATTATAGTCCATTTCAAATATATTTAATTAATAATATGTCTAAGGGAAATTCATTAACTCTTGTTGGTGATTTAGCACAAGGTATATATCATTATAAGGGAATAAGAAAATGGGAAGATATTACTGAAGGTGTTTTTGATGGAAAGGCAACTTTTATTTCTTTAAGCCAAAGTTATAGATCAACAGTTGAAATAATAGAATTTGCTAATTCTGCATTAAAAGCACAAGGGTTAAATATAAAAAGTGCAAAACCTGTATTAAGACATGGAGATAAACCACAAATAATTAAATCTGTATCTAGAAGAGAATCTGTTAAATTAATTGATGAAATAGTTAAGAGGTTAAATTCTAAAGGGAAACATAGTATTGCTATTATAACTAAAACTTTTAATGAAGCAAAGATTTTAGATAAGGAGTTAAAAAAATATACTAATTTAGAATATACTTTAATAAAAGGTAATGAAAAGGATAGTCCTAATACAGATATAGTTCTTATACCTACTTATTTAACAAAGGGCTTGGAATTTGATGGTACAATTATATATAATCCAACAGAAAAAAACTATCCTGATAATATATTAAATCAAAGATTATTATATGTAGCTTTAACAAGAGCACTTCATAATGAATATATAATAACAGAGGAAGAGTTATCAAAAAATATAGTTAGAGGTTAAATAAAGAATAAAACTATAAGCATGTCAAATTACAATTAACTATCTTATAGTTTTATTTTTTATGGATTTTTTATAAGCTTTTAAAAACTTTTAAATAACATATAATAAAAAAAAATCCTACATGAAGGAATTAAAATAATTCCTTTCATGTAGAGATTTTTTTATCCTGCCTTATATAAGTTATAAGTTGATAAAATATATTAGCAACCACTATATGGTGGATTAAAATCATCATATGGGAATGGAAGTGTATTAAATTCTTGGCAAGGATCGTTGTTACTATATGAAGGTGGACATTGAGGTGGTTCACCAGGTTCAGTAGTAATAACTGTTATAGTTGTTAACCTATATAATTCAATAATTGTGAATAATCCAATTATAACATCTGCACGATATAATTGTGTTGTTGGAATAACACCAGGAGTAGGTGAAGGTACAAAATATCTAGAGATATTAGCTGTTAATGAATTTGCTATTGCTTTTACAAATACTTCAGGAAGATTATTATTTAGTGGTAATGAACCATTGCAAGCTGCATTACAAAGGTTACCATTATTTGAGCTAGATATATTAGAGTTTAATGAATCAAAAACTTTAATAGGTGTACTTTCTTCCACAATTCCACCTTGTAATGAAATATTTTTAGTGTAAGTTGTATAAGCTGGAATATCTGTTGTTTCATTATCATCAACTGTTACAGTTATAGGATTTCCAGAAGCATCAATTAATGTTAAATCATAAGTGAAAGTATAAGTTACTTTAACATTATAAAAACCATTGGAATTAAAACTTTGAGGACATACATTTGCAGTAATTTCTGTATCAAAATTATCTACACAAAGACTACTAACTGAATCAGTAAAATTAATTATATCATCTTTGTTAATAGTAGCTACAAATGGAGAACTTTGTCCGGTAGCATTAGTAAGGTTTGTAGCAGCTAATTTACTAGCTGAAATTGGAATAGAGCTATAAGGGTTTGGTATTTCTGGTCCAGGGCCATCACAAATATCAGGACATGAAATTGGAGGTGCTGGAATCATTGGTCCACAAAGTGGTTTTAAGCAATCTTGTTGTTTACATCTACCATATATTTTTTTGGCAATGATACATTCATTAGCGAATGTATCAGATTGAACAACATTAAAAGTGTCTTGTGACATATATTATATCCTCCTTAAATTCTAGATTAAGATTAACCTAATACTATAATATGAGGTGATAAATAAATTGTGAGAAAATAGTTTTATATTATAATTTCAATGAAAAAATACATACATATTTATAAAGATAAAAACATAGTCTACTATATAGTAATTTAAGTTGATTTTATGTTGAAAAAAATAACTTTTATTGATTATAAAAAAGAGGTTTATAAAATTTTTATTGAGCAAGATAATTTATATTATTCAGTAAAAGATGAAATAATAATGCTTGGAGAATATGTTAAAGATTATTGTGTTAAGTATTTTAATAAATCAATATGGATAGCTTTTTATGATGAAAAATATAAAATTTATTTAGTTGATATTTCATTAAAATATAATAAGAAAATAAAGAAGCATTTACATATGAATAGTAAAAGATATTCACTGTATATTGATTCATTAGATATGATAATTACAAATGAAGATAAAATAAACTTAATTTTTATGGGGTGGGATAAAGAGAAAACCTTTCTTTTTAAAGGTTATAGAAAATTATATTTATAATAAAAATAAAAAAATAATGAACTTATAAGTTTGCTAGGAGATGATATTGTAGAAAATAAAATAAGTTATATAAATAAAATAAGTAACTTAACAAGAAAGTATAATAAGAAATATAATGAATATTTAAGAAAAATTAATGAATTAAATAAAATTATAGATGAGAAAGATAAATTAATAGTTAAGCTTTTAAGTAAAAAGAGATAAGTATCAAGTATGAAAAGAAATGCATAACTTATAATAGTAATATTATTGGGGAGTAAAATGAAAATGTATGATCTAGAGGGGTTTTGTATAAAGCAAGAGGAGAAAATAAACTATATACATAAAGTAAATGATGAAGTGATTATAAATGAATATATAAATCATAAATTAACTTTTGAGCAAACAATTTTAAATGATTGTAAGTTATTAAAGAATGTAATTTTAAACTTAGATAAAGGTTTATATATTATTTAAATTTAAAAGAACAATTAATTTTAACTGTATTTAAGGATAATAAGATTCAAAATTCTATGATACTAACAAAAGGATTATTAGAATATAACAAAATACAAATAGTTTCATTAAATAATATGTTAAATATTTTTTACATTAAAAAGTTTAATAAAAGAAATGTATTATGCTTTAGAAGGCTAAACAACAATCTTATTATGTCTACAGAAATCACCATGGATATTTTAGAGGAGAATTTAGATGTTCCTTATATTGTAAATATTAAGGATGGAATTTTATCAATTGCATATGTAAAAGCAGCAAAACTTAATTATGTTGGATATAGAATATTTATTAATGCAGAAGATAAATGGTCAGAATTTATAATATTGGATGCAAACTCAAATGAGATAGAAGATATTAATTTTATAAAAGATAATAATTATATAGCATATACTTATATTTTTAGAGAAAGTGATAATTTTAATTTAGTATTTGGAGTTGGTGATTCTGAAATAAGGAAGAGAACTATAGATAGGAGAAATAAAGATATTAGGTTTGCTAATATTCAAATTTCAAATAATGGAAAATTAAATGTAATTACTATATCTGAAAATAAAATTAAAATAATAAAAGAGGATTGCTTTAATTCAGCAGAATTGCTTTTAGAATCAAACTTAAAAAATATAGATAAAATAGAAAAATGTTATTTTGAATTTAATAATGAATTGTTAAAAAATAGGATAATTATTTTTAAGACAAAAGATGGTGAAATATTTACTGATGAAGACTTTATACAAAATAAGGCAGATAAATTAATTGAGCAAGATAAAGAAGATAATAGTGAAGAAAATGAATCTTTAGAAAAGAATAATATAATAATTACAGAGCAAGAGCTTGAAAATGAAATTAAAGAAAAAACAATAGATAAAGAATATGTCAATAAACTTATAGTGAAAATAGAAAGTTATGAAGAAATAATTAATAAATTTATGGATAAATTTACGGAAATTGAAGATGATAGAGAAAAACTTCTTGAAAATATAGATTTATTAAATGATAAGATTAAACAAAAAAATATTCAAATAAATGAAATTGAAATAAAATTAAGTGAAAGTCAAGATTCAATAGAAGAATATAAAGCAAAGATAAATGATATTGAAGGGTTAAATAAAAGTTTGTTACAAGATCACTCAGATGAAATAGTAAACTTAAAGCAAATTATAAAACAAAAAGAAGATGAAATTAAAACTTGTAATGAAAAGGTACAAGATATGAAAGAAAGTAAAAATAAAAGTGAAAAAATAGTTAAGGAAAATTTAATAGAAATATCATCATTAAATGAAAGAATAGAAAAATATAAAAATGAAATTAAAGCTTATATTAGCAAGATAACAGAATTAAACATGCAATTAAATAAAAATGAAGAGAAAATTAATAATTTAAATAAAATAAACAATGAGTTAAGCAATACAAATAATGAGTTAAGCAATACAAATAATGAGTTAATTAATACAAACAATGAGCTAAGTAATTCAAATAATGAATTAAGTAGCATAAACAATGAAATAAAAGAAAAAAGTAATAATGAAATTACTAATTTGAAAAAGCTTCTTAATAAAATAAAAATAGAAAATATGAAGTATGTTAATGAAATTGAAGAACTAAATTTACAATTAAATGAATTAAATGATGCCTTTACAGTTGAAAAACAAGAAAAATTAAAATATGTAAATGAAATAAAAATATTAAATATAAAAATAAGGGAATTAAGCAGAATTAGAAGAAATGGGTTTATGTAAATTATAATATTTAAATTGAGCTGTATCAAAATTTGATACAGCTATTTTTTATATGTGAGTATAAAAATTTTTTATTGCAAGAATAAAAGTTTCTATATCATTAAAGGTATTAAAATAACCTGGACTAACTCTTACAGTACCAATTCTTTCAGTGCCAATTATCTTATGAATAAGAGGAGCACAATGATAGCTTGTACGCAAGTAAATATTTAATGAATTTAAATAACGTCCAACTTCTGAACTATCATGGTTATCAATGTTAAATGATAATACTGGAGTTTTTAATTGAGGATTAGTTTCACCATAAAGTTTTACAAAGGGTAATTTTTGTAGTTCTGAAGTTAAATATTCCATAAGGGATATTTCATGATTTCTAATATTATCAATTCTTTTAGAAAAAATAAATTTAATGCCTTCATTTAAGCTTATTATTCCTGGGGTGTTTAAAGTGCCACTTTCCATTTTATCAGGAAGAAAGTCAGGGTGAATTATTGATTCTGAATTACTGCCAGTTCCTCCTTCTTTTAAAGAGGATATTTCAATGTTATCAGAAATATATAATCCTCCGGTACCTTGTAATCCAAAAAGTGATTTATGACCAGGAAAAGCTAATAAGTTTATATTCATTTTTTTTACATTTATTTGTGAATAACCTATTGTTTGAGAAGCATCAACTATAAATAGTATTCCAAGTGATTTAGCAAGCAATCCAATAGGCTCAAGGTTTTGAATGGTTCCAATAACATTTGAACCATGATTTATAATAATTGCTTTTGTATTTTTTTTAATAGATTTTTTTATATCATTTATATTTAAATATCCTAAAGAGTTAACAGGAATAATAGTTGTTTCAATATTAAATTTTTTCAATGAATATAATGGCCGTAAAACAGAATTATGCTCAATCATAGTTGTTATAGCATGATCCCCAGGTTTTAAGACTCCTTTTATAGCAATATTTAACGAATCTGTAGCATTTGATGTAAATATTATGTTCAGAGGATTTTCTATATTTAATAACATTGAAAGCCTTTCTCTACAATCAAATATTTTACTTTCACATTTAATAGATAAATTATGGGCACCTCTTCCTGGATTAGCACAATAATTTCTTATACAATCATCTACAGAATTATAAACTTCATTGGGTTTTGGAAAGGTTGTTGCAGCATTGTCTAAATATATCATAAATCCTCCTAGTAAAATTATTATTGATTAAAATTCAAGTTTTTCATAAACATAGCGTCGTATTTCTGGATTGACGTATTTTTTATGAATTTCACGAATTAGTGTTTTTTTATCTTTTAATATATCTATAACCTTATCTAATTGATTTTCAGGTACTTCAATGGAACGTGCACATCCTGATGAAAGTAGACAAGGAGTTTGAATCATATAAACTGAAAGTTTTTTGTCTTTTAATAGTTTATATACATACATACTGTAGTTTGCAGAATTAAAGGTTATTATATATACTGGTTTTTCACTCATTTTATCGACCCCCTAGTTTGTTTGCTTATATATTATATTCATGTAAATAATAATAAGTGTTAAAAAGCATAAGAATGTGATAATAAGGAAAATTATTAAAAAATAATGTAATTATCATTGATAAAAAATCATAAATTAATTATAGATATTTATATTTCATATAGGAGAGTGTTATGTCTAAAAAGGAATGGACGGTGATAATGTATCTTAATGGAAGTAATGAAATGGCAATAGAAATGGAAAACACGTTTAAACAATTATGTAAAATAAATAAAAGCAATGTAAATATAGTAATTCAATTAAGCAAAGCACCAATTGATTTAGTAAGAACTATAAGGCAAGATGATTCATCATATGCAGAAAATTGGACAGGAACTAGAAGATATTCAATAATAAATGGAAAATTAGAAATTGTACAATCAAATGAATATATCAATATGGCTGATTATAGAAATTTATATGATTTTATAAAGTGGGCAGCAAATAAGTTTCCGGCAAAAAGATATATGGTTTCAATTTCAGGACACGGATTTATAGTTGCAAGTTTATCTGATTTATGTGGTAAAGAGCCATATATAATGGGAATGTATGAAATGTGCACAGCTATAAATAATTTAAAAAATATAATTGATATTGATATATTAATATTAGATATATGTAATATGAATACAATAGAACTTATATATGAGTTAGGAAAAGAAAAAGTTAATGTAGTAAAGTATATTATAACATATATAAATAATGGACCATTAGAGGGAATGGATTATAACTATATTATTCAAAAAATAGACGATGAGCCTACAAATTTGATTCTTAAGAATATAGTAAATAAATCAAAGCAAAATTTAGTAGCTATAGAAGTAAAGCATGGTAAATTAGAAAAAATAAAAGAATTAAGCAATAAACTTGCTTATTACTGGCTTTTAAATAATGAAGAAAAAGCTACAAAGGAAGAAATAAAATTATATAATGATATTTATAAAAAAGTAGATAAAGTTATAAATCAACTAATATTATGTGCTCAAAATATAGAACAACGAAAGAGATTAATACATTTAATATTTTATAATGAGTATCAAATAGAAGATGTGGAAAGTTTTGTAAGGTTTTATTATAAGTTAGCATTTACTAAAAATAATTATTGTAGTAACTTAATGGGGAGAAAATCGTATACTGAAAAAACTAATATGAAAAATTCAAAGATTGAACAAGAAATTTTAGATAAGAGGGATATTGAATTGTTTATTAGTAATTTTAATGGAGATTCAATAACTTATGAGGAAGTAAAAAATATAGCAAATAATATTTATATGAAAAATAATTGGATAATCTAAAGGGTTATCCAATTATTTTTCATATAATTAGTAATAATCTCTTTTATGTAGAGTAATTAATACAAAAGTGATAAAATTATAACATTTAAAATGTAATTATGAAATCATTAGAGGTAAAATTAAATAATGAAGTATATATAGTGAAAACTAAAATTTATAGATTTGTTTAGGGGGAAAAATGTATAAGGTTTGGGAAATAAATGATATAAGATTTATAATAAATGAAATATCAAAAATATGGAATTATCCATGTGGAATAAATATAGAAATATCAAAAAGAGTAACTAAGAGAATGGGAGCATTTTTTTATAAAAATACTGGAAACAATATAATACCAATAAAATTTGTTTTTTCATACACATTAATTAATGGGAGTTATCCAGAAGAAGTTGTTAAAGAAGTAATAATTCATGAATACTTACATTATTATTGTAATTCTATTACAAAAAGAAATAATGGACACAATAAATTTTTTAAAGAATGTTGTTTAAAAAGTGGAATATCACCTAATGCTACATTTAAATATAATAGTGAAAATAATAAAGTGGAAAAATATAAGTATAAAATTTATTGCAGTAAATGTAAGAAAATTGTGTGTATGCATGTACGGAAAGATACAGCAATAAGAAAGGTTAATAATTATATATCTAAGTGTTGTAAGGTGAGACTTTACTGTGATAATCTTATGTAGTATATTAGAAGAGTTAAAAACATAGTGTATGTTAAAGGAGAAAAAGCAATGAGTGAAGATATAAAAAAACATGAAAATGAGGAAGTTCAAATAATGACATTTTTAGATGAAGAAGGAAATAAAGTTCAATTTGAAGCTGTTGCAAGAATATTTTTAAAGGAAAAGGAATATTTACTTTTAGCACCAGTTGAAGATAAAGATAGTGAAAATGTTTATGTATTTAGAATTGATGAAGTAGATGGTAAACAAGAATTAAATTTAGTTGAAGATGATAAAGAGTTCATAGCTGTAAAGAAAGAGTATAGCAAATTATTATACTAATTATAATGAGGAGAAAAGCCATGCAAGAATTAGAAATTATTAATATCTTAAAGGAAAATGATTTATCAGATGTTGAAGTATTAAAAAATGAAGAAGAATATGTTTTAGTAAACTTTTATTTTGACTTTGATAAAGATTTACAAGATGCAGCAAAAGCATATGCAAATAGTGAAAGTAATGAAGAAGAATTTAGTAATGCGTGGTACAACGAATACTATTTCCCTTATCTTTATGATTTTGCAAATGATGAGGTTTTAGAGGTAATAGAACAAGTTATAGAAACACTTGATGTAGAAGGCGAAATGATGGCATTCCAAATGACAGAAAAAACAAGTGATTATGTTCAATTTATGGCATTATTTACAGAAGAAGAAAGTAATGTTGCTATTGAAGAAGTTGTAAGAGAATATTTGTCTAAATAAAAGAAAAAATAGGTTAATATTTACATTGCATTTTGATTAAAATTTGATATAATTAAATCATGAAATCCTGAGATGT
>ERZ772884.2435-NODE-2435-length-10780-cov-3.439534_pt1 | contig 10780 bp, 6 predicted proteins | sample MGYA00580574_ERZ772884 | MGnify/ENA primary metagenome ERZ772884 (study PRJEB29015, sample SAMEA2737690) | human gut metagenome | biome: human gut; feature: human-associated habitat; material: faeces | place: China | collected 2012 ... | reverse complement strand
AAACGCCTTCATTGCCTATGAACTTCATCACAAGAATCGCCGGAGCCGTAACCAGAAATCCCTGAACGATGCCCTTCAGTGCCGACAGCGACAGCATCTTGTACCACAGAGGGTGGAAACGCACGTGCATGATGGATGTGTTCTCAGGCATCACGAAACGACCGTGTGACAGCACCCATACGCTGCATAAAGCGACAACAAACACCACCGCCATCACGATGCGGTAACACATGTTGGCGTCAAATCTCACTCCCGACAGCGTGATGCCGTCCATACCGGCTATGAACGCGCCTATGAGAAGCGGCACGGAGATGTTTGCCACAGAGAAGAAAAAGCTTTCCAGACCGAAATAATAGTTGCGGTTGTCATCGTCGGTGTTATAAAGGGCAAGCAGATATCTGTTGGTCCAGAAAAAGCCGGAGGCTGCGCCGAGAAAGAATCCAGCCACACCCAGCTCGAGAAAACCGAGGTCAGTGATGAGCATCATGCCTCCCAACGAAGCCGCGCTCACAAGAATGCCTCCGGCGTAAAGCGTCTTCACATTCACTCCTTTGAGCATCATGCCATTGACAAGCGACGTGGTGACAACGCCGCAATACATCGCCAACTGATAGTAAGCCACCAAGGCAGGGTCGTTGGTGTTGCGCATGACGTACGCTCCGGCGAACACCTCGACCACGGGCAGTACGAAGGCGTATATCATATTGGTGAGCAGCAACACGCGCATGTTGTGTTCCTGTCCGCGGAAAAACCTTATCTCTTTTACCAGACCGTTCATTTCTTTCTCCCGTCTTTAAGCATGGCAAGTATCTCTTTTATCGAAAAGTCAGCCTTGCAGATAACCTCGTCGCTCGCTCCATAATAGATATGGACTGTGTCACCGTCGACTATCTGTCCGTTGGTGAACACCACATTACCGAAGAAACCGGTCTGCTCATACGGCGCCACCGGCTCCATAATAGGCTCGGAGCATCTCGCCAGCACCTTGGAAGGGTCTTTCAAGTCGAGCAGCATGGCACCCAGACAATAGCGGTTGGAGCTGTCCGCGCCATGATAAATCTCAAGCCAGCCCTCATCTGTCCTTATGGGAGACGCGCCCGCACCGAGCCTTGCGCTGTCAAAAAATCCTTTGCGTGTCGTTGCCACACACTTGTGCCTTCCCCAGTGAATGCGGTCAGGACTCTCGGCTATCCACATGTAGTTTCCGCCCAGCTCCGGACTGCTCGGGCGGTGGAGCGCATAGTATCTGCCGTCTATCTTTTCCTCAAACAGCGCGCAGTCCTTGTTGTGAGGCGGGAATATCATGCCTTCATGGGTGAAGTGGCGGAAATCACGGGTGCGCATCATTCCCACTCCCACCGCTACAGGCGACACCTCCGTGAAGGTGAGACAATATCCGTCGTCCATTGTGGCTACGCGGCAGTCCTCAATACCGAAAGACTCATAGAAACCGCTGCCGAAAACAGGCGGATATCTGCTGTCTTCATAAAAGTGAACACCGTCGTCGCTGAACACAAGACGCAGGTAGGAAAGCGTCGTGAGATAGTCCTGTCCCTTGTAGTTTATCACGCGCGGATCGGAGAGGTCAATGTCCGGACTGTCCCTGTCGAACTCAAGCACCTTGAATCTGTTGTCCTCATACACGGGAAAACTTATTTTCCCTTCTTTCTGCTCAGGTCTTTCAGCCACACGGATAATCATACATATTCTTCCGTCCATGACGAAGACGCCGGGGTTGAGCAAACATGCTATCTCCATTCCCTCTATCGCCGGAGTGAAGTCAGACGGTCGTAGAATGGGGTTAAGAGCACTTCTCTTTGCTATGTCCATATTGGTTTGTATTTAAGTTTTTGGTTTGATGGCTGCAAATATATATCAATGTGTATCAAGAGATTGTATACAGCGAAAAAGAAAGTGTATACTTCCGTCCACAACCGGCAAAGCTATCATAGTATACAACTTTGCGACTGTGGTGTACAAAAATCACGTATTAAAAAATAATTGTACGCACGCCACCGTGAAATAAGATATATTTATGTATATTTGCAATACCTTCTGACAGGCTTTCAATCAGAAAATGAGACATGCCAAACACACACACCGGTTTTTTACAGTCAGTTGTCAGGACCGTCGGCACATGAAGTTTGCCGACTGTAAAATCCTTCACTTTACAACAAATGATGAATAAGAACAAATTGAGATACCGTGCCTTCACCATCATCCTTGCCGTCGCCGCATCGGTGTACGGATGGAAAACCACCCATCTCGACAACAATCTCGGACTCAGCAACAGTTCGGTCAACGCCATATTCCAGGACTCGCAGGGCTATGTATGGATAGGAACATGGGACGGGCTGAACCGTTATGACGGCGGCGGATTCAAGGTTTACGCCTCTGTGACAAACGATTCTTCCACACTTTCACATCCTGTCGTACGCGAGATATGTGAGGAAGACAGCCTGCATCTGTGGGTTGCCACGGACGGAGGACTGAACCGTCTTGACAAGAACACGGGCAGGTTCAGACGCTATTATCTCAGTAAGCAGCCGTTCAAACATCAGGAGGAGCAGTTCTGGCACTGTGCGGTAAGCCCGCGGGGTGATGTGTATGCCTGTGTGAACAACGGTCCGATATATATATATATAATAAAGGTAAGGACAGGTTTGAAGTGTTTATGAAGCAACCCGGAGGGCGCATGCATTGCCGGGACAAAAGGCTCACCGTCATATCAGAAGGACACATCAGGAGATATGACCTGAGCCACGGAACACCGGTACAGACAGCCTCGGCTGTGTTGCCCGCGTCTGTAGTGGCTGTCTTCGACAATAAAGGCGACGTCTGGATACAACACACAGGCAGCGGCACAGTGAGTTTCATGCAGTCTGTGATAAGCGGCGGACACGTGTGCCGCCTTGACGACGGTCTGCGCAAAGCAACCCTCAGCCTTCCCGTGTCCGGCAGACTCATCTCGTTATGCAGGCTGCCGGGACTCACACTTGTTGGTACGGACAACGGCATGCACACGTTCGGCGCGGACGGACACACGCACAGTCAGGCAGACACCACCATAAACACACTCTTCCCCGGCTCTCAGGACATAGTGTGGGCAGGCACCGACGGGCAGGGCGTTTTCCGCCATTACCGTCAGGACGACTACATAAGGTCGTTTCCGGTAGGAGAGACCGGCTTTCCCGTGCGTGCCATCATAAGGCATGGCGATGAGCTGCTGGTAGGCACAAAAGGCAAAGGACTGTATGTCATAAAGGAGAATACGGGCGGCTCCAACCCTGTGGTGACCGCTCATTTCAACGTTGGCACAGGACGCACAAACAACGCCGTGTTCGCCCTCGCAGCCGACCCGCAAGACGGCAAGGTGTGGGTTGGCACCGACGGACAGGGACTCTCCTATTATGACGGCAGCCGTCTGCGCCCCGTGTCCTTTCTCAATCCTGATGACAAAAGGAAGATATACTCCGTCTATTCCATCGTGAGGCACGGTCCTCATACGCTCTTTCTCGGCACGAGCGGCAACGGCATACTGAAGGCTACAGTAAGGGACGGCATCATAACGTCTGTCACCGAATACAGGAAAATGCTGCCTGACGACCTTTCCGCAGGCGTTGTCTACTCGCTTGTGCTTGACTATCCCCACCTCTGGGCGGGCACACGGGGAGGAGGCATCATATGTCTGAACGTGGAAGACAACACATACAGGATATTCAACACCAAAAGCCGCGACCGCAGCTCTCTTGTGAGCGACGACATCATTTCGTTATATCTTGACGTCTCCAGACGTCTGTGGATAGGCACGTCGCAGGGACTTGACATGATGAGCGACATCTACGGGCGGTCTGATGTGACGGACATCACTTCTGCCGCGGGGCTCACCAACATGAACGTACACCATATATTGGAAGACTTTTACAGGAATATATGGATAAGCACCGGCACAGGACTGTTCAGGATAGACACCAACCGCGACATCACAAATTTCAACTATCTGGACAGACTGCAGGGAAACGAGTTCTCCGACGGGGCGGGACTGGCTGCCGACAACGGTAAGGAGATATACTTCGGAGGGACCAACGGCATAAGCAGGATATCCACCGCAAAGATGCAGCTCAACACGTTCATGCCCGGACTTCTTCTCAGTCAGGTCACCGCCGACGGCAAGGAATATCCGCTGACGGGGAATCTCAGGCTGCCCTACGGCTCAAGAACGGTGGAGTTCGATTTCTCCATTCTCGACTATATAAACAACGGGCGGTGCGGCATTTCCTATTATATAGAGCGCGACAGATGGGTGAGGCAGGGCATCGGAAACAAGTGGACATATCTGCAAGGAAGCAAGAAGATAATACTCAACGAGCTTGCTCCGGGAGAATACACCCTCGTGGTGAGGCAGAGCAACTACGCCCACCGGTGGAGCGACAAGCCTTTGCGCCTGTCGTTCAGCGTGAGCTATCCCGTGTGGCAGCGGTGGTGGGCGGTGATGATATACTTTCTTGTCATTGCCGGAATGACAAGGTATGTCTATCTCAGAAAAAAATACAGACTGCTCAGGAAGCACCGCTATGAGCTTGAGAAGCAGGGACAGCAGGCACGGGACGAGATACATCATGCCAAACTCAACTTCTTCTCGAAGATAACCAACGGCTTCTCAAACAACATAACGCAGATATTCGACGCCGTAAGCAAGATAGAGGACAACAACGGAAGGGCGTTATACTCCGACGAGCTCGAACGCATCACGGTGAACATAACGCGCATGAAAGAGCAGATAAGACAGATAGGCGAGATGAAATCGTCGGGAGAGGAGAACGTGGAGCTTACTCCGGCGAGGTTTGATCTCGCGGAGATGGTGATGGCGGTCATGGACAACCATATGGACACCATACTCAACAAACGGCTGCGACTCGTCATTCCCGATACAAGGGAAAACACCGTTATAGTGTCCGACCGCACCATTCTCAGCCGAGCCCTCAACTATATGCTAAGATACATCTTCGTGCATGCGCAGACTGAAGGTGAGGTGAGGATAGGATGGACTGCGGTGGAGGACAGCCGAAAGCTCACGCTAAGCTATCAGGGCACAGGTCCGGAAAAGGACGAGCTGGACAGCATCTTCAACTATGAGAACGCCTTGGACAGGATGGAGGTGGGAAGCACGGATGAGGATACATACAACATCATCGGACTGACCATAGGAAACAATCTCATAAGAAAGGCGGGAGGACAGTTGCAAGTGCACTCCTCGGAAGGCAGGACGGGCTTCACCCTCATCCTCAACTCACTGCCCGCGCTGCAGAAGGATGAGCCTATACTGGAGGAGAACACGCTGCAGAACATCATCAACAGGAAAGACAAGCATATAGCCGTGATTGAGGACGACGAGCTCATGGGCACCTTCATCAGACACATCCTAAGCGAACGCTACCAGCTGAGCTTCTTTACACACGACAGCCTGAATGACTCCGCCTCACTCATGTATGCCGACCTCATTGTGGCAGACCTCATGGACGACGGCAGCAGGCTCATCGCCAATCTTAAAAACATGCTTAACGGGAAGTACATACCCATCATCGCCATATGCAACGAAGGCAGCAGGGAGAAGCTCTCTGATGTGCTGTCGATGGGGGTGAGCACGCTACTGGAGAAGCCTTTCACAAGGAAATACTTCAGTGCCGTGGTGGAACACAACATCCAGACCATCAACCGCATGCGCGACTACTCTGTCTCAGGCGAGGCTTTCGTCAACCGTTTCGGGGGCAGCGGGATGAACGCTGAGGTAAGGCTGTGGCTACAAAAGGCGGCGGACATACTGAAGAGCCATTACTTTGACGACACATACGACGCGGCGCGGCTGGCGGAGGACATGGCAATAAGCCGTTCGCAGCTTTACCGCAAGATGAAAGCGTCGGTCAACTCTTCTCCAAATGAGTTCATACTTGAATACCGGATGATTCAGGTGGAGAAGATGCTGAATACCACAAACAACACCGTTTCCGAAATCATCAACGCCTGCGGATTCCACAACCGCTCCTATTTCTACCGCGAGTTCACCAAGCGTTTCAAGTGCCTACCTACAGAATACCGCGAGCGCAGGAACAGGAAAGGATGACGACCGTGCGGAAGGTGCATGGTGTGAGGAATGACGGAGTGGAAACATACGTAATATATCATTTCAACATCGGAATTCACTTTTGTGTGAAAACACAATATATCGCTTCAACAACGGAATGCGGTTTTGAGCGAAAACATAATATATCGTTCCAACAACGGAATGAAGTTTTGTGTGAAAACATTATATATAGCTTCAACAACGGAATGAAGTTTTGTGTGAAAACATAATACATCGTTTCAACAACGGAATAAAGTTTTGTGTGAAAACACAATATATCGCTTCAACAGTGAAATGAAGTTTTTCAATGGAAAATAATATATCATTCCAATAATGGAATGCTGTTTTTCAATGGGACATAATATATTGTTCATCAGTGTGTTGTAATATGTTTCATGCAATACAAAATATGTTCCCACGGAAGAGCCTTTTCCGCATTATGAAAGAGGCTCTTTCACCATGCGAAAGAGCCTTTATGGGAGTGTCATAAAGCCCGTTTGAGCGTGCGGAAGAGGCTCTTCCGCAACACGGAACATTTGATGAGGAAATAAGTGTGTGCAAACAACAACCTGTTTTTTTGCACGTGAGACGCAATATTTTGCATTCCGCATGCTCTCCAAAACCGCAAGCAACCCAAGTAGAGACGCAAAATTTTGCGTCTCACAAGCGAGTATTCCGCAAACGGATAGTAAACAATATGCCACTTATAATGATTTTCCTTGCGTCTCACAAGCAACCGTGTCGCAAACCGACGCTAAACTATATATCACATATAAGCATGCTTTTACCCCTCTGGAGACGCAAAATTTTGCGTCTCACAAGCGAGTATTCCGCAAACGGATGGTAAACAATATTCCACTTATAATGATTTTCCTTGCGTCTCACAAGCAATCATTCCGCAAACTTACGCGCTACAATATATCACATATAAGTATGCTTTCATTCCTCGGGAGACGCAAAATCTTGCGTCTCTACAAGGCTCGCGCCATCAATATAAAATATTATTGACCTTACTGATGCGCTACTGCATGCCATATCCCTACATCCCTTCATCACTCGCAATCCGCACTTTTTGGCTATCCGCCAAAGCTCTTTTTTGTTTGTATATCGTTTTTTTTTTACATATTTCCGATGATAATCAAATAGTTACGCAATTCTTCCAACGTCCGGTTTATTCTTTATAACTTTACAGTGGAAACTCACCTGCGCCATCAAAAAAAGCACATAACAATTACAATAATATATTATAAACAAAACATTAAAACATCATGAATAAAAAAGAGTATCTGAAACCGGAGTCAAAAACAATCGTAATGGAAGGCACTGAAATACTGGCGGGGTCGGACGGCACAGGAATACATGCAAGTGAACATCCATTGGTAGATGGTGATGAAGACGGGGAAGATGATGGCGGCGGTATTATTGATCTATGATTCCACACATCATTGACGCATGCGTAATATTTTTCATAACATCCGCATAAGCATTGTGGAGAATGCACGCATACCTGTGTAGAGACGCGAAAAAGTTCGTCTCACGGACAATCATGCTGATATAAGGCACTACAAATGCCATATGTCAGCATTTTTTATGCGTAATTCGGCTCTCCACATCCCACATTCCAACCTCCCAAACCGCAATCAACCCAAGTAGAGACGCAAAATCTTGCGTCTCACAAGCGAATATGTCGCAAACATAACTGCTACAATATACCGCATATAATCATGCTTTACCCACTCGGGAGACGCAAAATCTTGCGTCTCTACAGGGTGCGCTGACATGACGTCAGGAAGGCACCCTCTCAGCTCAACTCCAGCATGCGCTCTATCGGCTTGACGGCATCGCGGGCGACGGTTTCGTCCACACTCACCTCGGGCCACTCATATCTCAGCGTGTTGTATATCTTGCGCAGGGTGTTCATCTTCATATATTCGCACTCGTTGCACATACATCCCACGGTGCCCTCGCCCACCTCCGGCGGAACGGGATAGAACGTCTTGTCGGGACACTGACGCTGAAGCTCGTGAAGTATTCCGCTCTCCGTAGCAACGATATACTCCTTCCCGTCGTGCTCCATGGCATACTTCAGCATCACAGCCGTCGATCCTTTCACGTCGGCAACGGCGAGCACAGGACCCTTGCACTCCAGATGTGCCATCACGACGGCACCGGGATGCTCCTTCTTCAGTTGCGTTATAGCCTCCACGGAGAACTTCTCGTGAACGTGGCATCCGCCGTTCCACAGCAGCATGTCGCGTCCGGTCACCGAGTTGATGTACGACCCGAGGTTATGGTCCGGACCGAATATTATCTTCTCATCCTTTGGGAAAGAGTCTATCACCTTCTTCGCGTTACCGCTCGTAACTACCACATCGGTGAGTGCCTTCACCGCGGCTGTGGTGTTGACATAGCTCACCACCTTGTAGCCGGGGTGCTCCTCCTTGAACCTCTTCAGGTCCTCCGCGCGGCAGGAGTCGGCAAGCGAGCATCCGGCATTGAGGTCGGGCGCGAGCACCTTCTTCTCCGGACTGAGCAGCTTGCATGTCTCCGCCATGAAATGAACGCCGCACATCACGATGATGTCAGCGTCTGTCGCGGCAGCCTTACGTGCCAGTGCGAGCGAGTCGCCTATGAAGTCGGCGCACTCCTGCACCTCTCCGGGAGTGTAATAGTGTGCGAGCAGCACTGCGTTCTTCTCCGCGCACATCCTTCTTATCTCTTTTCTGAGGTCGGTGCCTTCCTCCACCGGCTCGTCGGCATAACCTTTCTCAATCCATTCCTTTTTCACCATATCTCTCTCCATATATATGTTTTTTTATATGACGTGGTATGTGAAACGCACGCCTTACGTTGTTCTTATCCTTATGTATTCCCGTTCTTCCGGGTTTTTCCGTTCTTTTTCCCATCCCGTCCGGCTTCATCTGCACAGTCGGCATACCTTCTCTCTCCTTCCCACCCTCTCATTCTCTCACCCTTCTCACCTTCCCATCATCTCCCCTTCTCACCCTCCAGTCCTCTCACTTTCTCCACAATCATATATCATTATTATATTTATTTCTTTTTAAAAATAAAATAATATGATTATGATGATGTGCTGTTTATATGTTCAAAACTTTACGGCTTTTTTTTTGCATATTCTGATGTCAACATCAGGAGACTGTGTTATGAACGACGGTCTTTAATAAGTAAGGTCTGAATAACAGTAATATATGCAGTTTATCCACAAACTTTGTTGCACTGTGCAAAGTTAATAAGTTTATAAAATTTATGCTTTAAGAATTATGGAAAACTTATGGAAAAAAATTTAATAACCCCGTGTATATCCACAATAAAAAACATATGGCTCCGCGCCTGTGGATATCCCCCGGGTTATGATTTATTTGCCAACAGTGTTATCAACGCTTTTCCACATGGTTTTCCACAGTTGACGGAGGAGGATAAGGGTAACATAAGGAAAAAGCCGGAGACAATATGACGGCTGTAATGTGTAAGAAGGATAAAGAGATGAAATATGTTTGTAGCATAATGAATGGTGTTATAATGGGTTATTAGAGTTTCATTAATATTCCGAACAGCATGTTATCTTATTTTTATAAATTAAAAACATTTACTCAGTAAAATAATAAAAATAGAATAAGCCATATTGCCAAGCAAAACAATGCCATATTTCCAAACAATCAAGTGTCAAATTACCAAATTAATGTTGATATTAATTTGTTTTACAAATAAATAGTATACCTTTGCATAAAACGCATGGTATGGAATATAAGAAAAGAATAGCGGATGAACTTCTGCATGATTAATTAGAAGCGATGGGTGCTGTATTGATAGAAGGACCTAAAGCTTGTGGCAAGATGACAACTGCTGAGCAGCATGCAAAAAGTGTTATATATATGGATGATCCCACCAAACAGCATCAATATAGGCAAATGGCTGAAACCAACATAGGTTATCTGCTTGAGGGTGAAGTTCCCCGTTTGATTGACGAATGGCAGGAATTTCCACAGTTCTGGGATGCTATTAGGTTTGAAGTAGACCATCGGAATGAAGACGGGCAGTTTATGCTTACCGGTTCTGCAGTACCGGTTAAATTCGGTAAAATCCATCATACAGGTACAGGAAGATACGGATGGCTTACCATGCGTCCGATGAGTTTGTGGGAATCAGGAGACTCTACGGGTGATATAAGTTTATCTGATTTGTTTGATATGCCGGATAAAATAGGAGGCTTTAATATACTTACATTACCGTTGCTTGCGTTTGTAGTATGCCGTGGAGGATGGCCTAAGTCTTTGCAGAAGAAAACAGAAAAGGCTGCACTGTTGCAGGCTACAGAATATTATAAAGCTATTACGAGTAGCGATATATCACGAGTTGATAATGTAAAAAGAGATGCGGAACGGGCAAAGAGGATTATGCGTTCTTATGCAAGACATCAAGGTTCTCAGGCAAGTATAGCCACAATCCTTGCTGACATATCAACAAATGAACCAGAGAACGTGAGTGATGAGACGGTGAATTCGTATCTTACTGCATTGCGGAATATCTTCGTTATAGAGGATATGCCTGCTTGGAATCCAAATCTAAGAAGCAGAACAGCAGTCCGTACATCGGATACAAGATATTATGTAGACCCTTCAGTGGGTGTGGCTGCTCTTG
>ERZ772884.2422-NODE-2422-length-10812-cov-30.007995_pt1 | contig 10812 bp, 14 predicted proteins | sample MGYA00580574_ERZ772884 | MGnify/ENA primary metagenome ERZ772884 (study PRJEB29015, sample SAMEA2737690) | human gut metagenome | biome: human gut; feature: human-associated habitat; material: faeces | place: China | collected 2012 ... | reverse complement strand
ATAACAAGATGACTCCTGATGAGCAGGATAGAATTATTGAAGTGATTAGAAGTTGTTTTGAGTAGGGAGAGATAATATGTACGCAAAGTGCTTTAAGAGAATTATAGATTTTACTTTAAGCCTATTAGGACTAATTATTCTTTCACCTATTCTACTCATATTGATTGTATTAGGTACTGTTTTTATGAGAGGTAATCCATTCTTTTTACAGGAACGTCCTGGTAAAGATGAAAAGATTTTTAAATTAATCAAGTTTAGAACTATGGATAACCGAAAAGATAAAGATGGAAACCTATTACCCGATGAAATTCGATTAAATAAGTATGGTCGTTTCCTAAGAGCTTCTTCTCTTGATGAATTACCTGAATTAGTAAACATTTTAAAAGGTGATATGAGTATCATCGGTCCTAGACCATTATTAGTTGCATATTTACCAAGATATAACGAATTCCAGCATCATAGACATGATGTAAGACCTGGTCTTACAGGATATGCTCAAGCACATGGAAGAAATGCAGTTTCTTGGGAAGATAAGTTTGCGATGGATGTCTGGTATACAAAGCATATTACTTTTGTAGAAGACATTAAGATAATTTTTGACACTATTAATACAGTCTTGAAACGAGAAGGTATCAGTTCTGAAGCGTCTGCAACTATGGAAGTATTTATGGGTACTCCTGATGGAGTAACACCTAAGTGGGAGGCACCATATTGAATAGATTAGTTATTATAGGTGCTAGTGGACATGGGAAGGTCATCGCAGATATAGCAGTTAAATGTGGATATAAAGACATAGTGTTTCTAGATGACAATGAAAATGTAAAAGAATGTGCTGGTTTTCTTGTAAAAGGTACTACGGCAGATATTAAAGAATATCAAAAATGGGACTTTATTGTTGCAATAGGTGATGCTGTTGTAAGGGAAAATATTTATAAGAATCTTGAAAAACATTCATATAAGATAGTTTCTTTAATTCACCCTGATGCTGTAATAAGTAGAAGAGTCAACATTGGTAAAGGAACAGTGGTTATGGCTGGCGCTGTGATTAATTCAGATACCACTATTGGTAAAGGCTGTATTGTAAATACTGGAGCCTCTGTGGATCATGATGGAGTAGTAGAAGATTTTGTACATATTTCAGTAGGTGCACATGTAGCTGGCACTGTACATATTGGTCTAAGAACTTGGATTGGAGCGGGTGCAATTATCCTTAACAATCTAAATGTTTGCACTGACTGTATGGTTGGAGCAGGAGCAGTCGTAATCAAGAATTTAGATCAACCAGGAACATATATTGGTGTCCCTGCAAAACAATTAGTGAAGGAGTAAGAAAATGAAAAAAATTTGTTTTGTGACGACTGTTTCTATAACAATCAAAGCATTTTTATTACAATTTACAGATTATTTAGTAAATGAAGGTTATGATGTTACTTTCATCTGTAACACAGATGAAAGTATGTATAAATTATGCAATGATCACATTCATTATATTCCTGTACCTATGAAAAGAGGAGTAGGATTTGATGGACTTTCTGTAATTAATAAATTAACTAAGATATTTAAAGAAAATAATTTTGATATCATTCAGTATTCAACACCAAATGCATCTTTATATGCATCAATTGCTGCAAAAAGTGCTGGATGTAAAAATCGTTTATATTGCCAGTGGGGAATCAGATATATGGGATTCGAAGGTGGTATAAAGAGAATGATTTTTAAACAAATTGAAAAAATTGTATGCCAAAAATCTTCAGTAATTGAATGTGAAAGTGATTCTATTTATAACTTCAGTATCAATGAAAAATTATATCCAGCCTCTAAAGGTTCAGTAATCTGGAATGGAAGTGCTTGTGGAGTTGATTTAAACAAGTATCGCATAGATAAAAAACCAATATGGAGACAAGAAGTACGTAAAGAATTGAATATTACTGAAAATGCTACTGTATTCGGCTATGTTGGAAGAATAACGAGAGATAAAGGTGCTAATGAATTATTAAGTGCTTTTAGAGAAGTTATTAAGACAAAAGAGGCTTATTTGCTAATGATTGGTATGTTTGATGATGCGAACACTATTAATGCTGATTTACGTGAATGGTCTGAAAAATCTAAGCATGTTATTTTCGTTGATTGGACAGATAAAGTAGAAAGGTATTATAGTGCAATGGATGTATTTTGTTCATTAAGTTATAGAGAGGGTTTTGGATTAGTAGTCATTGAAGCAGCTGCAATGGGATTACCTGGGATTGTTACAGATGTTCCTGGTCAAGTAGATACAATTGCACCTAATGTAGATGGTTGGTCTGTACCAGCTAAGAACGTTGATAGAGTTATTTATACAATTGAACATTGTATAGATAATTTAGATGAAGTCAGACAGTATGGTTCCAATGCAAGACGACATGTTGAAGAAAAATATGAACAAAATGAATTATTTAGAAGATTAACTGAGCATAGAGATATTCTATGTGATGCACATGAGTAGATGGGTGAGGTTAGAAGGATGCCAAAGATTTCTGTAATAATGGGTGTACATAATGGTGAGAAAACATTACCAAGAGCAATTGATTCTATATTAAATCAAACTTTTACAGACTTTGAATTGATTATATGTGATGATTGCTCAACAGATGGAACGATTCAAGTGATAGAAGATTATATAGAAAAGGATAATAGAGTTATTTTAATAAGAAATGAGTCAAATTCAGGATTGGCTGCATCTTTGAATAATTGTATTAATATTTCAAAGGGAGAGTATATTGCACGAATGGATGATGATGATATTTCTCATGCAAATCGCTTTGAAAAGCAAAACAAATTTTTAGATGAACATAGGGAATATGCAATTGTAGGGACGTGTAGAAATACTTTTGATGAAGAAGGAATTTGGAATATATATGGTCAAGGTGGTGAATTATCTAAAGAAGATATTATTAAATGTAATATTTTCACTCATCCAACAGTAATGATGCGTAAAAGTGAATTGCTATCTGTAGGAATGTATACTGTTTGTGATAGGACAATACGTGGCCAAGATTTTGATCTTTGGTGTAAAATGTATGCTGCAGGATACAAAGGTTATGTATTAACAGATGTTTTGTTTGATTATTATGAAGATAGAAATAAGATTAAGGAAATTAAAGCCAAATATAGATTAAATAATTATCGAACACACAAAATTTGGCGTAAAAAAATGGGATTATCAAAGAGGTATGATATATATGCTTACAAAGAGTTATTAGCAATTATTATTCCACAAAAATTACTAATAAAATATAAACAACTAATAAAAGCTAAAGAAAATCAATAGGAGAGTTGAAAACAATGAAAATAGTATTTACTGTACATACATACTATCCTGAAAAAAATGGTGTTCAGGTTGTCACTGAGTATTTAGCAGAAGGGTTAGCAAAAAAAGGACATGATATTCATGTTATAACGAGTTTAGTATCTGGAGAAAAAAAAGAAACAGTTTATAACGATGTAAATATTATTAGGGTAAACGCACAAGTAGTACATACTTTTAATGTAGGTGATAAAAGAGAATATCAAGAACTTTTATTGAGTAAGTGTCAAGGTGCTGATGCGGTAATTAATGTTTGTACACAAACGGCATTAACTGATTGGACCTTCCCTTTATTAGATAAAATTAATTGTAAAAAAGTGTTGTATCTACATGGCATTATTGATTTTAAATTACATAAAAATGATTTTACATCAATATCTACTTTGACCCACAGAATTTGGAATAGTTTGAGATATAAGTTTTATTATATGAAGTCAGCTAAATATTTTAAAAAGTATGATGTGATAACACAGTTACATCAATTTGATAGAGGTTATAAGTTTTTTTTAAATAAATACGGAATATATGCGCAATTATGGAGAATGCAGCTGAAAATGTTTTTTTTGATCATGATTCGCAAGTGTGTGACAATACTATTCTTTCAGTAGCTAACTATTTGCCGATAAAAAATCAAGAATTACTATTAGAAGCATTTTATAAAAGTAATTTACCTCTCAATGCTAAATTGATTTTAATAGGTAGTTCTAAAAATTCATATTATTTTAGATTGATAGAATTAAAACAACATTTTGATGAGAAATATGGTATTCGAAAAGTAGAAATACTAACTAATAAGTTAAGAGAAGAAGTTTATGAGTATACAAAAAAAGCGAAAATCTATTTGTTAGGAAGTAAAAGAGAAATGTTTCCAATATCAATAATTGAAGCTATGGCATCAGGTGTTCCTTTTATTTCTACAGATGTAGGATGTGTGAAGTATTTACCTGGTGGAGTAATTGTTAATAATACTGAAGAAATGACTTATTGGTTAGAACTGTTATGGAATAATGAAAGAGTTCGAGCAGAACTTGGTAGTATTGGTTATAGTTATGCAATAAAACACTTTACAATCGATAGTAAGATAAATGAATTAGAAAATCTAATTAAAGGAGAGAATTGATGAAATCAATAGTATTTATATGTCCTTATTTTGGCAAACTTCCTAAAAAACAAATGTTGTTATGGCTTAAAACCTGTAAAAAAAATGACAGTATAAAATGGGTTATCATTACAGATGATAAAACGAAATATCAGCTTCCTGAAAATGTAGTTATTAAATATATGAAATTTGATGATTTGAAGAAACGTATTCAAAATAAATTCTCTTTTGAAATAATAATAAATTCAGCATATAAATTGTGCGACTTTAAACCTTTATATGGATTCCTTTTCCCTGAAATTGTAAAAGATTTTGATTTTTGGGGGCATTGTGATTTATCAGATAGTTTATTTGGTGATTTAAGATTATTTTTAACTGAAAAAGTACTTAATGAATATGAGAAGATATTGTTCTTAGGTCACATGACATTATATAAGAATACAGAAGAAATAAATACTAGATTTAAAATAGTAACTAAATCAGGAAAAAAATTGAAAGATATTATTGGTACACCAAATAATATGGCATTTGATGAATTAAATGCTTACAGCATTAATCAGATTTACCGTGAAAACAATTATATGTTACTTCGCATTGATGAAATGTATTCAGATATATGTGATTTATATTATGATTTCAGATTGTCATGTTATGATCAAAATTTTAAACAATACTTATTACCTAGGCAGCCGAGAGTATTTGAGTGGAATGATGGGAAACTATATGATTGTCGTGTTGAAAATAATACTGTGTGCAAAAAAGAAATAGGATATGTACATTTCCAAAAAAGAAATTTTGAATATTTAGTTTCTGATAATTGTAATCATTTTTTATTAGTGCCAAATAGAGTTATACAAGCAAAAGAAGAATTAACTGTAGAAGAAATAAAAAGATACTCAATAAGAAAAATATTTTATAAAAAATATTTTGAATTAAAATATGCGGCATTAAAGTATCATTTAATGAAATTAATCCACAATGAGTAATTATTTTATAATAAAAAATAGGGGGGTGAAAATAAATCATGCAAAATAAAGAGCAAAATAATAAACGTAATCCTTTTAGATATATTAAAAAAGGGGAAAAATATAGATCAATTAATGCTATTATTTGTATTTCTATGCTTATTTTTACCATTTATAACAAAAGTCATTTTGTTGTAGGATTAAAAACTAGTATTTTTATTTACTGGATTTTGGGGATATTATGTAGTCTATTAACGAAAGATACTTTTTTTTCTATTCCTGTTATTATAATTAGATTTTTTGGCTTTATACGATATTTTTTGATTGGTTATTCTATGAATATAGAAAAAATATCTTTATCCAAATTTGATTATGAATGGATGATGATTGTTGAGATGATTATGATATACATAGTGTTTTTTGTATATACGTATAGACATCCTACATTTAAAAAAAATGCTTTATATATTCCAAATAAGGAGTATATATCTGCGAATATGTATTATGGAATGTCCCTCATAGCAGTTTTACTAATTGGAAGTATGTATGTAACTATAAATAGAACTATACTTATTAAGTACTTCACTTTAAATTCTGGATTGGCAATAGATTTTTCAAATGGTTTTGTTGCTTTGATTGTATCTTCATTTTTTTCTATTTTTTACATAAAAGCATTGATATTTATTGAAAATAGACATTCTCTATGTAGAATATTTAAGTTAATAGCTGAGTTATTTGTTAGTATTTTATTTGTAAATGGGTCTAATTTAACGAGTACATCGGTATCTAGGTGGTCATTTTTAGTAAGTATAATTATTGTTTATATGTTTTTAACAAAAATGCACCCTGAATACAAAAAGAAATTAACTGTTTTGTTAATGGCTTCTGGAGTGCTAATTACTTTAGTGAGTAGTTTAAATAAATTTCAAATGCTGGGGGCATCAGGATATAACACTATGAACGAAACAACCAAAACGTTGTTTTCATATATGAATTTAAATGCATATTGTTCTGGACCTACTAATATTATAAATGGAATGAAAACAATAGATTATGTAAAAGTTATGAACATTTCTAAAATTAAGATATTTATCTCTGATGTTTTTAATAACTTTCCCTTATTAAATAAGTTTTTAGTGGATGTTAATTTAACCAGTCCACGATTATTTAATTTTGTGTTATATAGAACAAGAGAATTTGTGGATCAAATTATGCCATTGTCTGTGCAATTTTATAATTTTTTTGGAATTCTTTACTTTGTTCCGGAAATGATATTGGTATATATGGCTTTAGATTGTTATAGAAAAACTCTTTATGAAAAAGATTTTATTAGAATCTATTATTTGATTTATCTTTCATTTACTTTTTCATTAATTAACAATATTAATATGACAGTAATGTTCCAGAATATATGGATTCAAGTTTTACCAATGTATTTAATTTACAAATTTAATTATCGAATAAAATATCAACATAGAAAGAGGAGACTTAACACTTGAAACAGAAAAAAATGGGGATAGCCAAAGCAACTTTAATAAATGGCGGAGCTAAATATATAAATGTCTTTTTTATGATTCTTGCTAATGCTGTTTTATCAAGACTACTTTCACCCGATGATTATGGTAAAGTAGCTATAATAACAGTATTCGTTACATTTTTTATGACATTTTCGGATATGGGATTAGGGGCAGGTGTCGTCCAAAATAAAGACTTATCTGAAGAAGATATTACAAATATCTTTTCTTTTTCATTCTATTTATCAGTATCAATTGCATTATTATTTACATTTGTTTCTTATCCAATTTCATGGTTTTATAACGAATATGAATATGTGAAAATTGGCCGTTTGTTAGCTATATCTTTATTCTTTAACGCTTTTAGCATGATACCAAATGCTTGTTTGATGAAAGATCAAAGATTCTTATTAACTGGTGTACGCACAATTGTTTCATATGCGCTTAGTTATTTGATTGCTATAATTTTAGCATATAATGGCGCAAAATATTATTCGTTGGTATGGCAGTCTATTTTATACGCAGTAATAACTTTTTGGTGGAATATTAAATGCACAAAACTACATTTCAAATTCACATTTAAATATTCTAGTGTATCTAAAATCATAAGTTATTCTTCATATAATTTTGGCTTCGATTTTTTAGAATATTTTGTAAGAAATATGGATAGTTTTTTAACTGGTAAGTTTATGGGAAGTGCAATGCTTGGCTATTATAACAAAGCATATTCTTTAATGTTATATCCAGTAGTGTATTTAACTAATGTAATAGCATCAGTTTTACATCCGATCTTATCGGATTACCAAAACGATAAAGAGTATATATGGCGTAAATTTATAACTGTTTTTAAAGTATTATCATTATTAGGTGCCTTTATTTCAGTATTTTGCTTTTTTGGAGCAAAAGAAATTATTTATATTTTATATGGAGAAAAATGGGGTTTGTCAATTCCGTGTGTGCAGATGTTAAGTATTTCAGTTTGGTTTCAAATGACTTCTACTAGTTATGATGGCATATACAGAAGTTTAGGTAAAACTAAATTATTATTTAAGACAGCTATGATATTTGTACCAGTGCAGTTAGTGTGTATAGTAATAGGATGTTTAAGTAAAAATCTAATTATTTTATCAGTGGCAGTAACATTAGCATATATTTTAAAATTTTTAATCACTACTTACAGTCTAGTGAAAAAGGGTTTCGGAAAACCTCAATATCATATATATAAGATTTTATGGCCTGAGCTATTGACTACTACTGCTACTGTAATAATTTGTTCGTTTGTAATGAAAATTCAAATAGCTAGTACTTTTTTTTCTGGTGTATTTAAATTCTTAGTTTGTTTAATATGTTTTGTTGCAGGTTATTTATTGAGTGGAGAAGTGAATCTACAAGAGAGAAGGTGTAATATTGATAGACATTATTAAAAAGAAAATTCGTGCATTGCTTAGATATAATTTAAATAAAACAAATAGAAAGAAATTAAAAAATAATAATTTTAGCATAATTGCAAACAATTGTATTGGTGGGGTATTATATCATGAATTAGATATGCCTTTCTTATCTCCTTTTATAAATTTGTATGTTGAACCACGTGATTTTATAAAATTTTTAAAGTCACCACATGAATATTTAAATTACGAATTAGTAGATGTATCTGATGAAATGTCGCAAGAGAATTATCCGGCTGCAAAACTAAAAGATATTTTGTTACATGGTGTTCACTATGACTCGTTTGATAACTTAAAAATTAGCTTTGAAAAAAGGAGTAAAAGAATTAACTGGTCAAATGTATATATTATTATGTGTGAAAGAGACGGATGTACTTATGAAGACTTACTCGAATTTGATAAATTAGAATACAAAAATAAAATTGTATTTGTTCATAAACAAATGCCTGAAGTTAAGTCAGCATATTATATAAAGGGGACAGAATCAAAAGATGGTAATGAAATTCACAAGATAATTGGACTTACTGCATATCAAGGTAGTTTTACTGGGAAAAGATTTATCGATAATTGGGATTATGTTGAATTTTTCAATAGACATCGCTAAATTTATGAAAAATGTTGCTGCTAGATCATTAAATTCAGTTTAACGCTTGATTTTCTACTTTATATACGCCTAACTCAAGTCATGATTTTTTAAACAGTTGTAAAATGACTTTAAAAGGTCAGGTGAGTGCTATGATAACTGAAAACCACGTACAAAACTATTTAAGATCTAAGGATAAGGATTATGTAAATAAGCTTATTGAATCATTATTTGAACAGGATGATAAAGACATTGATCGTAAGCGCCAAATAATATAGTGGATAGAAATAGACCTCGTCATGTTAGATAATTGAAGTGTCTTTAGATACTAAATTTGCTATATATAGTATTTCTAGTATTAAATTTATCTATATAGATGATGGAGAAATCATGCTTATTCAAAGCATTAATGATGATATTAAGACCAAGCAATGGGTGGAAAGGATTAAAGTGTGCAGGGAAAGTGGACTATCTGTCAGTAGATGGTGCAATCAGAACAACATATGTGAGCAGACTTATTACTGCTGGCTAAAGAAACTGCGAAAGATGGCAATCGAAACAGGTGCTGTACAAGCTCCATCATTTGTCCCTGTTGATCAGAGCATGCTTGATAAGCAGAACATAATTATAACTAAAGGTGACGTTCGTATAGAATTTCTCTGTGATACAGATATAGGAACCGTAACGAACATTGTTGGTGCACTATTATGTTAGGTGATCTCTCAAGGTCTGAGCATGTCTATATGGCTGAAGGCTATACAGATATGCGGAATAAAAATCGATGGTCTTAGTGCACTTGCCACAGCACAGTTCAGATTTGATCCCTTTTCAAATTCAGTATTCCTGTTCTGTGGAAGAAATACGAGAGTGATGAAGGTGCTGTACTGGGATGGTGACGGGTTTGTACTTCTTTACAAGAGACTGCAAAATGGCAGATTTAAATGGCCTAGAGATGAATCCGAAGTAAGAGAAATAACACCAAAACAGTTCAGATGGTTCCTGGTGGGACTGGCAGTTGTGTAACCTGGAAGGCTAAAGAAAACAGGTCCAAAAGCAGTCATATAACGATTTTGATTCATAGAAAAAATATACGATTTATGGTATAATTATATGAAACGGAGGGCAATTCTGAAGGGCAATTTCACTAAAACTACAGTTGAAAACATGACTATTGCATCAGCTGATTTAGCTAGTACTATTGCAGAATTAAAAGCCAGCATTGCATCTATAAACGCATTGGTTGAAAGCTTAAACTCTGATAATGAAAACCTAAATAATAATGTTCTTCTTCGTGAAGAGAATGCATATCTTAAGAGAAAGTTGTTTGGCGTCAAGAGTGAGAAGATGCCATGTTCTGTAGAACAGCTTTCTTTTTTTGATGAAGCATGACAAGAATGCGAACCGGGGCTTCTTGAGGAAATCACATACAAAAGAGCCAAGAAGAAACAGAAAGGCACTCTTGAAATCAAACTAGATAATTTAAAGCATGTAAAAGAAGTTTATGATATTGATGAAAAAGATAGAATCTGTGATATATGCGGTACAAAGATACATAGAGTTAGTGAAGAGTTCGTAAGACATGAAGTAGTTTATGAACCTGCAAAGCTCTACGTAAAGGATATATACAGAAAAACATATGAATGTCGCAGCTGCAGAAAGAGAGGAAAGGTTGTCAGGCTTAAAGCAGGTATTCCAGCACCTGTTATTCCTCATTCATTCACATCACCAAGTGTTCTATCACAGGTGATTACTGATAAGTTCGTCAATCATATCCTCATAATAGCGTGATAATTCCTTCAGTTCAGGATATATCGTTTCTTGTTTATGGCTGTTATGAAGACTATGGCTGTAATATGTTTT
>ERZ772884.2420-NODE-2420-length-10816-cov-3.535545_pt1 | contig 10816 bp, 11 predicted proteins | sample MGYA00580574_ERZ772884 | MGnify/ENA primary metagenome ERZ772884 (study PRJEB29015, sample SAMEA2737690) | human gut metagenome | biome: human gut; feature: human-associated habitat; material: faeces | place: China | collected 2012 ... | reverse complement strand
GGGGTGGGGAGACCCCTACCCCCTCTTACGCTTACACAAATATCTTCAAGAAGTTATTCCCGTACTATCTTGCAATCGGCATGACCTATGACCAGTTCTGGAATCAGGACGTGGAACTGGTGAAAGCCTACCGGGAAGCTGACAAGATCAAACGGGACTTGAAGAATCAGGATATGTGGATGCAAGGGGCTTATTACTATGAAGCCCTTCTGGATGCCGCCCCGGTTCTGCGGTTCAGTTTCAGCAAGAAGCCGCCGAAGCCAATTCCATACCGGGAGCAGCCCTTTGAGCTGCACACTGGGCAGCGGAAAGCGGCGGATAGTGGAGAAAAGCAGCTGACCCAGCAGGAAAAGAGCGACAAAAAGGCAAAAGCCATGATGGAGATGTTTATGGTATCCATCAACAAGAAATTTGAGAAGAAGGGCGGTGAAGGGAATGGCTGACAATGTGGAAATGCAGGGCATTGAGTTTCAGATTGTGAATGACAGTGCCGCGGCATCCGCAGGGGTGGAGGTTCTGGCAAAAAAGTTGACAGAGCTAAAAACGTCGATCAGCGGTTCCACAACTGCCCTTTCCAAAGTTGCAGCGGGAATTTCGCAGATCAAGAATGCCGTGAACAACATGAATACCGGCGATTTTGCGAACAAGATGAACCGCATCAGCGACACGCTGAGCAACCTGAAATCTAAGACGGAAGGCCTGAAAATTTCGTCTTCCATCGCAAACCAGCTTACGGACATAACCGCCGCTCTCGACAATCTGAAATGGACAGATGGAGATAAGCTGTCCGCTCTCGCCGATGGCTTACGCCCTCTTTCTGAGATTGGTAAAGCCAACCTGACCACTTTCATCAATCAGCTTGGGAAATTGCCTGAGGTCATTGAGGATTTGGAAAAAGCGGATATTGATAAGTTCACTCAGCAGATGAAAGACTTGGCTTCGGCCATGAAACCATTTGCGGATGAAATGAACAAGGTTTCCTCCGGCTTTTCGGCATTTCCAAGCAGAATTCAAAGGCTGATTACATCGACGGAGCAGTACAACGGTACGGTAAGGCGGGCAACCACAAGCACAAATGCTTGGAACAGTGCGCTCAAAGCAATCAGTTTTGCGGCCATATACCGGGCGGCGGCAAAGCTCCTGGGTATCGCAATTGCAAAATCGTCCCAGTATACGGAGGATTTGAACCTATTCACCGTTTCAATGGGGAAGTACGCCGAGGAAGCCTATAACTACGCCCAGAAGGTTTCTGAGGTAATGGGCATTGACCCCGCTGAATGGATGCGGAATCAGGGCGTGTTTAACACAATTATCTCTGGTTTCGGCGTTGCCGGTGACAAAGCAGCGTTCATGTCCAAGAACCTTACCCAGCTTGGCTATGACCTTGCATCTTTCTACAACCTGGATTTTGCATCTGCCATGCAGAAAGTGCAGTCTGGTATCGCTGGCGAATTGGAACCCATGCGCCGCCTTGGTTACGATCTATCCGTAGCCAGGTTGGAGCAGGAGCGGTTGAATCTTGGCATCGACAAGAGCGTTTCCTCCATGACCCAGGCTGAAAAGTCCCAGCTCCGCTACTATGCCATGATGACCCAGGTAACACAGGTGCAGGGTGATATGGCACGAACGCTGGAACAGCCTGCAAATATGCTGCGTGTGCTGAAAGCACAGTTTGAACAGTGCGCTAGAGCAATCGGTAATCTGTTCATCCCTATTCTGGTGAAAGTCCTCCCATTTGCTATCGCTGTTGCAAATGCTCTCAGAGAAATCATTACTGCTATCGCCGGCCTATTTGGCGTTACGCTTCAAGCCCCTGACTGGGGAGATTCCTTTGGCGGCGCAACCGCAGGAAGCGGAGCGATTGCCGACAACATGGACAGTGCCGCCGGTTCGGCGAAGGAACTGAAACGATACCTTGCCGGGTTTGATGAACTGAATGTCCTCCCAGACCAGAGCAATGGCGGAGGTGGAGGCGGTGCAGGAGGCGGCGGTGGAGGTCTGGACTTCCCCACTCCTGGATATGACTTCCTGGAAAATGCCGTAACGAAAAAGATTGATGCCTGGAAAAAGAAGCTACAGCCGTTCGTTGACTGGATTACAAGTCACCTGAAAGAAATCGGAGAAATTGCGGAGGGCATCGCCGCGATATTTTTGGCGTGGAAGATATCCGAATCGCTTATACGCGGCGTAGATACCCTTTCCGGCTTTTTCAAAAACATCTCTAAGGTTGGCTCTCTCACGCTCGGCGGAATCGGTCTTATCGCCGACCTTAACGAGTTTATGAAATCCCTGAAAGACATTCAGGAGAATGGAGCAAACTTCTCCAACGTTTCAAAACTTATAAGCGAGTTTGCGGGAATGGTCGGCGACATCGCAGTCCTTGGGGGAAAGTATAAACTCGGCGGTGCGCTAAAACTTGTTCAGGGAGTAGGAGAATATGCCAGTGCAATAAAGGATATTGCGGATAATGGAACAAACTGGGAGAACGCCAACACCGCAATTAGAGGGCTTACCAATATAACGATTGGAATTGGCGTTCTTGCTGGGCGCTTGGATGTTTCAGGCTGGGCAATGGCTATTCAAGGGCTTTCCTCCGTCATAACAGAAATTGCTGCCAACTGGGAAACAATTAAAAAGGGCGATTGGAGCGGCGTTGATAAAGCAACGCTTTTGATCGGCGCAATCCAAATCATGGGTGGCATTGCCACTGCTCTTGACCTTTTCTCCAAGCTCAAAGGCATATCCAATGCCGGAAGCGCCGCGAAATCTGTATCTCAGACGGCAGAAGCGGCAGGGAATCTCGGCGAATCAATCGGTGGAAACCTAAGCCCAAAAATGCTTAGCCTTGCAAAAAACATCGGTCTTGGCGTGGGGATTCTTGCGGAAGTCGCCGCTGGCGCAATCATCTTCGTTGGCGCGATCGCGGTTCTTGGCTGGGAACTGAGCAAGGTCGGCGAAGCGTGGCAACCAGTCATTGGCAATGCCGGGACGGTGGCAACCGCTGTTGGCGTCGGAACCGTACTTATGGCCGCTATTGGCGTCGCCTGTTATGCCCTTGGCGCTGCCGGAGCAACGGTCGCTTTGAATGTCGGCATAGGAGCGGCCATTCTTCTGGAACTTGGAGTTGCGACCGCTTTGTTTCTTGCGGAAATTTGGGGCGTCGGAAAAGGACTGGACGAAATCGGCAAGGCGTGGGAACCCGTTTTGAATAATGGTGAGGATATCGCCACTGCAATAGGTATCGGAACCGGACTGCTTGTCGGAATCGGCGTTGTTACAGCCGCGCTCGGAGCAGCAACGGTTGGAACGGCAGGACTTCTCCCGTTGGCTATCGGGCTCGGAACAGCAATCCTCGTTGAGCTGGCAGGCGCGTTCATACTTTTTACGGAAAGCCTTGTCGCGGTTGCAGACGAGCTTAATGGCAATTTGGCCCCATCTATGCGAGACCTGAATGGTGCGCTTCCACAGCTTACATCCGACACACATGATTTCACGGTATTCATGACCAGTTTGGCGTCTGAAATCTCCAATTACACCGATAGCATGGGCAGCATCACGTGGGACAGCATTGTCGGCGGGTTCAGGAAACTTTTCGCAGGAAATCCAATTCGTGATTTTGCGGATAAGGTCGGAGCCGTAGCAAGTGATGCCTCCGTTTTAAATGAAAAGCTTACCACTGCGAACGGGGAATTAGAGACGGCGGTAACGCTACTGACCGATTATATCACATTTATGACCACGATGAAGCAACTGACCGGTGACGCAGGAACCATCGAGCTTTCTACTGGAATCTTTACAAACCTGAAAGATGCTGGTTCAAAACTGGTTACGGGATTCTCTGTGGGAATGGTTGCGGAAAAGCCCAAGCTTACAGCAGCGTTCAGCGATATTCTGGCAGCCCAGAATACGTTCGCCAACCGGTTCTTAAACGGGTGGACAAGCCTCTGGTCAAGCGTGAGTATTTCCTTTGCCGGTTACTGGAACAACGTGTTAGGTAACATGGCAATCGGGCTTAACTCCATTGTCTACGCAACAAATACCATTATATCTGCTGTAAATGCGCTTATGCGCACCATCGGATATACGGGCGGTATCTCGGCGATTCCAACAGTTTCCATTCCGCGCTATGCCGACGGTGGTTTCGTAGACCAAGGCCAGCTGTTCATTGCCCGTGAAGCCGGTGCGGAAATGGTTGGCTCCATTGGCAGACGGACAGCGATTGCCAACAACGACCAGATCGTTGAGGGCATCACCTACGGTGTTCGGGAAGCCAATGACGATGTTGTTACTGCTATCTATGCTGTTGCTCAGCAGATTATCGCGGAAATGCGGAATCAGGACAATGGAGGTGGCGGCGGATATGACTTCGACCGGGCTGTCCGGGATGCTCAGCGCAGGAACGCAAGAATGTATGGATAAACGAAAGGAGTGAAAACGGCATGAAGATGATGCTCAAGATAAACGGCGTGGACTTCATGCCGTTCATCGCCAAACAGGGCGTAAAGTGGCAGCGCAACGACATTGACGCACCCAATTCCGGGCGCACAATGGACGGAACAATGCAACGTGGCCGGGTGACAACCAAAATCCGTCTGGACATCACCTGCCGCCCGCTAAAGGCTGAGGAAGCTATGACCGTGTTGCATACCATTCTCCCGGAATATGTGATCGTGGACTACTACGACCCTATGAGCGGGTACCGCAACAATGTGACCATGTACTCCAACAATAACCCTGCGTCTTTCCTGATAGAGAAGCCGGAAGACGATTGGTGGAGCGGCATTACCTTTCCACTGATTGAGAGGTGACGGGCACTTATGCAGAACGTATCACAGGAATACCGGGACATTGTAGCTGGCAACCACTGGTTTGAAAACCGCCTCTGCATCGGTGATACCGGAAAGCTAATTGACAAAAGCGGAAGCGCAATCACGTTCGGCGGAGTGCGCATTCTGGTAGATAGCGGTGGCGCCGAAACCGGCTACGGTGAAGAACTGCTGATATCCATGGAGCAGAAGCAACCGCTTCTTTCCGATTCTCCTGACGTTGGAAAAACCTGCGCCGGTGAGATCAACGTTGAAATGATTCATCCCTATGGTGATATCCCAAAACGTGCGCTTCTTCGGCCATATATCAGAGCTGCAAATGAGAATGCCGCCTCTGAATGGCTGCCACAAGGAAAGTATTACATTGACAAACGGAGCGAAGGAGAAATCGGTGACCGGACAAAACTAACGCTCCACGGATACGACGGAATGCTTCTTCTGGAAGAAGACTATCCGGCAGAATCCTCACTTAACTGGCCTGCAAGTGACATTGAAGTTCTGAAAGAGATTTCCGATGCAGTCGGCATCTCGCTGGATAGCCGTGTATATCAAATCGTGACATCTGGTTACGAAATCCCGTACCCTGCCGGGTACAGCTGCCGTGAGGTCATCGGCTACATCGGCGCAATGTACACCGGCTCCTGGGCTATGACGGCCACCGGAGAATTGATGCTGGTCACGCTCACGGGTCTTCCGAAGGAAACCAACTATCTGATTGTTGGCGGAAGCGATAACAGAGCGATCACGTTTGGAGGTGTCAGAATCCTTGTTTGATAAGTTCATTATCGGGTCTGCCGCCGACAGCCTGAAAATATCAGACCCACTCAGCGCGTACAGCCGCGTCACGTTGAAGGTTGCTGACGGCGTGGAGTATACGGCGGGTACAGACAGCGGCAAGGAACTGATCTCCGAAAACCCTTTCGGAACTCAGAAAATGGCAAACGATATGTTGGCCAGAATCAACGGCTATTCCTACCAGACGTATACGGCTACAGGCGCAATCTTAGACCCGGCGGCGGAGATTGGAGACGCGGTTCAGGTTAAAGGAACCCATGGCGGCATCTACAGCGTGTCGAAGTCCTACGGAAAAATGGTACGCGCGGATGTTTCCGCCCCCGGCTCTGAGGAAATCGACGAATCCGCTCCCTATAAATCCCACGAAACACGTAAAGTAGAACGCCAGTTTATAGAAACCAGGGCGCAACTGAAAATTCAGGCCGACCAGATTTCCGCCGAAGTCTCTGCCCGTATCGAACAGGGGGATGAACTCACCTCGCGGCTGGACATTCAGAGTGACCAGATTTCCGCGCGGGTGACCAAAACCGGCGGCAGCAGCTCGTCCTTCGGCTGGGAGCTGCTTAATGATTCCTGGACGGTCAAGGCCAACAATACCACGGTGTTCAAAGTCACCAAATCCGGCGCAGAAGTTCGGGGGAAGATCACCGCCCTTAGTGGCAAAATCGGCGGCTTTGATATCCAATCCGACTACCTGAGCTATAACAATCAGGTCTGGAACGGCACCAACAGCCGGGGTATTTACATCGGCGTAAACGGCATTCAGTGCGGCTCTGAGGCTAACGGCGTGCAAATTACGCCGACCGGGAATCTGTACGCTGAGAATGGATATTTCCGGGGAAGCGTCAGTGCTGGAAGAATTGACTATGGCGGCGACGATGGGTACCTTGACGGGTCTGGACTTGCCAGTCACAGTGTCTACGGCTCGGAAATCGGCTACAACACCATATCAACGGCTTACACCAGCGGAGGTATCAATACCTCGCTTGGGTATGCGGATTTTGCAAATGGTGTGTTCAATGGGTGGAATACCGCAAGCTACGTTGATGCGGCCGTACTGTTTGCATCGAGCTTCTATTTCAAAGACTACGAGGTAGCTTGGCGAACAATCACGGACGGAAACGGATTATCACAAACTGTATTAGTGAGGGCTTAAGTATGGAAAAACTGAAAACCGCAACAGGAAAAGAATTCAACTGCGACTATTTCAACCCTTTCCCCCAGGCGGGACAGATAAACATCCGTATTCTCGGGGAATCCCTGGCGACGATTGCCACGGTATTTGCAAATCCCGCTGAGACGGTGCAAATGTGGTGGGAAGGGCAGTACGCCGCCCAATATACGAAGATAATCGCTATCGTACCGGAAACCGGCGCTGTTCGCGTCGTGCTGGGAAAGGAGTAAAAATGAACCCTGTAATGAAGCTTAGGGCAGTCCTGAATACCCTCGAGGGCGTTCAGGTCGCAGGACGGGAAAACTGGGACAGGATGCTGGGCAGTGTGCAGGCCGTCGAAGAGGTGGTGCAGGCGCTGTCTGCGCCTCCTGCCCCTGACAAGGAGACTGAGCAGGAGGTACCCAATGGCGGAAGTGGTTGTTAATAGATGCTGCGGGGAAATCCCGATCATGCACACAGATGAAGATGGACACATCGTGGATATGGAATGCCCCGTGTGCGGGCGAACCGTATACATCGGTAGTAGTGACCTTTTCACAAAAGAGCAAAGGGAGCGCATTGATACATGGAATAAGGGGGTAAAGAAGCGTGGCAGATAAAGCAATATCCGAGCTGATTGCAGCGGAACAGATAAAAGCCGCTGACCTTTTCGTCCTGGAGCAGGACAGCGCGGCAAAGAAGCTGACGGGACAAATTCTGCTGAACTGGCTTACCGCCGCAGCTGACGGCCACGGCGGTATCAGCAGCATCGTGAAGCAGTCCACAAGCGGCCTGACGGATACATACCGCATTACGCTTGCCGATACGACTACCTTTGATTTCAACGTGTCCAACGGCAAGGGCATTTCAACCATTGCCAAAGTATCCACAAGCGGCCTTGTGGATACATACCGCATCACCTACAACGACAGCACCAGCAGCACGTTTACCGTCACGAACGGCGCAAAGGGCGATAAGGGTGACAACGCATACGTCTGGATTCGGTACGCGTCTCAGAAGCCAACGGCGGCTTCTCACAGCTTCGGTGTTCTCCCTGACAACTGGATGGGCGTATACAGCGGCAATTCCGCAACTGCTCCAACGGATTGGACGCAGTACCAGTGGTTTGAGATCAAGGGCGAAAAGGGCGACATCGGGAACCCGGCGCTGTTGACCAGCCAGTCCGTAACATATCAAGCCAGCACATCCGGGAATGTTATACCGTCCGGAAACTGGCAAGGCAGCATTCCCACGGTAGCACAGGGCGCTTACCTGTGGACGCGAGTTGCAATGACGTTCAATTCCGGAAACCCGATTTATGCCTACTCCGTCTCCCGCATGGGCTTGGATGGCACTGGAGCTGTATCCAAAGTGTGCGGCAAAGAGCCTAACTCCACTGGCAACGTTGAGCTAGAAGCTGAAGATGTTGGGGCGTTGCCTAATGCTGGCGGTTTAATGACCGGGAATATTGTCATGAACTCCCATAAAATTAAAGCATTAGGTGCGCCCACGGACAGCGCTGATGCCGCGACCAAGGGGTACGTAGATACGGCGTCAAGTAATGCCGAAACGATTGCAAAGACTGCAACGTTAACCGCTGCCGGTTGGTCTGCCAGCGCCCCGTATACCCAGTCTGTTACGGTCTCCGGTCTGACGGATACAAAGCGCGCGATGGCCTATCCAGTGTACGGGAGTAACACGGCCACCAATGTCGCGCTGAAAGAGGCGTGCGGTATGGTGAGCTTCGCTTCCCGGTCAGGCAGTACGCTGACGTTTACCTGCCTTGAGGACAAGCCCACGGTGAACATTCCGATTACGGTGGAGGTGTACGTATGAGCATTGCAGTGCCTTTATATGGATTCGGTTCCAGCGGCGGCACAGGCGGCACCCTTACCGTCACAGCCCCGGCGAACGTCACTGTGACTGTTTCCAAGGACGGCAAGACGAAGACCAAGAACTCCGGAACAAGCGGTGTGGTGGTCTTCAAGGGACTTGCAAGCGGGACGTGGACTGTTACCATCACCAGTGACGGCAAGACTGCCCAAAAGAATGTTGTGGTCACAACCGATTATTCCACCATGATTGCATTTTTTGCAGCCACCATCAACATCACCTATCCCGCCGGTTCGACATGCACTTGCTCTGACGGCACAACGACTCTATCCGCCCCTGACACCAGTGGCACATGGACATGTACTGTGCCAAACGCCGGGACGTGGACGGTGACCTCCACAAGTGGGACGGAGACCGACAGCAAGGCCGTAACTATCACCACGGATGGTCAGAGCACCTCTGTGGAGCTGAGCTATGCGCTGTTCCTGTTCAAACCAAATGCCCCGAGCAGCATTATATCCGGTGAGTGGGAAATGCCTGCGAACAGCACTGTAACCGCAGAAGCAGAACTGACGGTTAAGTCGGTAAATAACTTCAACGGCGGCAGAAACATTTCTGCACGTACAAAAGGCCAAATTGACCTGACAGAGTATAGCACGCTTCAAGCGACGTGCAAAGCGTCGGGCGGCTCCAATACAAAATTGGAGGTGTACAGTGGTTCGTCCGTAGTTGCTTCGGCAGCAATCGGTCTCAATCTTACCACGGTAACGGTTGACATATCTGCCCTGTCCGGGCTTCACAGTATCGGTTTTGGCGGTCAGCATACCGAGTATTTGACGATTACGTACACCGCGACGGAAATCAAATTGCTGAAATAGGAGGGCGGCTCATGAAAACGATTTACATAGATTCCAGTTTTAAGTGTCACACCTCCACCGCCGAGGGGCTGACACAGATTGAAACGGATGCCTTCGACGGTAAGTGCGACGCTTACGTTGAGGGCTACCGCTTCATCCCGGCGGGGCAGACATGGACACGTGCTGATAGCGTGGTGTTCACCGGTGAGATGATCGCCCCGTGGAAACCGTGGGCAGAGCTGGACGCTGCACAGCGGGAGTATGAGCGGGAGCAGTACACCGCCCTATTATCGAAACTATCGGAGGTATACGAAAATGCTGACACCTGATGAAATCATTGCCTTCGCAAAGGCAGATAGAGAAACTTGCCGTGTTGTTTCGGCGGCGGGAATCACCATCGACCCGGAACCCAGTGCCCCGCCCCGCAGACCTGGCTATAGCTGGATTCCCAAGCAGATTTCCGCTGGCGGCGCAATTATGTGGGTGGAAAGCGAGTACGATTCCACAATGCCGGGAACGAAGGAAACGCCGATTCCGTATACTTCCGGGCTGACGGTTTACCCCAACTATTACTATGTGCTGGATGGTGTGCGCAAGGTATGGACGGGCGAGGCCACGGGCTCCCCCGCGTGGGATGATGAGCGTTTCACCGAAATGTAAGGCGGTGACGGCATGAAGATTGCAGAAGTAAAAGTCGCCAAGACAACTTGCGAGACGACGCGCCTTGTGCCGATTCCCAAGGGTATTGTGGGCGCTACCGTTTCCATCGAATACACGGATTCCGCATGGGACGGTCTACAGAAAACTGTGGTATTCCGGAGCGCCGTGACAAAGGATGTGCTGGACGTTGGAAGTGAAGTTGCCATTCCGGCGGAGGTAGTCAGCCGCGCGGGCGTGAACCTCTACATGGGTGTGTACGGCGTGGACGCTGCAAACAATGTGGTTATTCCCACCATCTGGACGGAACTCGGCCTTGTGAATGGCGCGGCGGCTCCATCCGGGGACAGCTCAACCGACCCGTCCTTGCCGGTCTGGGCGCAGATACAGGCCATGATCGGGAATCTGGATAATCTGGATACCGTCGCTAAATCAAGCCTTGTAGCGGCTGTCAACGAGGCGCTGACAAGGGGCGGTGGAGAGGTTGACCCGGCAACGGTGCAGAAAATCGTGGAGGACTACCTGAAAGCCAATCCACCCGCTGCGGGCAAGGACGGCATCACCCCCACCATCGGTAGCAACGGCAACTGGTACATAGGCGATATCGACACCGGAAAGCCCAGCAGGGGCGAGAACGGTGCAGTCCCCGATATCCAGATCGGCACGGTCACGACCCTTCCGGCGGGAAGCGATGC
>ERZ772884.2419-NODE-2419-length-10817-cov-5.298086_pt1 | contig 10817 bp, 6 predicted proteins | sample MGYA00580574_ERZ772884 | MGnify/ENA primary metagenome ERZ772884 (study PRJEB29015, sample SAMEA2737690) | human gut metagenome | biome: human gut; feature: human-associated habitat; material: faeces | place: China | collected 2012 ... | reverse complement strand
CAGATCCCGGATGTGGTCGCAGGTGGGGATGAGAATGCTTACCCGGCCCGGGTGCTCAATGGTGTAATCAGTCTTGTAATAGCCCGGGGTGCCGGGGATGAGGGCGACATCATCCACAGCGATCCCGCAGCGGGCATAGTGGGCCTTGAGGGCCGCAATGCCTGCGTCGATGCAGTAGGTCTTGGCGGAGATATCTGCCGCCGTGCTGCCGGGGCTGGAGCGCCAGTAATACAGGGCATGGGGAATGTGAACGATCTTCTCAGCCTGCTCCGTCAGGCGAAGGAACAGCTCGTAATCCTGGCTGCCGTTGTACTCCATCCGCTCGCCGCCGCCGGCCCGCTCCATCAGGGCGCGGCTGAACACGGTCAGGTGGCAGATGTAGTTGTTGGAGCGGAGGTTGTCCAGCATGAAGTCGGGCTTGAAGTGGTAAAGCACCACATGCTCCGGCTTCCCCTCAAAGGTCGCCTCGTCAGTGTAGACAAAGTCGGCCTTCTGCTCGGCAATGGCCCTGGCCGCGTACCACAGGGCGCAGGGATGCAGCAGGTCATCGTGGTCCAGCAGGGCGATATACTCACCGGTGGCCATCTCAAAGCCCTTGTTGGTGTTGCCGGGGATCAGCTCATTCTTTTCCAGCTTCTGATACCGGATGCGTGCATCGGCCTTCGCACGGGCCTGCACATGCTGGCCCACAGCCTCATCCTTTCCGGCATCCACGCAGCAGAGCTCCCAGTTCTTGTAGGTCTGGTTCACCACGGAATCCAGCATCTCGTCCAGGAAATCCAGCGGGGTGTTGTACAGGGGCACCACGATGCTGATCTTGGGCCCGGCAGGCTGATCGTTTGCCTGCCTGACCAGCAGCTCCACCGGGGCAAAGCGGTCGGCCCGCAGGAGGTTCCCCGGGAAGAGGGCGGCATATTCCCGCCTGGCGCGGGCGTGCTCCCGCACACCCGAGATGCCGTCCCGGCGCAGCTCACCCAGCAGAACGAAAAGCGGGAAGGTGTGCCAGATCTGGCGGCTCTTGCTGACAACATACCGCATGGGCCAGGTCAGCTTCCAGAAGGTAGAGCTGGTCACCTCGTTCAGGGTCTTTTCCAGGTTCTTGGCATGGCTGCGGCTCAGGGAAAGATCGCTGCGGAGCCGCTCAATGAGGGCGGCTTCCTCGTTGCAGGTGCGCTCGGCACGCACCATCCGGTCACGCAGGAGATCCAACTCCTTCTCATAGCCCGCGATCATCTCGGCGGTGGCAGGCTGGACCGTGCAGTACAGAGCCGACTGCTGGGCACGGCCCCGGCTGCGCCAGCGGAAATCCCGGTAGTAGCCCCGGCGGGCCAGTTCCTCGGCCCAGCCCTCAGCCACGTTGCTGCCGGTAAACACCAGCAGCACCTGTCCGGGCAGCTGCGCGGGCATCTCCACCCAGGCGGGGTCCTCCACCACCAGCAGATCTGCCTGCCGGGCAGCCACTGTAAAGGGGTTGGCATCCACGCCCGCCCGGTGCAGGGCCTTTTCCAGTGCCGGGGTCTCGGCGTTCAGCACCGCAGCTGTTGCCGGGGCCAGCTCCTCCGCAATGCGCTGTGCCAACAGGCGGCAGCGCTCCATGTCCTGCTTTGTTTCCTTTGCTTTCTCCAACTGCATTCCGACTTCTCCACTTCACTGGGCCATTCCGCCGCCCAGACGCATTTTTACAAACTATAATAGTATACCAGATTTCGTCCCGTTTGAGAAGCGCTTTTCCGCATTTCCTGCGCTTTCCGGTGCAAATTTTATTACAGTCCCAGTAGGCTCCACAGCCAGCCGAACAGGCCGCCGTTCGAGCTGCCGCTGCCCACCGTGCCAAAGGACACGCCGGTATAGTAGTGGCGCAGGATGTCCCGGTAGCCCATGCCCTGCTCCTGCGCATAGCCCACCATGCCGCACTGGCTCATGCCCACGCCGTGGCCAAAGCCATAGTAGTTCATGCAGGGGGTACCGTTCTCGTCCGCGCTGAAATCAAAGCAGTAGCGGGAGGAAACGAACTGGCCGATGTAGCGGTAGCTCTTTCCGTTCGAGACAAAGGTATTGTACTGGACAAAGCCGCCCAGATCCTTATGGGTGGTGTCGGCGCTCTCGTAGGGCTGGCCGGTCTTGCTGTCGTTGTACTCGGTGTAGCGGTAATCCTTGCCGATGACCCGGCGCATCAGGTTGTGATACTGCTCCTCGTAGGGGCTTTCCACGCTCTGCAGATAGGGCACATCGGTGCCCCAGGCATCCAGACCGGAGCAGGTGCCGTACACGCCGGTCTGGGTGTTATACCCCGCACTGGCCGACCACACTGCATCGATGACGCTGCCGTTGCAGGTCAGCACCTCGTCCTTAACCTCAGAGACTGCCCTGCGGATGGCGCTGCGGGCAGAGGAAGGGATCTGATCCACGGGGGTGTACACCAGCGCGTTGGCCGAAGAGCCGTATTTCTTGTGGTATTCCAGATAGGAGTGGATGGCCACCGCCTGCGCTTTCCACGCCTGCTGTGCCGCCGCGTCACTGACATAGCTGCCGATGGAGCCCAGCTCGGTGTAGGTGATGCCCACCAGACAGTCCTCAAGATCCAGGGTCACGTTCCGGCGCAGGCCCTGCCCCTTGACGTTCAGGTAGGGCATGGTGATGGTATCGCCGGAGCCGAAGAGCCAGCTCAGGCAGTTTTCCTCCGCGTCCGGGATCAGGGTGGTGTTGGCACCGCCCATGGTGGTGGCCCCGGCGGGCAGGGTGTCCCCTTCCGCTGCAAAGGCGGCAGGCACTGCCATGCAGAGCAGCACCACCGCCAGCATCAGCGCCGCACACCGGCGCGCAAACTTCGACATCCGTTTCAAGTTCCTTGTCCTCCTGCGTTCTGTATTTTATTCAGTTTAGCACAGTGCAGGGCCGCGGGCAAGGACTTGAATCAAGAAAACGCCGCCGGGCAGAGCCAAAAGCTCCACCCGGCGGCGTTTCACTGTTTCTATCTTATGCTTTCTGTCAGCGGCTCTCCCCGCGCTGCGCAATGCGGGAGAAGCGCTTATCCTTTTCGTCGTCCTTCTCGGCATCCTCAGCCGGGGCGGCGGGGGTCAGGCGCACCTCCGTCACGCGGCGCTTGGCGGTGCGGGTAACAACACCATCGTACTCACCCAGGGTAAAGCGGTCGCCTACCTTGGGCAGATGGCAGGTCTTTTCCTGCACCAGACCGTTGACGGTATTGGAATCGATATCCTCTTCCTCCGGCAGGTCGAGCTCCTCATACAGATCATCGACGCTGGCAGAGCCGGACACCAGCCAGCTGCCGTCCGACTGCTTGCGGAAGTCCTCAGTGACCTCGTCGTGCTCATCCCAGATCTCACCCACCAGCTCTTCCAGGATATCCTCCAGCGTGATGATACCCTCGGTGCCGCCGTATTCGTCCACAACAACGGCCAGGTGGTGGTGCTGCTCCCGGAGGGTGCGCAGCAGCTGGGAGATCTGCGTGGAGCCCGTGGTATACAGGGTAGGCACCACCAGATCATCGATCTTGGTCGCCTTTTTCAGGCGGGCGATATAGAAATCCTTTTCATGTACCACACCAATGATGTTATCAATGGTGCCGTGGTAGACAGGCAGACGGGAGTAACCGGACTCCGCAAAGGTCTGGGCCAGCTCCTCCAGCGGGATATCATCCTCCACAGCCACCACATCCACACGGGGGGTCAGGATCTCTTCCACCTCCACGTCATCAAACTCGATGGCGCTGCGGATCAGCTCGCTTTCCCGGTCGGTCAGCTCGCCGTCGTTCTCGGCTTCGCTGACCATGGTCATCAGCTCACCCTCGGTGATGGTGTCCTCCTCGGTGCTGTGGACAAAGTGCCCCAGAAGGCGCTTCCACTGGCTGAACAGCCATGTCAGCGGGGTAAACACCAGCATCAGCAGGCTGAGCGCCGGCGCAACTGCGGTGGCTACCGTTTCCGGCATCTCCTTGGCAAGGCTCTTGGGGGTCACCTCGCCAAAGATCAGCACCACCACGGTCAGCACCATGGTGGAAACGGTCGCGCCCCGCTCTGCACCCAGCATCTTGGTGAAAATGATGGTGCCGATAGAAGCTGCGGCAATGTTCACGATATTGTTGCCGATGAGGATGGTGGAAAGCAGCTTATCGTATTTTTCAGCCATTGCCAGCACCCGGGCGGCAGAGGTGTCGCCGTCCTCGGCGCGGCTTTTCAGGCGGATCTGATTCAGGGAAGAAAATGCGGTCTCGGATGCGGAGAAAAAGGCGGAGAATGCCACCAATACTACCAGCGCTACCCAGAGCGTCATACTGCCATCGTCCATAAAAAGGAAAATCACACTCAACTTTCTGTTTTAATTTGCCCCGCTCCGGCAACGCGCCTGAGAGGGTTTTGCCTATAAACTTTCTTACCATACAAAAATGTGCTTTCCATCGTTGCCATTCCCGCGATGAAAAGCACATCAATGTTGCTTTTTATAATATCATATTCTGTACACGGGTGCAAGCGTTTGGCCCGTACTCCATGTACAAAACCGGTAAATTTTAGCGCAGAACCAGTGCGCTGCCGTCAAAGTCCACCGTCAGGGTGTTGCCCTCGGCATAGCTGCCCTTGATGATGGCCTTGGCGATCAGGGTCTCTACGCGGCTCTGGATGAAGCGCTTGATGGGACGTGCACCATAAACACTGTCGTAGGCAGAATCGATGATGAAGTCCTTGGCGGCGGTGGTGACCTCCAGCTTGAGGTGCTTGCCCTCCTCCATGCGGTTGCGCAGATCCTGCAGCTGCAGATCCACGATCTTGCGCATTTCGTCCTTGGTCAGGCTCTTGTAGTAGACGATCTCATCCAGACGGTTCAGGAATTCGGGGCGGAACTTGCTCTTGAGCAGCGCATCGATCTGGTGCTTTGCATCCTCGCTCAGCTCGTTGGAGCCATTGGCACGGCGCTGCTCCAGATCGTTCAGGATGATATCGCTGCCAAGGTTGGAGGTCAGGATGATGACCGTGTTCTTGAAGTCCACGGTGCGGCCCTGACTGTCCGTGATGCGGCCATCGTCCAGCACCTGCAGCAGGATGTTGAACACATCGGGGTGGGCTTTTTCCACCTCATCGAACAGCACCACGCTGTAGGGCTTGCGGCGCACAGCCTCGGTCAGCTGGCCGCCCTCTTCATAACCGACATATCCCGGAGGCGCGCCGATCAGGCGGCTGACGCTGAACTTCTCCATATATTCGGTCATATCGATACGCACCATGTTGCGCTCGTCGTCAAACAGTGCCTGTGCCAGCGCCTTGGCAAGCTCGGTCTTGCCCACGCCGGTAGGGCCGAGGAAGAGGAAGCTGCCGATGGGGCGGTTGGGGTTGGCGATACCGGCGCGGCTGCGCAGAATGGCTTCGCTCACCTTGGTCACAGCCTCGTCCTGACCGATGACCCGCTGGTGCAGCACATCATCCAGATGCAGCAGCTTCTCGCGCTCGCCCTCCACCAGCTTCTCTACCGGGATGCCAGTCCAGCGTGCCACGATGCGGGCGATCTCCTCGTCGGTCACGCGGTCACGCAGCAGGCTGTCCTCCTTCTTGGCGGCAGCCACCTTTTCCTCTTCGGCCAGCTGTTTTTGCAGCTGGGGCAGCTTGCCGTATTTCAGCTCGGCGGCCTTGTTCAGGTCGTACTCGCGCTGGGCTTTCTCGATGGCAGCATTGGTCTGCTCGATCTGCTCGCGCAGGGTCTGCACCTTACCAATGGCGTTCTTCTCGTTCTCCCACTTTGCCTTCATGCTGCGGAACTTATCCTGCAACTCGGCAAGCTCCTTTTCCAGATCCTTCAAGCGGCTCTGGCTCAGGGCGTCGGTCTCCTTTTTCAGGCTCACCTGCTCGATCTGCAGCTGGGTGATGCGGTGTGCCAGATCGTCCATCTCGCTGGGCATGCTGTCCATCTCGGTCTTGATCATGGCGCAGGCTTCATCCACAAGGTCGATGGCCTTATCCGGCAGGAAGCGGTCGGTGATATAGCGGTCGGAAAGGGTGGCAGCGGCGATCAGGGCGCTATCGTTGATCTTTACGCCGTGGAACACCTCGTAGCGCTCCTTCAGGCCGCGCAGGATGGAGATGGTATCCTCCACGGTAGGCTCATCCACCTGCACCGGCTGGAACCGGCGCTCCAGTGCGGGGTCTTTTTCGATATACTGGCGGTACTCGTCCAGCGTGGTCGCGCCGATGCAGTGCAGCTCGCCGCGCGCCAGCATGGGCTTGAGCAGGTTACCTGCGTCCATGGCGCCGTCGGTCTTACCGGCACCCACGATGGTGTGCAGCTCATCGATGAAGAGGATGATCTTGCCCTCGCTCTTCTTCACCTCGTTCAGCACGCTCTTCAAGCGCTCCTCAAACTCGCCGCGGTACTTTGCACCGGCCACCAGAGCGCCCATGTCCAGGCTGAACACGGTGCGGTCTTTCAGGTTTTCGGGCACATCGCCGCGCACGATGCGCTGCGCCAGACCCTCGGCGATGGCGGTTTTACCAACACCGGGCTCGCCGATGAGGCAGGGGTTGTTTTTGGTCTTACGGGACAGGATACGGATCACATTGCGGATCTCCTGATCTCGACCAATGACGGGGTCCAGCTTCTGCTTGCGGGCAAGTTCCACCAGATCCTGACCGTACTTCTGCAGTGCGTTGTAGGTGTCCTCCGGGTTATCGGTGGTCACCCGCTGGTTGCCGCGCACGGCGGTAAGCTGCTGCAAAAAGGCGTCCTTTTTCAGGTTGAAGGCGCGGAACAGCTCGCTGGTGGTCTGGTCCTGCTCGTCCAGCAGGCCAAGGAACAGATGCTCCACGCTGATGAAGTCGTCCTTCATGGCCTTGGCTTCGCGGGCGGCGGCGCTGAGCACCTTATCGGCGGCCTGCGAGATATAGACCTTATCGGGGTCACGGCCGGAGCCGGACACCCGGGGCAGCGCGGACAGCTTTTCCGCCACGGCGGCGGCAAAGCTGCCGGGGTCAACGCTCAGCTTTTGCAGCAGCTGAGGGATCAGGCCGTTTTCCTGCGCAGCCAGTGCGTGCAGCAGGTGGGCGGGCTCCAGCGCGTTGTGCTGGTACTCCACAGCCAGTTGCTGGGCTGCCTGCAAAGCCTCAAGGGTCTTTTGGGTATATTGATTGGTATTCATAAAGTCAAGCCTCCATTCATACCGGAAGGTTTATTTTAGCGGACACGATAGTCATCTGCTAAAAGCCCGGTGCAGAGATGCTGCCGAACGGGAAGCAGCGGCTATTCTTCAGTTGTTTCACGGTTTCAAGCACCTCCTGCCGAACTGGTTTTGCTTGTTTTAGCACTCTATCTGTTCGACTGCTAAAACTATACTCCTGTTTTCCCACTTTGTCAATAGGGTTCATAAAAAGTTTGCAAATCACAGTTTTTGCTAGAAAAAACACGCAGCCTTGCCATACCGTTCGTCGCGTAAGCGACTTAAAATCGGCGCAACACAAAAAATCCTCTAGCGCAGCGACTTGGATTTTTTGTATGGAGCCCATCTGCTTTGGGATTATTAAGGGCGAGCAGCCCTTAGTTTGCAACGGCGACGACCGCGGCCAGTGGCCGAAACAGGGAGGAGCTGTTGGGGCCGCGGCCAGCAAGATGCGAGTGCCGCTCCAAGGCACGAAGCAGATGCAGGGTGCCGCAACCCGAATATTTTCAGCGAAAAATATTTTTTATTTGCAGTTCTGGAAAATCTGCGGATTTTCCAGAACTGTTTTTTCACGGAGGGGCTGTGACCAGAAACTGCATTTTTTGCTGATTTGTCCTGATTTGTGAAAAGGTGCTTGGAGCGGCCCGCAGGCCGCGACAAACACAAAATAAAAATAATTCTTCCGCAGAAGATGGCCAGAGCGCAGCGGAGGCCATTCTAAATCGCCATATCTCTTGATTTATCCCCGGAAAAGCGTATAATAAAACAGTACACAAGACGTCAAAGGAGGATTCCTGTATTATGGAACGCACCTATATCAACGAGGCTCAAAAGGCCATCGGCGGCACGGTCAAGGTGCAGGGCTTTATCGAGAACCTGCGCAACAGCAAGTATATGGCCTTTATCGTGCTGAAGGATATTACCGGCAAGCTGCAGATCACGGTGGAAAAGGAAGATCACCCCGATCTGGTGGATACCATCGATCAGCTCACCCCGGATTCCGTCATCACCGTCACCGGCAAGGTGGTGGAGAACGACTACGTCAAGATGGGCGGCGTGGAGATGATCCCCGAGAGCATCGAGGTGGAGAGCACCGCCAATGCACTGCCCATCGTCCGCAAGGAGATCGCAGCCACCAAGAAAAAGAAGGCTGTGGAGCGCTCCAGCATCGACCAGCGCATCGACTACCGCTGGATCGACCTGCGCACCGACGAGAACCAGCTGATGTTCAAGGCACAGAGCTGCTTCGTCAATGCCATGCGCAAGTTCTTGCTGGACCGCAACTTCATCGAGATCCACACCCCCAAGCTGATCGCTGCTGCCAGCGAGAGCGGCTCTGAGGTATTCAAGGTGGACTACTTCGACCGCAACGCTTATCTGGCACAGAGCCCCCAGTTCTATAAGCAGATGGCTATGGCTGCCGGCTTTGAGCGTATCTTCGAGACCGGTCCTGTGTTCCGCGCTGAGAAGAGCTACACCAACAAGCACGCTACTGAGTTCTCCGGCTTCGATCTGGAGTTCAGCTACATCACCTCCTTCAAAGATGTGATGAAGATGGAAGAGGAGCTGCTGACCGCCGGTCTGCAGGCTGTTAAAGATAACTACGGCGACCAGATCAAGGAGTTGTTCGGACTGGAAGTTATCGTGCCCACCACGCCGTTCCCGGTGGTCAAGCTGGCAGACCTGTATAAGGCTCTGGAGGAAGAGTTCGGCTACACCGTGGACGAGAGCGAGAAGGGTGATCTGACCACCGAGGCCGAGCGCCTGAGCTACGACTGGGTCAAGAAGCACTATGGTCACGAGTTCCTGTTCATCACCGATTACTCCGCCGAGAAGCGCGCTTTCTACCACATGCGCGATGAGAACGGCGTGCCGCAGGGCTACGACCTGATCTGGCGCGGCGTGGAGATCACCACCGGTGCCCAGCGTGAGCACCGCTATGAGGTGCTGAAGAAGCAGGCCGAGGAAAAGGGTCTGGCTGAGGATGTCAAGTTCTATCTGGAGTTCTTCCAGTATGGCTGCCCCCCGCACGGCGGCTTCGGTCTGGGCATCGACCGCCTGACCATGCTGCTGGTGGGCGAGAGCATCAAGGACGCGGAGTTCCTGTTCCGCGGCCCCAACCGTCTGACCCCGTAAGGACGGGGGTGTTCGTATGAACGCCGCAGACCATTATCTGACCCGTTATCTGGAAGCGAAGGATCTGGATCAGTACAACGCACTGCTCCGCTACACCTTTCAGGTCACGGAAGAAGAGCTGACTGCCACAGGCTGGAAGGACGATGAGATTAAGCAGTCCAAGTTCCCGGTGCTGGAACGTGCCGATGTTCTGGGCTGCTTTGATGGAGACACGCTGGTGTCCCAGTTTGCCGTCTATCCGCTGAAAATGAACATCTACGATACGGTCTACCATGTGGGCTTTGTCACCAGTGTCTGCACCTACCCGGAGTACACCGGGCAGGGCATTATGAAGCACCTGATGATCAAGGGCCTGACCCAGATGCACGAGGAGGGCAAATCCTTCGCCCTGCTCTACCCGTACAGCATTCCGCTGTACCATCACCTGGGCTGGGAGATCGTTTCCAACAAGATCTCGTTCAACATCAAGGACCGGCAGATCCCTACCAAGGTCAAGGCCCCCGGCTATGTCCGGCGTGTCAGCTGGGATAACACCGAGTTCCATGAGCTGCACTCTCATTTTGCGTCCATTACCCACGGCTGTCTTTTCCGCAACAGTCTGGCCTGGGAGGAATACTGGCGCTGGGATGAGGACGATACCAATGTTGCGGTCTGCTACAACGTCAAGGATAAGCCCTGCGGCTACATGGTCTACTTCATCAAAAATGACATCATGCACATCAAGGAGATGGTCTACCTCAACCGCGAGGCCCAGAAAGGCCTGTGGGAGTATATCCATGCCCATGATTCCATGATCGATGAGGTGCACGGCAGTACCTATTTCAGCGAACCCATCGCCTTTGAGATGGACGATGGCGACATCAAGGAGAGCATCCGCCCCTATGCCATGGGACGCATCATCGACGTGGAGGATTTCCTCGCCGATTACCCCTGTGACCCGGACGGCGGCACCCTGTGCATCGAGCTGGAGATCGAGGACTCGCTTCTGCCATGGAACGACCGGACGTTCAACGTTCGCTTTGCGGATGGGCACTGCACCATGACCCGTGAACCCGCCGAGTATCACCTGAAAATGGGCATCGGCACCTTTACCACCCTGCTGCTGGGCTACAAGACCGCAGAGCGTCTGTATGAGCTGGAGCGCATCGAGGGCAGGGAAGAGGCTGTGGAACGGCTGGATGACGTGCTCTTCCATAAGATCCCGTATATTTCGGATTACATCTGACAAAAGAAAACAACCCTCTCCGTCAAAGCCTTTTGCTTTGCCTGCTTCCCTCGAAAGGGTGAGGCGGCATTGCGAGGCAATGACGGAGAGGGTTGTTCTTTTTGACTCAGAGCAGCGTCGGCACCAGCTCGGCCAGCTTCTCGGCCAGCTGTGCGTGGCCCTTACGGGTCAGGTGCATGAAGTCGATCTGGTTGAACTCGCAGCCTTCAGCATCCAGGAAATGGACGTTGTTGCGCTCTGCAATGATCTTGTACCAGCCGGCAACGCCCTTGGACTTCTCCACACAGCCGTCACCCA
>ERZ772884.2416-NODE-2416-length-10827-cov-54.536298_pt1 | contig 10827 bp, 15 predicted proteins | sample MGYA00580574_ERZ772884 | MGnify/ENA primary metagenome ERZ772884 (study PRJEB29015, sample SAMEA2737690) | human gut metagenome | biome: human gut; feature: human-associated habitat; material: faeces | place: China | collected 2012 ... | reverse complement strand
GTGGCGTATATTACGCTTTCCTCTTTCAGAGTCAACCCTGAATTTCAGGATTTTTTCTCTTCGTTGTTCCGACCATCCTGTGAAGTGTTTCACGTTGTCGTCTCAACGGAGGCGCATTATAGGGATCCCAATTTTTTGCACAAGTATTTTTTTGATCTTTTTTTCTGTTTGTTGTTTTTTCACCCTTTTTGCTGCAATCGCACACAAAACGGTGCTTTTTTGCATACTAAAAGACTTGCACAAGGCCAATAATGCCCCCAAAGTCATTAGTAAATCATTTATTGCTGAGGTAAGTATGTCTGATGTTTTACGCCCATACCGCGATCTTTTTCCACAAATCGGTCAGCGCGTAATGATCGACGATAGCAGTGTCGTGATTGGTGACGTTCGTCTGGCTGATGATGTGGGGATCTGGCCGCTCGTTGTGATTCGTGGAGATGTACATTATGTACAGATCGGAGCACGCACCAATATCCAGGATGGCAGTATGTTGCATGTCACTCATAAATCCTCGTACAACCCAGATGGCAACCCATTAACCATTGGCGAAGATGTCACTGTTGGTCACAAGGTGATGCTCCACGGCTGCACCATTGGCAATCGAGTTTTGGTTGGGATGGGCTCAATTTTACTTGATGGCGCAATAGTAGAAGATGATGTGATGATTGGTGCGGGTAGTCTGGTCCCACAAAATAAACGGCTGGAGAGCGGATATCTGTATCTCGGTAGCCCCGTCAAACAGATCCGCCCGTTAAGTGATGAAGAGAAGGCTGGGTTACGCTATTCCGCGAATAATTACGTGAAATGGAAGGACGAATATCTGGATCAGGGTAACCAGACCCAGCCTTGATCATCTTCACTTTGTTCCTGAATTAAGTTTTCCGCTTCTTCTTCCAGATCCCAGCGATGCTGACGAAAACTCGCTAACCACTGTTCTGGCGTATCTCCAGTAAAACGATACGCCAGACTCTCGCCAGAGATCGCACATGTCAGTTGCATGCCATTCACGAGAGCGGGAAAACATACACATTTTTTATTCTCGTCCCACTCTTCTCTGTCCGGAAACTGGATGGCCTGATTCACGCGGACAATTCCTCCTGCAATTGCTTTATAACTGGTTCTACGTCAGGCAGAACACCGTGCCAGAGAAGAAAGGCATGAGCCGCCTGTGCCACCAGCATTCCTAAACCATCAGCATTACGCTTTGAGCCTCGCTGCTCACACCATGCCAGAAAAGGAGTTTTTCCTTTCTGATAGAACATGTCATAGCAATAAATGCCTGGATGAATGAGCGATGACGGGATCGCCGGAATATCACCACTGATGCCACTGGATGTTGCATTAATAATGAGATCAAACTCATGACCTTCCAGTTCGTCCATACCCAACGCCTGAATACTGCCAGTGTGCGCAAACAATTTAGCCAACTCTTCCGCGCGGGATACCGTCCGATTAGTGATTGTCACCGCACAGTCCAGGGAAAGAAGTGGCAGTAGTACGCCGCGAGATGCTCCACCAGCGCCGATGAGCAGAATACGTAAACCAGGACGGATAAAAGACAGACGTTCCAGATCGCTTAACAAACCTATACCATCGGTATTGTCACCCAGCAGGCGTCCATCTTCTAACCGCTTGAGGGTATTAACAGCACCAGCCAACGCTGCCCGTTCAGTAAGCTCATCCGCTCTGGCAAAAGCCTCTTCTTTAAAAGGTACCGTCACATTCGCACCTTTACCACCAGCACTAAAGAAAGCGTTCAGTGTGTTGATGAAATCATTGATGGGTGCCAACACGCGCCCATAGGGATGTTCAATATTCAGTTGCTGAGCAAATTGCTGATGAATGAATGGCGATTTGCTGTGGGCTATCGGATTACCAAAAACAGCATAGGTTTCCATTATGTTACCCCTGTCGAAACAGTTCACCCGTCAGGGCATCGCGGATTTCTGAAGGATTTAAACGCCCCCCCGTTTCACCAGGCACAACCGGGAACGCCGCGCCAAATTGTGCGCGAACTTCGTCTACTGTTCGACAAGGTGGCAATCCACTCAAGTTGGCACTGGTAGAAACCAGCGGTTTACCATAAGCCTGGCACAAAGCAACCACCAACGGATGGTCGGTGACTCGTACAGCAAGCGAATCAAAGCGGCCCGTCAACCAGCGCGGTGTTGTCGCAGGCGCGGGAAAGACAAAGGTGACAGGACCTGGCCAGCGGGAAAAAATGGTTTCACGCTGCGCATCAGTCAGCATGGTGTCATCAATATAGGGTTTAAGCTGCTCGTAATTTGCCGCGATTAAAATCAGCCCCTTATCAACCGGACGCTGTTTTAACTCCAACAGTCTCATCACTGCTGTTTCGCTATCAGGATCGCACCCAACACCGAAAACGGCTTCCGTTGGATAGGCGATGACACGTTTTTCATTGAGGACATCTATCGCAGCTGCGATAGCGTCTCCTTGCAGGTTATTATTCACGTTATTATTCCGCCGAAACCGGCTTTCCACATTGTTTACTGGCACAAAAGTGTTTTACACCCTGCGCGGTTTTCTTTTCGATGAGTAGTGGATAATGACACTCAGGGCATTCTCCAGCTATGGGTTTGAAGTTAATGGCAAATTGACACTCCGGGTAGCGATCACAGGAGTGAAATGTTTTGCCATAACGGGAGCGGCGCTGGACCAGATGGCCCGTCCGGCATTGGGGGCATGTAATTGCTGTTTCGTCCGGTTTATCGATAAGTTCGGTATGTTCGCATTCAGGGTAGTTACTGCAACCAATAAACATACCAAAGCGTCTCTGGCGTAATACCAGATTTGCGCCACATGCAGGGCAAACCTGCCCCTCCAGAACTTTGACAATATGTCCATCCGCTGAAGATTTCAGAGGACGGACGTAGTCACACGCCGGATACTGTGAGCATCCAAGAAACGGACCGTGTTTCCCGGATCGAATAACCAGTTCAGCCCCGCACTTTGGGCAGGACTCATTATTACGCACCGTGAACAGTGCTGATTTCGCCATAACAACTTATGCTGAATTAAAGAAATGATTAATGCAGCATACCTTCATTCACTTCAAAGAGTAATTCTTCCATTTGCTGGTACGCATTTTCGCAGCCCGGAATATTGAACAACACCATCAGGATTACCCATTTCAGGTCTTCCAGGTCGAACTCTGCGGTATCCAGCGCGAGCACTCGCTCTATCACCATTTCACGGGTTTCAAGGTTAAGCACCTGAATTTGCTCAAGGAAAAGCAGAAACCCACGGCAGCTGGCATCCAGTCGTTCACACTCTTCCGGTGTATAAATACGCATGGAGAGAGGATCCGAGGCCAGTTGCATCGGTTCTGCCAACCCTTCCTGATAATCAGCAAGTTTTTCCAGCCATAGCAGGGCATTGTAGATATCTTCTCGCTCAAAACCTGCGTCGGTAAGATCCTGTTCAAGTTTGTCTTGATCCACACGCAACTCAGCTTCTGTGTGAATATAGGTTTCAAACAAATACATTAGTACGTCGAACATGGCATGCCCTCCTCAATCGGACATAGCCGCCGGGTACAGCTGCGATCCATCCTGCTAACTCCAGTTCGAGTAGTTGAGTAACTACCTCTGGCACAGGTTGGCCGGCACGTTCAGCGACGACGTCAACAGGTGTTACCTCATCTCCTACGTTAGCCAGGAGCTCAGGAAATGGCAATGCCACGTCTTGCTGATCTGGTGAATAAAATGAATTTTCAGGGGCGTCTGGCAACCAGTGCAATCCAAATTGCAAGTTTTCCAGAATTTCTTCCGGTTCCGTCACAAGAATCGCACCTTGTTTTATTAACCAGTGAGGCCCTTCGCTTCCCGGATTCCCTATTGGTCCTGGCAAGGCAAAAACTTCACGCCCCTGCTCAAGCGCACAACGTGCTGTCACCAACGAACCACTGCGCAAAGCCGCTTCCACCACCAGTACACCTTTACTTAGACCACTGATAATGCGATTTCTTCGTGGGAAATTGTAAGCAAGGGGTGGAACATCGAGGGGAAATTACGAGACAAGTGCCCCACCATGTTCAAGCAAACTGGTAGCCAGTCGGGCATGGCGGCGCGGATGAATGGTATTAAGTCCGTTCCCCAATACAGCAATGCTGACGCCATTTACCTGTAAGGCCGCTTTATGCGCCACACCATCGATTCCACGCGCCAGTCCACTCGTAATTGTCACTCCACGCGTGGCCAGAGTTTCGCAAAATAATCGTCCCCATCGCTCGCCATACCATGAATGCGCCCGACTCCCCACTACGGCAAGCTGAAATGAATGCAGCGCGTGCAGTTCTCCTTCAACAAACAGTGCGCCGGGGTAATCTGTCGTCGCCAGAAGTTGAGGAGGATAAAATTCGCTGTCCGCAGGGATTAAATGATGGTTGGGTTGCTCCAACCAACAAAGTGAGCTTTCGATACTCTTTCGCGGAAATGAAAGAAAGCGTTGTGCCTGCCGCAATGTAAGCCCTGTTTGCTGCAATACAACCGCATCAATATGCGACTGTTTTGCCAGCCAGTGAGCTATACGGACCATATCATCGCCGTACAAGCTGCTGATGCTCATTAAACGCAGCCAAATATCTGTATCGACCATCCTTATCTCCCTGCCATAAGCAGCCTTAGCAATCTTTGCGATTGGTCAGTGATGCTGTCAATCAGAGGGGGATTTGTCTAGAATAGAAGAAATAATCTTTCTAACTCCTGAACACATCTCTGGAGATTTATGTCAGTTTTGCAAGTGTTACATATTCCGGACGAGCGGCTTCGCAAAGTTGCTAAACCGGTAGAAGAAGTGAATGCAGAAATTCAGCGTATCGTCGATGATATGTTCGAGACGATGTACGCAGAAGAAGGTATTGGCCTGGCGGCAACCCAGGTTGATATCCATCAACGTATCATTGTTATTGATGTTTCGGAAAACCGTGACGAACGGCTGGTGTTAATCAATCCGGAGCTTTTAGAAAAAAGCGGCGAAACAGGCATTGAAGAAGGTTGCCTGTCGATCCCTGAACAACGTGCTTTAGTGCCACGCGCAGAGAAAGTTAAAATTCGCGCCCTGGACCGCGACGGTAAACCATTTGAATTGGAAGCAGACGGTCTGTTAGCCATCTGTATTCAGCATGAGATGGATCACCTGGTCGGCAAACTGTTTATGGATTATCTGTCACCGTTGAAACAACAACGTATTCGTCAGAAAGTTGAAAAACTGGATCGTCTGAAAGCCCGGGCTTAAGGATAAGAACTAACGTGTCAGAATCACTACGTATTATTTTTGCGGGTACACCTGACTTTGCAGCGCGTCATCTCGACGCGCTGTTGTCTTCTGGTCATAACGTCGTTGGCGTGTTCACCCAGCCAGACCGACCGGCAGGACGCGGTAAAAAACTGATGCCCAGCCCGGTTAAAGTTCTGGCTGAGGAAAAAGGTCTGCCCGTTTTTCAACCTGTTTCCCTGCGTCCACAAGAAAACCAGCAACTGGTCGCCGATCTGCAGGCTGATGTTATGGTCGTCGTCGCCTATGGCTTAATTCTGCCTAAAGCAGTGCTGGAGATGCCGCGTCTTGGCTGTATCAACGTTCATGGTTCACTGCTGCCACGCTGGCGCGGTGCTGCACCAATCCAACGCTCACTATGGGCGGGTGATGCAGAAACTGGTGTGACCATTATGCAAATGGATGTCGGTTTAGACACCGGTGACATGCTCTATAAGCTCTCCTGCCCGATTACTGCAGAAGATACCAGTGGTACGCTGTACGACAAGCTGGCAGAGCTTGGCCCACAAGGGCTTATCACCACGTTGAAACAACTGGCAGACGGCACGGCGAAACCAGAAGTTCAGGACGAAACTCTTGTCACTTACGCCGAAAAGTTGAGTAAAGAAGAAGCGCGTATTGACTGGTCACTTTCGGCAGCACAGCTTGAACGCTGCATTCGCGCTTTCAATCCATGGCCAATGAGCTGGCTGGAAATTGAAGGACAGCCGGTTAAAGTCTGGAAAGCGTCGGTCATTGATACGGCAACCAACGCTGCACCAGGAACGATCCTTGAAGCCAACAAACAAGGCATTCAGGTTGCGACTGGTGATGGAATCCTGAACCTGCTCTCGTTACAACCTGCGGGTAAGAAAGCGATGAGCGCGCAAGACCTCCTGAATTCTCGTCGGGAATGGTTTGTTCCGGGCAACCGTCTGGCCTGATAGTCCACTCTTCTAAGCCCGGTCTTACCGGGCATTTTTATACTTATGAAAAAACAACGTAATTTACGTAGCATGGCGGCCCAGGCCGTTGAACAAGTCGTCGAGCAAGGGCAATCATTAAGCAACATTCTGCCACCGCTCCAGCAAAAAGTTTCTGATAAAGACAAAGCACTTCTTCAAGAGTTGTGCTTTGGCGTACTGCGTACGCTTTCGCAGTTAGACTGGCTGATTAATAAGTTAATGGCCCGTCCGATGACCGGCAAACAGCGCACTGTGCATTACCTGATTATGGTTGGTTTGTATCAACTGCTTTATACCCGCATTCCACCTCATGCTGCGCTGGCTGAAACGGTTGAAGGCGCTATCGCAATTAAGCGTCCGCAACTTAAAGGGTTGATTAACGGTGTATTACGCCAGTTCCAGCGTCAGCAAGAAGAGTTATTAGCCGAGTTTAATACCAGTGATGCACGTTATCTGCATCCTTCCTGGTTGCTGAAGCGTCTGCAAAAAGCGTATCCAGAGCAGTGGCAATCCATCGTCGAAGCCAATAACCAGCGTCCGCCAATGTGGCTGCGCGTTAATCGTACGCATCATTCCCGCGACAGCTGGCTTGCATTGTTGGATGAAGCAGGAATGAAAGGTTTCCCGCATGCGGATTACCCTGATGCTGTACGGCTGGAAACACCTGCACCTGTTCATGCGCTACCTGGTTTTGAAGACGGATGGGTTACCGTTCAGGATGCATCAGCACAAGGTTGCATGACCTGGCTTGCGCCACAAAACGGTGAACACATTCTGGATCTTTGTGCCGCCCCCGGCGGTAAAACAACGCATATCCTTGAGGTGGCACCAGAAGCGCAGGTTGTTGCGGTTGATATTGACGAACAGCGCCTCTCTCGCGTTCACGACAATTTAAAACGCCTTGGTATGAAGGCGACCGTGAAACAAGGTGATGGCCGTTACCCTTCCCAATGGTGTGGCGAGCAACAGTTTGATCGCATTTTATTAGATGCGCCTTGTTCAGCAACGGGGGTGATTCGTCGCCATCCGGATATTAAATGGTTACGTCGCGATCGCGATATCCCGGAACTCGCGCAATTGCAGTCTGAAATTCTCGACGCCATTTGGCCGCATTTAAAATCCGGTGGAACCCTGGTCTATGCCACCTGTTCGGTGTTACCGGAAGAGAATAGCCTGCAGATTAAAGCTTTTTTGCAACGTACCGCTGATGCCGAACTTTGCGAAACAGGAACACCAGAGCAACCGGGTAAACAAAATCTGCCTGGTGCCGAAGAGGGCGACGGCTTCTTTTACGCTAAGCTAATCAAAAAGTGATGAGATAACGGGTCGAGACTGATGAAAATTATCATTCTGGGTGCCGGCCAGGTTGGCGGCACACTGGCGGAAAACCTGGTTGGCGAGAACAACGATATTACTGTTGTCGATACCAACGGTGAGCGTCTGCGGACCTTGCAGGATAAATTTGACCTGCGAGTCGTGCAGGGGCATGGCTCTCATCCACGCGTATTGCGGGAGGCAGGTGCCGACGACGCCGATATGCTGGTTGCTGTAACCAGTTCAGATGAAACCAATATGGTTGCCTGCCAGGTAGCCTACTCACTTTTCAACACCCCTAATCGCATCGCTCGTATCCGCTCACCAGACTACGTGCGCGATGCCGATAAGCTATTTCATTCAGATGCTGTACCGATTGATCATCTGATCGCACCAGAGCAGTTGGTTATCGATAATATTTACCGACTGATTGAGTATCCCGGCGCATTGCAGGTGGTGAACTTCGCTGAGGGTAAAGTCAGCCTCGCTGTGGTTAAAGCCTATTATGGCGGCCCGCTGATTGGTAATGCACTTTCGACCATGCGCGAACATATGCCACATATCGATACTCGTGTGGCAGCAATTTTCCGCCACGATCGCCCTATTCGTCCGCAAGGTTCGACCATTGTTGAAGCGGGTGATGAAGTGTTCTTTATTGCCGCTTCACAGCATATCCGCGCGGTGATGAGTGAATTACAGCGACTGGAAAAACCGTATAAGCGGATCATGCTGGTTGGTGGCGGTAATATCGGTGCAGGGCTGGCGCGTCGTCTGGAAAAAGATTACAGCGTTAAACTCATCGAACGTAATCAGCAGCGCGCTGCCGAACTGGCGGAAAAGTTGCAGAATACGATCGTCTTTTTTGGTGATGCGTCGGATCAAGAACTGCTGGCCGAAGAACATATCGATCAAGTTGATCTGTTTATTGCCGTCACCAACGATGACGAGGCCAATATCATGTCCGCCATGCTTGCCAAACGTATGGGTGCGAAAAAGGTGATGGTATTGATCCAGCGTCGCGCTTATGTGGATCTGGTTCAGGGGAGCGTGATCGATATTGCGATTTCACCACAACAAGCAACTATTTCTGCGTTGCTTAGCCATGTGCGAAAAGCAGATATTGTTGGTGTTTCCTCATTGCGCCGCGGCGTAGCAGAAGCTATTGAAGCCGTTGCTCACGGTGATGAAAGCACCTCACGCGTTGTCGGCAGAGTCATTGACGAAATCAAGCTACCGCCAGGAACGATTATTGGAGCGGTGGTACGTGGAAACGACGTGATGATTGCCAATGACAATCTGCGCATTGAGCAAGGCGATCACGTAATTATGTTCCTCACAGATAAAAAGTTTATTACCGACGTCGAAAGACTCTTCCAGCCAAGCCCTTTCTTCTTGTAATTAATAAGGCGTCTAATGACGCCTTATTATTTCCCTTTGATTATCAAGGATTAATTAAATTCATTCCTGGCAGGAAAATGGCTTAACATTTGTTAGACTTATGGTTGTCGGCTTCATAGGGAGAATAACATGAGCATTATTAAAGAATTTCGCGAATTTGCGATGCGCGGGAACGTGGTGGATTTGGCGGTGGGTGTCATTATCGGTGCGGCATTCGGGAAGATTGTATCCTCACTGGTTGCCGATATCATCATGCCACCTCTGGGCTTATTAATTGGCGGGATCGACTTTAAACAGTTTGCTGTCACGCTACGCGATGCGCAGGGGGATATCCCTGCTGTTGTGATGCATTACGGTGTCTTCATTCAAAACGTCTTTGATTTTCTGATTGTGGCCTTTGCCATCTTTATGGCGATTAAGCTAATCAACAAACTGAATCGGAAAAAAGAAGAACCAGCAGCCGCACCAGCACCAACTAAAGAAGAAGTATTACTGACAGAAATTCGTGATTTGCTGAAAGAGCAGAATAACCGCTCTTAACAAACGCCTGAAAGCAGAAGGCCAGTGGTAAAAAAGTGATTTACTTTCTTGCCACTGGCCTCCCAGTTCCCCCGATTGCCATGTTTTCCTTTTCGCATGTAACTGCCTTTCCCTTTCTTATTTTTCTCTACTCGCTGTCGGAATAAGGGATCATGTAGTAATGCTTCTATCGCATTATCCTTTATCTGCCCTTTAGTATGCTGATATCGGCTCATAAAAACTCCAGTTGGTTATTTAACGGCGCGAGTGTAATCCTGTCAGTGCAAAAAATCAACAGCCACTCTTAACGCCACTCGCCCCTTGTTCAAGAGCTTCAAGAATCGAGCAATAAACACTGCTATGGGCGATCCCACAACAGGCATCGTTAAGGCGTTGCAAGGAACGCTGCATACTCTGCAACTCGGCTATCCGTGCTTCGACTTCCTGCAATCTTTCCTGCACAATGCCTTTTGACTCCTGACAGGTATGGTGTTCAGGATCGATACGGATCGACAGCAACTCGCGGATCGACTCCAGACTGAAACCTAGTTGTCTGGCATGGCGGATAAATTTCAATCGCTGGAGATCGCTTTCGGTATACAGGCGAAACCCACCTTCAGTACGCACTTCATGCTCCATCATCTGCTGTTTTTCGTAATAACGAATCGTGTCGGGTGTTACTTCCGCCATTTTTGCCAGCTCACCAATGCGATACATACATACTCCACTAGTTATCGTTGATTTTATTCAACAACTTGTCAGCATAATCGCCGCGTAAAAAATCGGTACTCAGTCCAGCTTGTCGCAGCTTCAATTCCAGTAATGACAATCGACGGCTAACCTCTTGATATTGCGGATCATCGTGACGGATACCTTTGAGAATATCCAGAAGCTGAATTGCTTCCCTCCGTTGCTCAAGTTCTGGCGGTAAGCAACCGGCATTCTTCAACAAGCGATACCCCGCACGTAATTCCGGTGGCACGTGAGAATCATCATCCAGTATCAATGGTTCGCCGCTACCTGCCAGGTTATCAAACTCACCTTTCGCTTGCGCTTCTGCTATATGACGCTCTGCCCACTGGTCAAGTAACCACATATATACTCCAGGGGATGAACAAAAAGAGTACAGCTATTGTAGATAAGTGGGGATGCTACGGGTATAAAAAAACCCGCCGGGGCGGGTTTTTTTACGTTGCTTCAGATTACTCTGCAGCAGCTTCTGCTTTCTCTGAACGATCAACCAGCTCGATGTAAGCCATCGGCGCGTTGTCGCCTGCACGGAAGCCACACTTCAGAATACGAGTGTAACCACCGGCACGGCTCGCGAAACGCGGGCCCAGTTCGTTAAACAGTT
>ERZ772884.2412-NODE-2412-length-10850-cov-8.381380_pt1 | contig 10850 bp, 10 predicted proteins | sample MGYA00580574_ERZ772884 | MGnify/ENA primary metagenome ERZ772884 (study PRJEB29015, sample SAMEA2737690) | human gut metagenome | biome: human gut; feature: human-associated habitat; material: faeces | place: China | collected 2012 ... | reverse complement strand
GCTAGTATCCAGTTTTCATTTATTGTGGTGAGATTTTCTCATGATTGTCTGTCGGTAAATAACGTTTTTTAGAGCTGACAGCCCCTTCTATATCACAATGCCATTACAATGATCAATCTCATGCTGAATAATCTGTGCTGTCCATCCGGAATATTTACCATGCTGCTTTTTTAAACTCTGGTCAAGATACTCAACCTCAATCTCCTGATATCTGGTGCATGGACGAACCCCTTCCAGAGAAAGACACCCTTCCTCTGTCTGAAATGGTCCGGACTTCTTTTTAATCACTGGATTAATCATGGCAAATTGAAATGGTCCTGCCGCCACGACTATAATATTCTTCTTAACACCTATCATGTTGGCAGCCATGCCTACACAATGTTCAAGATTAGCTCTAAGTGTATCGAGCAAATCTGTAACCGCCTGCTTATCGGCTTCTGTTGCATTCACCGATTTCTGTGCAAGAAACAAGGGATCTTTTACTATTGTCTTTACCATTATCTCCATCCTTTCCAGTCATCCGGCTGATAGCCAAGTGTGGACTGCTTTCCATTTCTTACTACCGGAGTCTTAATTACCTGTGGATTCTCAAGCACTTTTTCCAACTTGTCTTCATCAGCAATATATTTAATAAGTGCAAGTAAATCTTTGTCTTTGCCATTCCAGTTTATCATGTTATCCAGACCGCCATTTACCTTCGCAACAGAATTAAATTCACCTTTGCTCATGCCCTTTTCTTTCATATCAATAAACTGATACTTTATGCCACGCTCCTTGAAAAAACGCTCTGCCTTCTTTGTATCATTGCATTTCTTAGTTCCAAATATCTGTATATTCATATCAATATTCCTTTGCTATCTCACCATTACAAATGCCTGCTTTGATAACAGGCTTTTTATTTTTCTTATCATACGACTGTTGAGCTTTTTTCTTCTTAAACAGTCCCATTTTGCTCACCTTCCTTCGCCTGTGCCATCAGCACAAGCTTCTCGAATGACTGTGCAAAACGCTCATCATCTCCGCTTGTCCGTTTCCTCGGACCTTTTATATGATTCTTAGAAGAACCTCGTCTTGCTTTTTTATTTAAATGTCGCTCCATCAGCATCTGATCAATATTGTCATTTGTATACCATTTTCCTGATTGGTGAATTGCATAAGCACCTTTTCCCAATGCCATTGCCGCAACACCATAATCCTGTGATACAACAATATCCTCTCTACGGCAGATGCTTATCAGCTTATAATCTACCGCATCGGCTCCTGCACCTACAATAATCACTTCGCTGTAATCAGATGATAAAACATGATTCGTATCACAGAGTAGCGTCACAGGTAGATTATGTGCTTTTGCAATTTTCTCGACACTTCCTACTACCGGGCAAGCATCCGCATCTATAAATATTTGCATTCTTTTTCGCTCTTTCTTGAACAAGTACCAGAATAAATTAAATTGTTGTACTTCTCATCCAGTGCTACACCTATTTGTTCTATTTCATCACTCTTTGATTTTATTTGTGGATTAACCATGTACCTTTCTTAGAAGAACCAATATGCTCCACAACCCCATCTTTTTTCAATTTATTGATGTGATAACGAACTCCACTAACAGAAAGTTCCAGCTGCTTTGCAATCATTTTGGCTGTAATTGCAGGCTCTTCTTTCATAAGTCTAAGTATTTTTTCTGCTGTTTCTGTATCAGTACCTATTGTTTCTCTGTCAGTTTTAGTGCTAGTTTCTGTGTTAGTTTCTGTGTCAGTATTTCTTTTTCGATACATATTTACTCTGAAATCACCATCAAAATCAATCAATTCAGGTTTTGGCAATCCATATTCTCTGCATGTTTCAAACAATCTTGGTATTCCCGTCCCCCATTTTTCGATGATCTTCATATATGCAAAAGCTCTGGCAATTGCCGGATTTCTTGGCTTTGAATATCCTTCCATCATCTTTTCAATCGTAACATTATTCAATAACATTCCTGGAGACGTCACTTCTAATCTGTCATCAAACAATGCTACCTGTATATTTCCCGGCTCAAGGTAGCTGCGATGAGCCACGGCATTTGCAATCAACTCTCTGATACTGTCCGTAGGCAGTTCATACACATCCTGTCTATACATACCCTTTATTGTCATTCCCATGTTGATTTTTTCAAGGACATACTGGTATGCAGCTTCCATCTGTTCTTGAATGGAGCCTTCAAATTCTCTGCGATCAACAAAATGCGCACGATTAGTTCCCTTGAATACACCACATTGAATAGCAGGCTGCTGAAACATCTGTCCGGTCAAAAGTGCATACGCATTAGTCGGATATACATTTCCACCTTCTTCTTTCAGAATCCCCCATGAAATCAGCACATTCTTGGTAAGGTCCTTAATCTTTGCTTTTTCGCTATCCTGCCATGTATTTCGTATTGCAGTTTCCTTCATGCTTTTGCAAAGTTTCTCAATTTCATCGTCCGTTGTTTTCATATTCTGACATATTTCACTGTCATAATAACGGTTCTTTCCTTCCAGCATTAGCTCTCTAAGCATGTAATCTTCTACATGTCTGGTGGTGCCTGCCACACGCACATAAGTACCCTCAAACATCCCCTGTGATTTGATATAATACGGCCGCTCTGCACCCGGAAATACCTCTACCACAATCACAGTCTTATCCTTGACTGTTTGCATTGCTACATCTGGTCTGATAGCAGGTTCACAGGAATCAGAGATTGCATTGGTAATTGCATCCATCGTCTTATAGATGTTATCTACATCCATTCCAACAATTTCTAATGTCTTATCATCTATTCCGAAAACAATCTTACCACCTCTGCCATTGGCAAAAGCTACCACCGTTTTCATGTATTTTTCGCTTTTTTCTGGTACAGTAATCTTATATTCAACATTTTTTGACTCGCCAGAAAACAGCGTATTTTCTACCATATCACTTTCCTCCTACTCTTCAATGCCATCTTACTGCTTTCCCAGCCTCATCCGCACAGATAAATCCCAGTATTGCCGTAAGATACCCTATATTATGATTCATAATTCCCACAACGCACAAAACAATAATCGCCCGGTTTCCAACCCAGATACTATTTGTTCCATGATTATGATTCTTCCGGATTTTATAAAGCAAGTATTGTATAAGCAGCGTACACAAGAAAAATCCAATTCCATAAATCACTAATTCCAGAATATCCTCTACCTCATCCCGATATTTCCATCCGATATACTCCAAGACTTCTATTAGCATATGTTCGGATACCTACTCTGCCTTTTCCCTGTTCCTGTAATTTCTGCAAAATATATTCAGATACTTCTTTTTCTATCGCTGGTTTATTCAACCTGCTTTCCGTACGAAATTCAAGCACATTCGCCTACTGCTCTACTAGCTTGTCTATATATGCCATAAGCCTGTGTCTCAGCAGGAATGAGCATTTATTTTGCACATAATAATTCGCTGTTTTTGTTTTACATACCGGAAGTTCACTATCGGATTTATGATCTTAGTTAATCCTCAATAACCAGTACCTTTTCATCTTATCATATTTCTGAGATAATCGCTCCAACAACATTTCTAACATGACTTCGTGCAATTCGCTCGATTTGCACGATTCGTGTTCATTTTATCCAGGAGGATCATTTCATGAATGCAAGACAAAAACTTCATCAGGTTCATCTTCAGGAATGGACCGTCAGATTTGCTGATCAGAAAGCCAGCGGCCTTACTGTCCGACAATGGTGTGAACAGAATAATCTTTCTTTCCACACCTATAACTACTGGAAACATCTTCTCAAAGAAGAAGTTGTTGACCAGGCTCTTCCAGACATTGTGCTGGTCTCTGTCCCTGCTCTCTCGGAATCTGTCCATGCGTTAGAAATAACAAAACCTGAAATTCGTTCTATTCGAGCGAATCGAGCGATTCACTCGAACAGCTCTAATGTCAAAATGCAGGTAAACGGCATTTCTATCGAAATAGATGCATCTGTTTCCGAAGAGTTTCTCCGCAAACTCATCAAGGCGGTGTGCCATGCTTAAAGATGCTGATCACAGTTACTTTGCCGGCATCTATATCATCTGTAGATATACAGACCTCCGCTTTGGGATTGATTCACTCGCAGTCATCATCGAACGCTGATTTCATATGCATCTGTTCGTGCCGAATACCCTGTTCCTTTTCTGCGGAAGATCCTTTTTCAGCTGGTTCTGCAAGCTCTCCAACTGTCTGGATTCCTAACTTTCTCAATTTCTTATTTGTCTGCCCGCCTACATAAAGCAATTTCGAAACCGTAAGTCTCTAAATCTTATCTTTGTAATTGTTACGATTGAACTCCGTAATGGCATCCGGCTTTTTGTATTCAAGACTCTACAATATAATACTCACCTTGTATAGAATCACCAGTATATTCTAATAATCCTGTCCAATCTTTATACTTAGTAATTCTGAGGCTTTCATCATGTATTTCTTTGGAAGCGTTTACAAACCACACCAGATGAAATTTCTTAAGCTTTAAAAATTTATCCAAAGCGTCTTTTCGAATAATCAATCCTGCTTTTTGATTTGTCAAATCAGTATCAAATGCTATGAGCTCATTATTTACATCGTAATAATATCCATCATATTTGTTCTGTCTAAGCTCCAATGTATTTATAAGTTCTGCACATGGATGGGAATACGAAAGTACCTCCTCCTTAGATGCATCAAATTCTTCCTCCCATAATAAATCTTGTGTAGCATTTAATATTCTTTCTAACTTTATTGTCACCGGTTCCTCTCTTTTATATATTTTGGTTACAGTTGGAATATTAAATTCATCTATTTTTTTCTCTGCTTCCTGTTCTGCCTTCACATCCCCTTCTTCTCCAGAATAAGCTTTTAGCAATGCGTCTACCCAAGAAAATTGAGGTTCTTCGACTATACTTTCAACCAATTTTGTTTCTCCTGTTTCTAATTCCATGGTTTTCCACTGCCAGTCCAAAACAGATTTGCTTCCACTTGACCACGGATATTCTCTATTATACAGAGTATACGTTTCTGGTATCTCGGCAATATCACTATTGATTAAATTAACCTTTTTATTTGCATATTCTTTTAATATAGTCAATTGCTGATCCGTAACAAAATATCCATACAACCAATTCCATATTAGCAGTTTATCAAATGCTAGGTCTTCTCTTCCAGTATCCGCATGTTTAGATAAAACAATCCATTGATTTCCTGCGTCATCAGTTAATAATAAATCATCTTTCTGATATTTCCAAAAAATAGAACTGGATCTCACCCATTTATCTTCATCAAATGTCATATCATCTTTAACATAATTTTTTTCTTGAATAGACTTTTTTATATGATTATCAACTTGTTGAAAATAAGGTGCATCATCACATGACAAATTGTGTTCATTCAAAGTTGGATCAAAGTCTTTTACATACGGTTCCCACGGTCCATCATATAATACCCTTTCCTCTTCCATCGAAAAGCGATTCTTCATAGGATAATAATCTGATATTCGAGCTAATATGTTATACATAGTGATCCACTGATATTTCTTTCCAATACGTTCTGTTTTTAATACCCGGTGTCTGTCATACGAAAAACGTCCTACAAAGCTATCATAATCATCAAACAAATCACCTTTATAACCTAATTCATTGATAATATAGTACATGGCATAATTAAATATTTTATAGTCGTCTACTTCAAAATTTCGTAGTGCACTTTGAAAAACATATCTTCCAAAATCACCATACATCCCTATTCCTTCAAATTGCATAGAATGTTGAATAAAGAATAATCCCTTTTTAAAGTCCTTATCTTGATATTTTTGATCCTCTATATCGGGAATAGGCATTGATTTATAACTGGGTTTTATTTTTTCAATTTCATAATCTTTCTTCTCATCTGGATACTCCGTCAAATACCTTTCAATTATAAGCCTTGCGTAATCCCTTAATAAAATATCCGGATACACCATATCCTTATCGAAAATATCTTTAAATACAAATTCAACCAACGATTTGAATATTTCCTTGTTTTCGGAATTACGTTTCACACAAGCTCCAAATGCAATTCCGTATAATCTCTGAATTATATAAGGATCATTTACATCAGAAAACAAATTCAAAAGATACTCTGTATACTCAAAGTGATTATTTAAAATTTCAATCATAGCTTTTGATGTTGTATCACGAAGCCAACGATTCGAAGATGTAAGTACCCATGAGAAAAGAATCAGTAGCAATCTAATTTGCTCTTTATCTGAAACTTCAAGGACTTCTCCTTTGTTATATATTTCAATCAACTGCGCAATACGATCATCATCTGTAGTTTTTCCATTGATAAATATTGTCCAAAGATAGTCCCTTTTGGAAATGGAATACTGCTTCAATACTTTGTATAAATTATCCGCATTCAACAAATGGTTTTGTTTTACTGAATTATTAATAAAAGAATTCCATAAAACAGCAGGTTCTATAAAATATCTATTACAAAGCTCCAATAATTCCGAGATATTTAAATAAATCTCACTTCTCCATTCAAAAGATTCGATATATGCTCTAAATAAATCCATTCTATCTGATTCATCATCTATGACATCTATAATATCAATACATTCTTTTCTGAATTTCGTAGCATATAACGCACAAACATGTACAAATAGATCCTTGCCTCCCCAATTTCTAACTTCTCCATTAGCAATATCCAATACATGTTCATGTACATACTTTTTAATTTCTTCTTCTGTTTGCAACATCGAAAGAATCGTCTTTGCAGAAAAATAATCATTCATTTGATCAAAGGAAAAATACACATACGTCTTTCCACCCGATTCATAATCATGAAGAATATTCTCTCGCAAAAGTTGCGTAATAAACGATCTGGGTGCCAACCCGAGTGTTGTCCAAATTTCCAATGATTCTATCTCGCTTTTTTCAAAATGTCTCCTTCCACTTAAAAGAGTCATTTTAGATATAGCTTCAATTACAGGAAAAACCAAATTTTCTGTTTCGTCATATCCTGCTGACTCGATTGCTTTTTTCAAATTCATATGCACTTTATTATTTGCATTTTTCAAAATTCTTTCATATAGTACAGGTAGTTCGGCTTCATCTCCTTGATATGTCTTACAATACAATGTTAAAAACAATGGATTATATATATCAGCCGTGAACATATGCAATGGAGTAAACGGTATTCCATAATAGGCAAGAAATTGCTTTGAAGCCTCAAATAAATTATCCCTGAATCCTCTATGTTCTATTTGTACAACATTATCTGATACCAAGAATCGTTCAGGCAAAATTACTTCTTGATATTCGCTTCTAAACGAAATAGCTAACCGTACATTATTTTTTTCACTCACTTTTTTATATAATATTGGCAAAACAGATTTCCATAATTGTGGTTTCCAACTCTCATTCAATGCATCAATAAGAATTGGCACTGTTTTTCCATTTATTTCTCCAATTACATCTAAGATGTCTATGAGCTCTTCAAAATCAAGATTTAATCTCAAATTATTTTTCAATTGTTCAAATATATTGATATCTGAAAGGCAATCACTTCCAATAATTAATAACGCATCTTCATTTGCATCAAGCAATGAAATCGTTTCATTTGCGAAAAGCTGTGTTTTCCCCATACCAGCTTTTCCTTCAACTACCAAAAACTTTTTGTTAAGCAGATTACGTTCTATTTCTGGTAACTCTAACCAATAGAATAATTCCTTTAGTTGCTTTAATTTTTCAATATATATTTTTAATCTAGTCTCTTTATTTTTATCTCGATTTTTAATTTTTTCATACTCATTTTGTGCATCCGCTAATTTTGCTTCTATTTCATTTATATCATTTTCAAATGCTGTAGAAATCATCTCTTGCCATTTTTCAACATCGCAAATGCTCTCAGAATTTACATCTGGTATTGAGATAACAAATTCAGAAAGCTTGCGAGCATATTTATACATATCATCAAATTTCCATCGCAAAGAAGCAACTTCTTCAATGAGGTTTCTTTTTTTCCCATTGTAATAGTCTAATGCATACCGATCTTGTAAAAAAATAGATAAATCTCTCGATGCCTCCGTATCCACATTAAACTCAGCATTAAAACGCTCCCCAAGAATGTCAACTGTTATAGAGGCTCTATTTACAAACCACTCATGTGAAATATTATGATCATTAAAGTAATATTTTCCTAAAGATGGGTATTTTCGAACCAAATCAAGTATCGTTGTATCTGTGATCGGTTGTAATACAATATTTGCATCACTCAACATTTTCTCAATATCTTTATAGCCATCACAAGTCGTCGTAAGTGCTTTATTACAAAATAAATAAATAACATCAAGCCTTCCCTTATAGTGCTTAACTGCTTTTTCTGCCGATTCTTTGATTTGATTATAATCCGCATCCTTGTCAAAAAATTTTGCCTGGTACCCAATATATCTATTGTTTTCTTCATCTAATATAGGTTCTGATTCAATTCCTGGATTATTGGGATTGCTATGTACATATTTATGCTTTTTATTCTGAGAAAGAAATTCATATGTAAATAATTGCCTACTTAAATCTTCAAATTTATATCTGACACCCCTTGCATCATTATTGCACGTAACAAATTGTTCCCACGTAATTTGTCCTGCTGCCAACTTCTCGCCCTCTCCTCTTTTAAATTTATGTTTTATCTGTTCATTCAAAATTTTATTCAATCAATAATCTACCTCTAAATTAGTTGAAATCTACATCTGCAAATCATATTTCTTCACACTTTTCACATTCCATCAATCAAATCATAACTCATATCCAGAAAATCCAATGTCTTTGCTTCACTCATACTTCCATCCAGCAGAATAGTGATCCAGTGCTGCTTGTTCATGCGATATCCCGGCAAAAATCCATAGGTCTGAATGATCAGGCCCGTCATTTCCGGATCACACTTTACATCCAAAATATCAACTGTATCATCTCCCTCAAAGCCGAGTTTAGATTTTTCTACACTCATGATCACTGCATACCATTTCCATTTTTATGCCGAGGTACCGCACTATCCGGTAATTTGCTCCATAGATATTCTGGGAGTGTTCCATATTGCTTCTGCACATATTCAAAGATTTCTTCTTTACTCACACTCTGTTCAACTCCTGTTTTCTCTTATGTCCTGTTCTCAATCATACCACATTTCCAACCTTCCTACTACTGCTCAAATCCTTTTGCAATTCTTTCTTCTCCTTGACTTTAGGTAATAGAGGGGTAAAACAGCAAGGACAGGAAGTGAGGATACACTTCCGGGAAATCCCAATTTAGGGAACCCTGCCCTAAATTGAAAAAGCTGAAAGCAACGATAATACTGCCCTCGTGAAAGGAGAAAATGTCAATGGCAGACAGAAAGAGAAATAAGGAAATTCATTTTTATGTCACAGAGGAAGAACGAAAACTAATCCACAGGAAGATGATAGAATCCAAAACCAAGAACATGGGAGCTTATCTTCGTAAAATGGCAATCGACGGCTACATCGTCAACACAGATACCACTCCTCTAAAAAAACAATATGAGGAAATGCACAAGATCGACGTGAATATCAATCAGATTGCAAAGAAAGTAAATACCACCGGAGATCTATATCCGGAAGAAATGAAAGAACTGAAAGAGATGGTACGAGAAATATGGCATATATTAAGATCTTCCCCATTAAAGTAACTGATAAGAAAGCTCTGAACTGTATCACTAATCCGGATAAAACAGATGAAAAAAAACTGGTTTCCAGTTTTGGCTGCTCACCGGAAACTGCAGATCTGGAATTTGCTCTCACCAGAGAAAATGCAAAAAAGAATGGAATGGATAAAGGCGATAATCTTGCATTTCGCTTAATCCAATCATTCAAACCTGGGGAAGATGATGCCGAAACCGCACATCATCTGGTACAGCAATTTGCGGATGAAGTGTTAAAAGGGAAATATGAATATGTGATTAGTACCCACGTTGATAAAGATCACATCCACAACCATATAATTTTCAATGCTGCCAGCTTCATCACCAACCACAAGTATGTTTCCAATAAACACAGTTATCATAAAATTTGCCGGATCAGTAATCACATCTGTCAGGAAAACGGACTTGCCACCAGTATGCCAACCGGTGAAAAAGAAAAAAGCTATAAGGAAAATATAGAATATCATCGTGGAACCAGCTGGAAAGCCAAACTGCGAGTTTCGATTGATAAGGCAATCTGGTCCTCCATCAATTACGAGGAATTTTTGCAGAAAATGCAGTTGGCAGGATATGAAATCAGGCAGGGAAAAAATCTATCCTTCCGGGCACCAGAGCAGAAAAATTTCACTTATATGAAATCACTGGGAAGCTATTATAGCGAAGAAAATGTCTGTATCCGTCTGACTAAAAATCGTAGCAAAGTGAAAGTCCCAAAGCATCTGTCCAGAGAAGCTCGCCTGTATATCAACATTTCCACTTATGTTACGACCGGCAATCGAGAGGAATTTGAACGCTGGGCAAAACTCAATAATCTGAAAGAAGCGGCTCGTACCTTCAACTATCTTTCTGAAAATAATCTGCTGAATTATGAGGATTTCAGGCAGCATGTATCTGACATTGAAGCTTCTGTGAAAGTTGCCGATCAAAGAATAGCACACATCAACAGTGATCTGAGCACACAGAAAGTCATTCAGAAACACTGCGATTCTTACCGGCTCTGCCGTAAAGTGATCGAAGACTGCAAATCTGCAAAAAATCCAAAAGCATACCGCACCAAGCATCAGGCAGAATACCAGCTACACGATTCACTAAAAAAAGAGCTTCAGGATCTCGGTGTTACCAAAATCCCAAGCTCTAATAAAAT
>ERZ772884.2411-NODE-2411-length-10852-cov-7.261184_pt1 | contig 10852 bp, 9 predicted proteins | sample MGYA00580574_ERZ772884 | MGnify/ENA primary metagenome ERZ772884 (study PRJEB29015, sample SAMEA2737690) | human gut metagenome | biome: human gut; feature: human-associated habitat; material: faeces | place: China | collected 2012 ... | reverse complement strand
ACACTTGAAAAGTGCGAACATAAAAACAGTTTCATCCATATCCTCCTTAATAAATCCCGATTTACGCATCCCTCGTCAAATCCACATCCGGACGAGCATTTGTGCCATACACGATGCGCGGCACACCGCTGTAATCCTCGGTGATAGTGACATCCTTGTAGCCGTGCCGCTGCATGATGCCTGCCACGTCGTCGGCCTGATGCCAGCCGCACTCGAACAGCAGCCTGCCGTTCGGCACCAGCAGCTCCCCCCAGCTGTCGCAGATGGCATGATAGAAATCCAGACCGTCCTCGCCGCCGTAAAGCGCCTCATGCGGCTCAAAATCGGCTACACTGCGGTCGAGCATCTGCATTTCGTCCTCGGTAACGTACGGCGGATTGGAAACGATGATATCAAACTGCCCAAGTCCGCGCGGAGGCGCGTGCATAACATCGGCTTTCATGGTCAGCAAACGGCTGCTCACGCCCAGATCACGGGCGTTCTCGCGGGTAATGTGCAGCGCACCGTCCGACAGGTCGATCGCGGTCACGCGGGCATCCTCGACCGTGTGCGCCGCCGCAATGCCGATACAGCCCGAGCCGCAGCACAAATCGAGAATACGCGGTGAAACCCGCTCTTTGGCCTGCTCAATGACCAGCTCGCACAGGCGCTCGGTATCCGAGCGCGGAATGAGCACCGAACGATCCACCTTGAAGGTCAGGCCGTAAAAATCCCATTCGCCGATAATGTACGCCAGCGGTTCGCCGTCCAGACAGCGATCGCACAGCAGATCGGCGTAATCCACGGTCGCATCCTCAACGTAGAAATGGGACCAGCCGGCCGTCTGCTTTTTGTCTGCTTTGCAGGCGTAGGCGGTAATCTCCCGCGCGGTCAGCTGCGGCATCGGGTCGCCGCCCTCTTTCAAACGGCGGAAAAGCTGCATGTAAACATCGTTGATAGTCTTGGTCACACAGGGTCAACTCCTAAAATTTACGCGAGTTTGAACCACAGCGGCACGGCGTTCGCCCGCACCCTGCAATCGCGGAACACGGCTGCGGCCGCTGCCTGAAATTCTGCGGCATTTTTGGCTTTTTTAATTGCTTTACCCGTTTTCTCGCTGTTTTCAAACAGATTCAGATGGTAAAACCAGATTTCCTTCATGCGGAGCATGGCAATCCGGCTATCACCGAAGGCTTCGCAGTAGCGCACGAACAATGTATCGTGAAAGGTCTCGAGCATTTTTGCGTCTGCGGCCTTGCCGCCGGTCAGGCGCATCACGAGAGACGGATCGGCGATCAGCGCACGGCCGATCATCACCGCCGGTAAATCGGGATAGCGTTCGCTGACGGTGCTCACATCCCGCTCAGTGATGAGATCGCCGTTGTAGCATACGGGCATGCTGCAGCGCGGAAGCGCCGCCGCGAAATCGCTCTCGCGCACCTTTCCCTTGTAGAAATCCTGCCGTACGCGCGGATGGATGGTCAGCTCGGTGATGGGATAGCGGTTGTAAATCTCGAGCAGCTTGTCAAACTCGCTTGCCTCATGCACGCCGAGACGGGTTTTTACCGAAATCCCCTCGCATTTTGCGAAAACCTCGTCAAAAAACCGATCCAGCTCGTCCGGATGTGCGAGGAATCCGGCTCCCTTTCCCTTGGCCGTCACCGTGCCGGACGGACAGCCAAGGTTGAGATTGACCTCGGGATACCCGAGGTCATGCAGTGCATTCACCGCCCAGATGCAGTCCGCGGCAGACTTAGTGAGCAGCTGCGGAACCGCAGGCACGCCCTCGTTGTACTCCGGCAGGACATCGCGCTTTTGCCGCGGCGTCAGCTTTTCATTCGTGGTCGGTGTGATAAACGGCATGAAATACTTGTCCACACCTGAGAAAAATTCGTGGTGCGTCCGGCGATAGACCGCACCGGTCACGCCTTCCATCGGCGCAAAATAATAGTGCATGGCGCTTACCACTCGTCCGAGCCGTCGCCCGGAATGACCGCCTTCATCGCGGTGATCGCAACCTCGATCATGGAATCGTCCGGCTCAAATACGGTCAGGTGCTGCACCATCAGTCCCGGCCAGCGCAGCGCACGCGAGAGCAGGCTCTCCGAGCGGCCGGCGTAGCGGTTAAACTCGTAGCTTATGCCGACAACAAGCGGCAGCAGGATCAAATGCGCGAGCATACGCAGGAACGGATTGGTAATGTCGATGATGGAAAAGACGATCGATGAAACGATGGTCGCAATGATAATCAGCACAAACATGAAGCTGGTACCGCATCTCGGGTGATATTTTCCCTGCTTTCGGACATTTTCAACGGTCAGTTCTTCGCCTGCTTCGTAGCAGAAAATGGTCTTGTGCTCTGCGCCGTGGTACTCGAACGTGCGGCGGATGTCCTTCATATGCGACACTGACCACATGAACAGCAGGAACAGAATGACGCGCACGCAGCCCTCGAGTACATTACGCGCGAGCACACCCCAGGTTTTCGGCACAAAACCGCCGAGAAAGCTCGGCAGCAGGATGAACAGGCCGATCGGCAGGGCAATGCCGATGACAGTCGAAATGCTCAGGATAACCTTGTTCAGACCCTCCGAGCCGAATTTCTTTTCCAGCCAGAGTTCAAACTTGGACGGCGGCACATCGGCTTCCTCGTCCTCAAAGAAGGACGCGGAGTAGTTGATGGCCTGCATGCCCTCCTTCATAGCGGTGAACAGCGTATACGCGCCGCGGAAAATCGGCTTTTCCCAAATCGGGGCACGGCTCGGCGTCGGTTCGGTCTTGCTGACAAGCTCGCCATTCGCCTTACGCACAACCGTGCAGGACTTCTTAGGTCCCTTCATTACAATACCCTCGATGATTGCCTGACCACCGATGGTGGTTTTCTTTTGCGTTGTCATGAATGCTCTCCTTCGGTAAACGGGGTTTCAGATGCCTTCGGAATGGCACCGGTAATGCCGAGCGCCTCCTCGGACTTGGCAGACGGCATGGTGACGGTAACCGTCGTTCCCTTGCCGACCTCGGACGCAATATCCAGCGTGCCGCCGTGCATGGAAACGATTTCCTCTGTCACGGCAAGGCCGATGCCGCTGCCGCGCTGCTTGGATGACCCCTTGTAGAATTTCTCCTTGACGAACGGCAGCTCCGCTTCGGGAATACCCTGACCGTAGTCGCGCACAGACACGACGATGTTGCCGCCGTCACGTTTAAGGTCAATATCAATCTGCTTGCCGTCGCCGCCGTATTTCGCGGCGTTGTCCAGAATATTCAAAAACACCTGCTTCATGCGGTGGCGATCGCCGTTGATGTAGTAGTTTGCATCCACATCTTCGTCGTACAGCAGGCGGATTCCGCTCTTTTTGAGCAGGTTTTCATACATATAAACCGCTTCATACAGCTCGATGGACATATCAAACGTCTCGATCTCCAACTTCATGCGGCCGGATTCGATGCGCGCAAAGTCCAGCAGCTCCTCGACCATGCGGGTCAGACGGCCCGCCTCCTTCTGGATGATCGTCAGGCCCTGCATGACCTCCTCCGGGTCCTCGCCGCCGCCGGCCAGCAGTGTCTCACTCCAGCCGCCGATAGCGGTCAGCGGTGTACGCAGTTCGTGTGAAACCGAAGAAATGAAATCGTTTTTCATACGTTCGGCGCGGCTGATCTCGTCCGACATGTAATTGATGGTATCGCACAGCTCACCGATCTCGTCATCGTAGGTCTTCTGCAGGCGCACGCCGTAGCGTCCGGCCGCGATCTCCTTGGCGATGGTGTTGATCTTGAGCACCGGATCGACGATCGACCGGATAAAATAGCTGTTCGACGCCACAACCAGCATGAGGAACAGCAGGCACGCCAGCAGAGAGAAGCCGACGATCATCCAGATCTGCCGTTCGACGATACGCAGCGAGGTGATATACCGCACGCCGCCGACCAGATCGCCGCGCGCACTCAGCAGCGGCGCTGTGACGCTCATCACGCGCTCGCCGGAAAGCGGGTCTCTGCCGGTGAAAACCGCGGTTTTCTGACCGGAAAGCGCCTGCGACGCATCCTCGGTCGAAGCAACGCCGCCGCCGGATAATCCCGAGGTGGACAGCAGAATGCGGCCGTTTGCATCCAGAAACTGCTGTTCAAACTTGTCCTGATCCTGAAATGTGGTGACGGTTGCCTCCGCCTGCGTGTAAAACTGATCGTAGGTATCGGTGAAGTATTTGCGGAATGTGTCCGACGTGGTCGCCGCGCGTGACGCGAGGTTGTCGCGCACGGTGGCATAGTAATACCCTGAAACGCCGACAGAGATCAAAATAACCACAACGGCCAGAATAACGAGCACGAAGGACAAAGAGTTCACCAGCCAGCGGCCCTTGATGCCGCCCGGCGAGTGCTGCACCTTTGGTGTCTCCGGCTTCGGAGACGGTTCCGGTTTGCGTTTTTGCTTGCGATTTGTCATAGAAAATGACCTTTCTGATGCCGCTTACCAAGCGGCGGAATGTGCGCTGACGCCGCGCGGGCGCATAAGAGGGTAGACAACCTGCGGTTTTCCACCCTCTTATGAATCTCCCCTTTTCCCTTGAGGGCACGGCGATAATTCATAACTGATACTATAGGGGAACGGGCGTACTGTTCATCTTCCGTAGGTGCTATCTATAATAACGTGCCAAAGAGTTGCGCGACACTGTTATCCCCCAGGGGACTCTCTCTTGCCCTTCGGGCAATTCACCTTGTGTCGCGCCTGCGAAGATAAAACCGCCTGTGTAGCAGTATGCTGTCTGTGAACTGCGAAAAGGTTGCGAAAGACACGCAACGGTAACCCGACTGCCGTTCCCCTATTTCGGAGCGGTCGCCGGTCTCTGGTCTGCACCAGATTAGGAAACAAAGGGAAACGGGAGTTCCAAGAGGGTAGAAACCGCAGGTGTCTACCTTTTTGGTTTCCGCGGCGAAACCGCCGCCGTTCCCCCCGCCGCGGGCGCGGCGATTGGCTATATCAGCCCTCCCACATATAACCGTAGCCGCGGACCGTTACAATATGGGTCGGGTCCGCCGGCGAATCCTCAATTTTAATCCGAAGACGGCGGATATTCACATCCACAATCTTCAGCTCGCCCACATAGTGGTGTCCCCAGACCATTTCGAGCAGCTCATCGCGCGAAAGCGCCTTGCCGATGTTCTGCATGAACGCCTTGAGCAGACCGTATTCGATCTGCGTCAGCTCGATCTTCACACCGTTCTTGAGCACCTCGCGGGCACGCAGATTGAGCTTGAACGGACCGGACTTGATCACGTCATCCTCGGAGAACGGCGAACCGGATACGCGGCGGTACAGCGCATCCACACGAGCCGCCAGTTCAATAACCGAAAACGGCTTGGTGACATAATCGTCCGCACCGTTCATCAGACCGGTTACCTTATCCGCTTCCTGCGTGCGGGCGGTCAGCATGATAACGCCCGCCTGATAGCCCGCGCCGCGCATGGCACGGCAGACCTCGTAGCCGTCGATGCCGGGCAGCATAACATCCAGCACCGCAACCGCGATATCCTGATTTTCATGGTACTTTTCCAGTGCTATTTCGCCGGTTTCGGCCTCTATTACCTCGTAACCGCTGCGTTTCAGGTTGAGAACCAGAAAGGAGCGGATATTCTCTTCATCTTCCAGAACCAGAATTTTGCGCTTCATTGTAATATCCTCCTGTACTTTTAGCGCTTATTGGTAACTGCCGCGTTTCTGCGGCGTTTGATGATTCTTAATTGTTCCACGCCTGGTTGACCAGCGAGAATCGTGCTTTGATCTCGTCTCCGGTCAGCGCCAGCTCGCTCTGCTCGCCTTCATTTGTCAGCTTGGCGAAGTAGATGGCCTGCGTGGTCTGTCCCAGCTGGATCAGATCGGTGCGCTCGGCGTAGTATTCACGGTTGGAGCCGGTCGCGCAGTAAATGTTAAACAGCGGGATGGACATTTTGTTCTTGCGGTACTCAAAAAACTCCACATAGCTGAGTCCGCCGTCGTTTGCCTTGATTGCGGTGATGCGGTCATGCCATTTCTGGTCGATCAGCAGGCTCCACGCATCCGAAATGTTCTGATAAGTGGTTGCAACCTTGACCGGAACCTTGCCGATGCCGTAGGCATACCAGTCGAGCATATACACCGCATCGGACGAGGATGTGTCCTTATAGCCCGCCATCAGCACTGCACGCGGCAGCTCGGTGATGCCGTCGCCGTTGACGTCGCTCGCGTAGACCGCCACCGGACGGTAGGTGCTGTGGCTGGCGGTATCCTCGCCGTCCAGTGCCAGATTGCGCAGCGTGTCGTTCGAGTAGACGAAAATATCCGTCGTCAGACCGGCGCCATTCGCCACCTTTTCCTCAGCGAACACGGCGGTCTTGCTGTCCTGCACACGGCCGGACTGCATGCGCTCAACCGCAGCTGTCCCCTGACTGGTCGCCGTCTCACCGGCCGGCAGCATGGAGCCGTTGTCATACTGATACAGGCGTGCCACGCGCTTGCCGGAGGTGTCGCTCGTAATCAGCAGCAGATCCTTTGCGCCATTGCCGGTCAGATCGGTCAGCTCCATAGCGGTATATTCGGTTTCAAGAATGATATCCGGCGTGCAGTTTTCGTCAAAATCGCACATGGTAAGCGCACCTGTTCCGTCGCCCGGCAGGCGCCAGGTGAGGACCATGCCGCGCTTGCCGCTCGGCTCAAGTACCGGAAATTCGACCGAACGCAATGCCGTTCCGCGGCCGTCGATCGTGCCGGTGCAGACGTAGCTGTCATCCTGCTTGCGGTAAACAGCTACCGTAAATTTGTTGCTCGTCGCCGAGGTGGCGCCGCGGAAAAACGTGATGGCCTCCTCTACGCCGTCGTTGTCCAGATCGGCAAGCTGAATAGACGAACGGTTTTCGCCCTCGCTCGGCGAGGCGTAGGATACGCCCTGTGCAAGCTGCTTTTCCAGCTCAGTCTGCAGGCTTTGGTAATTGCTGGATGGTTTGGGCGCAGCCAGCAGCTCATCGCCCGAAGGAAACACACAGCCGCCCAGCAGCAAAAGGAACAGCAGCGCCGGTAAAATTCGCAGTGATCTCATGGAGCTCTCCTACCTAAAATGATGCAAATATTGGTTGACAGGTGCAGGCACCTATACATATTAAGTATAGCACATTCTGACAGTGGGTGGTACTGAAATTTACGCAAATTTTGCAGGATTTCAAGCGGAAAGGGATAGAAAAAGGGCGGACCGTTGGTCCGCCCTCAGGCTGTCGCAAAACTGCAGTTTCGCCGACAAGAGGAACAGACCGCAGACCGTTCCAAAGTCGTCCAAAAGTTTCTCCCGATAGTCGAAACTTTTTTCCTCTATAAGTCAAAAATCCGAACTCTATCCTTGCGCGGCTTCTCGGCCGCGCTGCGTGGCACATGTCCCCGGATTTTTGGAATTTGCACAGCAAATCCTATTTGATATGCGCTATCGCGCAAATTAACTTTAAAAGGACGCACTATGTGCGTCCTTTTACGGGATCTCATCAGTATCTCAGCGGAATACCGTGCGGTCCAGCCTCACCGGCAGGCAGCAGCGCCGCCGTAATGTCCGGCCGGCGTGTTTCGATAAAGTTTACGCCTTTGCGGATGAGTTCCGCAAGCGTATTGGGATCGTCCGTGCATCGGCTCATGGTGAACAGCCCCGCCTGTCGGCAGGCCGAAACCAGCCGCTCGGATAAATCCTTCGGCTCGGCCCGCAGACCGAACAAACCGGTTGTCTGCGCGGCATTGACCAACGCATCAATCTCGCTCGGCAGATTGGGCAGCTCACCCATGATATGTAAATCCGGATTGGCAGACGCAACACGAGCCGCTTCTACCAGTCCCAGACCGATGATGATCGTGTCATCCAGACAATCCGCATACCGCAGCGTCATACGCAGCTGCCGCAGCATGGTCTGATCGTGCACGGTGATGGCAATCTTGCCCTGACAGGTGCGTGCCAGCTCGATTGCCTGACTAACCGGCGTCAGCTGCGGCGCCGCCTGATGCAGCTCCGCGTAGCTGTAATCACTAACGGGCAGCCTCGTGCCGTCGGGCGCGGCAGCACAGCCGTCCGACGAAAGCACGGCAATACCGTCTGCCGACATGGCAACCGAAAAACAGCAGCCTTTTGCGCCCTCGTCGTTGCCGGCCAGAATGGATTCCAGTCCGCCGCGTTCGGTATCCATGCAGCCGTCCGCAGACAGGACAAAAGTCTCCTTATTGGTATAGTACAATACCGATCCTCTCCCTCTGTTACAGGGTCTCCGGAGCCTCGTACTCTACGCCCTGCGTATCCACGGTAACGGACTTCATCTTCTGCTCCTCGCGCGGACGGTCGTGCCAGTCGCGCTTGGTGTTGACGATGGCGTCAACAATGTCCATGCCGTCGATAACCATGCCGAAGGAAGCGTACTGACCGTCCAGATGCGGTGCGTCCTCGGTCATGATGAAGAACTGGCTGCCTGCGGAGTCCGGTGCAGCGGTACGCGCCATAGACAGAACACCGCGGGTGTGGTTCAGGTCGTTCTGGAAGCCGTTTGCGGTAAACTCACCGCGGATCTCATAACCCGGGCCGCCCATGCCGGTGCCTTCCGGGTCGCCGCCCTGGATCATAAAGCCCGGGATAACACGATGGAAGATCGTGCCGTCATAAAAGCCCTTCTGCACCAGAGAAACAAAGTTGCGAACCGTGTTCGGTGCAACTTCCGGGTACAGCTCTGCACGGATTACGCCGCCGTTTTCCATTTCAATCGTAACGATAGGATTGCTCATTGGTATCAACTCCATAATTTTTATCATTTTGCAGCATATGCACAGCCGAGCTGTACATATATGTACTTCTATTGTAGCAAATTTAGAGTGGAACGGCAAGTAGTGTTTGTCGAACAGAGGCAGCTGTCCATTATTTTGCGCTGATTGACTGGTGCGCTTGAACCGCGTAAGCGGTTCATCCTGTCCGGGCGGCACCTTTTCTGCATCGGGTGACCGGAGCACACGAGTCGCGTGAGCGATACGCTCTGTCTGGGCGGCAGTCTTTTCTGCACCGATTTTGCGGAGTACACGAACTGCGCAAGCGTGTTCGCCCCTAACGGGCGGGGAGTTGCGCTCTGCGGAGCGCGGGAGACTGCCGCGTCCGCGGCGGGGACAAAGAGGAAGGGACACCTACGGTTTGCCCGTAGGCTGCTAAACCTTGTTTCCGCGCTGTGCGCGGATTAAATGAGTGCCCTTCCTCTTTGAACTCCTGCCTTTCCCTTGTTAGATAGTCTGGCGCAAACCAGAAAGCGGCGACCGCTCCGAAAAAGGGGAACGGCAGTCGGGTTACCATTGCGTGACTTTCGTGAAATATTCGCAGTTCACAGATAGCGTACTGCTACACAGACCGGAGGGTCCCCGCAGACGCAACACAAGGTGAATTGCCCGAAGGGCAAGAGAAGGTCCCCTGGGGGATAACGGTGTTGCGCAACTCTTTGGCACGTTATAACGGACGGCACCTGCGAGTCTATCGTTTGGTATAATTTATCTTGCGCAGGCCCTGTCTATCACAACTCGCTAACGAATCGTGCGGCACTGTTATGCCGCACCCTACTGAGAGTAACCCGCCTATGTAGCAGAAATGTATCTGACCCTGCGAATATGTGGATACATGGCGCGCAACGCGCGTCCATGCGGAAGAAAAAATCCTCTGCCGTTCTCTTTTTCGGAGCAGTCGCCGCTCTCCTATTTTCGCCAGATTAGGAATAAAGGAAACGGGATTCACAAGGGTGGAAACCTTGGTGTCCACCCTTGTGCCCACCGCCGTGGGTACGGCGAACCACCGAGCCAAGTTTTGGCTCTCATTCCTGCTCCGCAGGATACCGCTGTAAAAACCTGTCGCAAAAACTGGCTATCCACTTTATCCACAGGACTTTCCACAGGGTATCTGGGGATAACCTTGTGCATAAAGTGGATAACTTTTTGTATACACCCTCGCAAGCCGCCGTATATCTCGGTTTTTCGACTACGCATTGTAATATCGGCTGTGGAAAAACCACCGCTGCATAATCCACCGCACCTTGTGGAAAACTTGTGATCAGGACAAATTCACCACTTCAGGAGGGATCATCTATGTCCGAAGAAACCCCGTCCATTACCGCGCCGGAGCAGAATGCCATCGCGGAAACCGGCTCGATTACGGCAAAAACATCGCGCGGAACAATACACTGCATCACCATTGTCGGCCAGATCGAGGGCCACATGGAACTGCCCGCACAGAACAAAACCACCAAGTACGAGCACCTCATCCCGCAGATTGCGGCAGTGGAACAGGCGGAAGAGATCGACGGTCTGCTCGTGCTGCTCAACACGGTAGGCGGCGATGTAGAAGCCGGACTTGCCATCGCTGAGCTGATTGCGGGCATGAAAAAGCCGACCGTGTCGCTCGTGCTCGGCGGCGGGCATTCGATCGGCGTACCGCTGGCCGTTGCCGCCAAAAAGAGCTTTATTGCCGTTTCCGCCGCTATGACCATTCATCCGGTGCGGATGAACGGCACGATCATTGCTGTGCCGCAGGCGTTCGAGTATCTGGCGAAAATTCAGGAGCGCATCGTGGATTTCATCACTTCGCACTCACATATCACCGCCGAGCGTCTGCAGCAGCTTATGCGCGAAACCGGTCAGCTGACCGCCGATGTCGGCACTGTGATCTCCGGCAATCAGGCCGCCGCACTCGGATTGATTGATGAGGTCGGCACGCTTTCGGATGCGCTGGAAGCGCTCTATACGATGATTGGCGAGCACAAAACGCAAAAAAAAGACGGTAAATAACCGTCTCTGAGGCTGAAGAAAAACCGCGTCCTCCGGACACATTTTTTCTTCCCTTGTATAAAAACC
>ERZ772884.2407-NODE-2407-length-10859-cov-6.181507_pt1 | contig 10859 bp, 7 predicted proteins | sample MGYA00580574_ERZ772884 | MGnify/ENA primary metagenome ERZ772884 (study PRJEB29015, sample SAMEA2737690) | human gut metagenome | biome: human gut; feature: human-associated habitat; material: faeces | place: China | collected 2012 ... | reverse complement strand
CCGCCAGGGCGCTCATGACGTGGAAGAAAAAGCGGCCTGCTGGCGTACTGGTATCGATGCTGTCGGTCAGGCTGCGGAAATTCACCCCGCGCGCCTGTAGCTCCGACACGAGCGTAATCAGATCGCGTACGCTGCGGCCAAGCCGATCAAGCTTCCAGACCACCAGCACATCACCCGCTCGGAGTCGCCGCAGCGCTCGCTTTAATCCTGGCCGCCGGGCATTTTTCCCGCTGGCCATATCCTCAAAAACCAGCTCACATTCTGCGCGGATCAGCGCGTTTTTCTGTAAATCGAGGTTTTGATCCCCTGTAGAGACCCGTGCATAGCCAATCAGCATGTTGTAACCCTTTGAAATTGCTGATTGTAAAAATCTCTGCTCTTTCGCTCAAACCCTCGTTTGGGCGAACGCCTTTTTTGGAGCAAAAAACATGGCCGAGTTTATCCCGCCGCTGGGCACCGCAGACCCTCAGATTTTTATGGATAATGTCAGGCGCCTCGATCAGCTTATGCAGTCCTCAGAGTTAACCTTTCCCGACCGCGCTGGTGAACTGCTGTATACCTGGCGTGGTATCCATCAAACTCTGATCCCGCTCAGTAAGCAGTATATGACCCTGGCAGCGGCGCAGGCGGATATCGCGAATATTCCGACAGGAAGCGCCACGTATTACCGCAGCCCTGATGATTCCGCGCTTGCTATTGAGGTAATTAATACAGCAGGAGCTTTACAACCTACCGGCCGTAAAATGCCGTCACAGTCATCAATGGTCATTGGTATTGTTGATTCGTGGGTTAATAACAACCTTTATCCCTTTGATACATTGTCATCGCCGAATGAAAACGCGGTATCTATGAATGTAGCTGCTGTAAGCACTATTGCGTACCGAGAGGCTTACTCAGCTTTATTATCTCCTGTTGCTGTAGGGGATATTATCACTGTCCGTTATAAATACAGCGGAACCGGCGGCGCCCCAACCATTGGATTAAAAACATCGCTGAACGGCACATTTGTGAGTAATCAGCCAACGCTGACCTCTTCAAATGACTGGCAGGAAGTGCAACTTACCGCCACCGCAGCTACAGCAACACTTCTGGCTATCGGGGTGAATACAAGGCTTGCAACCACTGTTCAGTTATCGATTATCGCCTACGCATCGAAGAAGAATGCTATTACCACAGCAATTCTTAACTCACTGGATAGCATTTCCAGTTTAAATGGGAAGGTGCGTATTGGTTCTGTGGATTCGTGGGTTAATAATACCGGATATCCATTCTCTGTTTTCTCGCAGGTTAATAACAACCGAGTAAACTACGTCAATTCGACGGGCGTCTATTCGGAGATGTATGCGAATATTAACGTGCCCTCTGGCGGCTCTTTGACTTTTAGCTATTCTCTGGATGCCACAGCCGGGCGATTATTCGCTAGATTAGCGAACGGCAGCGCATGGACGGGTGACGAAGTGCAACTCGCCGGCGGTGGTGCCAGGCAGACCATTACACTCGTGGCCGCGGCAGACACAAAACAGTTAAAACTGTATACCAGGGCGGAAATATCCGCAGGGTCTTTTTTCGCGGAAGTAAACTACGGGCAAAAAAATGCGCTGACAGAGCAGATTGATTCGCTGTATTCGGCAGTGGCATCAGCTAACGCTGTTCTGGCCATACTGTCCCAAAGCTCAACATTTGATTCATTTGTAAAAAGCTCACCTTACACCTACACGTTAAGTGATGCAGGTGTGGCTTACAAACAGGCAATAAGCACGGTGGACAATATCAGCGGATTGAACACCGTAAAGATGATGTACAAAATATCTTCATCGAATGCAGCTTTAAAAATTCAGAGCAGGAACGGAAGCAACTGGGGGGCAAATGAAAGAACTCTGGTAGCTGATGGGGATTATCATGAAATTGACTTGCCGATAGCCTCGGGGCAGGTATTTTCCGGTTGGGGTGTATACTCATCAGCCAAAGCTGGGGGATATTCTGCTGACGTAACGATGATCCCTATCTCTGCAAACGGGGTATTTTTCACGCCAGCAACGGCTATCCTTTATGGCCTGATGGCCGCTTCGGCTTCCCTTGACAGCCGCGTAACAGCTCTGGAGAACGGCCAGGCCACCGATCAAAATACAGATGTGATTTTCCCTGCATACTTCTATGCAGTGGATGGTCGCCCGCTACGTTTTTACGGTGCCAATATGGTCAGTGGTACCCGACCATGGCACAACAACACAGACATCGTTCTTTCCAGTCATGGGTATGAAGGTAAATCGGTACTGCTTAAAGATGTAGTTCCTGACGCGATGATAATGCCATCGGAAATTAATGGGCCAACGCTTAACATCAACGCGCGGGCAGACGGTTCTGGAAATGTATTCCGGAAGAAAGCTGCGTTCACTAAACTGGCGGCGACTCAGACAGGAAACGTAAAAGTCGCCACAATAATGGATAGTCTTGGAGAACGGTGCGTTCCGTGGCTTTATTTTGCCCTCAACACGACAGGGGCTACATATGCGGGCGCAGGTTCCCGAAAAACACGCGGCATGACAGACGATGGAGGGTATACACTTCCAAATACACCGGCGGATGGCATCCCATTTGACGGCCGTGGGGGCTGGACGACGTTCGACTATATCGGCAAGACTCAGAAAACCAACTTCAGCCAACCTTTTCTGCGAGATGCAGTAGCTGCCGATTTCGCCGCTTATCCTCAGTACTGTTACGACAAGGCCTATTCTGGCCAGAGCTATGCAGATAACCCTAATCTGGCGGGGTACCACATTTTTGATGTGACTGCGTGGATGGCGGCGTCAGGGGTGAGCGCCAGCGATAAATTGGTGGTGGTCATTCAACTCGGATATAACGACCTCTACTACAGCTATACGCCTCAGCAGACCGTTGACGCGCAGGAATTCATGATCGCCAAATTCAGGGAGAAAATAGCGAATTCCCGCTTCGTTATTTCTCATCAGGCATTTGGCTGGTCAGGAGTCAGTGCCCCGCAGAACTGGCCTGACTTTGCTAAATGGATCACGCAGAAGTTGCGCAAGTTTGATAACCGTATCAGCGAGAAAATTCTCGTCGCCCCTGCATGGGCACAGCTGAGCTACAAATACGGGATGAACGAAACTATCACAGCAACCAGTGATACGGGTGTTCAGACTGTATCGTTACCTGACGATGTCCACCCCGGTGAGCTTGGGGGAGCACAGTGGGGCGATGCTCTGGTTGCTCCTGTTCTGGCAGCCTGGAATTTATAGCTTTAGCTGATACAACCATCAATGGCGAAACAAAGTACTTGATTGAGAAACATCTGGAAATAAAGAGAATTTTCTTAGAAGATAATGTGTGCGCAAAGACGCACACAGCAATAATGTCATTCAGTATTTTCCCCCGGTGTGCCTCCGGGGGAGTTTTTTAATCCATCGACAATAAGAACTGCGCAACAGAAACCTTCTCTGCTGAAGTAAGCACGCCCTCCATCAACAAAACCGACTTGATATACTTGGTCGTTGTTTCGTTGTTGTTATCAGTTTTCCTCCCCAGCAGGACATTATTTGTTCCGGCCACTCGGGTACCAGGGAAAGCAGCTGATGATGATATCAGTGCCCCTGTCTGCGGGTTGTAAATATCAATGGTTGCTGTCCCCTGGGTTATCGAGGCAGCAAACGCGAACAGATCACCTACGGCAATTGATGCCGGGAATGCCGCATAGGCGTACCCGGCCGAGGACTGGCCATTATTCTGGCCTACACAGAACAGATTTCCGGTCCCGTTCGTGAAGCCAATTGAAAAGCCACTCGCTGCTGAACCGTTTCCTGAAAAATCTGCGATCATATGGGCGTTCAGTGAAGCCCCTCCGGCATTCCGTTTAGCCACACCACAGATTGTCAGCGTCAAAGGTGCTTTCTGGCTTGTATCCAGATAATCAGTATTGTTAACAGAGATATAACCGTCAGCATTATTCAGAGAACCATTGATGACGGCCGGAGCGTTTTTGTTATAGGAGTTATAAGTGATATCAGGCGCTGGCTCTCCAAAATAATAACCCGCGAACGGTGTTGCACTGACATCCGGGAGCCCGACGAACCAGTTTGAAATAGTAAAGTCATCAAGGGTTTTCATCCCCGGTATGACGGGACCGTTCATATCAAGTAAAATGGCTGTAATAGGCATAATTACTCCTGAAAAAATTCTTTTTTGATTTTATTTGTCAATATATATGCGCCAAGAGAGCTCAGGTGCAAACCATCCTCCCAGGCCCCATTGCTGTTATCGTACGTTTTCGGGAATAGCTGATATCCACTAATGAAGTTGACGTTATACTCAACAGCCAGTTCACGCATGACAGCATCGTACTCTGACAGAGCTGGAGTACCAGTTGCATTACAGTGACCCGGTGACACCAGGCAAATACAGATGCCGGGCGTAGCTTCCCGAAACTTTGTAATTATTTCCACCAGTCCATTTCTATATTGCGTTGTCCCCTTGCTTAACCTGAAATCGTTTGTACCAAGGATGACGAACAACAAATCAATATCGAGATACTGTGCAACAGGTTTGATCCACTCAGAAAAATTAAAGAAATCACTTCCTATAGCCCCGCCATTCCCCATCCTTGAAACTGTTACGCCGGAACGCACAGCGCTGTTCTTCCCATACATCCCCAAAATGGATACAACCCCACTTCCCAGGCTCTGAATCGTTACGCTATGGGCTGTTGCGGATAGCCCACTGATATCGTGCTTTTTAGCTGCTCCGGTGTTCGCACCATTGACTGTTACAGGTGTGCCGCCATCAATTGTGATGGTAAACGAACCGGAACCATCATAATAGAAAACTGAAAGATCGGTTGCTGTAATACCGGTCCAGGCCAGAGACCCAACAGTATTGTTATTGTAATACCCATTCCCATCAGGTCCGCATCCATACGGTGGCGGGTTCGTGTTATTACTCCCTCCATCATATTTCGTAAAGTTTGTTGCAACGACAGGCGATATGCCAGTCATGACACCATCAGCGCGGTTAGAGCAACTTATCCAGGCCGGGTCTTTATATATCCCACCAAGAACATTAATTAATGATTGTGGAATCGTGTTTTTTTCGTTCCATGAGTCACCAAAAAATGCGGTATTAACACTCGCTGCCTGCCCACTGAAAACACGACCTTTTTTAAAGTTGAACTTATACTGGTCTCCTTCAATAAATGAACTGTCTGATTGTGCAGAAGCCCCACCGACAAGATTTAAGATATACTTTTCAATATTTGGCCCAAATCCATAACCGTCATACATACCTTTATGGAACCATGCATAAACATTTCCAATTCTGTCGTGAACAAACGGAAAGTAATTTGGAGAGTAGTCTCCCTGGGGGAGAAATTTTTGTGCCCAGGCGTTAGGTACTGATTCAATGATGGTTCGTGCATTAGCGCCAAAATCAGCAACGTCCCAACGTCCACCATCAAACCACGCGTAAACATTTCTGTTTCGATCGAAAAAAACAGGAAACCATGTCGGCAGGTATTGACCCGGGACGAGTCGCTGATTGAGCTTTTTGTCGATGGTTTCTTCTGAGGGTAATACATTCCCGGTAGGTACCAGTGTTCCGGCTTCGTTTAAATACTCAATTGCGACTGCGTCGTCAGTGCTGCGGACATAGCAAACTGAGTCCACCGGTATCTGACCGTTGTTCACGGCTGCCTGTGCTTCCGATAATGTCGAATAGGGTAATCCCAGCGCAGTAATACTTTTGCGGGCGTCTTCAGTAACCTGATCATTTTTCGCCATCATTCCGCGCCAGGTATCCAGCTCAACGCCAGCGCGATCCGGCTCAGTCAGCGCAGACCCATTGACCAGCTTATCCAGGCGCTCGGCGTTATCGAGCAGCACAGCGGGAGACGTGCTCCCCAGCTCCGGGTTAAAGGCCATGTTTTTTGCTCCAAAAAGAGGCTTCGCCCAAACGAGGGTTTGAGCGAAAGAAAAGTTGAAAGGGATTTTTTTGGTATTAAGCAGCGTCGCCGGGGTATGTGGCGTCGTCGTACTGGTAGAAAATTTCTTTATATTCAGGTGCAGTAATCTGACAGTTGCTGTCACCTGATGGGGCAACCTCCTGGACTATCCCATGCCGCGCACCCTTTTCACTGTCGCAGAACAATAACTTCGGCGGATCAATATCTGGGTCGTCCATAATCCAGTCTTCCGGGTGCAGGTCGTCGTTGTACGGCACCGTCAGCGTGAAATCATCCACCCGTTGCGGCGTGAGCATTCGCGATGATGGTCGACCGTCCTGAAACTGTATCCAGCAGCGAGGATTCGCGTAGCTCCAGTCCAGTGGCTCCGTGACGTGCAGCGTAATTTCCTGGAAGTCGTAAATCATCGCGTCAATCAGGCAACTTTGGGTTTTCCCGGTTGGAATGTCGTCGGACAAAATGATGTGATCACCGAAGTCATGACACCATCCCAGCATTGAAGTCGTAGCCGTATATGTCCGGCGTTGGTGGAGATATTTCATTAACCGACGCATCCCGATACGCCAGGCGCGATCTGCAGTCATGGCAACATCAATGGTGTAGGCCTCCGTTTTGCGCGGAAAAGGATTTTCCGGCGTCCGGCACTGTACGGTTTCCTCCGCCCAGGTCACAGGGTTGATATATTTCACATCCACGCCATCAAAATCATCCTCCGACGGGACCCTGAATGACGTCTGCATTTCCTCCACGGTATCCTGAGGAGTAATGATCCCTGTCCAGCTTTTGACGCCCTCTCTCCCGACAGAAAGCAACCCGTCAGACAGCAGAAAATACCCCATGCCAGCCTCGGCTATTTTGTCGAAAATATCCTTTGCTGACGTGCTGTCACTGCTTGCCTGGTGATCAAAATATTCTCCCCTTGGCGTCCAGTAGGTATCCTCCAGCGTACTGAGCGCCGCAATGTCGATCTGGTCGTCGCGATATCCAAGACTGCGGGCAAGATGCAGGAACGCACCGCTGATTGTCCTGTCACCACCGCCATCATAATTTCGTGTGGCGACAACACTCACACGCTTGTCTGACTGGGCCGCCAGCTGGCCGCCGGTTTCAACCGTGATCCCTATTGTTGATATCCCTGCGTAGGAGGTCGGACGGGAAAGCAAACGACCTCTGAGCGCCTGCCAGAACATGGTGTCTCTCGCGTTGTTGCTCCCCTGCTCGTTACGGCGGCGGCATCGAACCTCCACCAGCCCAGGAGAGGACAGATCAAAACGCTCTGTAAAACCGAGGCCATTAATGTTTTTAAGCGCGTAAACCCCTGGCTTACTCGTCCACCCTGATCCGGAACCATAAACGCGATACTGGATTTCATACTCGACATGGCGGACCCGCTTATTCCCGTTGTTCTGGAACCCGCAAATTCCGTTTGGGAAAGCAAAGTTGACCTCGAAGGCATCCACAACTTCATTTTGCGGGCAGGCCAGAAAGGGGCCGAGCCAGGTTTCATTATCGTTAATACCAGACGCGGCAAAATCCACGACGGTACGGGTCATAAAGCCTGACCAGGTGCTGTCAACGACACCGTTAACCACACGCTGTACGGTCGCAGAGGGACCATCAGTAGACGCTATCTGGTATTCGTTGCCACGGTGCGCCAGGGAAATCCGCTGAGTGCCTTCCGGCAATCCGGAAAAGGCAGTGCCAGAATCGTATGCCAGCGTCACGCTGGCTGTTACCGCAGTGCTTCCGCCGCTGGATGCTGTACCAGCTGTAAATACCGGGCTGTCGCCAAATACTGACGCAGGCAGGAATGATGACGTAATGGAACCGCCACGCCAGGGGCTGGAGATCTCCACGATACGTATCACGCCGCCATCATCCTGAGCAATGAGCCCCGAACCATTCAACCCGCCGTTGATCGCTGCGAGCAAGCCAGACATTGTGCCGTAGTTGGCGACCAGAGATATGGTATAGGTGATACCCTGCCAGGTCAGAGCAAAGGTCTGGCTGGTTGTCGTAAAGTCATACGTTGACGGCGAGGCACTGGCGCGTAATACCGCAGTCGCTCCCCCTGTTCCCGGAACGGCGTCCTGGTGAGGGGTATACGTGGCGATCTGCAGGTCATAGTCAGTACCGTTAAACGTTAGGGTGACAGGCATTCCGCTGAATGGCGCGATCTCTGACACGACGTCGCCTGTCAGCACGTTAAAACCGCCCTCGATGGATACCTGATAATTCACTGGCGCTTTCAGGGTGACAATTGCACCGGCGATCCAGCCAGGAGGAAGTTTGTTCTCATCCTCGTCTTCATCATTATCATCATCGACATCGAGGCCAGAAAACGAGACAGAGGCACCGCTGACGGTCATGGCATCAGCAACGATATCACTGGCTTCAGGGGCAGTCTGAGCCATATCGAGGCCGCTGCCGCTCGACGTTCCCCCAACTTCCGTTGAGTTGAACCATATCTCACTGCGACGATCCCCAGCCACATTATCGCCAGGCCCATAGCTGGTATATGAAAAGCCCTCGCCTAAGGTCAGCGCCGGAGTTTCTCCTACCCGAAAATCCCCACCGGTATAGGAGAAACGCCCATATCCAAGGCAGACAAACATTTCGACCGTCATTCTGGTGGGATCAGCGGGGTCGAATCGCGTTACCGGCTGCACCAGGTAATCCGGGTATATCCGGTTTCGCCCAAAAGCCTCCCTAACGGGATCGCCAAGCTTCGCTGTATTGGCTTTAGCCGGATTCAGATCCAGCGATGAAGCGTTACTGGATGAAAAGCCACCCAGCTCTGGTTTTGGGGCAAAGAATAATGCATAGGCCGTAGACGCAATGGATACGGCCACAGAAACCCACGCGGCAATTTCAAGCCCCGTGCCATACGGAATGGGATATATCCGCACGTCGCTGTCTGGCCGCAACAAACATAACGGCCATTCCGCCGGGGGGACTGCCTGGCCGTTCAGCTCGATCACGACAGGATGAGTTTTATCCTGTGAATAGCTCGGGACATTTCTGCTCATCCACTCATGCAGCGTCAGCACACCATGCTCGTGCGTTTCAAGGGGTTCACCCGGTAGCCGGGACGGGTAAAACTTTATCGTCATTGCCAGAACTCCACGCGGTTAAAGCGACGGATAAATCGCGACAGTGGCAGAAACGTAACCCCCGAGCCTGGATTGCATTCCGCGACCTGCAGCTGGTTATCGAGCATTACAACGATCCCGACATGGGAAACTGTTGAGCCCGAATAGCAAGCCACTCCGGCACCTTCACAGGGTTCACAACGTTTCAGCGTAAGCATCAGCTTTCTCGCTTCCCGGTCGAGGCCCCCGCCTTCTTTGGTCACACCTGCAAAATCCGGCCATTCAGGTAGCCCCAGGTCGCGACGTATCTCATTTACAATGCCGAAGCAGTCGAGCTGCGGATATACGCGCCCGCCCTTCAGCCAGGTGACTGAACGGTATTTATCAGGGTTAAACATATTTGCCTCAGATTAGTAACGTAAGCCCGGATGCTCGGCGAGGTTGTAACGTTTACGGGGCCAGGCTGTTTTGAGGACATTCATATAGCCTGCCGTGACCTGAACTGCTGTCGGGGTCCAGGAGCCGGATTTGATATCGAGCGTATACGGTGATGATGCCGGAGCAGACAGATCGGATGAAATGTACCGCCGGAATGTCAGCGTGGCTGATTTCATTTCATCCAGAATTTTATCGATCGCCTCTGAAACCCGTCCGTCAATATTGCTGATAGCAAACTTTAAATCCTGTGTCCCGTCGGCGTTCCTGGCTGGTAAGGCGATATCTATCGCGCTGGCATCAAACGTCACCGGCTGACCATTTTCCAGCGTCACTGAAACGTCATCCCAGCCACTGGTTAGCCAGTAGTTATCATCGCCTGCTGATATCTGCAGCGTATCGTGAATAACCTCCGATCCGCTGCTGGCATATAGTCGCTCAAGAATTGTCATGCTTCGGCCACTCTCTGTTTAGCGCAATATCCAGTAACGACTGGCCAGCCAGCCATTCCGGGTAATTCCCCCAGCCAGAAGGCGGTAACGGGCGTTCCCATAATTCCAGCGTTGCGCTGTACTGCCAGTATTTTGGCGCGACCAGCGTCGGCCCTTCGTAAATATCCACGAACCTGGCTTTATAGGGCTTTACCCCGATGGGAGTCTGGAGTTTCAGATAGAACCAGGACTGGCCATCTTTAAGCGCATCCCTGAAAAACGCCTCAAACACCTGCGCCAGAGCATCAGTTTTAAAAATCCATTTAACTGATGCCTGGGTGGGTGTTGAGGTATATCGCCTTCGTTGTTGAGCGCGACCGGACGTCATCTCCGTTCGCAGTAAAGGTGATATGGGCTTAAACCCGTACCCGTCCATAAGCGGCATGGGCAGGTATTCATCCGGGTAGAAAATATCTGCCATGAATATTCCCTCCGGGCAGGTCTATCTTGGTTTTTTGGATTGGAGATTTGAATAAATAGCCCGACCGAATTTCTTCTGGGGGTTATTTACTTCGGCGGTTAAGGTGTTAACTATCCGCTGTTCCAGAGCGTCATTCCTTCGCTCAATTGCCTGCATCGTTATGTCATCCGGTTTACCGGTGAACGTACTTCTGGCATCTACGCTGACAGCAATTCGTGGCTGAGCCTGGATCTGCTTCGCAGCGTTCTGTACCGCCGGCGATTCCCGCCCTACAGCTTTAACCCCCAGCGAACCATCAGCGCCACGGGTAAGCGGCATGATGGCTTCCGGCCCGGCCTCGCCGAATACACCCGCCCCTTTCGCAAACGCAAAATATTGGGGAGTGCTGTACACGCCGTTGCTGTAGGCAGAAAGTGACGGAGAATCGTAAACGCCTCCGAGAGCGTTAAATG
>ERZ772884.2406-NODE-2406-length-10861-cov-7.200444_pt1 | contig 10861 bp, 9 predicted proteins | sample MGYA00580574_ERZ772884 | MGnify/ENA primary metagenome ERZ772884 (study PRJEB29015, sample SAMEA2737690) | human gut metagenome | biome: human gut; feature: human-associated habitat; material: faeces | place: China | collected 2012 ... | reverse complement strand
GACGTTCGGCCTCATCTTCGGCTCGCTCCTCGGCGGCCCGATCGCCCGCAAGCTCATCGTCAAGAACCACCTGCGCGACGAGCTCGCAGAGCAGACGGTGGAAGAGGATGTCGACGACACGTATTACAACACCCACGCCAATAACTTTGTCTACGGTTTCCTGCTGCTGATGTTCTGCGCCGGCGTCGGCAACGTCGTCAGCGTTCTGCTCACGAACCTCTGCGGCTTCAGCTTCCCCATTTACATTGGTTCGATGCTCGTGGCCGTCGTCGTGCGCAACGTGATCGACCACTTCAAGATCATGGAATTCCCCGCGCAGGAGATCAGCACGATGGGCAACATGTTCCTCGCGATTTTCCTCTCGATGGCGCTCTCGGGCCTCAAGCTCTGGCAGCTCGTCGACCTGGCGCTGCCGATGATCGCCGCCCTCGCCGCCGAGGTGCTGCTGATGGTCGTCTTCTCGCTGCTGGTCGTCTTCCCGGTCATGGGCCGCGATTACGACGCCGCGATGATCACCGCCGGCTTCATCGGCTTCGGCATGGGCGCCACGTCCAACGCCATGGCCAACATGCAGGCCGTTTCCCGCCGCTACGGTCCCTCTCCCTCGGCCTACTTCGTCATCCCGATGGTCGGCGGCCTCTTCAACGACTTCTTCAACGCTGCGATCATTGCATTCTGTATCGGTCTTCTTGCGTGAGAACCGTTTGAGGGCGCAAAGTCCATCGAAGCGCGCCGAACGATAAAAAATATCCCCGCTTCCCGTTCCGTATGTTTCCGCCGCGTGCGGACATACTGAAAGCACTACGCATGGGAGGCGGGGATTCTTTTTATGCTTGGCAAGGTGGAGATCTGCGGCGTGAACACGACAAAGCTGCCGACGCTGACCGCCGCGGAGACGGACGCGCTGCTTCATCGCGCAAAGGACGGCGACGCAGCCGCGCGCGAAAAGCTCGTCGAGGGCAATCTGCGGCTGGTGCTGTCGGTCATCCAGCGCTTTTCCGGCCGAGGGGAAAACGCGGACGACCTCTTTCAGGTCGGCTGCGTGGGGCTGCTAAAGGCCATCGACAACTTCGACACTTCGCAGAATGTTCGTTTTTCCACCTACGGCGTGCCGATGATCATCGGCGAGATCCGGCGGTATCTGCGCGACAACAGCTCCATTCGCGTCAGCCGCTCGATGCGCGACACGGCCTACCGCGTCTTACAGGCGCGTGAAAAGCTCCAGCGCGAGCAGCAGCGCGAGCCCACGGTCGAGCAGATCGCGCGCGAGCTCGGCATCCGGCGCGAGGAGGTCGTCTTCGCCATGGACGCCGTATGCGACCCCGTGTCGCTCTTTGAGCCCATCTACTCCGACGGCGGCGACGCCGTGTGCGTCATGGATCAGGTGCGCGACACCAAGAACACCGACGAGGACTGGCTCGAGCAGATCGCGCTCAAGGAGGCCATGGCGCGCCTGAGCGAGCGCGAGCGCCAGATCCTCGCCCTGCGCTACTCCGACGGCAAGACGCAGATGGAGGTCTCGAGTGAGATCGGCATCTCGCAGGCGCAGGTCTCGCGCCTTGAGAAAAACGCCATCAAGAGCATCAAGAAGAATATGTAGACTCAGACAAAAAGGAGCGGAAATGTTTCCGTTCCTTTTTCCGTTTCTTCTCTTGACTTTATCCGCCATTTTAATACAATATAGTATGTATTTTTGCGCCGGTGGGATGCTCCTCCGGCAAATCCGGATCAAATGGAGGTTCCTTCCATGCATTACAACGTCATCATCATTGGCGGCGGCCCCGGCGGCATCTTCTCCGCCTACGAGCTGACAAAGGATCGCAGCGACCTGCGCGTCGCCGTGTTCGAGGCCGGTCACAGCCTTGAAAAGCGCCACTGCCCCATCGACGGCGACAAGGTCAAATCCTGCATCCGCTGCAAGAGCTGCTCGATCATGAGCGGTTTCGGCGGCGCGGGCGCATTTTCCGACGGCAAATACAACATCACCAACGACTTCGGCGGCACGCTGCACGAGTACATCGGCAAAAAGCAGGCGCTCGACCTCATGCACTATGTCGACGAGATCAACATGGCCTACGGCGGCGAGGGCACGAAGCTCTACTCCACCGCCGGCACAAAGTTTAAAAAGCTCTGCATCCAGAATAAGCTGAATCTGCTCGACGCCTCCGTCCGCCATCTCGGCACGGACGTGAACCTCGTCGTGCTCTCGAACCTCTATGACCTGCTCAAGAACAAGGTCGACTTCTACTTCGATTCTCCCGTCACCACCATCGCCCGCGAGGGCGAAGGCTACCGTGTCACCGTCGGCGAGACGGACTATACCTGCGACAAGTGCATCGTCTCCGTCGGCCGCGTCGGCAGCAAGTGGATGGAGGGCGTGTGCCAGGAGCTCAAGATCCCCACGAAGTCGAACCGCGTCGATATCGGTGTGCGCGTCGAGATCCCCGCCGTCGTCTTCTCCCACCTGACTGACGAGCTCTACGAGAGCAAGATCGTCTATCGCACGGAAAAGTTCGAGGACAACGTCCGCACGTTCTGCATGAACCCCAACGGCATCGTCGTCAACGAGAACACGAACGGCATTGTCACGGTCAACGGCCACAGCTATGAGGATAAGTCCCTCCAGACCGAGAACACGAACTTCGCGCTTCTCGTTGCCAAGCACTTCTCCGAGCCGTTCAAGGATTCCAACGGCTACGGCGAGTCCATCGCGCGCCTGTCCAATATGCTCGGCGGCGGCGTCATCGTCCAGCGCTTCGGCGATCTCGTCCGCGGCCGCCGCAGCACGGTCAAGCGCATCGAAGAAGGCCTCGTCACGCCGACGCTCGCGGCGACCCCCGGTGATCTGAGCCTCGTGCTCCCCAAGCGCATTCTGGACGGCATCATCGAGATGATCTACGCGCTCGACAAGATCGCGCCGGGCACCGCAAACGACGATACGCTCCTCTACGGCGTGGAGGTCAAGTTCTACAACATGGAGGTCGCGCTCGACGAGCACCTTGAAACGCCGTACAAGGGGCTCTATGTCATCGGCGACGGCAGCGGTATTACGCATTCGCTGTCGCACGCATCGGCGAGCGGTGTTTATGTTGCCAGAGAGATTCTGGAAACGGTTTAATTTTCTGCTTTGCAGAAGTTGAAATGTTCCCTGCACCGTGCAGGGGACTCGTGGAAAAGGGGGTATTCTCTCACGTGAGAGAATACCCCCTTTTGATCCCCCAAGAGAACGGCAGGGGCGTTTCGATCTCGCCCCTGCACCCCTAACGACCAAAAGGGATGGGCCTTGCCCCTCCTTTTTGGATTATCCACCCCTTGGCGCTTCCGGCAAGAAGTGTGCCTACTTTGGATAATTCTGTTTCGACAGTACCCTCCAAGGCGGCATTGCTGCGCTCGCCGCGGGAAAATGAAAAGCTACCGACTAACACACCGGTAGCTTTCAGATAAATTCGATAATATCGTTTGGGGTGCAGTCGATCAGTTTGCAGAGCTTTTCCAGCGTCAGCAGTGTGATGTTCTTTCCCTTTTTCAGCGAATCCAAAGTCTTATTGTCAAGCCCATTTTGCAGCAGATAATACTGCGAAATACCTTTTTCCTGCAACGTTTTCCATAAAGGCTCGTAACTGATGATTGTCCTCACCCCACCTTCTTACGAGCCTATTATATGGAGCAAAGTGAAAAACAAGTATTGTGTATATCTCCACAATGCGGTAGAATGCCATCAAGGAGGGATGCACTATGACAACTTATAAAAGTCTCTACCACCTGATGGTACGCTCCATGAGCGAAGCCATCGACCTTTACGATGAGGGCAAGGGCATTCTTGCCCGTGAAGTCCTGAAAAAAGCCCTGTTAGACGCAGAAGAACAAGTCATCACACATGATATCATCCCCGACGAGCCTATCGGCAGTACCGATTCAGCAGAAAACTAAAAAAATCCCCAGCGCGGCGAGCGCAGCAATGCCGCTCCGGCAGGTACTATCAGCTCAGAAGCATCCAAAGTAGGTGCAGTGCTTATCGGAAGTGCCACGGGGTGGATAATCCAAAAAGGAGGGGCAAGGCCCCTCCCTTTTGGTCGTTAGGGGTGCAGGGGCGAAATCGAAACGCCCCTGCCGTTCTCTTAGGGGTTCAAAAGGGGACCTTCTCTCACGTGAGAGAAGGTCCCCTTTTATCCGCGCTCCCCTGCTTGCAGGGGGAACATTTCAATGATTACTTTTTAAAGCTATCTTTAAGAGTAACCGACCGGTTGAACACCAGATGATCCTCGGAGCAATCCTTGTTATCAAGGCAGAAATACCCAAGGCGCATGAACTGAAAGCTCGGCGCTGTCTTGCCCTTCTTTTCGGTCTTGTCGTACGCCGCGGCGATGTCGCGCATGCGCGGCTCGACCTTGCAGCCGGTCAGCACCTCGAGCGAATCGGGGTTCATGCAGGCAAGGAAATCCTTGTCCGCGCCGTCGGGTGCGGGGTCGCTGAACAGCTCGCTGTAAACACGCACCTCGGCGTCCAGCGCGGTCGCGGCGTCGACCCAGTGGATCGTCGCGCCCTTAACCTTGCGACCGTCGGCGGGATCGCCGCCCGGCGAGTTCGGGTCGTACTCGGCGTAGACCTCGACGACGTTGCCGTTTTCATCCTTCTTGCAGCCCGTGCAGGTGATGAGGTACGCGCCCTTGAGGCGGCACTCGGGGCCGTTCGGCGTTAGGCGCTTGTACTTGGGCACGGGGACTTCCATGAAGTCGTCGGCCTCGATCCAGCACTCGCGGGAGAACGTGATCTCATGCGTGCCGGAGGCAGGGTCGGTCGGGTTATTTTCGACCGTGAACGTCTCGCTCTTGCCCTCGGGATAGTTCGTGATGACAAGCTTCACCGGATGCAGCACGCCCATCGTGCGCTCAGCCTTCTCGTTGAGGTCCTCGCGCAGGCAGTGCTCAAGGAAGCTGTATTCGACCACGCTCGCGCTCTTGGCAACGCCGATGCGGTCGCAGAAGTTGCGGATGGACGCAGGCGTGAAGCCGCGGCGGCGCAGGCCGCACAGCGTCGGCATACGCGGATCGTCCCAGCCGGAGACGATTCCCTCTTCGACGAGCTTTCTGAGCTTGCGCTTCGACATGACCGTGTGATCGATGCCAAGGCGGGCAAACTCGATCTGGCGCGGCTTATTGGGCACGGAAACATTGTTCACCACCCAGTCGTAGAGCGGGCGGTGCGCCTCGAATTCGAGCGAGCAGAGCGAGTGCGTGATGCCCTCGAGCGCGTCCTGAATGGGGTGCGCAAAGTCGTACATCGGGTAGATGCACCACTTGTCGCCCTGACGGTGATGGTGCATGTAGCGGATGCGGTAAATAACAGGGTCGCGCATGTTGAAGTTGCCGGAGGCTAAGTCGATCTTTGCGCGCAGCGTGCGGCTGCCCTCGGGGAACTCGCCGTTTTTCATGCGCTCGAAGAGGTCGAGGTTCTCCTCCACATCGCGGTCACGGTACGGGGAGATAGCGGGCCTGCCGATGTCGCCGCGGTACTCTCTCGCCTGCTCGGGCGTCAGGTCGCAGACGTAGGCAAGGCCCTTTTTGATGAGCTCGACAGCGTACTCGTAGTCCTTTTCAAAATAGTCGCTGCCGTAGAAGAAACGGTCGCCCCAGTCGAAGCCCAGCCAGTGGATGTCCTCTTTGATGGCGTCGACAAATTCGACGTCCTCCTTCGTGGGGTTCGTGTCGTCCATGCGCAGGTTGCAAAGGCCGCCGAAGCGCTCAGCGGTGCCAAAGTCGATGGTCAGCGCCTTGCAGTGGCCGATGTGCAGATAGCCGTTCGGCTCCGGCGGAAAACGGGTGTGGACCTGCTGGCCCTGGAAGCGCCCACCCTCCGCGATGTCTTCTTCGATGAAGGCGTCGATAAAATTTTTGCTGCCGGATTCGCCCTCAGCGGCGGCAGTCTTGACTTCCTCAGCCATATGATCCATTCCTTTCTTCGCGTCTGCTGTGAGGCAGACAAAATAATGAAATATTATATCCCGTATTGGGAGTTATTGCAAGCATAATATGCTTGCAGATTCCCTGCGGCCGCGCAGGGGTGCGGGACAAAGGGGATATTCTCTTTCGCGAAAGAGAATATCCCCTTTGGAACCCCAAGAGAAAGGCGTTTAGATTGGCAGTCGCGGGCTTGAATGACCTTGATGCCTCCGGAATGGAAATACCTGCGCGCGGCGTTGCCGCGTTTAGTTCTTCTATACGATTTGGCCTACTTCTATTTTCGCTGTCGCTTTGCCTGCAATTCGTTACCCTTACGCAATTTCCGACTACTTCAGATTTGTACAAACTTGCCATTGCCTGCCAAGGCGGCATTGCTGGCGCTCGCCGCAATATACGCACTATCGGTAGACGGTGATTAGGCTGTACCAAAACGAGATCAGCAGCGCGGCAGCGGATAATAGGAGCAGAGGCAAGTCGTATCACAGCGCCAATGGCAGCGAGCGATGCGATGCTGCCACGCAGGCTCCCGATTCCGCAGGCTGTGCACCTCTTCAAGCCCCAATCTCGCAATGTCAAAACCTTTCTCTTGGGGGATTTAAAGGGGGCTGTTCTCTTTTGTGAAAGAGAACAGCCCCCTTTGCCCCGTTCCCTGCTGGCACGCAGGGATAATTTCGCTCTTCATTGGAAGAGCTTTTCAAGCTCTTCCCTGCTCATCAGCAAATTGAGCACCTCCACCAGCGCATTTGTGCTCAAATGCTCCGGCAGCTCCAGCCTTTTGCACAGCGCTTTGCGCTTTTCCACGCTGTCCGGGCCGATCAGGCCCAGGTCATAGAGGTCTGCTTTTGTGATGGATTTTCCCTTTACAGTGCTTTTTTCATCAATGGTCGCGCCCGCACGGCGGAGGGCGTCAAGCAAAATTTCCGGCTTCATGCCCTCGACGCCGAGCTTGCCCTCCTTGCCGCCCTTGCGCTTGCGCTTCTCCTTGCCGTAGATGTCCGGTACGTAGGCTTGCAGCACACGACCCTCGGGGATATTGCCCTTGACGCGGTTACGGATCACGAATCCCGCGCCGTCGGGGTCGGTGAAGAGGATGATGCCCCGCTCCTTGGCGAGCTTTCGCAAAAAGGCCTGCTTTTCCTTGTCGTTGAACACGGCGAAGCCGCCGAGCTCCACGATGACCGCGTCCACGACCTGCGAGAGCGTGTTTTTGTCGTACCGCCCCTCAACGACGATGACTTCCTTTACCTTCGGCTTTGCCATAGATTCACTTCCCCTGTGCAAGGCGCATCAGCAGCAGCTTGAGCTCACCCTCGCTGTCGATGCCCTTTTCACTCTTCATGCGTTGGTCGAGCCGCTGGCACATGAGAAGGCTCTGGCTGCACCACTCGCTCGTCGTTTTGCGCGCCGCCTCCATCAGTAAGCGCGCGGGATAGTCTGACCGCATCCCCCACAGCTCCATGAGCCAGAGCTTGTCCTTGCCGTTGTCGAGCGCGATGCGCGCGGTGTAGATGCGCCGCAGCTCCTTGCTGATAACGGCCAAGATCACAAACGGCTCCTCCTGCTTTTTGAGCAGCTGACCCAAAAGCTCCGACGCGCGGCCGTAGTCGCGCTTCGTGATGGCGTTCGTCATATCGAACACCACCGCGTCGAGCACAGGATCGGCCACGGCGTTGATGTCGTCGGTCGTGATGTTCTTTCCCTTGGCGTAGGCGCCGATCTTCTCGATCTCCGGCACAAGGCCGGTCATCAGCGCGCCGCAGGTGAAGATCAGATGCTCCGCCGTCTGCGCGTCGATACCCTTACCGAGCGCGCGGAAGCGCCGCCCGATCCAATTGATGAGGTCGCTGCGCTCCTGTGCCTCGAACTTGACGCTCTGTGCGTTTTTGTCGAGCGCCTCATAGAGCTTTTTATAGGTCTTGCTCGGCTTATACTCAATGAGATCATACACAAACACGAGGCAGCAGTACGGCGGAAAGTCATTGAGCAGCGCGATGAGTGCCGTGCGCTGCTCCTCGGGGAGCTTAAAAAGGTCACAGTCCGTTACCACGATGAGCGTGCGCTCGGCCATCATCGGCATCGCCTCGACCGCCTCGTTCAGCTCCTGCATCGTCAGCGTCTTGCCGCTCAGGCGGTGGTAGTTGAACTCCTCAAAGCCCGCGGGAACGAGCTTTTTTTTGATCTCGCCGAGGTAGTATTCGCGCAGATAGCTCTCCTCGCCGTAAAAGATGTAGACCTGACCGATATTGCCCGCGCTCAGGTCGCTTTTCAATTTCTGATAGCCCTTGTTGGGCGTTTTTCTCTCTGCCATGAAGTCCTCTCAGTCCACTGTGATCAATATATTGCCCTGCATGTCCGTGCGGTAGACCGTCATGCCCGCGTCCGTCAGGCGCAGCAGCGCCTCCTCGGTCGGATGGCCGTAGCTGTTGTCGCCCACGCTGATGACGCCGGCCTCCGGCGTCACCGATTCGAGCAGCGTCGTACCGGTGGAATACTTCGAGCCGTGATGTCCGACGAGCAGCACTTCGATATCCGGTAAATCATAGGTCTCGACGAGCTTCGTCTCGGTTTTCGCGTCCATATCGCCGGTGATGAGCGTGTCGAAGTCGCCGAGCGAGCACAAAATCGTCAGGCCCAGCTCGTTTGCGCCCTTCTCGCCGAGCGGCGGATAGATGCTCATTGTCGACGCGCCGTTCGTGACCTCTATCACCTCGGTGACATAGTGGATGTTCACGCCGTAGCGCTCGGCGAGCGCTTCGACCTCATCGCGGTCACCCTCGCCCGCGTCGATATCGGCAAGGTAGATGGTATCGACATCCACGCGCGCAAAGAGCGCGGCAAGGCCGTTGGCGTGGTCCTCGTGATAATGCGTCAGCACCACGGAGTCGAGCGTCGCCCCTGCGGAGCGCAGATAGTCCGCCGCGATCGCGCCGGCGTCGATGTAGGAATTTTTGCTGCCGCAATCCACGAGCGCCGCGTGGCCCTCGGAAATGAGCAGCACGCTCTCCCCCTGCCCCACGTCGAGCGCGACGACGTTCAGCCCGCCCTGTTCATAGTGTAGGGCATTGACCTTTGCCGCGGCGAAGAGCGACAGGACGGAAAGCCCCACCGCCGCAAAATAACGGTACTTCCCGCGCTTTGCCAGCGCGCAGGCAATGAAGATCGCGTACACGTACGCAAGCCACGCGACGGAAAACGCGGTGTTGAAATAGATGGCGTGGAACGGCAGTTCCTCCAAAAGTCCCGCGATGGCGAGCACGGCGCGAATGCCGAGCGCCGGCACAAAGGCACAGGCCGCGCCGAGCTGCGGCACAGCCGCCGCGATCAGTACCGAAAGTAATCCCAGCGCGAACACGACGCTCACGAGCCACAGGCAAAGCAGGTTGCTCAAAAGCGACACGATGGAGAGCGTTCCGAAATAGTAGCACGCAAGCGGCGTGGAAAACACCATCGCGCCGAGCGTCGTCGAAAACGACAGCAGCGCCGCGCGCACAAGCTTGTGCTTGCCGTGGGCGCGCTTCGTGAGCTTCGGCGTCAGCCAGATAATGCCCGACACCGCGGAAAACGATAATTGTAAGCTGATGCTTGCGATGGCGAACGGATTTTTGAGTAAAATGAGCAGCAGCGCAAACGAGATGGACGTCGGCGGGTCGTTGTCGCGCCCCAGAAGCGGCGCGATCATGCCCATCGAGATCATGATGCACGCGCGCAGGATGCTCGGCGTCAGGCCTGTGACGAACGCATAGAGAAAAATGAGTGGGATCGTCACGGCGCAGCGGAGCTTTTTCCGCTTATCGCCCATCAGCGAACCGATCAGCGACGCCAGAAAGCAGCAGTGCAGACCCGAGACGGCCATCACGTGGGAAAGGCCCACCTCGGATAAGTTGCTCGCGTCCTCCTCGTCGAGATATTTCTTGTCGCCCAGCAGCAGCGCCCGCAGAAATGCACCCTCGCGCTCGCTGTAGCTGCGCTCAATGGTCTCACCGAGCGTCCTTGCGATGCGCTGCGGCAGATACTTGAGCGCGCCCGCGTTTGTGTCGTCATAAGTCGGGTCGGTCGCGCTGTTGAACAGCGCCTCCGCCGTCACGTGCGTGCCGGGCTCGAGGTCCATAAGCTCCGCGTCGCCGTAGTAGATGGCACGCCCCGGCAGGCCGCGGTTCAGGATCTTCACCGTGACCTTCGCGCCGTGGCTCGTCTCCTCGGCATAGCCCAAAAGCTCGACCTCAACCGTGTCCTGCGTGCCGAGCAGCGCGTCGTTCGGCGCTTTGATAAAATGCGCATAAAGCGTGTTGTACCCGAACGCAAAGCATAAGCCCAGCGCGCACAAAAACGCGCGCTTTGCCCAGTCCCCGCGCTTGTTTGCGCAGCCACAAAGTCCCATGACAAGCGCCGCCGCGGCAAACACGCCGCACAAAATGAGCGCCCACTGCGCACTCAGTAAATACTGCGAGAGCGCAACGCCCGCCGCAAACGCCGCGCAGAAGATCGCCAGTACCCTCATCGGCGCGCAGGGTCGTCCGTCAGCCCGAGCAAGTAGTCGGTGCTGACGCGGTAGTAGTCGGCGAGCTTGATGACCGCCCACACAGGGATCTCACGCTCGCCCTTTTCATATCGCCAATAAACGTTGCGATTCAGATTGAGATATTCGGCGATCTCGATCTGCGTCTTATCGTTGTCAACTCGAAGATCTTCCAGCCGCTGGAAATACATGAAATCACCTCGGATTTATGCTACCATTCGGTAACATTTCCGAGAGAATCTTCACCCATACGGCTTCACATTATGCATGTAAGCATACAACAATTCTTGCCGTTTGGCAAGGAAGAAAATGCCGCCTGCGGGCGGCAGAACCACACCCCCCATTTTCTTTCCCGAGAAAGAAAACGGGCGGTGTGACCGTCCAA